>Ga0306921_10001335_pt1 | contig 23734 bp, 22 predicted proteins | sample sta12Cox44000080_FD_203760 | JGI IMG/M metagenome (GOLD analysis project Ga0306921, IMG submission 203760) | Lab enrichment of tropical soil microbial communities from Luquillo Experimental Forest, Puerto Rico - statoxic.12C.oxic.44.000.080 (v2)... | ecosystem: Environmental > Terrestrial >...
CTTCCTGTTTACAACGCCAGGCCTTGATCCCGCTTCGAGCGATGCCGGTTTCCTGGTCAAGGATCTAACCTTGTTCGGCGCGGCGTTGTGGACATCCGCGGAAGCCTTCGCGGCGTCGCGTCGCCGGACGGCAGCCTCTGCCGTGCTCGAGCAGGAGCTGAATCGGATAGCCCGCGATCGGAAACACAGATCAGCGGATTGAAGCCGAACATGGATGATGATCTCAACGAGATGAGCCGCGAAGCCCTGATCGAAATGGTCAAGCGGCTGAGGGCGGGTATCCGCAAACACCGGGACGGCTCGGGCCATGATCTTTGCTGGTTTCATCCGCAACTCTGGGGCTTGCTCCCCGAACCCATCGCGCCCGAAGTCGCGGTGCCGCCATGGCCAAAATTCTTGCGCGGCTGCGTGGCTTTTCGCGCAAGCCTCGACAAGGAATTACCCAACGCTGCGATAGCGGACGTGGAAGACGCCGCGATAGCGGACGAGGAAGCTGGCGGCGAGTGAGCCATGCGCCTTCCGCGACGGGCAAACCCGTAAATCAGATCGAACAGGCGGTTTCCAGATGCGGCCCATGGCCTTGCTCGCAACTCCCTTGACCTACGGCCTGCTCGCCTGCCTGAGCTGGGCCGTTGGAAGCGTTTTGACCAAGGCCGTGCTCTCGCACGTTGCTCCCCTGACAGTATTCAGCGGACAACTCACCGCCAGTGTCGTCGGCCTGTGGATGATATCGCTGGCAACCGGATCAAAAATCCGGCTTGACGACTGGCGCATCGGGCTTCCCGGGATTTTTCAACCCGGGCTCGCCTATGGCCTGTCCATCATCGCCCTCACGCAAGTTTCAGCGACTCTGGAGGGTATGATCTTTACCATCGAGACGCCGCTGATTCTGCTTCTCGCGTGGCCTTTGCTCGGCGAACGGCCGACCAGGTTGTTGGCGGCCCTCGGGTTGCTCGCATTCGCGGGGGTTTTCATCCTGACGTGGCGGCCGGAGATCGAGTTGGCTGCTGGCGACGGGTTTGCGGTCTCCTTGATCATTTTTGGCGCGCTCTTCGCTGCGCTTTACAGCGTCATCATTCGCCGGATGTCGGCGGAGGTCGATGCACTCCGCTTGACGCGCGCCAGCCAGACTATCGGCTGGTTGGCGGTTCTCATCGTCTGGTGGGCGATGCGAAAGCCGGAGCCGTCGGAACTTGACGTGACCGATGCCACGCTGATCGCGGGGTCGGGTTTGTTGCTGAACGCATTTCCGTTTTTTCTTTATGGCCTTGTTCTGGAAAGGGCGAGTGCCGGCTTTGCCGCACTGTTGCTGCCGCTGGTCCCGCTGATGACGGCCGCCATCGCCTCCGCCGTTCTCGGTGAAAGCCTGAACTCACTGCAATGGCTTGGGGCTTTGCTGGTACTCTCATCGGTTGCAGCGCTGTCGTTGACGACCAAGCCGGCGCCTCACTAGGGAAACGCCCGGCGGCGCTGCAAAGATTGGCATTCCCATGTGCCGCACCTATAGTCGCTCGCGATCAGGGGCATTCGGGAACAGCAATCCATGCGCGTTTCAATCATCACCGGCGGCGGGTCCGGAATCGGTGCCGCTGTGGCGCGCCGGCTTGCAGGCCCGGGTGAGTGCCTGATGCTGCATGGACAGGGCGCCGATGCCGCGGGGCTGGCGCGACTGAAAGCGGTTGCGGCCGAATGTGAGCGCGCCGGCGCGAAGGTCACCTGGCGCAGCGGCGACCTCGCCGTTGCCGGAACTGCGATCGAGCTGGTTCGCGCCACACGCGAGGCTTTCGGCAAGATCGATGCCATCGTGCATGCCGCAGGCTTTGCCGATCGTCGCAGTTTTGCGAATCTGCCGCGGCAAGACCTCGAACGATCGTTCGCCGTCATGGCGAGCGCGTTTCACGAATTGACAAGCTCGGCTTTGCCGCATCTGACACGCGGATCGCAAGCACGCGTGGTCGCCGTCTCAAGCTTCGCGGCGCATCGTTTCACGCGGGAGGCAACCTATCCGGGATCTGGCGCCGCCAAGGCCGCGCTCGAGGTGCTTGTTAAATGTCTTGCGATCGAACTCGCAAGCTCGGGCGCCACGGCCAACATTGTCATACCCGGTTATACGCGCAAGGATGCCGGCTTGATGGGTGCATTGGACGCGCAGGGTTGGCAAGCGGTCGCCAAGGCCAATCCGCTGGCGCGATTGGCCGAACCCCACGAAGTGGCCGCGATGATCACGTTTTTGATGTCGCCGGAGGCCGGACACGTGACGGGCGCATCGCTGTCCGTCGACGGCGGTCTGGCTTTGATCTAGACGGGCCGGAACAGGAATGATGACGGATAATTTCGCAGACGGGATTAAGGATGTCATTGTGCTGGGCGCCGGCATCGTCGGCGTCTCCGCTGCCGTCGCCGCGCGGCAGCAGGGCCTGTCGGCCGTCCTCGTCGACCGGCGGGAGCCCGGCAGCGAAACTTCCTACGGCAATGCCGGCGTTCTCTCGAGCGGCTCGATTCTGCCGCTCAACAAACCGTCGCTGTGGAATGCGCTCCCGGCTTACATCACCAACCGCCACGCCGCATTGCGTTGGGACCCGATCTGGACCATCCGCAACATCGGCTGGGTAGCCCGTTTTCTCGGCAACGCGCGAACCTCGCGAACCAAACCGCGGGCGGCAGCCCTGCACGGGCTGATCGAGGCGTCATTGAAGCTGCACCGGGAATGGATTGTCGAAGCGGGGGCAGCGCACCGCATCCGCGAGAGCGGTTGGCTGAAAGTCTGGCGCAGCAACGCGGTCGAAACGGCCAAACAAGAGCAGGCCTTTCTGGCCGAGTATGGCATCGCAAGCCGGCTGCTGGATCGCCAGGCGATTTCGGCGCTCGAGCCAAACATTCTGCCCGTTTACAGCGTTGGCCTGCTACACACGCAGACGGCCTCGGTCGATTCGCCGAGCGCCGTGGTCAAAGCCTATGCGCGGATGTTCGAGGACGCCGGCGGAATAATCCTCCAGTCGGAAATCAAGTCGATCGTGCCCGATGGCGATGGCTGGCGCGTGATGCTTTCGGACGGCACCATGACGACGCGCCATGTCGTGATCGCGCTGGGGCCGTGGTCGTCCGACCTGCTCCGCCCGCTCGGCTACCATGTGCCTTTGGCTTTCGAGCGCGGCTATCATCGGGAGTTCAAGCCGAACCCGGCACGCACATTGCAACGTCCGATCCATGACGCCGAAGGCAGTTTTCTGATGACGCCGATGGAGCAGGGCATCCGCATCACCACGGGCGTCGAATTGACCGACCGCGACGCGCCCTCTTCTTTCGCCCAGCTTGAAGCGGTGGTGCCGCTCGCGCACGGCGTGGTCGAATTCGGCGAGGCGGTCGGCGAACCCTGGCGCGGGTCGCGGCCGACCTTGCCGGACAGCCTGCCGATGATCGGACCTGCGCCGCGGCATGGCGGCCTGTGGCTCGCTTTCGGCAATCAGCACATCGGCTTCACGACCGGGCCCGCTACCGGTGCGGCGATTGCCGCGATGATTGCCGGTGCGGCACCGTCGTTCGAGGTCGGTCCGTTTTCGCCCAGCCGCTATCTCTCATGACAGGTAAGGACAGATGCGGGCGCAAGTGAAACGGGGGCCGGCATGAACTATGTCTGGGATTTTGCGATCCTTGGAAAATACAGCCATCTGTTCTGGCTCGGGCTCGGCTGGACCATCGCCTACACGATCGGCACCATTGTCCTGGGAACCTTGATTGGCCTTCTCGTCGGCATCCTTCGTGTCGCTCGCTTGCCCGTCATCGACTGGTTTCTGATCGCCTATATCGAGCTGTTCCGCTGCACGCCATTACTGGTTCAGATCATCTGGTTCTATTACGCGTTTCCGGTCGTCATCGGCGTGAATATCCCGGCGCATGTCGCCGCGGTCAGCGTGCTCTCGCTCTATGGCGGAGCATTTTATGCCGAGATCGTCCGCGGCAGCATCGAGAGCGTGCATCGCGGCCAATGGGACGCGGCGCGCGCGCTGGGACTGTCGCCCTGGCGCGTGCTGAGGCTGGTGATCCTGCCGCAGGCGCTCAAGCCGATGATGGCGCCCTACGTCAACCAGTCGGTGACGCAGTTGAAGAACACTTCGCTGGTGTCCGTCATCGCCGTTCCCGACCTCGTCTACAATGCAACGCTGATCAATGCCGAAACCTACCGGCCGCTCGAGGTCTATACGATGGTGGCCCTGATCTATTTCGCAATCCTTTTTCCGGCCACGCTCGTTGCCAGACGGTTCGAACGCGGCATGACCTGCGACAAGGCGTGATCGGTGCGTAGGCTGATCGACAAGGGGTTCTCGAAAATGTCATTCCGGCTCGCGGCCGCGCTCATGCTTTCCCTGGCCAACGCAGCGTGGGCAGGCGATACCATCAGGATCGGCTTTGTCTCGACCTTCAGCGGTCCGGCCGCCGCGATCGGCAACGATGCGCGCAATGGGTTTGAACTGGCGCTCGATCACCTCGGCCGCAAAATGGACGGCAGGCCGGTCGAAATGATTTACGAGGATGACCAGCAGAAGCCGGACGTCGGCAAGCAGAAGACCGAAAAGCTGATTCAGTCGGACCGGATCGACTTCATCGTTGGCTATAACTGGTCGAACGTGCTGCTCGCCTCCCTCAAGCCTGCGGTCGATTCGAAGACCTTCCTGATCGGCATCAACGCCGGTCCATCGCAGCTCGCCGGCGAATTGTGCTCGCCTTATGTTTTTTTGACCTCGTGGCAGAACGATCAGACACCGGCCGCGATGGGCCTTTACATGAATCAGAAGAATATCAAGTCGGTGTTCCTCATCGGCCCTAACTACGCCGCCGGAAAGGATCGGCTGGCTGGCTTCAAGAGCACGTTCAAAGGCCAGGTTCTCGGCGAAGAATACACGGTATGGCCGACCCAGCTCGATTTCTCCGCCGAATTGACCAAAGCGCGCAACTCCAAGGCAGAATCGATCTTTGTGTTCTTTCCCGGTGCGGCCGGCGTGCAATTTCTCAACCAATATGTGCAAGCAGGGATCAAGCAACAAATTCCGCTCTTTACCGATGGTACCATCGACGAATTGTCACTGCCGTTGCAGAAGGACAATGCGCTCGGCATTCTCGGCGTGATGGAATGGGTGAACGACCTGCCCAATGAAGAGAATAAGCGGTTCGTCGCTGATTATCGCAAAAAGCACCCTGGCTTGCGCCCAAGCTTTTACGGCGCGCAAGCCTATGACGCGGCGCAGCTGATCAACAGCGCAGTTGTCGCGGTCAACGGCGATTTGACCAAAAAGGACGCGATGAAGACGGAGATGGAAAAGGCGAATTTCAAATCCGTCCGAGGCTCGTTCCGATATGGCAACAACCATATTCCGATCCAGAATTTCTATCTTATTGATGCGGTGAAAGATCCGGATGGCGAGCTTTCGCTCAAGACAGTCGCGACCATCGTCGAGAATGATCAGGACCGCTTCCACGACAAATGCCCGATGAAATGAGTTTGAGCTGTGATTCCAGCCTTCGTATTCAACCAGCCTGGCGACCGAGATGGAGCTTGGCGGTGATCTATTTGGATTCTGCCGCCTTGTCGTTACGCCCACCCAGTGCGGTCTTCTCGAAATCGGCGAGAGCTGCGGTTAACTCTACATTGGTTAGTCTGCGCCGAAAGATGGGTACTGCCCATCGCGGAAGGCAAAGAATGAAACAATCCCATTCGGAAAGCTCGGACATTACTTTGTACAATGCCTCCTCATCCAGAAACTCGCCAAACCGGGCGTGTAGGCGTCGTCTTTCAAGATTGCGGAATATCGTTGCCGCTCAGTTTCATTCGGTTGGGTACCTTTCTCGGCTGCAACGACTGCGTTGCGGGGTTATCCGATGATCGGGCCTGAGATGATCTCCCTAGAGGCGGCGTACCAACAGCCGACAAGGGTCTGTCACGCAGCCGCCAACGTTCGGAAAACCATTTCCGCTTCCGGCGTATAGCGGCCGTCGCGGGACCTACCACCTCGACCCGGTCCTGAATGACCCATCTGCGACATCGACGGCCGGTGGCGAGTCAGATCGCGGAAGCGGCTAAACACGGCGTAACACTTATCCAAACCAGGATTTAATGACCGGGATCGCAGCGATAATTGCGGCCACTATTAAGGCGATCGCAAAAAGAACGCCAAGGACAATCCCGCCCCAAAACTCCACAGCAGCAACCAGGCTAACTGCAATGCCGATCCGAGACCTTATGTTCTCGACCGTCGTGCGGGCAGCCACCTTTTTTGGCCCGTCATCTTCCTTCATGAGGCGATTCAGTCGTCAGATATTAAGTTCGACCGGCACGTCTTCCGGCTTCACGCCGGATAGCGCCAGGCCCTTGACGAACCATTCGCGCATCTGCCCGATGCCGCGGTTGTAATCGACCCACACCGAGAGAAAATCGCGCCAGCGCTTGTCGCTTTCGCGCCGCACCGCCATGCTGGAAGGAATGGCAACCGAAGGCGACTGCAGGATCTTGTAGGTGCCGAGATTCGGGTTCTTGGCAATTGCGGTTAAGCCCAGCACCAGCGCATTGACGACGCAATCGACCCGCGCCGACGACATTTCCAGCATGACCTCGTCGCGGGACTTGAGCGACTTGATCGTGGCGTTCGGCGCGAAGCGTCGCGCCACCGCCTCATTGGCCGAGCCGACGTCGACGGCGATCCGCACTTCCGGCTTGTTGATGTCGGACCAGGTCTTCGCCTCGAGTCCTTTCCTGAGCATAGCGCCGAACGGATGCGGGAACACCAGATTGGTGAAATCGACGACCAGCGCCCGCTGCGGGGTCGGGTTGAGGGCGAAGCCAAGATCGATCTTGTTCGATTGCAGATCGAGGATCGAGTTTCCATAGGTCGATTCGGTATATTCGAGCTTGACGTCGAGAAGCTTGGCGATGTCGTTGGCCATGTCGATCGAAAAGCCCGACCATGTGCCGGTGGCGAGGTCCTTGTTGAAATAGGGCAACTCTCCCGGCAGGACCGCGATGCGAAGCACCTTGTTGGCGCGGATGCGGTCGAGCGTGTTGTCCGCCGCGCCTTGCGCGGAAGCCGGGCCCGCAAGCGCCGAGGCGACGGCCGCGCCGCTGCCGATTGCAAGTGCGTAACGAAGCGCTTCGCGGCGATCCTGGGAAATCTTGCTGTCGTCCGATGTGGTCAAGCGTCCCTCCTGCTTTCGATTTGGCCAAAGCCTAACGCGCGCCTCATGGCAATAGCAAGAGGACCTCCGTCAAGCCGGTCGGGACTGGGTCTCAAGCTGCCGGCTGTAGCGCGACATCGCAAAGCAGAACGCGAAATAGATCAAAGCGACGAAGATATAGACCTCGACACTGAACGCCTGCCATGCCGGATCGATGATCGCGGTCTTGGCCGTCGTCAAGAGGTCGAAAATGCCGATGATCAATACGAGGCTGGTATCCTTGAAAAAGGCGATGAATGTGTTCACCAGCGGCGGGATCACGTGGCGGATTGCCTGCGGCAGGATGATCAGGCGGTTCTTCTGCCAATACGAGAGTCCCAGCGCATCGGCCGCCTCCCCCTGCCCCGCGGGGATCGCCTGCAGACCGCCGCGGACGACTTCGGCGAGATAGGCGCCGGCATAGAGGATGAACGCGATCTGGGCTCGCAACAGCTTGTCGATATTGAAGCCTTCGGGCATGAACAGCGGGAACATCACGCTCGCCATGAACAGAAGGCTGATCAGCGGCACGCCGCGGATCAGCTCGACATAGAGGATGCAGAGCGAGCGGATCGCCGGCAATTTCGAGCGGCGGCCGAGCGCCACAAAAATTCCAAGCGGAAAACCAAAGGCGAGCCCGAAGGTGGCAAGGATCAGCGTCACCGGCAATCCGCCCCAGCGATCCTGCGGTACGAAGCTCAGGCCGAAAATGCCACCCCACATCAACACGCTGATCAGTGCGAGCGCCGCCACCCAGACCAACGCCAGCTCCCGCCGCCACCACGTGCGGCGGCTCGACAGATAGAACAGGGCGATGAAGATCAGGGTCGCGGCCGCTGGCCGCCACTGCTGGTCGTAGGTGTAGCTGCCGAACAGGATGAAGCGGATTTTTTCAGGGATCACGGCCCAGCATGCGCCAACGCCGCGAATCGCGCGGCACGCACTGGTGTTGTTGCCGGGCACGCTCCAGATCGCGTCCCATATCCCCCATTGCACGAGGCTGAACAGCATTCTCGCCAGCAGGAACAGCAGGACCAGCGTAACGATCGATGAAAAGATCGAGGAGAACAGGTTGGCATGCAGCCAGCGCAGCGCGCGGGCGGCGGTGCCGCGATCCGAGCGCGAGAGAAGTGCGCGTGAGCCTTGTGTTTCCACAGCCGACGTCATGGTTTTAGCGCTCCACCAGCGCGATTCGTGCGTTGTACCAGTTCATGAACAGGCTGATGCTGAGGCTGATGGTGAGGAACACCAGCATGATCAGCGCGATTGCATCGATGGCCTGTCCAGTCTGGTTCAGCGTCGTGTTGGCGATCGAGACGATATCCTGGTAGCCGATCGCAACCGCGAGCGAAGAGTTCTTGGTCAGATTGAGATATTGGCTGGTCATCGGCGGAATGATGACGCGAAGCGCCTGAGGCAGGACGATGTGGCGGAGCACGAAACTCCGGCGCAAGCCGAGTGCCAGCGCCGCGTCCCACTGTCCCCTCGACACAGCCTGGATGCCGCTGCGCACGATCTCGGCGATGAACGCCGATGTGTAGGTGACAAGCGCGATCAGCAACGAAAAATATTCCGGCGACAGCGTATGGCCGCCGACGAAATTGAAGCCGCGCAATTCGGGCATCGTCACGGCCCAGGAAACGCCGAGCGACCACGAGGTGGCCACGGGAATTGCCGCCAGCGCCAGCGCGTAGGGCCAGGCATGCCGCACCCGGCCGTCCTGCACCTGCTGCGCGATCAAGTGCCGCCGCAACGCGTAAAACGCAATCAGCGCAAGGACCAGCGTCAGCAACACCCACAACTGTCCCGTTCCGATCGGGATCGAGGGCAGAACCAGGCCCCGGTTTGAAAGGAAGACGCCGCGGATTGGGTTCCATGCGGCACGCGTGACTGGCAGGCCCTGCATCAGCACGTACCAGAACAGAAGCTGCAACAGCAGCGGGATGTCGCGCAGTACTTCGACGTAAACCGCGGCAAGACGCGACAACAGCCAGTTGGAAGACAGCCGTGCGATGCCGACGATGGTGCCGAACACGGTCGCGAGCACGATGCCGATGACGGCGACGCGGAGCGTATTGACGATTCCGACCACGAAGGCCCAGAAATAGGTGTCCTTGGGACTGTAGGGCAGCCAGGTGTCGACGATCGGCATTCCCGCCTCGCGGCCGAGGAAGGCGAAGCCCGTGGAAATCCGCCGCACCGCGAGATTGTGACTGGTATTTGACCACAGCCAGGCGACGACCGCGACCGTGATGCCGACGACGACGACCTGCCAGATCAAGCCCTTGATCTTGTCATCGCGCAGCGAAAAGCGCAGCTGCTTGCGGGGGCGGGGTTTCGATGTGGATGTCGTCACAGCACATCAATCCTTGTGCGCCAGTCCTGGCGAACTCGGCCATGCGCGGGCATGGCAAGGCACGTTTCATATGTTGCACCAAAACGGAAAATATGCAACATTTGTTTCATGGCCGAGCCATCCAGAGCTTCCCCCTTGAGCGAACTGCGCAGTGCCCTGCCGTCGCTGCCGATGCGACTGCGGGAAGTCGGACGTTTTGTGGCCGCCAACGACTATGACGCGACGACGCGCTCGATGCGGGAACTGGCTTCGGTTGCCGGCGCCGATCCCGCTTCCTTCACGCGGCTCGCCAAGGCGCTCGGCTATTCCGGTTGGGAAGAATTGCGCGCAGCGCTCACCGAGGCGCGCCGGCCGCCTCAAAGTCAGCCGTTCTCGCTCCGCGCCAAAAACCGCCGCAGAGGTCCCGATTCCGACGTCTCGCTTGTCTCCGAAAAGCTCGAGGCCGAGGCCCTGGGGCTTACCCACATCTCGGCAAGTTCGATAGCCGCCGCAGCCAAGACGCTACACGCGGCGCGGCGCGTCTGGGTCGCGGGCTTTCGAAGCTGTCGCGGGGTCGCCGAGCTGCTCAATTACGAGCTTCGCCTGTTCCGCCCGAACGACGTGCAACTCGTCGGCGGTTCCGGGCCGGAGGATCTCGATCTCGGGGCTTTCCGGGCCAACGACGCCGTCGTGGTGATTGGCTTTGCGCCCTATTCGCGCGCAAGTGTGCTGTCGGCGCGCGCAGCGCGGCGCGCCGGCGCGCGGCTGATCGCGATTGCGGATACACTCACGGCACCCGTTGCCGAAGGCGCCGACCATCCGCTGCTGTTTGAGTCCGCCGCCTCGCCGGGCTTCTTTCCGAGCCTGACGGGCGCCGTCGCGATCGCTCAGTCGCTCGCGGCTGCGGCGTTCATGCTCGGCGGCGCGGTTGCGAAGAAACGTCTGGAGGAGACCGAAGCTCGCCTGGCGGCGACCTCCGAATATGTGACAGAGAAGGGTTTGTGATCATGACCGTCCGCACCAGCCGCGTGCTGCACCGAAGCCTGCACGAAACCCCGCCCAAGGCTATCGGCGGCGAAGGCGTGTGGCTGATTGCCGAGGATGGCCGCCGCGTTCTCGACGCTTCGGGCGGAGCGGCGGTCTCCTGCCTTGGACATCAGCATCCGCGAATTGTTCAGGCGATGGTAAACCAGGCCTCGAAACTGGCCTACGCCCACACGGCATTCTTTTCTTCCGAGCCCGCCGAGGCGCTGGCGGATCATCTCGTCGGCCACGAGCCGGGAGGACTGGCTTACGCCTACTTCGTCAGCGGCGGATCGGAAGCGGTCGAAGCCTCGATCAAGCTAGCGCGGCAATATTTCGTCGAGCGCGGCGAGCCGCAGCGGCAACATTTCATCGCACGCCGCCAGAGCTATCATGGCAATACGCTCGGGGCGCTGGCTGCGGGAGGCAATGCCTGGCGCCGTGCGCCCTATGCGCCGCTGCTGTCCACAGCCTTCAGCCATGTGACGCCGGCTTTCGCCTATCATGAAAAACGCGACGACGAATCCGAAAGCGATTTCGTCGCGCGGCTTTCCGCCGAGCTCGAGGCCGAATTCCAAAGGCTCGGCCCCGACACCGTGGCCGCCTTCATCGCCGAACCGGTGGTCGGCGCCACCGCCGGCGCGGTGCCGGCGCCCGAAGGTTATTTCCGCCACGTGCGCGAGATCTGCGACCGGCACGGTGCTCTTCTCATCCTCGACGAGGTGATGTGCGGAATGGGGCGCACCGGGACCACGCATGCGTGGGAGCAGGAGGGCATTTCTCCCGACATCCAGGCGATCGCCAAGGGGCTGGGCGGCGGTTACCAGCCGATCGGCGCGATGCTCGCGAGCGGAAAAATCGTCGAGACCATCCGGCAAGGCTCGGGCGCCTTTCAGCACGGACACACCTATCTCGCCCACCCGATGGCCTGCGCGGCGGCTCTGGAAGTGCAGCGCGTGATCGGCGAAGAAAAGCTGCTCGACCGCGTCAAGGAGTTCGGCCGGCATCTTGAGCGGCGGCTGACCGAGCGGTTCGGCAATCACCGTCACGTCGGCGACATCCGCGGGCGCGGCCTGTTCCAGGCGATCGAACTGGTCGAGGATCGCTCAACGCGAAAACCCTTCGATCCCGCCCTTAAGCTCAGCCACAAAATAAAGGCTGCGGCATTCGAAGCCGGTCTTGCCTGTTACCCTGCCGGCGGCACTGTCGACGGCCGCAGCGGCGATCACGTGCTGCTCGCGCCGCCCTATATCGCCACAAAGGACCACATCGACATGATTGTCGACCGCCTCGGCACCGCCGTGGACGGCGCCTTGCGAAGCATCAATCGCTAACATCAGTACCTAAGCATCAATAACAGGGAGGGAAGGGATGAAGAGGATCGCAGTGACAGCCTTGCTCGTCGCGCTTGTTTCCGGCGCCCAGGCTGCGACGCTCGATACGGTCAAGCAACGCGGCACGCTGGTGTGCGGGGTCAGCGCCGGGTTCGCCGGCTTCTCGGCACCGGACTCGCAAGGCAATTACAAGGGCCTCGATGTCGACTATTGCCGCGCCTTGGCCGCCGGCGTGCTTGGCGACCCGAACAAGGTCCGCTATGTCGCGCTCACCGCGCAAAACCGCTTTACCGCACTGCAGTCCGGCGAGATCGACGTTCTCTACCGCAATTCGACCCAGACCTTTCTGCGTGGCGTCACGCTCGGGCTGCGCCAAGGTCCGGTCAATTTCTATGACGGCCAGGGTTTTGTGGTCAGGCATGACGCCGGCGTCAAGGACCTCAAGGGGCTGAACGGCGCCACCGTCTGCGTCGCGCAAGGCACCACCCACGAAGTGACGCTCGGCGATTACGGCCGCGCCAACAATATCGACTGGAAGCCGCTGGTGTTCGACCGCGTCGACACCATGTACCAGACGTTTTTCGGCGGCCGCTGCGATGCCATGACCCAGGATGCCTCCGCGCTCGCCGGCGCGGTGGCGACCGCGGCGCCGAACCCGGCCGACTATGTCGTGCTGCCGCAAACCATCAGCAAGGAACCGCTTGGGCCGTTTACCCGCAACGGCGACGAGGTGTGGAGCGACGTCATCACCTGGCTTCATTATGGCCTGATCGAGGCCGAGGAGCTCGGCGTGACCATGGCCAATGCTGAGCAAATGGCAAAATCCAGTCCTTCGCCGTCGGTCCAGCGCCTGTTAGGGACTTCCGGCGAACTCGGCTCGCGGCTCGGGCTCGACAACAAATGGCTGCTGCAGGCGATCAAGGCCGGCGGCAATTATGGCGAGATCTTTGAGCGCAACGTCGGCTCGACAAGTCCGCTCAAACTCGAGCGCGGGCTGAACGCGACCTGGAGCAAGGGCGGCCTGATGTACGCGATTCCGTTCAAGTGATGCCGCCGCGCGGAAAGCGCAGACAGTGACGGTCTAAATCGCGATGGAGTTAGGCTGAACTACAATCGCGATGAAAGTGCGCTCCCTCTCCCACGCAACCGGGGTTTACGCCGGTTGTGCATTAGAATTTGCGCAAGTCGGGCAAGCCGCGACTTGCGGCGGGAGAGGTTTGGGGCGAGGGGTTCATGTCCGTAAGGCGGCCTATGCCTCTCCCGCAAGGGGAGAGGTGAACAGAGTCTGGCGACAAAGCGAAAACAAAGATCATCGCGCCCTAGTGACCAGCCGTCGCGGCCGCGCCATGCAGCAGTTGATCGCGATACTGCCCCGGCGACACCTTGAACCATCGCCGGCAGGCGCGGAAAAAACTACTCTGATCGGCAAAGCCCAACAGATAGGCCGCTTGTCCCAACGACAAATGCAGACGGCCGAGATACTGGTCTGCCAGCTCGCGGCGGGTATCGTCCAGCAACTGGACGAATGAGGTCTTTTCCTCCTCCAAACGCCGCTGCAGCGTCCGTTCGCTCATGGCCAGTTCGACCGCAACCTCATCGCGCCGCGGCTCGCCGTCGGGAAGCCGTTTGACGATGGCCTCGCGCACCCGATAGCTGGTTTGCGCGTGATCGAAATGCCGCAGATATTCGCCGGCAAATCGTTCATGCAGCTCCGCCAGCTGCGGGTTGAATGTCGGAAGGGCCAGATTCATATCCGTACGGGCAAAGGTGAGGCTGTTGCGCTCGGTATCAAACGACACCGGGCAGCGGAACACGGAAGCGTAGGGTGCAAGATTAGCCGGTGCTGGATAGGCCAGCCCGACCGCGCGAGGGTAAACGTCGCTTCGGGATATCCAGCGGCAGAAGCTGATCACGGTGACGAAGATGAATTCAATGCGCTGGCGCGGAATCGGCCGGTCGCCGCCGAACAGGAAGAAGTCTATCCGGTAACCGTCGTCCGTTTCGGACGTGGTCATCGTCAGGGCATCGCTGAGGATCAGCAGGTAGCGGATCAGGCGATCGAAGGCGCCGCGCAGATCGGCGCATGACATCATGGTGTAGCCAACGACGTCGAAGCTCGCCGGGCGCGCCACCTGATGCTGGGCGAGCGCGATCGCCGGATTGCGCGATCGCTCCACCGCGAGCTCCCACAGGCGACTGATCTTCTCGGTCGCAACCCGCGCGCTCGGTCCTTCCAGCGCTGCACGGTCGATTCCAACCGCACTGAAGAGGCCGGCGACGTCGAGGCCTTCGGCGGCGAGCATATCGGCAATGCCTTTGACCCAAACGGCGGCTGTCGTCCGCTTTGCCATTCCCTGGCGTCCTCCACGCTGTTGGCTTTGCCGGCAATCACATTGGCTTCCCCGGTCACTGACAAAGGAAGGCCGCCTGGCTAACAGTCTAGCCGAAATATGACACGAAACCGCATGCCTCGCCAGACGAGCCGAGGCGTGCAAAACCTAAGGAGTGGGCTTCGATGAACAGCCACTGGCTCACCAGTTACGGCGAGCGGATTCCCGCAGAGATCAATCCGGACGCTTACGGTTCGGTTCTGGAAATGCTGGAGAGCGCGATGACGCGGTACGCGGCAAACCCCGCGTTCCGCTGCTTTGGCAAGACGCTAACCTATACCGACACCGACCGGCTTTCTCGCGCCTTTGCGGCCTTCCTGCAAAACCGGCTCGGCATCAAGAAAGGCGACCGGATCGCGGTGATGCTTCCGAACCTGCCCGCCTTCCCGCTCGCGATGCTCGGAATCATCCGTGCCGGCGCCATCCAGGTCAATGTGAATCCGCTCTACACTTCACGCGAGCTGGAGCATCAGCTAAACGACTCCGGCGCCAAGGCCATCGTCATCTTCAACGGGGTTTCTTCGACCCTTGCCGAGATCATCGGCCATACCGGGATCGAACACGTCATCACCGTCAACCCTGGTGACGGAACCGATGCGAGGCTGCCGAGCCTTCCGGTCGATGCCAGGCTGACGGACACCGCCAGCTTTGCCGGCGCACTCGCGCAAGGAGCAGAGCTCTCCTGGTCGCCGCCGTCCCTCAACGGCGACGATATCCTGTTCCTGCAATATACCGGCGGCACGACCGGCCTTTCGAAGGGCGCGGCACTGTCGCATCGCAACCTCGTCGCCAACACCGAGCAGTTCAAGGCTTTCACGCCCGACGCATTGCGTCCGGGTCAGGAGGTCGTGGTGACCGCGTTGCCGCTCTACCACATCTTCGCGCTGATGGTGAATTTCATCGCCTATTTCTCGATCGGAGCGGAGAACTGGCTGGTGCCGAATCCGCGCGAGATGGGAGGATTCGTCGAGACACTGAAGCAGGCTCGCTGCACGGTCTTCACCGGTGTCAACACGCTGTTCAGCGGGCTCTTGATGCAACCGAATATCGGTGAGGTTGACTTCTCCCGTCTGCGCGTTGCGATCGGCGGCGGCGCTGCGGTACTGCCGGTCACTTCGCAGAAATGGCAGAAGCTGACGGGCAAGGACATCCTCGAGGGTTATGGCCTCTCAGAGACATCGCCGATCCTGACGCTCAACCCGATGACGGGCGATGGCTTCTCGGGCACGGTTGGCCTGCCGCTTCCATCTACCGAGATCAAGCTCCTCGGCGAAGACGACGCGCCGGTTGCGCTCGGAGAAGCCGGCGAAATCTGCGCCAGGGGTCCGCAAGTGATGAAAGGCTACTGGCAGAAGCCGGACGCCAACGCGCTGGCGTTCACGAGGGACGGCTATTTCCGGACCGGCGATGTCGGCGTGTTCGACGCGCGAGGATATCTGAAAATCGTCGACCGCAAGAAGGACATGATTATCGTCTCCGGCTTCAACGTCTACCCCAACGAGGTCGAGGTCGTCGCCGCCGCCTGCGCAGGCGTGGCCGAATGCGCCTGCGTCGGCAAGCCTGACGAGAAGACCGGTGAAGCCATCGCCCTGTTCGTCTCCCGCACGCCGGGCGCGACGATCTCCGAAGCTGACGTGATCGCGCACTGCCGGCGCGAACTCACCGCCTACAAGGTCCCGAAAGAGGTGCGCTTTCTTGAAGCGCTGCCGAAGTCGAACGTCGGAAAGATCCTGCGCAAGGATTTGCGCGCACTCAGTTGAGTACGAACATGGCCAACGCAGCCACTTCAATACCTGACTATACCATGACGACCGCGCCCGATTTCGTCGGTCGCGAACTCGGCACATCGGCCTGGGTGGTCGTCGATCAACCACGTATCGACCAGTTCACCTCCTGCACCGGCGACCGGCAGTGGATCCATGTCGATGCGGATCGTGCGAGGGCACCACAATCCGTCGCAATGAGCGCCTGACGCATTTTTTCAGGATTTAGAGAGGAGGATCGACCGTGGCGACCGCAATCGAACTTTCCGAAACCGGCCTTTCGGAGCAGGCGCTCGAGCACACGCTCGCGGCCAATCCCCTGGTCGGCATTCGTCCTCAGGAGATCGTGGATTCGGCGCAGAAGCTATTCGCGCAGATCGCGACCAATCCGGCTCTCGCGGCGAAACATTACATGTCTTATCTCGGCGAACTGGGACGCATCGCGGGCGGCGAAAGCGCACTCGCGCCTGACGCGAAGGACAAACGCTTCGCCGATCCGGCGTGGAAGGACAGCGCCTCCTATCGAACGCTCGCGCAAGCCTACCTTGCATGGAGTACGGCGCTCTTTGATTTCATCGATGAAGCCAGGATGGACAAGCTTGATGCCGAGCGATCGCGCTTCATCGCTTCCCTGTTCGTCGATGCGATGGCGCCGACCAACACGGTCGCCGGCAACCCGGCGGCGATGAAAAAATTCGTCGAGACCGGCGGAGCGAGCCTGATGCGCGGCTTTCAGAATTTTGCCGCCGATCTGGCACAGAACGGCGGCCTGCCGGCGCAGGTCGACACGCGAACATTTTCCGTCGGCGAAAATCTCGCAACCACTCGTGGCGCCGTCGTCTACCGCAGCCCGGTGATGGAGCTCATTCAATACGCGCCAGTGACCCCTCAGGTGCGCGCGCGTCCGCTTCTCATCGCGCCACCCCAGATCAATAAATTCTACATATTCGATCTGGTGCCCGAGAAGAGCATCATCCAGTATGCGCTGAAAGGCGGCTTGCAGACGTTTGCGATCAGCTGGAAGAACCCGAGCGCGGCCGAGAGCCATTTTGGGCTGGAGACCTATGTCGCCGCGCTCGAGCAGGCCGTCGACGTGATGCGTGAAATCACCGCAAGCGAAGACGTCAATATCTGGGGTTCCTGCTCCGGAGGCATTACAATGTCGGCCTTCCTTGCCAATCTCGCCGCGCGTGGCGAGCGCAAGGTCCATTCTGCGACGGTTGCGGTTTGCGTGCTCGACATGGACGCCGCCAAGACCACCACCGCCGGACTTTTCACCACTCCGGCATCGATCGTGGCGGCGAAGAATGCTTCGCAGGTCCAAGGCGTGCTGGAGGGACGCGAGTTGGCGCGCATGTTCGCCTGGATGCGCCCCAACGACCTGATCTGGAACTACTGGGTCAACAACTATCTGCTCGGCAACGACCCGCCGGCCTACGACATCCTATACTGGAATAACGACACAACGCGTCTGCCGGCACGGCTGCACGCCGACTTCCTCGGTCTGATCGAAAAGAACCCCTACGTGGAGCCGGAGCGGATGACGATCGGCGGTCAACTGCTCGACATGCGCAAGATCGATATCGACAGCTATGTGGTGGCTGGCGTCACCGATCACATTACGCCCTGGCAAGGATGTTACGAGACGGCAAAGCTCTATGGCGAACGCAGCACCTTCGTGCTCGCTAATAGTGGCCACATCCAGAGCCTCATCAATCCGCCCGACAACCGCAAGGCGTTCTTCTGGGCCGGGCCGACGCAAGCCGATAGTGCGGAGACCTGGCTTGCGCAGGCGGTCAAGAACTCGGGCAGCTGGTGGCCGCATTGGCTTGCATGGATCACGGCGCGATCGGGTGGGACCAGGCCGTCGCCGGCCTTGCTCGGCAGCCCAGAACTTCCCGTGCTCGGCGATGCGCCCGGCCGCTACGTCCTGGAGAATTAACTTGCAGATCGAACTTCACGAGGTCGGCGGACAGACACTGCGCGTTGGCGTGAGACGCGGCGACAGGGCCCGGCTGCCGCTGCTCCTCTTCAATGGCATCGGCGCCAACATCGAACTGATCGAGCCGTTCCTTGACGCCATCGAAGGGGTGGAAGCGATCGTATTCGACGTGCCCGGTGTCGGCGGTTCGCCCGCGCCTCGCCTGCCCTACCGGCCTTCGACGCTGGCGCGTTTGAGCGCGCGGCTGCTCGATCAACTTGGCTACGCACAGGTCGACGTGCTGGGCGTGTCATGGGGCGGCGCACTGGCACAGCAATTCGCCTTCCAGCAGGCGAAGCGTTGCCGAAGGCTCGTACTCGCGGCCACCTCTCCCGGTCATATCATGGTGCCGGGAAAACCGTCGGCGCTGTTGAAAATGGTCACGCCGCGGCGCTACACGGATGCCAATTACCTTAGACGGGTCGCGGGCGACCTCTATGGCGGCGCGCTGCGTCATTCGCCCGATCTGGTCGGCAAGCATCTCCGTCACGTCAGGTGGTCGAGCAACTACGGCTACTATTTGCAGCTCGCCGCCGGCTTCGGCTGGAGCAGCCTGCCCTGGCTTCCATTGCTGTCGCAACCGACGCTGGTCATGGCCGGGACCGACGACCCGATCGTGCCTGCCGTCAACGGGCGCATACTCGCCAAGCTGATCCCCAACGCGCGTTTTGTGACCATCGATGATGGTCACCTGTTTCTTCTCACCAGTGCCCAAGCTTCAGCCGGCGTGATCTCCGAATTTCTGGGCTAAAGCATGATCCGGAAAAGTGTGCAGCGGTTTTCCGAAAAGATCATGCGCAAACAACAAACTAAAGCGCGATGGCGATTCGACCTAAAGCCATCGCGCTTTAGCGTCCCGAAGCCGAAGTTCGCATTGTTTTCCGGCCCCCTTGTTTCGCGAACTTCGGAATCGAAAGGACACTAGCAACGTATCGATCTAGTGTGGCTTTGGTTCAGAAGTCCGCATGACAGACCCGCGGCAATAATGATGCGGACTTCTGAACCGCCACACTGGGGGTTGTGAGCCGCGCGCCGCTTCGGCTGCGCAATTCGCCTCGTTCCAAGCGAACCGCAACTACCATCCTAGGGAGTCGCGAATTCTCCCGTAGAGCACGGCGCTCCTCACGGCTAGTGGCCAAAATGCGTGAAACCGAATTGGCTTGATGCTTGTGACCGGCATGTCGATTGTAACCGTCTCGCCACCGATCAACCGCTTTGCCAATTGCTGTCCCATGGCGCTCGCAAGTGCGACGCCGCGGCCATTGCAGCCGAGATAAGCCAGCACACCGGGTGCCGGTTCGTGCACATGGGGGTAGTGATCGGCGGTCATGGCGAGACGACTGTTCCAGCCATGGGTCCATTTGACGCCTTCAAGCGCGGGCCAAAGTTTTAGCGCGTAGCGCACGAGATAGGCGACCGCGGACGGATCCCTGATCCAGCGCATCGGGCCGCGGCCCCCCATCAGCAGCCGGTTCGACGCGTCGAGCCGATAGTAGACGGTGATGTGGCCGCTTTCATAGAGAACCGATCGCGTCGGCATGACCTGTCGCGCGATTATCTCAGCGAGCGGCTCGGTCGCAGCGATGGAGCTGAAAATTGGCACAATGGTGCGGCAGAGGCCCGGCCAGAGATCTCCGGTGAAACCGTTGGTGGCGATCAACACCTTTTCGGCCCGTACTACCGCACGTGGGGTCTCGATGTGCCATCGTCCGCTTTCACGGCGCAGCGACAGCGCCGGCGTTTGTCCATGGATCGCGGCGCCCGCTGCAAGTGCTGCGCGCGCAAGGCCGCGGGCATAGCTGAGCGGCTGCACGTCCCCACCGCGCGAATCGAACATCGCGCGAATATATCGATCCGTGCCTGTCACCTCGCGGAGCGCGTTGCGGTCGAGAACGGTCACCGGCATTCCGCGCCGGATGCATTGTTGCGCGGTGGTCTCGACAGCGGCCGCGTGCGATTCCTGATAGGCCGCGCGCAATGTTCCGTTCTGACGGGCTTCGCATGCGATGGCGAGCCGGCGGATCAGCTCTAATGTGAAAACAGGGGTGTTGTAGGCGAACGCGATCATGCGCCGGCCGAGATCGGCGCCGAAGGTAGCCTCCACCGTATCGGGATCAAGCTTAAGTCCCGGATTGAGCTGGCCGCCATTATTCCCCGACGCACCCCAGCCCGGTTCCCGGGATTCGAGCACGATCGCGTCGGTGCCCTGTTCGGCGAGATGCAGCGCGGTTGAAAGCCCGGCAAAGCCGCCGCCGATGATCGCCACCGAAACCTTCTTGTCGACGTCGAGCGCCGGCGTCGCGACGCTCGGCACGGCCGTGTCGGCATAAAGGCTTGGCGGTAGAGAATCCTGGGTCAATTTCGAGCGATCTTGCGACATCAAAGAGGGTGCAGGACGCGGCGCAGGAAATCCTGGGTTCGCGGGTGCTGCGGCTGGTTGAGAACAGACCTGGCCGCGCCTTGCTCGACAATGACGCCGCCATCAATGAAGAGCACTCGGTCTGCGACTTCTCTGGCAAATCCCATTTCGTGGGTGACCACGATCATGGTCATGCCGTCGTCGGCAAGCCTGCGCATGACGGAAAGCACGTCACCGACGAGTTCAGGATCGAGCGCCGAGGTAGGTTCGTCGAACAGGATCGCCTTGGGCTGCATCGCAAGCGCGCGCGCAATTGCAACGCGCTGCTGCTGTCCTCCCGACAGCTGCGCAGGATGAGTGTCGGCCTTTTCGGCAAGCCCTACTTTTGCGAGCAGCGCCCGACCGCGATCGATTGCCTGGGCGCGTGGTTCGTTTTTTACATGGATCGGACCTTCGATGACGTTCTCGAGTGCTGTGCGGTGGGGGAACAGGTTGAAGCGCTGGAACACCATCGACACCTGCGTCCTTATCGCGACAATCGACGGCGCACGGCTATCGACGCGTGCGCCCTCCACGAAAATGTCGCCGGCATCGTAGCTCTCCAGTCCATTGATGCAGCGCAGGATGGTCGATTTGCCCGAACCCGACGGGCCGATGATGCAAACAACCTCGCTTTTTTCGACGCGCGCAGCGATGCCCTTGAGTACTTCGAGCGGACCGAAGCGCTTGTGGACGTCGCGGAGTTCGATCATCGATGGCCCGCCTTTTTCTCGAAATGCCGAACCAGCAGGATGAGCGGGATACTCATGGTGAGATACATCAGCGCCACAAGCGTGAACACACTGGTGTTCTTGAAGGTCGAGGACGCGATCAGCTTGCCTTGGAGCGCGAGTTCGGCCACCGTAATGGTCGAGGCCTGCGAGGAATCCTTCAAGAGCATGATCATGATGTTGCCGTAGGGCGGCAGCACGATGCGTACCGCCTGCGGCAGGATCACGCGGCGCATGGTGAGCCACCAACCCATGCCGATCGCCTGCGCGGCCTCGATCTGGCCCTTGTCGATGGCCTCGATGCCAGCGCGAAAATTCTCCGCCTGATACGCCGAGTAAGCGAGGCCGAGTCCGAGGATCGCCGCTTGCAACGCGCTGAGGGCGATGCCGAAGTCGGGCATCACGAAGTAGAGATAGAATAACAGAACGATGATCGGGATGCCGCGGATCAGATTGATCAGGCCCGCGCTCAGTCCGGCAAGAGCGCGCACGCCGGAGACGCGCAACAGCGCCCAAACCAGCCCGAGAATGGTCGACAGGATCAGCGAGCCAAGGGTGACAACGATAGTCAACCCCACGCCCTGCAAAAGAATCGGCAGGAATTCGGTGGCGTCACGAAGGAATTTTTCCATCGATTCAAGTCGCGCGCTAGTGGTCCGATTCTAACATTCGCTTCCCATTGCAGCACACACCTTTGCGAATGTTAGAATCAAAAGACCACCAGCAAACGCAAAATTCTAGCGGAGTTTGGGATTTGACATTTTGCCTTGAGAGCCTGCGGCCGGGGTACCAAACTCCACTCCACTTGCACCGTCACGCACCCTTCGCGTTCAGCCCCCATTTACCAAGAATTTTGTCAAGCGTGCCATTAGCCTTGAGCCTGGCGAGGGAAGCATTGACCTTGGCCAACAGATCCTGATCGCCCTTGCGGATTCCGATGGCCACGGTGCCGACGATGGTCGGCTTGTAGGAATCGACCAGGCGAACTTCCGGAAAGCTGCCCTGCTTGAGGTTATAGGCGAGAATCGGATAGTCGGCGTAGCCGGCCTTCAGCCGACCTGTGTTCACGTCCCGCAGGATGTCCGGGATGGTGTCGTAGACCTTGACCTCACCGAACAGTCCGGTCTTTTTCAGCGCATCGACGAAGGCGGTGCCTACCTGTGCCCCCACCACTTCGCCCTTCAAATCTTCAGCCGCGACATAGTTTTTTGCATCGGTCTTGGGCACGATGAGTCCCTCGCCGTAACTATAGACCGCATCCGAAAAGTCGATCACTTCCTTGCGCGCCGGCGTCGCGAACATCGCCGCCGAAATGATATCGATCTTGTTCGAGGTCAGCGAAGCAATCAGCGTGGAGAACTGCATCGGCTCGATCTGAACATTAAATCCGGCATCCTTGCCGATCTCGGTGATGAGATCGACCATGATTCCTTGAACGCTGTTGGTTTTGGTGTCGAGAAAGGTGAAGGGCACGCCGGTCGGCGTCGAACCCACCTTGAGCACCGGCTGCGCTGGCGCCGGCGCGGCGGCGAAGAGCACAAGTACAGCCGCGACGGCCTGAAGGAGATGTTTGAAAGGCATCGCACCCTCTCGTTTTTTCTGGAACAGACTGGCGTATTTCGTCTGCATCCGGGCCGGCAGTATGTACCGGAACCCAGGCCTCCCGCCAAGGCGGCTCCAAGAAAACGCTTTTTCGCGAAGCGCGGTTTGTGCCACGCAATGTTCGGCTGAACCCACAGGATTATTCCGTCCTTGCGTCGGACTCGTGTGCGATGCCAAGCACGCAGAATCCATTCCAGCACCACTACCTTTCGCGCGGCGCGCAGCAACGCGAAGCAGATCCCGCATAGGAAAGACTGACAACCCGGCACGAGCCGCCACCCATATCCTGGGCAGCGGCCCGCTACCTGATCTGCTGCTGGCAACCTTTCGTGACTGGTCACGTTACCGATAATTGGAGTTCCGCTTTTGCCTGATCGGCCTTGTTGCAAAATGCCGACCAGCAAAAATGAGAGGAGTTTTGAAATGCGTAACAGGATAACGGCTATCTTTTCCGGTCTTGCAGTAATGGCATTGCTGCTGGCGCTGGCTCCAGACCCTGCCTCAGCGAGGGGAGGTTTCGGCGGATTCCGCGGTGGCGGCTTTGGAGGTTTCAGTGGAGTCAGGGCCGGAAGCTTTGCGGGAGCGCGCGCCATGGCGCCCATCGGAGGTATTCGCACCGCAGCTATCGGACGGCCCGGCTGGGGCGCCGCCGGCGCGATCGCGGGACGTCCCGGTTGGGGCCGCCCGGGTTGGGGCGGTGGCTGGCGCGGTGGCTGGGGTGGTGGCTGGGGATGGGGTTGGCCAGTTGCTGCTGGCGTTGCGGCCGGCGTCGCCCTCGCTACTCCTTGGGCCTGGGGCGGTGGCAGCTGTACGTACTGGAACGGCTGGACTTGGGTGGACGCCTGCGGTGGCTGGGGACCTTACGGTTCTTACGGTTACGCTTGGTGATCATAGGTTTCGAAACGGACGTATGTAGATCGATCCCAGGACGGAACTGTCCGAGCAGTGGAATGAAAATGGCCTCGGCGCAAGGG
>Ga0306921_10001337_pt1 | contig 23686 bp, 21 predicted proteins | sample sta12Cox44000080_FD_203760 | JGI IMG/M metagenome (GOLD analysis project Ga0306921, IMG submission 203760) | Lab enrichment of tropical soil microbial communities from Luquillo Experimental Forest, Puerto Rico - statoxic.12C.oxic.44.000.080 (v2)... | ecosystem: Environmental > Terrestrial >...
TAAAGCGGAAGCACCGCTTTTGGCGCTATGCGCCGTTTGGGTGTTGGTCCGCTCGTGAAGCTAAATCCTAAGAACTTCCGTTCCCATGGCTCGGCCACCGCACTTTTCTGGTCGTTCACCTTGAGCTTGAGCCTGGTAGCCATGAATCGCACAAGGCTCTTCATCACTCGTTCGCCGGCTCGTCGGCTGCGTACGTAAATGTTGCTATCGTCCGCATACCGTGCAAACCGGAGTTTTCGTCGCTCTAGCTCACGATCGAACTCATCAAGCACGATGTTACTGGGCAAGGGTGACAACGGACCACCTTGCGGCGTCCCCTCGTCCACCGGACTCACCAGTCCGTCTTCCATCACCCCAGCTTGGAGGAATGACCGGATCAGCTTCAGCAACCGCTTGTCGCTGATTCGCTCGGCGAGTTTGGCCATCAATCGATCGTGGTTCACCCGATCAAAGAATTTCTCCAGATCGAGGTCCACGACGACCCGATAACCTTCGGCGATGTATTGCTGTGCTTGTCCCACCGCCTGATGCGCTGAGCGTCCGGGCCGAAACCCGTAGCTGTTAGAGGAAAACGTCCGATCCCACCTGTCTTGCAACACCTGCATCACCGCCTGTTGCATGAAGCGGTCCAGCACGGTCGGGATGCCAAGCTTTCGCACCCCGCCCTCTGGTTTCGGAATTTCCACGCGCTTCACCGGTTGCGGCTTGTAGGTTCCACTCAGCAGTTGTTCTCGGAGGACTGGCCAGTGTTGCTGCAGGTATCCCGGAAGATCGTGAACGGTCATGCCGTCCACGCCGGGACTCCCTCTGTTCGCCTTGACTCGTGCCAATGCCTGCTTGCAGTTCTCCCGCTCGCAGACTTCTTCCATCAACTGTTCGCCAATGGCCGGGCTTTCCGTCCTGCGCTTCGCCGCGAGCGATTCGGTCCCTTCCGCCGAGGCCGTCGGAGATTCACTCCTACTCTCCTCGCGAAAGGCCAGCACTAGCTGGTTCTTCTGCCGCTTGTCGCTCATGAGTTGCGCCGCTTACTCGCCACTCCCATTAACCCCTTGCGGGGACCGTTCGGGCCTTCACTGCTTGCGCAGCTGTCGGGTCGGAGGAGGCGCGCCGAAGCGCTGGCCTCCGTCCGCCGCTCAAACTGCACGGACGGTTTTCCCGTATGCAGCTTTCACGAAGACTCAGCACTACGAGATGCGAGAGAAGGAATTAACCCCACCAAGTTCACAAGCTCATACTCACCGTACAGCGTGGCCGGAGGCAGTTGCTTCCAACCGCCATTCCGCCAACGCTTAAATTGGTGCGACCAGATCCGCCGCACGATCCATCGGTCGAGTCGATTGAAGAGCTTTCGGACGTGGGCGCGTTTGTAATACTCGCCCCAACCCCGCAGAAGTGGGTTAAGTTCCGCAATCAGCTCCTTGGTTTTCAAAGGTACTCTCCGCTTGGTTCGTTGCCGTACCTGGTCCTGAAAACGTTGGATCGACTTTTCACGCGGGTACGCATACAGCGCACCAGAGCGTGCCTGGCTACGGATCTTGCTCTCGGGTAAGTACAGGTTCTTCCCGCGCTTGATCTTGTAGCCAAGAAACTCGAAACCGTACTGGACGTGAACGATCCGCGTCTTCTGCGGATGTAGCTCCACTCCCAGTTGTTTCAGGATTCGGCGAGCCGCCTCCACTGCAGAACGTGCCTCTGCTGCCGATTTACAGGTGACCACCCAATCATCGGCATACCTCGTTAGCTGATATCCTCTCTGCCTCATCTCCCGATCGAACGGCGTCAGGAGTATGTTGCTGAGCACAGGCGAAACCACTCCTCCTTGCGGAGTACCACGCTCGGTCGGAAAGAGTTGCCCTTTCCCGTAGCTTCCCGCCTTAAGCATCGCTTGGATAAGGCGAAGCACTCGGCCGTCCGCTATCCGTTGGGCTACCAGCGTGAGAAGCTTCTTGTGATCCACAGACCCGAAAAAATCTCGGAGATCCGCGTCCACGATCCACTCCGACCCACTTTGAATCTCCTTCCAGATCTTGCGCAGTGCGTTCTTCGTCGATCGCCCTCGCCGATATCCAAAGCTGGCGTCATCGAATATCGGCTCGAAGATGGGCTCCAATTGATTGAGCAGTGCTTGCTGGCATACGCGATCGTAGATCGTTGGCACACCGAGCATGCGATACTCTCCAGGTTTGTCCCGCTTCGGGATAGGGTGTTGTAACACCGGTTGAGGTCGACGCTCACCCTTTCGCTTCCACTTATGGGCTCGCTTACTCCGGTGCCACCCGAAGACTCTGCCAGTCCTCCTGAGGTCACGCCGTGTTCTTCCCTACCGTGCCGTCCGCAAACACCTTGGTGCGGTGGGTGAATGAGATTGCCTTCGCCTCCATAATGCAGGCTCGACCTTGCCCCACCTTTGGCCGACCGGTTCATCTTCGGGGCAGCCCCCATCGATTACGGCCCGGTAGTTCTCCTCATGCCCTTCGGATTCCATCTCGCGATGGACACCCTGCCCTCCGAAGGATCTATCCTTCGGCCGACGACGCATTACCGCCGTCTTTGGATATAGCACCCCTCATTCGAGTGCCAGAGGGACTTCAACCCTCCCGAACAACGCGCTGCTCAGCACACAATACGCCCCCTGCTGACTCCTGCCGCTCGGTCAGGACCGATCACTCGATCCTCAGTTTCGATTTCGAAACTAACGGCAGGTCTCCCGAGGTAAGTTCATACGCCTTCAGCGCGCAGCCGCCGGATTTACAACCAGTGCCTTTGATGGATACGGACTTCGCGGCCACTTGCCCGCTCGTCCGGCACCGTATGCCTCAGATCCGGTTCTTGTACATCGGCTCGCGCCTTTGCTCCACGCTTCTTTCCGACACCGCCTCGCGGCGACGCCCTTGCGCTTCGCTATCACTTCACGTCCATCACGTTGTGAAGAGGACTTGCACCTCCTAGCTGATGAACATGCTCGGCACACAAGAAAAAAGGCTCCCAGACTTCGGGAGCCTCTTTTGGCGTTTGCTGAAAGTGTTAGGAGCTACTCGGTCGTGCCACCAGCGCCCGCCGCTTCCTTCTTCTGGGCCTTCTCGCGCGCTTCCTTGATCAGCGCCTTGCGCGACAGCCGGATCTTGTTGCCTTCGATCGAAAGCACCTTGACCATCACCTGGTCGCCCAGCTTCAATTCGTCGCGCACGTCGCGGATTCGGTGTTCGGAAATTTCGCTGATGTGCAGCAGACCGTCGGTACCCGGGAAAAGTTCCACGAAGGCGCCGAACTCCGCGAGCCGCACCACCTTGCCGAGATAGGTCTTGCCGATCTCCGCGCTCGCCGTGACCTCGCGCACCATCGCCAACGCCGCGTCGCCGCCGGCTCCGCTGGTCGAGAAGATGTGCACCGTGCCGTCCTCATGCACGTCGATCTTGACGCCTGTCGCTTCGATGATGGACTTGATCTTCTTTCCGCCCGGCCCGATCAGGTCGCGGATCTTGTCGGTCGGGATGGTCAGCTTGTACAAACGCGGCGCATAGGTCGAAATCGCGGGCCGCGCCTCGCTGATGGTCGCGTCCATAATGTCCAGGATCTCCACCCGCGCTTTCTTCGCCTGCGCCAGAGCTTCGCGCATCATCGCAATGGTGATGCCCGTCACCTTGATGTCCATCTGCAGCGCGGTGATTCCCTGCCGTGTTCCGGCTACCTTAAAGTCCATGTCGCCGTAGTGGTCTTCCGCGCCGGCGATGTCGGTGATGATGGCGTATGTGCCGGCGTCGCCGGTTACCAGGCCCATGGCGATGCCCGCGCAAGGCGACTTCAGCGGCACGCCCGCGTCCATCATGGCCAGCGAACCGCCGCAAACCGTGGCCATAGAAGACGAACCGTTCGACTCCAGAATGTCGCTGACCAACCGCATGGCGTAAGGGAAATCCACTTCGGGCGGGAGCAAGCTCTGCAGCGCACGTTCCGCCAACGCGCCGTGGCCGATTTCGCGCCGTCCCGGTCCGCGCACTGGCTTCACTTCGCCAACGCTGAACGGCGGGAAGTTGTAGTGCAGCATGAACCGCTTGAACGTGTCTTGTTCAAACAGCAAGTCCAGCCGCTGTTGGTCTTCTTTCGTGCCGAGAGTCAGCGTCGCCAGCGCCTGGGTTTCACCGCGAGTGAACAAGGCCGAACCGTGTACGCGCGGCAATAGGCCGACTTCGCAGGTAATCTTTCGAATCTGGTCAAAAGCGCGACCATCCGGTCGCCGCCGTGCATTCAATATCTCGTCGCGGAAGATATCTTCCTTCAGCCGGTCAAACGCGCGCTTGGTAAGCGCCAGCTTCTCTTCCTCTTCTTCCGGAACCGTTGCCGCCACCTTGTCTTTCAGTTCATCCACCAGGTGGTAGCTCTCCTTCTTGGGGTGCTTCTCGGTATTGAGCGCATCCTTCAAATCCGCGCCAATGGACTTTTTCAGCGAGTCGTAGATGCTTTGGTCAAACGGCAGCGGCTGCACTTCCACTTTCTGGACCTTCAACTGCGCGCCCAGCTCTTTCACCGCGCCGATGATCTTCTTGATCTGCGCGTGGCCGAATTCCAGCGCTTCGACCACCGTGTCTTCGGAAACTTCGAGCGCGCCGGATTCCACCATGACGATGGCCTGTTCGCTTCCCGCGATTACGATATTCAGCAGGCTGGTCTTCTGCTCCGCCACGGTCGGGTTCGCCACCAGCTGGCCGTTCAGCAGGCCCACGCGAACCGCCGCAATCGGCGTCGTGAACGGCAGATCACTGCAATAGGCCGCAGCCGCCGCGCCCGTTACCGCGATCACATCCGGATCGTTTTCGCTGTCCGCGGACATCACCAAGGCGTTAATTTGCGTCTCATTCCGCCACGATTCCGGGAATAGCGGCCGCATCGGCCGGTCAATCAATCGCGAGACCAGGATTTCCTTTTCGGTCGGGCGCCCCTCGCGCTTGAAAAATCCTCCGGGAATCTTGCCCGCCGAGTACGTGTACTCGCGGTAGTCCACCGTCAACGGCAAAAAGTCCTTATCGTTTGGCTTCGTCGCCATGCACGCTGTGTTCAAAATGAAGGTGTCGCCATAGCGCGCCACAATCGCGCCGTTCGCCTGCTTGGCGATTTTTCCTGTTTCCAGGATCAGGGATCTGCCGCCCACCTCCACCGATACCTGATAAGGTGCTGGCGTGTGATTGTTCTCTGACATGATTCATTCCTTTGGACCCGCCTCTGGCGGCTTCCACGGGCCAAGCATTCGAATCCAGGGATGTAAACGACCACCCTAGAACCTGCTGCCCTGTTCCTTGTTCACTGCTGGCTTTGCTCTGTCGTTGAGCTGAGGCGAGCTTTCAACCCGCGTCGGGTCACACCACGAGACAATGCAGCCGGTTTGCGGACGAAATTCCGGCTTTATGCCCAATTCCAGACATCTTTTGCTTGGAATTTGTCACTTCGCGCGCAGCTTGCGGCTCCCGTTGCAAACCGCTACTTGCGCAGACTGAGGCGTTCCACAATCTCGCGATACCGATCCGGGTCCCGGCGGTTCAAATAGTCCAGCAATCTCCGGCGCTTGTTGACCATCATGATCAAACCTCGCCGTGATGCGTGGTCCTTTACGTGACTCTTGAGGTGCGTCGTCAGATAGTTGATCCGCTCGCTCAGAAGCGCGATCTGCACTTCTGGGGAGCCTGTATCCTTAACATGAGAACGGAACTGTTCGATCAACGCTGCTTTCGGTGCGCTCAAGTGCCCTCTCCGTCGTCCCCTAAATTTTCCTCTTCTCTTCGACTTGTCCAGAGTAACACAACCTTCTTTCAAGTGTAAAGTAATGCGTCTCGGCTCTCTTCCGCGTGCCCGTTTGAAGCGTTTTAACTGCAACGGCCTTTTTTTCCACGCTGCGCCCAACCGAGCGAGCGCCGGCTTGGCGGCCTGGCACCCGGTCCGTGGCCCCCTGCCCATCTGTGCTATTTTTACGGGTACGTCACAGCTGCCATGGCCAAAGAAGCTCAAAAAATCTGGGTCGACGTCGACCAGTACTTCGGCGAAACCCTTCACCTCACCGATCCGATTCTCGACGCCGCCAGGCAGGCGAACGCCGGGGCGGAGCTGCCCGCCATCGACGTTGCCCCCAATCAGGGCAAGTTGCTGCATTTATTGGCCAAGCTGGTGCAGGCCGCGAAGATTCTCGAAATCGGAACGCTCGGCGGCTACAGCACGATTTGGCTCGCCCGCGCGCTTCCCTCCGTCGGCCGCCTGATCTCGCTCGAATTCAGCAAGAAGCACGCCGACGTCGCGAGATCCAACATCGAGCGGGCCGGACTTTCTGATCGTGTCGAAATTCGCGTAGGCGCCGCCCTCGACTGCCTGCCTTTCATCCACCAGGAGGGTCTCGCACCCTTCGATTTCATCTTTATCGACGCCGACAAGCCCAACAATCCGCAGTATCTCGAGTGGGCCATCAAGCTTTCCCGCCCGGGCACCCTGATCATCGTCGACAACGTCGTGCGCGATGGCGCAATCGCCGACGCTTCGAGCACCGACCCGGCGATCCAGGGCACACGCGGAATGTTTGACCTGATGTCGCGGGATCCGCGTATTTCATCAACCGCACTGCAAACGGTCGGCTGCAAGGGTTACGACGGCTTCGCCATGGCCGTTGTAAATGGCAGATGATGATGGAAGCCGTCGGGCTTTCGCTTGCTGATGGGGGCTGTCGATCATGACGTCTCGTCGTTCGGTGCTGGTCACCGGCGCCAATTCCGGCATCGGCAAAGGGATTGCCTTCCGCCTGGCCCGCGCCGGCTACGACGTCGCTATCAACTACAAGGTGGACGCGCCCGCCGCGGAAAATCTCGCCCTGGAACTCCGTTCCCTAGGCACCCGTGCACTCGCCGTCTATGCCGACATCTCTGCGGCCGGCGATGTAGACGAAATGTTTGGCAAGATATTCTCCGAGTTCGGCAAACTCGATGCTCTTGTCAACAACGCCGGCACGCAGGTCTTTAAACCTCTGCTCGGGCTCGCCGAGGCCGACTGGGATCGCGTTCTCGCCACCAATTTGCGCGGCTGCTTCCTGTGCACCCAGCGGGCGGCCCGCCACATGAAAGACCAGGGCCAGGGCGCCATCGTCAACATCGGCTCCGGCTCGAACAAGGTCCCCTTCCCGAACCTTTCTTCCTACACGGCCAGCAAGGGCGCCATAGAGATGTTCACCAAATCGTGCGCCGTCGAACTCGGGCCTTTCGGCATCCGCGTCAACTGCGTCGCCCCGGGTGCCATCGATACCGAACGCACCCAGGCCGAACTTCCCGACTTCGCCGGAACCTGGGCTGGCCTTACTCCGCTTGGCAGAATCGGCACGCCAGCCGATGTCGCCGCGGCTGTCGAGTTCCTGCTTAGCGACCATGCCTCCTTCATCAGCGGCCAGACTCTCGGCGTGGACGGAGGCCTGTTTGTACAACCGCGCTGGCCGGGTGCCGACTACAACCCTTAACCCTGCCAGTCCGGCCCCATCTCGAAACTATTTCGCACGGCCGGTTCCGGTTGTGGCAGACTAGCGGAAAGGTTTGCCCCACCTTGGATCCTCCACGATGGACGATCGCCATGGCCCCCTCACAGCCTCAACTGATTTCTAGCGAACTGCAAGCCTGCGCTCGCGATTTTCGCCTCGCCGTCGATGAAGCTCGCAACCTTCTGACCTATACAAACGAGGACGCTTTGCGCAAGCGGCCCGCGCCGGCGAGCTGGTCGGCGCTCGAATGCGTCGTGCATTTGAACCTGGCGACGGAAGCCATGTTGCCGGGCATTCGCCAGGCCATCGAACAGGCGCCCGCGAGATCCGACCAGAAATACAGACTGGACTTCGCCGGCCGGCTTCTCGCCTGGAGCCTCGAGCCGCCGGTATTCCTCAAGTTGAAAACGCCGAAGCTGGCGCAGCCAGTGCAGTCTGCCGACCTGGAACCGACGCTGCACGAGTTCGAGCGACTGCACGACGAACTGCTCGGCCTGGTCCATGCTTCCGCCGGAAAGGCCATCGACCAGCAAAAGATGAAGTCGCCTTTCGCCAATATGCACTACAACGCATACTCCGCCTTCCGCATCATTGCCGCCCACGACCGCCGTCATCTCTGGCAGGCCCGCAAAGCCGCCGGGCATTAACTCAAACGCCCGCTTGTAAGAAGGTTCCAGACCGAGATGCGTCGTCTCGCCCGATAATCGGAGGGAGGTTCGCAATCTGCCGAGGTATCCGTGACGGACGCGCCGCCGCCCGCCCATGATCCACACCTGCTCTCTGCCATTTTCTCGAAATGGACCGCTCTCCATTCCGTCCTGTCGCTCACCCTTCTGACCCTCGCCTGCCTCCTGCCTTTTTCCGGCAAGGCCTTCCACATGGACGACCCTTTGTTCATCTGGACCGCCCAGCACATCGCGCGGCACCCGCTCGATCCCTACGGCTTTCGCGTGGTCTGGTACGCCACGGAAACGCCAATCGCCGACGTAACAAAAAACCCGCCTCTCGCTTCGTACTACCTGGCCCTGTTCGGACGGATCTTCGGCTGGCGGGAAAGCGCGCTGCACTTGGCGCTGGTTTTCCCGGCGCTCATCGTCATCCTCGGGACCTACCGCTTAGCGGGCCGCATCACCCGCTGGCCTTTGCTGGCTGCGCTGGCGACGTTGTTCAGTCCGGGCTTTTTGGTCTCAAGCACTACCGTCATGTGCGACATCCTGATGCTCGCGTTCTGGATGCTGGCGCTCGTTTTCTGGCTGGAAGCGGAAGACTCGGGCCAGCACTGGCAGTTCGCGCTCGCCGCAATATTCATCGCGGCTTGCGCTTTCACCAAATACTTCGGCATCGCGCTGCTACCGCTGCTGGTCGCATACTCGCTCTCTAAACGGCGGCGGGTTGCGGCCTCCATCGCCTATCTGGCGATTCCCGTACTGCTGCTCGCCCTCTATCAGCACTGGACTCGCGGTCTCTACGGCCGCGGGCTGCTCTCCGATGCCTTCCAGTATGCGAGCCTCCATAACCGTGGCCATGAACTTTCCTTGCCGGCAAAAACGCTGCTCGGACTGGCGTTTACGGGCGGATGCATGCTCCCGGCCCTGTTTTTTTCCACGCAGCTTTGGAAGCGCCGCTCGATTTTCGCAGCCGCTGTACTCGCGGTCGCGGCTGGGCTTGCGATTTCAGGCCACCAAGCCTGGTTTGAAACCCCCCGGGCTGCGGCCGCATGGACCGCTGTCAGCGCGCAAATGGCGCTGTGGATCGCGGGCGGAATGTCCGCAGTTGGCCTGGTCGTTTCGGCACTCCGTAAGATCACCGCGGAAAGGCTCCTGCTTTCGCTTTGGGCCGGCGGGACATTTTTCTTCGCCGCCTACCTCAATTGGACCATCAACGCTCGCTCGGTCCTTCCCATGATTCCCGCGGCCGCCACCCTCCTCGCGTGTTATCTCGGTGACCGGAGCGGGGCCCATACGCCCCGTTCCATCGCCGGGCGAGGAGCCGCGCTGCTGGCTGCGGCCGTCGTCTCGATGTGGGTAACTCGCGCGGACGCGAATCTGGCCAATGCGGGACGCACCGCCGCTGCTCAATTGAGCGAGCAAGTCAGCGATTCGCAGGCTACCGTGTACTTCGAGGGCCACTGGGGGTTTCAATACTACCTGCAGCAATCCGGCGCGCGTCCGGCCGACCTGCGCAATTCGCCGTTTCACGCTGGCGACGTTCTCATCATTCCGGAAAACACCACCAACAGTTTTGGTCCTCCGCCGGGCTTCGTGCTTGTCGAGGTAAGGATTGTAGAATTGCCGCTGGCGGGAGGCATCGCGACGATGTCAGAGCCAGCTGGCGCCGGCTTCTACGCTTCGGTCTGGGGACCACTTCCCTTTGCGTTTGGCAGGGTTCCGCCGGAACGCTACCTGGTAGCGCGCCTCGCGCCGGACGCCAAGCAGCCCCTGGTTTTCAGGCACTGATTTTTCCCGTGGGGCGACTCGTTTCACAAATCTACGCGCTAGAAGCGGCCATAAATCAGCAGACGGGTGGCAAAGTTCTCAATCGGGCCATAAATGTAGCGGAAGCCGTAAAAGGCAACCAACAAGCCGACCAGCCGGTAGGGAGACGCGCGCAGCCAGTCGAGATAGCTCCGCGCCGTGCCCTCTCCCATAAACAGCATGATGCCCGTGCTGCCGTCTAGCGGCGGAACCGGAAGCAGATTGAACACTCCGAGCAGCAGATTCAGGCTATAGAAAGCCTTCAGCACATCGCCCAACAGCCCCACCCGGCCATCGGGCCCGGGCTCAAACCACCCTAGATTGATTCCCAGGTGAATCAGCAAGACCGCAATCAGCATCAGCGTAAAGTTCGCCGCCGGCCCGGCAAGGGCCATCCACGCCGACCTGCGCGGATAACGGCGCTCCCACTCCGGGTTGAAGGGCGCACTGGCCCAGCCGATGATCTGCCGCGTGAAGACAAACGCGACCAACGGGATCAGAACCATCCCGAACGGCTCGCGCCTTATGTGCGGCAGCGGGTTCAGTGTCAGCTGCCCCCCCAAAGTGGCCGTATCGTCACCTCCGAGTTTTGCGGCCAGCGCATGCGAGGCTTCGTGGCAAGTGGTCGAAAAGAGAAACACCACATACCAGATAAAGCCTTGAGCAATCACGTAGGGGGTCAGTTCGGGCATTTTTCGCTCATTTGATTCGAGAAAACCATGAGGCTTTCTCAAGAGTAGGGGCAGCGTGTTCGGAATGCAAGGTGAGCATCGAGACAGAACTTCGGCGGCGAACCCGCACGACGCCGGCCGGAACACACCCGGCCCAGCAAGCAAAGCGCCCCGATCCGATCGGGGCGCTTCCGAGCTTCAGCCCTCGCGCGACCAAGCTGTGACTAGAACAGGTTCCACAGAAACTGGTTGTACACCTCGTGGTGATACTGCACCTCGGGCGCCTTGACCACCGTGCCGAGGTTGCGCGAACAGCGATCGGCGGCGGTGCGCTTTAATTCCGCATAACGGCCTTTCACGTCGGCGCCGAGCAGTTTGGTGGTCCAATCCGCTTTTTCGAAGTTCTCGAGTGCGGTATAGATGTTGTCAGGCAAAAAGCGCTTTGCGGAGCGCAGGTCTTTGATTTTCGCCGTGTCGCCATCAAGGCCGGTCTTGAAGATAGAGTACAGGACCAGGTAGGGGTTCGCGTCTGGAGCCACGGCGCGCACCTCCGTACGCATGCTTCGCTCGTTGCCGATGGGAATGCGCACCATGGCACCACGGTTGGTGGCGGAAGCGTTCAGTTGATTCGGCGCCTCGAAGTGCGGATCCAGACGGCGATACGCATTCACGCTCGAATTGAAAAGGAGGCAGATGTCGTTGCCGTGCGTCAGGATTCGATCGACGAATTCCCAACCAAACTTGCTGAGCTTCTCTTCGCCCTTGGGATCCCAGAACAGGTTCTTCGCGTCTTTGCTCACGGAAACGTTGGTGTGCATGCCGCTGCCGTTGACGCCGACGACCGGCTTGGGCAGGAAGCTGGCGGTGAAGCCCATGTTCGTCGCAACCTGCCGGCAGATCAGTTTGTACAGCTGAATCTGGTCGGCCGCCGCGACGACTTCTCCATAGCCATAGTTGATTTCAAACTGCGATGGCGCGACTTCCGGGTGATCCTTCTCGTTCTGGAAGCCCATGGCGCGCTGCACTTCGGCCGTGGTGTCAATGAACGTGCGCAGCGGATCGCCGGGCAGCGAGTGGTAGTAGCCGCCGGTATTCACGTACTCAAACTTGCCGGACTCATGGTACCGGCGTTCGGCGTTGGTTCCGGCGAAGAGAAAGCCCTCAATTTCGTTTGCAGCATTGAGGGTGTAGCCTTTCTTATCGTAGAGACCGTCGGCATACCCCTTCAAGACACCGCGAATGTCAGCTGCATAGGGCGTGCCGTCTTTGTCTATGACGTCACCAAAGACCAGAACTTTTCCGGCGCCGAAGATATCCGTCGGCGCCCAGTAAAATGCGCTCCAGTCCATCCCGAGGCGCAAGTCGCTTTCGCGCTGCGCCGTGAATCCGCGAATCGAGGAGCCGTCAAACGTCAGATTGTCCCAGCTCTTGATCAAAAATTTCTTATCGTAGTCCAACATGTGCAAACGGCCCTCAAGATCGCTGAACAGCACCGTGACCGCCTTGATGCGCTTCTCGTCCGTCAGGTACTTGATGCGCTCTTCCTGGATTTTGTGCGGGGCGACGCGGTTCTTGCGCTGCTCTTTGGCCTTGAGGTTCAGCTGCTCCAGCTCGTCATACGAAAGAGAAAGAAAATTCCGCAATTCAGTGGACATGAATCTCCTCGAAAAAATTGGGTGTAGCCTGTGAGGTGTGATGGGGCAGACGACATTGCAATACGCGCAGAAAGGGTATCGCGCCAGCAAGAAACCAGTCAATTAAAAGAACGAATCGCATAAATTGAGAAAACTTCTACCGTCCTGGCATCGCTAAAATCTCGATCAAAAAGCAATGCCCGGTTCGCCTGGCCGGAGTAAAATCCTAGTAATGCCACACCTGCATGTCACCCCCGCCCCGCCGCTCTCTCGCTTCGTCGAACTTCTCTGGTATTACGAAGAGCCGCCCAAGCCTCACGCCAAAGAACGCCTCATGCCGGACGGCTGCGTCAGCTTCATCATCAACCTGGCCGAGGACGAAACGCGGTTGTACGATCCCGACGACGTCAGCAAAGTGACCACATTCAGTCCCTGCAGTCTGTCCGGCCCGCAGACCAAATGCTTTGTCATCGATACCGACGAACAGACTTGCGTGGTCGGCGCGTCATTCCGCGCCGGCGGCGCGGTTCCCTTTTTGGGGCTTCCCAGCGATGAACTGCACAACCAGCATTTGAACCTGGAGGATCTTTGGGGATTCCGCGCGCGCGAATTGCGCGAGCGGTTGCTCGCGGCGCCCAATCCGCGAGCCAAGTTGCGTATGCTGGAATTGGCGCTGCTCGAGCGGGCCGCCGGCGTCTTCGACGGTCAGCCGGTCGTCGAATACGCGGTGCAGAATTTCCTTGCGCAGCCGGCCACCGTCAAAATCGCCGAAGTCTCTGACAAAACCGGCTTCAGCGCCCGCCGCTTCATCGAGCTTTTCAGGATGCACGTGGGCATGACGCCAAAACTGTTCTGCCGCGTCCGCCGCTTCCAAAGGGTCTTGACCTGCATCACCAGCGGCCAGCCGGTAAACTGGACTGGCGTCGCTCTCGACGGAGGCTATTTCGACCAGGCCCACTTCATCCACGACTTCCGCGCCTTTTCGGGCATCAATCCCTCCAAATATCTCGCCGATTACCAGGATTTTCCGCGCCACCCGAACCATCTGCCGCTGGTTTGATTCTTGCTGGCGAGCGATTTCGGCCTGAACCCGGGCCGCGAAGGTCGCTCGATCGCCTAGGTCAAATTTTTACAATACGTGACCGCCTTGCGCAGTCAGAATGTCCGCCGACAGAACTTGTCACGGAGGACGCCATGAGCAAAGCCAAAAGCCCCATCCCGCAGGGATTCCGCAGCCTTACGCAATACCTGATCCTCGACCATGCGGCGGATTTTCAGAGATTCATCGAGAACGCTTTCGGCGCCACCGAGCGCTTCCTGATGCGCGACGGCGAAGGTATTATCCGCCACGCGGAAGCTCAACTGGGCGGGTCCATCATCGAGTTTGCCGAAGCCAACGGCCCTTGGAAAGCCATGCCCACGGGCCTGCACTACTACGTCCAGAACTCCGACGAAGCATACCGGCGGGCGCTCAAAGCGGGGGGCACCTCCCTCTACGAGCCGGCCAACCGCGACTACGGCGACCGTGAAGCCGGAGTGCAAGATCCCTCCGGTAACTTTTGGTTCATCGCGACCCATAGCAGCGGAGCGGACTACAAACCCGAACCTCTGCAGGACCTCAATACCTATTTCAGCGTCCAGGACTCGTCGCGTTTTCTCGATTTCCTCAGCAAGGCGTTCGGCGCGGAAACCGTGGAGAATCACGCCGACAGAGACGGCAGCGTCGTCCACGCCAAAGTCCGCATGGGCGACACCGTCTTTGAACTAAGCGAAGGCCGCGCGCCCTGGGGACCTCGCCCCGTCGGCCACCACCTTTATGTGGAGGACTGTGACGCGGTCTTCGCCCGCGCTTTGGCGAACGGCTGCAAGCAACTGCAGCCCGTGGCCGACCAGTTCTACGGCGACCGCTCCGGCTCGCTCGTGGATGGATGGGGAAATCACTGGTATATTGCAAGTCATTTGGAAGACCTGACTCCCGAGGAGATTGCCGAGCGCGCTGCTGCGGCGGGTCGTCAGTGAACTAGCGAAAGGAAAACCACATGAATCGACGGAAATGGATGGGAGCGGTGGCGGTGGCGGCAGCTGCAATCTGTTTTGCGGTGGCAGGAACTGCACGAGCGCAGGACGCCAGTGCAGCCGATAAGGAAAAAGCCCAGACCTTACTCGATAGCAGCAAGAAAGGCGTACTCGCCGCGACCAAGGGACTCAGCGAAGCACAATGGAACTTCAAGCCGGCACCCGACAAATGGTCCATCGCCGAATGTATGGAGCACATCGCCGCGTCTGAAGATTTCATCCGCGGCACGGTTGAACAGAACGTGATGAAAGCCCCTGCGGCGCCGGATCGCGATATCGCCAAGATCGACGCGGGAATCGTCGCCAATGTTCCCGATCGTAGCAACAAGGTGCAGGCCCCCGAACCGCTCAAACCAACCAATCGTTTCGGCTCGCCGCAAGCCGCCATCAAACACTTCATCGAGAGCCGCGCGAAAACCGAAGAGTTCCTGAAGTCGACGGCAGACTTGCGAGGACATGCGGTGGACAGCCCGGTCGGCGGCAAGTGGGACGCCTATGAATTCATCCTCATGATCGCCGCGCACAGCGAACGTCACACCAAGCAAATCGAAGAACTGAAAACCAACCCCGGGTATCCGGCCAAGTAACTTCGTAAGGTGCGGGAGCATAGCCCCCGCTTTTTCCGTTCGCGTTTGTCTATTGTCCGTTTATCGCTCCCGACGCGGCGTTTGCGGGCGCCGGCACGGTTACCGTGCTGTCCATCCGCACGACCATCCCAGTCTCGGCCGGCAAATTCAGTTCCTTGCCCTTGCGTGCGGAGACATAAATCGCGCTGCCTGCGAGTCCAATGCCGAATCCGGCTGCCGCGTTGCTGGCCAGCTTCCCGATCAGCGTCGCACCGCCGGTCCCGATCGTGCCCGCGACGATGTCGCCTTTGACGTCGTGCTTCTGCTGCAGCATCTGCCCCTCGGTCACGTCAACATCCTTGCGCCGCCGACCTTCGCCCTCTTCCGAAGGCTTCTCAACGGCCAGCACGCTCATCTGCACGGGAATTAGCCGGCTGTCCACTTCAATCGAGCGGAAAGACAAGTTCATGTAAGCTTCACCGCGGAACAACGCAAAGCGTTTGGCGCGGCTGATGCTGGTCACAATTCCGCGAATCCGCGTTCCCGCCGGCAAGATCACCTGGTCGCCCACGGTCAGTGGCTGCGCGATCACGGCGAGAAACGGATCGCCGTTGCGCGAGGTCGCGGTGCCGATATCGCCCAAAAGCTTGATATGGATCTGCGTGCCTTGAATCAGCTGGCGGGGTTCGGCCTGCACGAAAGAGACTGCGAGTGAAGATAACGCAACCAGAAACAGAGCCCGAACGAAATATTTCATCGATTCCTCCTGCCCCGAACATAGGCTGGCTCGTCGAAGCGAGTTGCCAAAAGGGCTAGTTAGTTCCGTTACGTGGATGCACGCGGAGAGAGAAGCCTCGTGGTGCGACGCTGGCGCGCGGACCCGCCGAGCGCTGCGGCACCCGACAGAAGGATGGAGGAGGATCTCCACCCGGCCCCAAGCGTAACAAAATTTGAGCGGAAGAAAAGCGAATTCTTGCGGTGATTTCCGGACCGCAAGGGGTGGAGCTTGCGCCCGCGCCGGGCCCGGCGTATGTTTCGCCACATCTTATCGTTTCCGTACGGAGGGAAAACGTTATGAACATGAAACACGCCCTGGGAGTCGGAGCGGCTTCGGTTGCACTCCTCTGTGTGGTCGGTTTCGCTCAGGAGAAAAAGGATGCGTCGGGCGGTCACGGCATCGTCCACACCGCCGATTTAAACTGGTCGCCGATCATCAAAGGCTGCGAACTGGCTCCCGTCAGCGGCGATATGAACGGAGATGGCGCGCCGTTTGTACTCCGCTTGCGCTGCGCCGCCGGCACCAAGATCCCCCCGCACTGGCATCCGACCGAAGAAAACGTCACCGTGCTCAAGGGCACCTTCCAAGTCGGCATGGGCGAGAAATTCGATGCCACTCAATTACAAACCATGAACGCCGGCGACGTCGGCAGCATACCGAAGGAGATGCGCCACTTCGCTCTGAGCAAGACCGCATCGATCGTACAGGTTCACGGCATGGGACCGTTCAAAGTGAACTGGGTCAATCCGGCCGATGCGGTTCCGCCCGACGCCGCCAAGAACAAGATGTAGTCCGGAATTTTTTCACTTTCTCCCGCTCCCGGAGCTGCCCGACTGGTGTGTTAAACTGAATCCGGCAGTGGTGATGAACGACTGCCGGAGCGTGGAGCTTCGGGCTCTGTGCAACGAGGTCCCGCGAACCCCGCCAGGCCCGGAAGGGAGCAACGGTACCGGGAGCACCTCGGGTGCCGCAGATCACCCGAAGTTCCTCGCAGCAACGCAACTTTGGCTTCCACTGCTGCCATCGCCGGAGTCGCGTCAGCCTGCCATCTGCTTCTCTCGGCAACTTAAAACTTTTTCTCCGAGCGCGAACGTGCGAAACTTCGTCCCATGAGCTATCAAGTCATTGCGCGAAAGTGGCGGCCGCAGACTTTCCAGGACCTGGTGGGCCAGGAACATGTCACCGGAACTTTGGCCAACGCCATCAAGAACGATCGCGTGGCGCATGCCTACATTTTCTCCGGCGCACGCGGAGTCGGGAAGACTACCGCCGCGCGGGTTCTCGCCAAGGCGCTCAACTGCGTAAAGGGGCCGACGGCCGAGCCGTGTGGCGTTTGCGATTCGTGCAAAGAGATTGCCGCGGGTAGTTCGCTGGACGTCATTGAAATTGATGCGGCCTCCAATCGCGGCATCGACCAGATCCGCGAACTGCGCGAAATGGTTCGTTACGCCCCGGCGGCCGCACGCAGCAAAGTGGTGATCCTGGACGAAGCGCACATGCTCACGGGCGAAGCTTCCAATGCTTTGTTGAAAACGCTGGAGGAACCGCCCGATCGCGTGATCTTCGTGATGGCCACCACCGAGCCGGAAAATCTCGAAGACACGATTCGCTCCCGCTCGCAGCATTTTCATTTTCGCGCCCTTACCTTCAACGAAATCGCCGAGCGCATCAAATACATTGCCAGACAAGAAGGCCTGACCATCGCCGATGGCGCGGTTGCGGTCATCGCACGCATGGCAGAAGGCAGCATGCGCGATTCCCTTTCGCTGCTGGAGCAGGCGCGCGCCTATTGCGGCGACGACATCCCCGACAAGGAGGTCCGCGACCTGCTGGGGGTCGTGCCGGAAGATGCATTGAATGAATTGGTGGAAGCGATCGCTGCGGGGTCGGCCGATCGTGCGCTGGGGCTCGTTCACACCTTCCAGAAAGAAGGACGCAACCTGCAACACTTCTGCCGCGAAGCGATTCGCCACATGCGCAATCTCCTGATCACGCGGGTATGCGGTGCAGAGTCGGACTTGATCACCGCGACCCAGGATCAGCGACCCGCCCTGGCCAAGGCCGCCGCGCAGTTCAGCGAAGAAGACCTGACGCGGTTCTTCCACATTCTTCTGGAGACCGACGAAGACTTGCGCCACAAGCCCGATCCGCGGGTGCATCTTGAAATGGGTTTGCTGCGACTCATACACGCAGGACGCCTGGCTCCGCTCGAGGAATTGCTCGCGGAGTTCGGCGGCGGAAGCAAAGCTGCAGCCACAAAAAGCGCGGTCGGTCAAAGGGTCTCCGCTCCGGCAATACCGGCCTGGTCGTCCGGAAACGAGATAGCCAATGCGGCGGCCGCGAGCCTGGCGCCGTCGCGCGTTGCGCAGGCTGGACCCACAACGCCCTACCATCCGGCAATGTTTCCAACGCCGGCGTGGAGGACCTCCGAACCCGCCAACACCTCCGCCGCAACTCCCGCTTTTGCCGCCGCCCCTGCGCTCGCTCCGGCCGCTGCTCCGGCCACCGGCGATGCGCAGCAAGCGAGCGAAGTCGCACCGCAAGCAGCGCCGGAATCTGCCGAAACGGCCGGTCGCGCTTTGCCGATGGATGCCGCTGCTGCGGAAATCGGCAGCCAAGAGAACCCGCCCGCCGATGGCCAGACCAACGGTTCCGCGCAATTCCTGGCTAGCAAGGGAATCGGCGACGAACAAGTGATGGAAATTCGCGGTGCGATTCAAGCGCAGCAAAAATTTTTGGGCGAGCTGCTCGAGCACGGTCATCGTTGGGAGCTCGACGGCGCGGAGCTGCGAATATTTTTTGCGGCTGACAAGCGTCCATTCGCGGAAATGGTAGAGGGACGTGATGCGTTGGAAAAAATTCGCGCCGCTGCGAGCAAAGTGCTGAATCGCCCCGTGCGTGTGTGTGCTAAGATAGATGCGGTTGCAGCGACGGCCACGCCTGCGTCGCGCGTGTCCGATTCCCAAGAGCTGCGAGCGAAGTTCGAGCGCGACCCTGTGGTCCGCTCGATGTTGCAACGCTTCGGCGGCAAGATTTCCGAAGTGAAGCGGCGCGAAGAGGGACTGTGATGGAAGTCAATGCGCTACAACAGATGCTTTCGCGGCTGCGGCAAGTGCAGGAAGACTTACAGCGGCAGGTGAACACCGTTGCAATCGAGGCTTCGGCGGGCGGTGGCATGGTCACCGTGAAAATGAATGGCCAGAAGCAGGTGCTCGAAGTCCGCATTGAACGCGACGTGTTTGCCTCCAAGGATCAGGAAATGTTGCAGGATCTGATTCGCGCCGCTGTGAACGAAGCGTCGCGGCGCGTGGACGACGAACTCGCCGACCAGCTGAAATCCCTCGGCGGCGTCATTCCCGGAATCCCCGGCCTGAAAATCCCCGGCTTGTTCTGACCCGCAGGATTGCTCGCGATAAGCGAATTGCAGAATTCCGTCCGGTTCATTCGCGAACGCGGCTACGGAATTGTTTCCAGCGTGTTTTCTCGCGCCGAACTCTCCGCGGCGCTCAGTGAACCTTCCTCGACCGTGAAGCGCAGCCGGGCGGGAGCCAGGCATGTCCTTTCCCTCGCTTCGGTTTCCGCAATCGCGCGTCGGGGCGAGGCCGGAGAGTCCGGAGCGATTACCTGCACCGTTGCCGTCGGCGACGTCGTTGCGATGCGCCCGCTCGTCCTGCACGCTTCCTGCAAGTCAGAATCCGACGAACCGCGGCGCGTCCTACACATCGAGTACGCTCGTTCACGCGGCATCGGCGACGGGCTCGAGCTGGCGCTGGTTTAACCTGCGCATTTTTTCGTGCTAGATTTGACAGCACTATGCGGCCAGGTCGGGTGCGATACCAGCGTCGTTTCCTCCGCCTTGCTGCTTCCCTTTCGTTGCTGCCGGGCGCCTTTGCCAGCAAAGCCCAGAGGACCGAGCCGACGGTAGTTTCGGAAGCGCCGCCGCTGGTGTGGCCGGCATGGCTGGTGGACCTCGAGGGCGCGCAACCCAAGGTCCGGCAGGGCGCCGACGGATCGCGAAACAACTATCTGCTCGCCACCTATAACACGCACGCGGCCATGACCCACATCCACACTTATTACGAGGACCTGCTGAAGGCCAACGACTATCGCATTGTGACCGCCGGTTTAGAGACGGGACACACCATGTCCGGCACTTCGCAAAACGCATGGGGCCACGTGGAAGGCGACAACTATCCGAACGGCCAACCCGGACCTTACACCAGCATTCGTGTGGACTTTGGGCGCAGCGTGCTGAACGGTCCGATTCGTGTGAACATCAAGCTCACAGCTCATCCCCAACTCAGCTATGGGCACGAGGTCATACACAAGCACAACCTGCCTCCGCTGCCGGCGCCTCGGCGCTCGCCCGAGGCGCAAGAAAAAGCCGATGAGTGGGAACGAAAGAGCACCGAGCGCATGCAAGAATACGACCGGCCGGTGGCGCCGCGGCCCCGACCTGCGGTCAGTTGGCCGGCTTGGCTCGTGCACATCGAAGGGCAGCCGCTGCGGGTGCAAAAGCAGAGCAGTTCGATGATGACGGCGAGCTACACGACCAACATGGACAGCGAGTCCATCCGCGCGTTCTACGCCGACCAGCTCTCCTATCATGCGTACTCGGTCGATCCGATTTCCGCCGGCAGTCTTTCGCAGTCGCGCAGCAGCGGCCCGATCGAACACATGGGATCGGTGAAAGGCGTTTCCTATCCCAACGGCAGTCCGGGACCGCGCATCGAGATTCTGGTTCAATTTCGTCCGGTGAACATGCGTGGATCGGACCTGCCGATGAAGGTCGATCTGCGTGTATCCGGATTCCCCGCAGATGAGCAGTGAAGCTAACTCCGGTTGGCCCGGCGGCTAGTCGGTGGCGGTAGAGCGCTCGGACTCTGGCGGCGCGATGCGAACGGTGCCGAGAATTTCCTCCAGCCGCGCGAGTTGCCGGCCGGGGTCGACATGCTTGATGTTGCGCGCCGCGCTGTCGCCGATGGTAGCTATGCCGTAGCCGATTTCGTAGCAGGTTTCATTGGCGTATCCGTGCAGATAGACGCCGGTGTATTGGTGCATGCTGGCCGCGGCGCTTTCTTCCACCCCGTGAAACGAAATGCCGTCCACGATACGCTTGAGGTTCGCGCCGCGGAATTCCCGAGCGATGTCGAATTCCGCGCAGGATTCGGCGTTCGATCCGTAAAGCGCACTGACGCTGAAGAATTCGTTCACAAAGTTGGTGCCCGTGTGCACGCCGGTCGGCGGCTCGACGGTAGCGAGTCTGACGCCGCCTTGCTCCGCGAAATGCATGGGAACGGGGCCGAGGTAGCCCAGGCCGCGATCCATGTCCGGCAGTTCACCTTCTTTGAGCAGATAGCCTGTGGGCGTGTCAAAGGCCACGCCGTATTCCTCGTTGGAAAATTGCCTTGAGGTTCGGGCGCGCTGCACCATTTTTTCAATCGTCAGTCGACGGCCTGAGTGCGTCGCGACTGATTTGTCGTTGGCATCCGCGGCGGCCTGCGAAACTTGCCGGCGCGACAGGACGACCTGCTCTGCTCCGGCTGCCTTCTGCTTGCCTGATGCCGGGCCAGCGCAGCCCACGATCCAGGAGACGGCGTAGAGCAACGCTGCGCAGATCACGGGTACCAGCGCGGGGTCGAGGCTCACTTCACGGATTGCTGCTGGTGGCAGTTTGACCATGGCTTCCGGCATCGGAACCTCCCGGTACACGCCCTAGAAGAGGCAGGCGACGCACCAATAGCAAGCTATTGAAGCCAAACGACTTACCGACTTGGAGTGGGCGAAGTACGTGTCAGGCTGGACACGGCCGAGTGCAACCGGAACGCACGAGCTCTGATTTCGGGGAGTGGCGCGTCAGTATCCAGAGGTATACCCATCTTGGTCGCCATAAATGAATACACGTCCTTCGGCCGCCCGAAGATGCGGGAGACGAGCGGGTCGGCGCCTCCGAACAATCCATGTCCGCAGGCGGTTTGCGTGCTGCGAGCGGGGTGTGCTACACAGAGGCATGCCTGATTTTGCCGCTCCCGTTGAACGCTTGATCGACCAACTGAAGCATTTGCCCGGAATCGGGCAAAAGACCGCGCAGCGCCTGGCTTTCCACCTGCTGCGCGCCGCGCCGGAAGACGCGCTGGCGCTGGCCGACGCGATTCGCGATGCCAAAGAGAAAATCCGCGAATGCAGCACCTGCGGCAACATTACCGATACCGATCCGTGCCTCTACTGCACGGGCCCGACGCGGAATAAGCGCACCATTTGCGTGGTGGAAGAAGCCCATAACATCCTGGCCATAGAGAAAACGCGGAGCTACAGCGGCATGTATCACGTGCTTGGCGGGTCGCTGGCGCCCTTGCAGGGGCGCGGGCCGGAGCAGCTGAAAATCAAGCAACTGATTGAACGCTTGAAGGGCGGCACGGTCGAGGAAATTATTATCGCCACCAATCCAACGGCCGAAGGCGAGGCGACGGCGGTTTATTTGTCGAAACTGCTGAAGCCGCTTGGCGTGCGGGTCACGCGGATCGGCGTGGGCATCCCGGTCGGAGCCGACTTGGAGTATGCCGACGAAATCACCATGCTGAAGGCGATGGAAGGCCGACGCGATCTCTAGCCAGCGCAGTGGGTTGGGCCGCCAAAACCGGGAAAGCGTACTAGAGCGAGAAGACAGTACTCCTAGCTCAATCTAGCCATTTTAGTTTTTTCGGTATAGAGTCAAAATCCTGCAAGAAGACCCGACGTCTGGAAAGGCGCCGGTTTCGCAGTTCGAATCTCCCGCAAGGAGGTGCGCTATGCCCGGACTGGCGCACTACATGGCGCAGTACGATCACGAGCACGCTTCCGGCTGGAACAAGCTGCTGCACGGGATCGGAATTCCGCTGATTTTCGCAGGAATCCTGCTGCTCGTGCTCACGAAGTGGATCTGGGGCGGCGCGCTGTTTCTAGGCGGCTGGATGCTGCTGTTTCTGGGCCACAAGGTGGAGGGAAATCACCCCGCCTTCTTCCAGGGACCGGTGTATTTGCTGGTCGGTCCGATTTGGGTGGCTAAAGAGGCATGGACTTTCCTAACGCGCTCCCATGCCGAGGCAGCTTCTGAGGCACCGAAGACCGAGCACCGTTAAGACCAACAGGACCAACCGGATAGACAAAGGAAAGAAACGTCGGACATGGACGAGTTTGGCAACGGACATGCCGACGATTCTCTGGAGATGGTCTCGGAAAACGCCATTCATAGCGGTGAAGAACTGCGCAAGCGGCGCAGTTCTCGCATTGTGCAAGCCGTGCCCCTGGCGGTAAAGGGTGTGGACGCGCTCGGCCGGCCGTTTGTCGAGCGCACGTCGAGCCTGATCATCAACTGCCATGGCTGCCGTTACCAGTCGAAGCACTACGTGCTCAAGAACATGTGGGTGACGCTCGAGATTCCGCACGCCGAGGCGGGTCAGCCGCCGCGGCAAGTGCGCGGCCGCGTGGCATGGATTCAGCGGCCGCGGACGGTTCGCCAGCTGTTTCAGGTGGCGCTCGAATTGGAAGTGCCTGGGAACGTGTGGGGCATTGGGTTTCCGCCGGAGGACTGGACGCGCTTTGCGACGCCGGCAACCGACGCGAAAGCGTACCCGGCAAGCGAAGACGAAATTCACGCCGTGGCCGATGAAAGAGCGCCGCAGCAGGCCGGCGCGAGCGAGCCGGAAATGCCGCCGCCCGCGATCGGCGTGGATAGCTCCCTGCACGTGCTGCCCGCTCCGTCGAGCACGACCGACGCTTCGCTGCAGCTTGCCCGGCAAGTAGCGCGGCTGGTGGCAGACGCGAAACAGCAGATCAGCGCGGCGGCGCGAGAAGCCGCGGCCAGCGCAGTGGCCGCCGAACACCGTACGGCCAGCGAGCAGTGGGAGCAGAAGTTTTCCGCCGCACGAAAAGAACTGGCACACGAAGGTGAACGTTCGCTGGAGAAAATTCAGCAAAAGAGCGACGAGTGGAGCCACAAAGCGCAGTCGG
>Ga0306921_10001340_pt1 | contig 23677 bp, 21 predicted proteins | sample sta12Cox44000080_FD_203760 | JGI IMG/M metagenome (GOLD analysis project Ga0306921, IMG submission 203760) | Lab enrichment of tropical soil microbial communities from Luquillo Experimental Forest, Puerto Rico - statoxic.12C.oxic.44.000.080 (v2)... | ecosystem: Environmental > Terrestrial >...
AGTTGGCCGGATGGTCTGCGGATTCTTGAGAAACTCGGCAATCCATTTTTGCTGCGCGCGGCTCCCTTCGAAGGAGAGGTCCGGCGCCAGCGTTCCCCCATAACCGTTGAACCTGTGACAGGCGTAACATTTGTACCGCTCATAGACCTCGCCGAAGGCTCCCACCGCCTGAAACCATGATTCTTTTCGCGGGACTTCGAGGTGCTGTAGGGCGCTGGTCGCGGCCGGACCAGTCTGGCTCAACAATGCTGTGGTCACCGCGTCCAAGTCGGCTTGTTCCCAGCTGTACTGCGGCATGCGTGCGGCGGGATTCACTGAAAGCGGATCCTGCAACTTCATCTGAATGTAAGACACCAGGTTGTGGTCGATCTTCGCCTTGCTGAATTCCAACTCCGAGGCATTCTTTGACCCCAGCGCGGTCAAGTCCGGGCCAAACTCTTTCTGCGGGGCGATGCCATTGAGAGCGTGGCAACTGGCGCAGCCTTTTTCAACGAAGAGCCGCTTTCCGGTATTTATCTCCTGGCCGGTCGGGGTTCCGAGCTGTGGAACATTAGCGAGCAGGTCGGAGTCGGTGAGCTTGCTCATCACATACTGCGAAACCTTGTAGAGGTCTTCGTCGCTCCAACCGTACCGCGGCATGTTGCTGCGTTCGAGATAGCTTTTCGGGTTTCGCAACCACGCAACCATCCATTCTTCGGTGACCTTGCTGCCTACCTTTGTCAGTTCCGGACCGATATCGCCGCCGATCATCTTGGTTTCCCCGGCGCGTGTCACGGCCAAGGAATGGCAGGTCGTGCACATCATCTGGCGGAAGCGCACTTCTCCCTGTGAGATCAAATCCGGCTTCTTACTCCAGGCCGTGACCACTGCGGCATCGATTTTGTATTTTTCAATGGGCTTGGTTTTCTGAACGCTCAAGAAGCCGGAAAGCGCCTTAAGTTCTTCTTCGTTCAGGCGAAATTTCGGCATCCGGGGTTCGGGCTCGTTCTCATAGCCGTTCACCGCAACGTTACCGTCATTATCGAGAATCGTGCGGGGTTCCTTGAGCCACTTGTAAATCCATTCGCGCGTGACCTTGTATCCAACGCTGGAAAGATCGGGCCCCAGAGTGGGACGGTCGAGATGTTTCAGTTTGTGGCAACCCTGGCAGTTCAGGTGCGTCAACAGTTCCCTGCCGCGGGCCAATTGAGGACTCTCCTTGAAGTCCGACTGATGACAGCTCCCGCAGGAAGCCTGGAGGAAGTGCGCGGGGAGAATAGGTTGTTCCCAGGCCAAGGTGGTTTCATGTGCTTCGGCCACCTCTGTGGCTGGACCCTGCCCCCGATGGCAGATCGTGCAACCCCACTGGCGCACATTGTGAGGGACCGGCGGGTGCGCGCGGAAAGGTTGAGGAACGGAAGCATCCGCCAAACTCGACTGGGTTATGCCTTGATGGCAGGTGGTGCAACGGTCTGTGACGTTCATTCCCGGCAGCCACACCTGGTCAATGCTGGGAGTGTAATCGGCAAGGAGTTTCTTGGTGTCGGGACGGGTCTGAGCGTACTTTACGAACCAGCGCTTGTAATACTTCCACTCCGCACCGAAGTCCTTGAGGGGAGAAATCGCCAGCGCGAGTACGCAGACGACTGTAGACAGGGCGAATGTAAGCCGCAGTTTCTCCGACAATTTGCCCATATCTTCAGCCGGCATGCGTCCTCCAGGGCCACACCCAGGACCACCCTGGGCCGCGAAAAAATGTGCCTACCACCGTCAGGCAAACGGCTGTCGCAATGAACCAAGTCATCACCCACCAAGAGAAAGGCTTGCTACGAAGCGTATGCATCCACCCGTTTGTGGCCTTTGATTGATAAGAAGCCACAAGCAAGCCGGCAATCACAACGGTCGGCACAATAATGGTCCACGCATCTACCAGAGCCTGCACTATAAGCAGGGCGATCACTACCCCGAGGACCATGCCAAAACGCTTGCCAGCCTGCTCGCCCCAAAGCGGCTTTCCTTCCACGTTCACGTTGAAGTAAGGAATCACAACAAGCGCGATGATCACCAGTGTGGGGATCAGGATTCCGGCGATGAACGGTGGGAAAAAATGCAGCAATTCCTGCAAGCCCAGAAAATACCAGGGTGCCTTGGCGGGGTTGGGAGTCAGCAGGGGGTTAGCCAGTTGCTCGAGCGGTGCATCCCAGAACAACGCGACCACCACCATCGCGATGATCAGCACTTCGAAGACGATGGCTTCTCGTACTAACAGGTGCGGATAGGCCATCAGTTTGGGTTCGCGTTCGTCTTTCACCTTCGCGGAGACGTTGCGCGTGATGAAGACGATGCGTCGCGGTTCTTTCTTGGCGTCGGAACTGAATCCCGATTGGATGTTAGCTTTTTCCAGCATCTTTTTTTGACCCTACGGTGATTCCGCCGTCTTTCTGAACCCGCCAGAAATGCACGCCGATGAAGAGGAAGGCGAGCAGCGGAAGTATGACCACATGGAGCACATAGAAGCGCAGCAGCGCGTTTTCACCGACAATGTTGCCGCCTAAAGCCACGAACCGAACCTTGTTTCCGATAACCGGCATGGCGGAGATGATGTTGGTGCCGACCGTGACGGCCCAGAATGCCAGTTGATCCCACGGCAGTAGGTAACCTGTATAGCTCAGAAACAATGTGAGCAGGAGGAGAACGATGCCAACCACCCAGTTGAATTCATGGGGTGGCTTATATCCGCCGCGGTAAAACACGTGGAACATGTGCCAGAACACCAACAGCACCATCAGGTGCGCCCCAACCCGGTGCATATTCCGGAGGAACACTCCGTTCGATACGACAAAGCGAAGATCCTTCATGTCGTGATATGCCTTTGGTGCCGCGGGATGGTAATAAAACATCAAGAGCACGCCTGTCACGACCAGGATGATGAACAGCAGAAGGGACAACGACCCCAGATAGTAGGCAGCGCGAATCCGGAGCGACTTTTCCCGCACTTTGACCGGCAGCCAGTGCAAAAACAAGTTGCCGAACACTGCCAGGCTTCGGGTCCGGTTGGTCAAAGCGGGGCCGCGACGGAAGATGGATTTCCACACTCGGGTGCTTCGAAGGTTTTGGAGAGCGGCATCAAATGTAGTGGCCATGATTTTCCTCAGACCTTCAAGACCTGATCGGTTTTGATGACTTGCAGCTTGTCGACCTGGAGTTCTCCGTCCGCCGTCAGGTTGATCGCGTAATGCGGCAGCGGACGCGGCGCCGGACCTTCGATTTTCTTCCCGTTTGGCAGAAATTTGCTGCCGTGGCAGGGGCAAGCAATTATGTTGGCTTCGGGCTTCCACTGGGTTATGCAGCCAAGATGAGTGCACACCCCAGATACGGCATAAAACCCCGCCGGCATGCGTACGATATAGACCTGCTGGTCCTGCAAAAAGGTGACGGAGTTCACCGGATAGAGATCCGGATTGCCGGCGCGAAAAGTTGTTGAAGGCTCGAATAGCACATTGGGCGAGAAATATTGATAGGTAAGGGTGGCGCCACCGAGCCCAGCCACTCCGAGGGCGCCGACGGTGATTTCGTTGAGGAAATCCCGGCGCGAAAGCTGCGGGCGTTCGATCGCGTGCGATTCGTTCTCACCTTGGTTCCTGTCGCTCATGGCCTGAACACAATCTCCTCGTGAAGTTGCGGATCATGGTCGAACACTTCGAAAGCTTCCATGGAAATGGTATGGGAGGGACAGCGCTCGGCGCACAAGCCACAGCGGATACAGATGGTCTCGTCCTTAACCATCACCGAGCCCTCCACCTGATTCAGCTCATCAGGCGTAACATGCTGGAGGTCCACGCTGCGGAGTTCCCGCTCTTTGGTGAGCCGTTCTTTTTCGTCCGCGGTGAAGGCGAAGTCCTTTAATGGCACCAGGGATAAGCAGTTTTCGGGGCACACGTCGACGCAGCCGCCGCAAAGGATGCACTCGGTCCCGTTGGCCTCGTTGCCGTCGAATATGGTGTTGATCCAGCACTGCAGGCAGCGGCTGGCTTCGCTGCGAGCCTGCTCTTCCGTGTAGCCAGTCTCGACTTCGGCCACTCCCGTGCGCCGTTCGACAGAAAGAACGGGAACAGCCAGCCGCGAATACTGGTCGTAGTTCGCCGCCATTTCATGATGATTCAGAACGGTTATCTGTACGTACTTATCTTTCGGCTTCCACTCCGGACCGCGCAGGAACCTGTCTATTTCGACTGCGGCTTTCTTGCCATCAGCGACCGCATTGATGATCAGGCGGGGACCGAAAGCGATATCGCCAGCGGCGAAAATCCCCGGCGCGGTGGTCATCAACGTGTCCGGATTGATCTTGAGCGTGCCCTGGCGCGTGGTTTCAATGCCGTCATTTGGCTTCAGGAACGAAAGATCGGAAGATTGTCCGATCGCCAAAATCACGGTGTCGCAGGGGACCACGAATTCTGTTCCCGGCTCAAATTTTGGGTTGAAACGCTTGTTTTCATCAAAGACGGAAACACACTTGATGACTTGCAGGCCGGTTAGTTTCCCTTCTTTTCCGATGAATTGCTTCGGACCCAACGAAGGGCGTAGTTTCATTCCTTCGAGCAAACTTTCATGAATCTCTTCCTCGGAGGCCGGCATTTCCTCGCGTGATTCCAGGCAGACGAGCTGCACTTCTCGTGCGCCCATGCGCAGAGCAGCCCGAGAAACATCCATGAACTCCTTCATCGCTACGTCGGCCTCGCTGGCGGTCAATGCATCTGGCAGTACAGCCGTCGCCCTGTCCGTGACGAGCTTTTGCTGTTGTTCCCGCATCGCCGACCGCGCCACGTCGATGGCGACGTTACCTCCCCCGATGACCACGACTCGTTTGCCTACTTCAAAGCGGTAGCCAAGGTTCACGTTCAGGAGAAAGTCGATTCCTTTGACTACGCCGTCCAGGTCATTTCCGGGAAGGTTCAAGTCGCGGCTGCGGTGAAGCCCAAATGCCATCAACACGGCCTTGTACCCTTGGCGCTTCAGATCTTCGAGCGTGATATCCCGGCCGAGCCTCATGTTCAGCTTCAAATCTGGTCCCAGGTCGAGAATTTCCCGAATCTGCGCCTGCAAAACGTCACGCGGAAGGCGATACTCCGGGATGCCTAGGTGCATCATGCCCCCTGGCAGGGGGGCAGCCTCGAAGATAGTTACGGGATAGCCGAGTAACGCGAGATCGTGCGCCGCGGACATGCCTGCTGGACCGGAGCCGATCACAGCTACCTTCTCCGCACGTTTGACAATTGTTCGGCCTGCAAAAACGTCGATTGGCTTTCTCGACTCTGGTCCGTAGCGCTCGGCGACAAACCGCTTTAGGGCCCGGATCGAAATCGGCAGGTCAAATTGACCTCGTCGGCATGCCGGTTCACAAGGATGTCCGCAGACGCGCCCACAGATTGACGCAAACGGGTTGGGGGTCCGGGCGTAGCGGTAGGCTTCTTCATATCTTCCCTGCGCAATCAGCGAGACGTAACGCCCGGCCTGTGTGTGCACGGGACACGCCTGCATGCACGGGAAGTTAGACTCCAGCCATTCCAGATCAACGAGCTTGGTGCGCGTTGTCATCCGTCCTGCCTCGGACCGAACGTGAGTTGGCTTACTTCTTAACGGTTAGGTCGGCGGTCGTGGTGCCTGCGCCAACCTCCACGGCCTGGGTTGTGACCTTTCCGTCCTCGCTCCAGGTCTTCAGCGTGTACTTACCCGGAGGAACGTTCTTGATTTCGTAGTTTCCGCTCTTATCGGTCACGGCGAAATACGGTGTGGGCGCGACAACGATATAGCCGCTCATTTCTGGATGTACGTTGCAGAGCAGGCTGGCCACGCCGACATCGTTGAACTGGAAGCTCTTTTTTTCGCCCTTCGGCCAAGTACCCAGATTATGCGAGAGCTTCTTGTTTCCGCTTATGCTCGGCCAATACACGTTGTGGCCCACCGCATCGCTGTTCAGGAATTCCACCGTAGTCCCGATCTGCACCACGATGACGTGCGGTACAAAAGCCATTTTGGTCTGATCTACAACCGGTTTTGCTGTCGGAGCGTCGAATTTCTTGTCCGGAATCGCGTCGACGTATACGGCAATGTTGTCCGCGGACTTCAACCCTTGCACACCAACCTTGCCCTTGATATCGCCCGCGAAGCTTGCGCTGGCCATGAGAAGCACCGCGCTGCAAGCTGCGACCGCTTTGATGGCAAATAGACCTGGCTTCATTGTTTTCCGCCTCGTTTCCTTTGTTCTTTCGCAGAACCTTCGTCGCCACAGGTGGCCCTTAGAACACGTAGTCAATCCCGGTTACAAACGTATTGGGGCGGTAATACAGCGGGTTGCCCGCAGCATCCGTGTAGGGCACTCCCCAGTGCCGCGTGTATTCGCCGACGATCTTGATGTTTGCCCTGATCAGAATCTGATAGCCCGGCCGGAAGTCATTGCGAGTCCGCGACTCGGACACGCCATTCGCAAAATCCGAGGGCGAATTCACAAAGTCATAGCGAATGGTTGGAACTAACCACGGGAAGATCCAATAGTTCACGGCTACAAAGCCACCAGTGAAGGTTACGCCCGTGCCATTGGCCACGGTGCCTGCCACGGTGTCGAGGGTGTGGTTATCATCGCGGCCGTGCATCCCGACGCCATAGATCTCGAACCTGTTGTGATAGCGATACCGCACGTAGCCACCTGCACGGTAGAACGGGTCGTTAATGATTCCTGTGAAGGGATAAGTGCCGCCGCCGAAGTTCTGCTGGTTGGTTCCGTGATAATAGAATCCACCGACCCGAATGGAGTTGTGATCTTGCGGCCCTGTTTTCCCGGCTGCTTGCACGGCGTGGCGGCTTTCCGGTTCGCTCTCCAGATTGAACTGATAGAAGGCGTTGAGGTAAATATCCTTTGAGTTCCGCGCCGTTAGCGGTGGGCCCTGACCGTAAGCGGAGTTGGTTCCGTCGACAACGGCGACAGACCAGTTGAAGTTTCCGTTGTTGGGGTAACCGCCAAACTCGATTCCCCGCTGCGGCGTGCCAAGAACAAAGGGATTGTTCGTAGTCCCACAAACGGTCACGGTAGTGCCGTTGCACGGCGGTCCCTGCGCGAGCGCAGCTTGGCCGAAGACGTCGTATCCAGAAAGATACGGCGTTCTGGCGTTGGTGAAGGGCAAGTCCAGTTCGAACTGGCCGAATCGCACGTTGAGAGCATTCTTCGGCAGGTGGAAGAAGCGCCCCAGATCGCTGTACTTCAGCCATCCATCCCCGAGTCCTCCTCCCGCTCCCGTGCCCCCCGCGGAGATATCGTCATCGATCCAAAAGGAGATGTTTTCGCCAAAGCTGCCTGCCGAAATGATCGTGAACGTGTTCGGAACGAACAGATCGGTTCGCGGCACATAGCTAGTTGCCTGGACAGGCTGCGGCTGATAAGCATTCCATGTGAAATTTCCTTCGTAGCGGAAGGCAATGGGAATCGCCCCAGGAATCTCCCCGGGATAGACAGCCTCCGGGAAAGCTTCCTTTTGTGCTTTCGAGCCAAGAAGCACCGGTTCCTGTTTCACGAAGGTGTCGTCATCCTTGGGAAACTTGAACCCATTCTTTTTGAAAGCCCAACCAAAGTCGTTCAGCTCGGGATACAGATTGTGGCAAGTAGTACAGGATGTCTGGTACTTCCGCGAAAATGCCGGAATCGCTTTCCCGGACGGCACAACGAGGAGCAGCAGCAAGCTACAGACGGTGACCGTCAACAGTGAAGCAACTAGGTTTGTGCCAACGCGTTTTGTTGTCCTCACGTAATCCAGCCTTGTTGCCCGGAAGGGCGGGAAATTGTAACCTTTGAACCGAGAACCGTTCGTTTGCGCGAGTATTCTGCAAATGTTGACACATGGGTGCGGTGACGAACGGCACGCTAGGTTGTGACCCAGGTCACAATCCGCTGTGCACCAGAGGCAATCCGTCTTTTTCTCCCGTGACGGCGAAATGCTCGACGAGGTCAATAACCAGTTGAGAACTGCGATGCTTTTTGGCGACCCTGCCCGGAGACGCGACGGCAGAAACGTGGATGCCCGCACAGCCCAGATCAGAAGGCGCTTTCAAAGAATCGGAAACGCACGGCGCCGGCTTATGACTGCTCGCGCGCGGTGGGCATTCTCCTTGAATTCCGAATAATTACCAGCACTGAAGTGCGTGACCGGCTCCGCTAAGTGTATTTCATGCAATTCTGATTCTCCCTGAGCGTTCGATGTGCGTATCGGTAACGAGCCAAACGAAGGGAAACGAATTCCGCGGGTCTTTACTCCGGCACTTCCATGTTCACCGTAAAGGATGCGGCGCGCCTGAATCAGCTTGCGGCGGCGTCCATCGCTGGGGTGTTTGTGTTTGTTCTGCGCGGCTTATTGGTACTGACGAGTCTTGGGGAATTTGGTGACTACCGCGGCGCGGCTTTGGGAGAGATCGCGGCTCAGCCAGTTTCTTGTGCAGGCCGCGAAGTGTGCGGAGGTTGTCCGACACACTGGAGATCCCAGAAGCATCGTCCTGCCGTGCTGTGTTTTCGATACCACGACGCAATCTGTTTCAAACCAATAGATTTTCGTCAAATGCAATCAATCAACAAAGCCAGTGGCTTGATGATGAATGTCAGCCCTTCCGCCCGACGGTTGCGTATAATTGCTGCGTCTCTTTGATTTACAGTTGTGACTTCCTGCTCTCAGGGAACTACAACCAAGAGGAGAAACTGGGCATGTACAAAAAACTGCTAATCGTGACATTGCTCTTTGTGGCGTCCGGAAGTGCGACCAGGCGGCTTTTCGCTCAAACGAACAGCGCAGCACAATCATCTTCGGGCGGCGCCCAAGACAAGCCCAAGATTACTGACCAGGATATCGAACTTCTGCGGCAGGATCTTCGCTCCCAGAAAAAACAAATCGTGGCAGCTAACTTGAAACTCACCGAAGATCAGGCGACTAGATTTTGGCCTGTGTATGACCAATATATTGGAGAGCAGACAAAAATCCACGATCAGAAGTACGCGGTTATTAAAGAGTTCGCAACATCTTGGGGGACAATATCGGATGCGCAAGCAGAAGATCTGACGAAGAGGGCACTGGCGGTAGACGATCAATTGGCGCAATTGCGCATCAAATACATGCCGAACTTCCTCAAAGTGCTTCCAGGTAAGCAAGTCGCAACTTTCTATCAAATCGATCGGCGCCTCCAAATGATGGTCGATTTGCAGCTGATGTCGCAGCTGCCCCTCGTCCAATCGCAATAATCACTCAGTTCGATAATGCGAAAGCGAGACTATTGCGCAACTTAGAATAGTCGAAGAGAAGAAGAAGCACTCCACTGCAGCGTGGAGGGCCTCTCTTACGGACTAAAGACATCGGAGTCTCGATCAGCCCAATCAGATTCCCGGTCTGCACCGCAAGTTGTGGGCGTGAGTCACGAATGACTCACCAGGGAAGTGCGGCCAAGAGTGCATCCACAGCATGTATCAAGTCGTTCCACGGTGCGCCGCTTAAGTGCGGCAGATTAGGGTCCCGTCAATTTCGGCTGCTAGTGATCAGCAGGGGATCGGGAACTCGAGGTGGAGATGAATCGGATCTGCCAGGAAGAAAGGGAATGATCCGGGCGGCTTCTCGTCTCACCGACTCTTAGTTCGCCGTTTCACAGGTCTCTTCGCTTTGTTCTTAGGTCGTGACCTCAAAAGCCGGAGGGCAGAGCCTTTATGAATTGCGATGTGCTCCGTTTTGTCACTCTTGATGAAGAATTGGGGTTCGTCTCTCGTAGCATGGTGAACATAGCCTTTGAACCGCACATCGGAAACAACCTTCTTTAGAATGACACCGCGAACTCGCCCCGCTTCCGAGTTCCACGCAACGTGGTCGCCACTTTTGAATGTCCTGGCCATCCCCCTAAAGCATGCTCCTCGGGCGTGCTTTTGGCTAGCGCAGCTGGCGACCACGCCGAACATCCGTTTCAGACCGCAGCGCCCGCGCAATCTAGGCGCTGCTACTTGCTTTCACAACGCTGGATCCAGCTCGCGCAGGGGCACTTGACCTATCCCCAACGCTCTTGCGAATCCTCGCTGAAATATAAGGCTTTGTGCCCCTGGTTCAGCAAATTCGAATAATCGGTCAGCAATTGGCAAACCCGTCTCCCGGTGGCACAAAATCGGCTTCCGTTCCGCTTTACGTCGTGGTTGAATGGGGCCTCCATTGACGGCTCGGGGAGGGACAAAACGTTGATCGCCGAACTCGGACGCTCGCATATGCCGTAAACAAAAAACTTGCGACCTTAACTTGCCGCTTCTCCTTCCCGCTCGGCCTCGGGATTCGATTGGGGGCGCCATGAATTCACCCGGTGAAGCACCAAAAGAATGGCTTTCCTTCAGTCTTGCGTTCGTGGGTGGGTTTGGCGATGCTGCCGGTTTCGTTCTCGCAAAAACATTCACAGGACACATCACGGGCAATTTGGTGCTGGCAGCGGTCTCCCTGACTGCTGCCGACTGGCGAACCACCGCTGCGCGGCTTTTGGCGGTCGTGTTTTTCTTAGCCGGGATTCTGTTGAGCGTCTTTCTTGTTCGACTGCCTGCCACGCGACTCTGGCCGTCGCTTCTAACCGCCGCATTCGCCGCAGAACTAATCCTGATCATTTCAGGTTCCATCGCGCTGATGTCTCACGCAACAATCGGAATCGAAATCTTTGTGCTCTGCCTCTCGCTCGCATTGGGATTGCAAAACGGAGCGTTCCGGCGTGCTGGCGGGATCAGTGTTCACACAACCTATCTGACGGGAATGATTACGGGTCTCATGGTCACCGAAGCTGAGAATTTCTTTTCGACTGCACGCACTCCGGCAGCACACAATCTGAACCTCGGCCTGCTCTATGGAATATGGGCCTGCTTCTTCTTGGGAGCCGCGACGGGAGCCGCACTGGTCTTTCACTTCAAGGAAGTGGGGATGCTGGGGCTTGCGTTCGTCCTCTTGATTCTGACCGTCCGCAACTCGATATCGGCTCAGCCAGCGCGTCCGGCTGGCCGAAGCGCTTGAGGCTGAAGATGATGCATTCCCATCGAATGATCGTCGCGTTCTAGACGAAAGGAGGAAAGAAATGGCAGCAATCCGTAAAGAATCCGACAGCCTTGGCGAGGTGGATGTTCCAGCCGACAAGCTCTGGGGCGCACAAACACAGCGCTCGCTCGAACATTTCAGCATTGGGACGGACCTGATTCCCCGCGAAATGATCAGCGCTTATGCCATTCTGAAAAAAGGCGCCGCCAACGCCAACTTCGCAGGAAAACGTCTCGATCAAAAACGTCACGATTTGATCGTTCAGGTCTGCGACGAAATCCTCGTGGGCCAGCACCACGACATGTTTCCCCTCCATGTCTGGATGACCGGCAGCGGGACGCAATTCAACATGAACGTTAACGAAGTCATCTCGAACCGCTGCTCTCAGATCGCCGCAACGCCGCTCGGCAGCAAGACTCCCGTTCATCCCAACGATCACGTCAACATGTCGCAATCGTCGAACGATTCCTTTCCGTCAGCCATGAATATCGCGGCCGCCGTCAATGCCAAGCAGCGGCTGACCCCAGCCGTCAAGCAGTTGCATGATGCGCTTGCCACCAAATCGAGAGAATGGGATGACATCGTGAAAATCGGCCGCACCCACATGCAAGACGCAACTCCGTTGACCCTTGGGCAGGAGTGATCGGGGTATGCGGGTATGCTTCAGGACGATTTGGATCGAATCGACGATGCGCTCAAGGGCGTCTACCGCCTCGCTTTGGGCGGCACTGTGGTCCCCGAGCGGGGTTCGCAGTACTGAACATTCCAGAGAACGAGCCGGGATCATCGATTATGCCCGGCAAAGTGAATCCGACTCAGGCTGAAGCACTTACCATGATCGCCGTTCAAGTCATGGCAAACGACGTGGCAGTCGGCTTCGGCGGGGCTGGCGGGTATCTGGAAATGAACGTTTACAAGCCGCTCGTCATATTCAATGTCACTCACTCGATCACGATTCTGACGGACGGCTGCACGAACTTCCGGAAGTTTCTGGTCGAAGGAACGAAGCCCAATCTGAAGAAGATCAATGAGTACGTCGAGCGTTTGCTGATGCTGGTGACGGCGCTCTCGCCGGTGATCGGATACGACAAAGCTTCCAAGATCGCCCACTACGCAATGGACAACGACCTAACGCTCAAGGCCGCGGCATTAAAGCTCGGCTTCGTGACCGAGGCCGAATTCGACCGCATTGTTGATCCCAAGAAAATGGTGCGTCCGTACGTTGCAGCCGCAGCGGTATAGAAACTATCCAGGTCTGGTATTCAAGAGAGAAAAGGAGGAACGACATGGCAATTAGTGGAAAACGCGGAGTTGAAGTGTTGCGGGACCCGTCTTTGAACAAATCAACTGCATTCAGCGAGGCCGAGAGAAAGGCGTTCGGTCTCATTGGTCTTGTGCCCGATGTGATCGAGACGGAGGACCTCCAATTGCGACGGGTGAATCTGCAGCTCGCAGAGAAGCCCACCGACTTGGAGCGTTACATTTACCTGATGAATCTGCTCGACCACAACGAAACGCTGTTCTACCGCACCATCATGTCCGACCCCGCTCGCTTTCTCCCCATCGTCTATGACCCGACCATCGGCGAAGCCTGCCTCAAGTTCGGACACATCTACCGCCAAGCGCGGGGGATGTACCTCTCGATGAACCGCCGCGGTGGAGTGAAGGACATTTTGAGAAACTGGCCGGAAAAGGATGTGCGGTTCATTTGCGTGACTGATGCCGGGCGAATCCTGGGACTCGGAGACTTGGGAGCCAACGGGATGGGAATACCCATCGGAAAGCTGCAATTGTACACCGCCTGCGCGGGTGTCCCTCCGCAATACCTGCTGCCGATGTACCTCGACGCTGGCACCAATAACGAGCAATACCTGCACGATCCCTTGTATCTGGGTATGCGCAAGGCGCGCCCGAAGACTGAGGAACTCTATTCTTTTGTCGATGAATTCGTCGAAGCGGTTCAGGAACTATTTCCGAAATGCTGCATCCATTTCGAGGATTGGACGGGAGTCGACGCCGTCCACCTGTTGCAACGCTACCGCGACAAATACTGCGTCTACAACGACGACGTGCAAGGCACGGCCGGGATCGTACTCGCAGGCATGATCAACGCTGCCAGGATCAAGGGCAAGAAGCTCAGCGACGAAAAGTATTTGTTCCTCGGTGCCGGCTCCGCCGGCATCGGTTTGGCTGACCTGCTCTGCCCGGCGATGGTCGAGGAAGGGCTAACGCTCCCGCAGGCTCAGGCTAGGGTCTACATGTTCGACATCAAAGGCCTGCTCGAAGATACGCGCACCGACCTCGTCGATTTTCAAAAACCGTATGCACACCGGCACGCGCCAACCCGCGACTTTGTCGCCGCTATCGAAAGCATAAAGCCGACCACCATTATCGGCGTCAGCACTGTTGGCGGCACTTTTACGCAGAAGGTTATTGAGTCAATGTCACGCGTCAACGAACGCCCGGTGGTCCTCGCCCTTTCCAATCCGACTGACCACGCCGAGTGCACGGCGGAGCAGGCTTACACGTGGTCAAAAGGAAAAGCGATTTATGCCGCGGGAGTGCAGTTCCCCCCGGTCCGTTACAATGGTCAGACCTTTTTGCCGGGCCAGGCAAACAACTTCTACATCTTTCCGGCGATCGGAATGGGGGTGTTTGCGACACAAGCGTCCCGAGTCACCGATCAGATGTTCATCGAGGCGGCCCGCGCGGTCGCCGACCAAGTTCCGGCCGACCTTTTGGCGCAGGGCCTGCTGTATCCGCTTCAATCAAATATTCTGGAGACGGAGATTCAGACGGCGGCGCGCGTAGCAAAGCTGGTTTTTGATTCGGGACTAGCGCGAGTGAAGCAACCTGCTGATATGGTGGCCTTCATCCGCCAGCATGTCTACAAACCGGAATACAAAGAAGAGGTGGCTGCGAGTACCGCAGCCTAGGTTCTTTTGGAACTGGGCCACGGAATAATTCAAGGTCCTCTGCGACCACACTTGGGGAATCTGCTTTGGGCTCAAAGACTCACGGGCCTGAAGCCATCGAGTTCCGGCGCAGTTCTGACACAGGAAGGGCGCCCGCTCTTTCATCTGGCGAATCAGTTTGGCCAAGTGTCGAAGCGGAGGAAAGCGAAGGCGCCAAATGGGGTTGTCGGAGCCGAGGTCGCGCTTAGAAGGCCCGCAGGCGACAGGGGTAACGCGCGAATTTACGAGAGGTCTTGCATACGCGAGTCGAAGAGTGAACAGACTCGAGTCGGCGCGCCGATTACTGTCAGCCCGTTGTCGCCATCGATCAGGGAGTTGTTTGCTATCGCCATCGGATGGCGTGCCCGGGATAACGCGTTCCATCGCTAGCCAGAGCCCCTCGCACTGTCTACATCAGTCCATCTTGAAGGAATTTTTGTGTCGGGCGCAAGTGGCGCAGTCCGCCCTCTAGAATTTCAGCTTGAGGGCGTTCCCGCAAAAAGCACCGCTCCTAGACTCATTGTCGGCTCCTCGGGAACGGATGAACGAACCTGCGCAAGAGTAGGCGGGACAGTTAACCCTCCCTGCAACCCTAGATGGCTCCGCCTACTCTCAAATCCGTGAAATGGTATGCTAAGGCAACCAGTCGGCACCACAGGTCGCCTCAAACATCCGGGGACGAAAATGCGGACCTTGCTGAGAACGTGGATACGCGGAGGACTCTTACTAGCCGGATGTGTCCTTCCTTTTTTGCCTTTGCCGGTCGCTTCGTTTGCCCAGCAACCTACGGAGCGGGTCACCGCAGAAATTAACGGCAGCGAAAAGGCAATGATTCCGGGCTCGCATTCGCCTCTGGCAAGACGCGAAAACGAAACGGGACGAATGGAGGCAAACATCAAGCTGGAAGGCTTGAGCCTGGTATTCAGCCGTACGTCCGAGCAGGAAGCTGACTTACAGGCGCTCATCGCTTCCCAGCAGGACCCCGCTTCGCCCATGTACCGCAACTGGCTCAGCCCAGAAGAGTTTGGCTCGCGTTTTGGCGTGGCCGACGGCGATATCGCTAAGGTTCAATTCTGGCTGGAGAATCGTGGCTTTACCGTTGAGGGCGTATCGCGCAGCAAAACCCGAATTATCTTTTCGGGAACGGTGGAACAGGTCGAATCGTCGTTTGCCACCGAGCTGCACTACTACAGCGTGGAGGGTGAGAAGCATTTTTCCGCCTCAGAGGACATCAGTGTCCCAACGGCGCTTTCCTCCTTGGTACTGACGGTATCAAATCTCTCAGATTTTCGGCCGAAGCCTCATTTCCGGTTCGCGCAACCGCATGTCAGTCCTAACTTTACATCCAGCCAATCCGGCAATCATTTTCTGACTCCGAAGGATGTTGCCACGATTTACGACGTCAATCCTGCTTACAACGCGGGATTCAACGGGGCGGGCCAGTCGATTGCGGTCGTCGGGCAGTCGGACGTCATGTTCACCGACATCGAGCACTTCCAGACCGCTGCAGGGTTTGCCATCAAGGACCCTATAAAGGTTTTGGCATCAACTACAAGCCCGAGCTTTGTCCCTGTCGACGAGACGGAGTCGGACATTGACCTCGAGTACACCAGTACAATTGCGAATGGCGCGACCATCTATTTTGTCTATAGCAGTGGTGGTCGTGGTGCTTTTGATTCCCTCACGTACGCTGTGGAAAACAAGACCGCGTCGATTATCAGCGTAAGTTACGGAACGTGTGAGGCGAATCTGAGTTCCACCGACTATTCGATGCTGAACAATACAACCTTGGCGCAGGCCGCTTCGCAAGGCCAGTCCGTAATCGTCGCTTCTGGAGATTCTGGTTCGACCGACTGCGGTCCAAGCACGGGATTGGCCGTCGACTTCCCAGCCGACAGCCAGTATGTGACCGCCATGGGCGGAAGCGAGTTTCTCTCGGTCGACGTATCGGGCGCTAACGCCAGCTTATTTTGGCTCCCGGCCACCAGTGGCACCGTTGACCTTGTTAGCTCGGCGGTTAAATACATCCCCGAACAGGTGTGGAACGACGATCTGGCGAGCGGTGCGCTCGCGTCGGGTGGCGGAGGAGTCAGCACGCTCACACCTAAACCTACATGGCAGACCGGAGTCCCGGGTATCCCTTCGGGTACATTCCGCTTTACGCCCGACATTTCCCTCAGTTCCTCGAATGTTAACGCGCCATACCTGTTGTGCTCGAGTGATTCGAATACGGGCATCACCGGGAGTTGCTCGCACGGGTTCCGCGACGTGAACAATGCCAAGCTGACCACAGCGGGAGGAACGAGTTTTGCGGCGCCAATCTTCGCGGGGATGTTGGCGGTCCTGAATCAAAAGCTCGGCTCGACAGGGCAAGGGGTCATCAACTCTGCTCTTTACACTCTCGCTGCAAATTCAACGACTTACAATTCGGCGTTCCATGACATCAGCAGTGGTGGCAATCAATGCCCGGCCGGAGCATCGTACTGTTCGATGGCTGGAGCTTCAGAGTACCCGGCGACGACGGGCTACGACGCGGCATCGGGGCTAGGTTCGATCGACTTTTTCAACCTGCTGTCAGCTTGGCCGGGGTCTTCTACACTGGCGACCTCCAAGACAACACTGGTTGCTGCAACTTTGACGCCCGCGCCGGGAGCGGGTGACGCCATCACCATCACGGTTACTTCGGGATCGGCTTCGAGCACTGCGACGCCGTCAGGTGCGGTAACGATCACCGTTGATGGAACCGCACAGACTCCAACGCTTACTTTAGTGAACGGATCCGCTGCGTACACGTTCTCTTCGGCTGTCGTTGGTTCGCACACCATCACGGCAACGTATTCGGGTGACTCGACCTACCTGGCCTCCACAGGTTCGGTGACGATCAATGTGACTGCGGTAGCCTCGAAGACGTCGCTTTCGGCCGCGACTACGACCCCGGCGGCGGGGGCAACCGACACCATCAGCATCACAGTTGCATCCGGATCGAGCTCGACAACGTTGGCGCCAACCGGCACTGTAACGATCACCGTTGATGGAGCCGTGCAAAGTCCAGCGCTTACTCTGGTGAACGGATCCGCCACGTACACGTTCTCTTCGGCTGCCGTTGGTTCGCACACCATCACGGCGGCGTACTCAGGCAACACGACCTACGCTACATCCACGGGATCGCTAGTCGTGACTGTGATCACGGTAGCCTCGAAGACGACGCTTTCGCCAGCGGCCACAACGCCAAATGCCGGGGCAAATGACGCGATCACCGTCACGGTGGCTTCGGGATCAAGTTCGAGCATCGCGACGCCAACCGGTAGTGTGACGATCACCGTTGATGGAACCGTGCAAACTCCCGCGCTTACTTTGGTGAACGGGACGGCTACCTATGTGTTTTCGTCGACAGTCGTCGGTTCGCACACCATAACAGCGTCCTATTCAGGCAACACAACGTACATAGCATCGAGCGGGTCACTCAACTTGACGGTGATTGCGGCAGGGCTGGTGGCGTCGAAGACGACATTGTCGGCGTCGACAAGCACGGTTGCAGCCGGCGCGAGTGACGCTGTCGCGATCACGGTGGTGTCGGGATCGAGTTCAAGCACAACGGCGCCGACTGGTACGTTAACGATTGTCGTTGATGGAGCAACACAGAGTCCGACTCTTTCGCTCGCGAAGGGTTCGGCTACGTACACCTTCTCGTCGTTGATCGGCGGGTCGCATACCATTACAGCGACGTATTCAGGCAGCTCAACTTACGGGATATCGAGCGGTTCGCTTAGTGTGACGGTAACGGTCGTTGCCTCGACGACGGCGCTTTCCGCCGCAACTACAACGCCCGCAGTGGGGACAAGCGACGTGGTCACCATTACGGTAGCGTCGGGATCGGGCTCGAGCACAGCAACGCCAACGGGCAGTTTGACGATTACCGTTGATGGGGCGCCACAAACCCCGGCCCTCACGCTAGCGAACGGCTCGGCGACGTACCCATTCTCGTCCACAACGAAGGGTTCGCACACCATCGCGGCGGCTTACTCCGGCGATTCCACCTACGCAGCTTCGACAGGTTCGGTGACGGTGACGGTAGTGGCTGCGGTAAAGAGCTTCAAGCTGGCTGCTACCAGCCTTGCAGTCCCTTCTGGAAGTTCCGGAACCTCGACGGTAACCATCACGCCGCTGGGTGGCTACACCGGCACGATCGCCTGGACTGTCTCGAGCAATCCCACGCTTACGAATGGCTGCTTCTCACTGCCGAACGCAACCGTATCCGGCACAAGCCCCGTCACAGCCACGTTGACCGTCTTCACCGCGACCTCATCGTGTCCAGCCCCAGCAGTGGCTGCGGCGAGTGCCTATAATTACGCTTTTCTGGGCGTCGCCCAGCGCAGTTCCGGAAATGATGAAGGACATCCTCTGTCGGGACTTCGAGCCGTACAGGCCAGCATGGCAATGGCTGGACTCGTTTTATTCGTGTTGTTCGGCCGGCGTTCGCACAAGTTTGGTGTGCTTGCCGCGGCATGCATTCTGGTTGTGATTGGCATAGCCGTGTCAGGCTGCGCCGGGGGTGGAGGCGGAAGCTCGACTTCGTCGCCGCCCACAACGGCCGCGCCGTCCGCCGCAAAGGGAATGTATACCGTGACGATTACTGGGACTGACGCTTCGTCCATCACACAAACAACCACCGTGACCCTGACGGTCGACTAGAGGACATGTCAGCAACAAGCCACCTTATTTCAGGCTTTTCGGGAAAATTCCATCGTAGGTTTGGTCAGTGGCCGATCATTGTTCAAGCACCCGGGCGCGTGAACCTAATCGGAGAACACACCGACTATAACGACGGCTTTGTGCTTCCCGCCGCGATTGGCTTTCGAACGCTCGTGGGAACCGCCCCGCGCATGGATCACCAGTTGGTGGTTCAATCAGAAAATTTCTCGGAACGTGCCGAATTCGACTTGAAAGAGCTACCTGTCGCGCCGCGTCATCACTGGAGCGATTATGTAGTTGGGGTTACACAGCAATTCCAGAAGCAAACTGACCAGTTGGCGGGCATGAATTTGCTGATTCAGGGCGATGTTCCCCAAGGCGCGGGCCTGAGTTCTTCGGCTTCCATTGAAGTGGCTGTCTTCCGCGCGCTTAGCGAGCTGAGCGGAGCAAAGTTTGATGGAGTACAAACTGCCACACTGTGCCAGCGAGCCGAGAATGATTTTGTCGGTGCGCGGTGCGGCATCATGGACCAGTTTGTTGCGGTGCACGGTAGAAAAGACCACGCGGTGCTACTCGATTGCCGATCGCTTGGGCACCGGTTGCTGCCGATTCCTGCGCGGGTGCGCTTCGTCGTCTGCAACACAATGGTGCGGCATGCTCTTGCGGGAGGAGAGTACAATCAGCGGCGGGCTGAGTGCGAAGAAGGAGCAAGATTGTTCGGACAGAGAATACCAGGAGTGAAGGCATTGCGTGACGTGAGTCTGGCCGCCTTGGAGAAGTATGATTCGAACCTGCCGGAAATCGTGCGCCGACGCTGCCGACACGTCGTGAACGAAAATCTTCGCGTGATGCGGGCTGCGGATGCCTTTGAGAAGAGTGATCTGGAGCTGGTGGGGAGATTGATGGCCGATTCGCACGCGAGCCTTCGTGATGATTTTGAAGTGAGCTGTCGTGAGCTGGATGTGATGGTGGACCTTGCTCGCGACATCGAAGGTGTCTATGGAGCCAGAATGACGGGGGGAGGGTTCGGAGGATGCACTGTCAACCTTGTACGGGAAGATAAGGTAGCGGACTTCCAAAGACAAGTTGGCGCCGAGTACGAGCAGCGAACAGGGAACGTCGCGGAAATCTACGTTTCGGCAGCAGCGGATGGCGCAAGCAGAATCGCTTGACATATGCGGGAAGCGAGACGATGAACATTCTAGTTACGGGAGGAGCGGGGTACATCGGGAGCGTGGTCGCGGCGGAGCTCCTGAACGCTGGGCATCAAGTTACGGTCGTCGATAACCTCAGCCGTGGGCATCGCCAGGCTGTACCGCAGCAGGCGGAATTCGTTGCAGCCGATCTAGGGGACGCAGATAGACTTGCGCACCTCTTTCGCTCGCAACGGTTCGATGCCGCCATGCATTTTGCGGCCTTCATCGAAGCCGGCGAATCCATGAAGTGTCCTGAAGACTTTTTTCGCAACAACACTGCCAACGCGCTGAGTTTGTTGGAAGGCATGCTTGTGGCCGGGGTGAAGCGATTCGTGTTCTCCTCAACGGCGGCGCTCTTTGGCGATCCGCAGCGAACGCCGATCGAGGAAGACGATCCGCTGCAACCGGCGAACGCCTACGGGGAGTCGAAGCTGTTAGTCGAGCGAATGCTTGATTGGTTCCATAGGATTCACGGCCTGCGGTACGCAACTCTGCGTTACTTCAATGCTGCGGGCGCCGTTGGCCCCGATCACGGCGAGGCGCACCAGCCAGAGACCCACTTGATCCCGCGTGTGCTCGGCGGAGCATTGGGTAAATTCGAGCAAATCGACGTTTTCGGCGCGGACTATCCCACGGCGGATGGCACCTGCGTTCGGGACTACGTTCACGTAAGCGATCTTGCGGATGCGCACCTGTTGGCCTTAGACGCTTTGGAGCGCTCGGGCCGGCTCATCTACAATCTGGGCAACGGGAATGGGTTCAGTGTGCGGGAAGTCATCGAAATTGCGCGCAAGGTCACGGGACGGACGATTCGCTCGGTAGACTCACCTCGCCGCGCAGGAGATCCCGCGGTGCTCATTGCCGGCTCAGAGAAAATCCGCAGGGAGCTGAAGTGGAAGCCTAAATTCTCGGATCTTGAAACAATTATCGCCAGTGCGTGGGAGTGGCACCGCCGGCATCCCGAAGGCTATGCACAAGCTCACCCGGAAGGATCGCGAGCAGAGAGCGGATCTTGCGATGAAAACGACTAAGCGGAAAACCGGAAGGGTATGAGCGCCTTCGATCTAAAAGCCCATCCACACCGCCGGTGGAATCCCCTGACGAGGGAATGGGTATTGGTCTCGCCCCATCGAGCGGAGCGCCCTTGGCAGGGGCAGCTAGAACCAGCGGCGAGTGAACTGACCTTGAAGTTCGATCCGGCTTGTTACCTTTGTCCCGGAAACACTCGAGCCGGGGGCGCGACGAACCCGCAATACACAGGAACGTTTGTTTTTGAAAACGATTACGCCGCCCTGCGGCCCGATACCCCGGCAGGGGAATTCCGCGAAGCGGGACTCCTGCTCGCACAGTCTGAAAAGGGAACTTGCCGAGTGGTCTGTTTTTCACCCAGGCACGACCTGACACTAGCACTCATGAGCACCCCTGAGATCGAGGGTGTCGTGACGACCTGGTGCGACGAGTTTTCACGACTGGGAAGCCAGGAGCGCGTCAAAGCCGTGCAGATCTTTGAAAACCGCGGAACCGTTATGGGGTGCAGCAATCCTCATCCGCATGGGCAGATTTGGGCCAACGAAACGATTCCAGACGAACTCGCAAGGGAAATGTCCACCGCAACCGAGTACTTCCAGGCACACAAAACCACGATGCTGGCCGACTACGTGAAACTAGAACTCGAGCAGAAAGAACGTTTGGTGTGCTGGAATGACCATTTTGTCGTGCTAGTGCCTTTCTGGGCTGTCTGGCCGTTTGAAACCATTCTGATCAGCCGAACGGGCGTTTGTTCCTTGCCGGAGTTGCCACCTGAGGCGCGCGCCAGTCTCGCCGATATTCTGAAGCAGGCGACGGTCTGCTACGACAACCTTTTCAAGACTTCGTTTCCTTATACGATGGGATTCCACCAGGCTCCCACCGACGGAAAGGCCCACCCCGAGTTTCACTTACATGCACATTTTTATCCGCCACTTTTGCGTGGCTCCACGGTGAAGAAATTCATGGTGGGATACGAAATGCTGGCGATGCCCCAACGTGATATTACTCCTGAAGTTGCGGCGGCCTCGCTTCGCGAAATGCCTCGCGTCCATCACACCGGACGTACATAGAGTTGAGATCGTCAGCGGGCTCGCCACCGCAGACTGAGCCAGCAGCGGCCCCGGAATCACGACAAGACGTGTCCACCATCACTGCGAGGAAGTCTCAGAGCGCTCGATAATTGCCCGTTATTGGACATAGCTGGTCCAGTTCCCGCAATGCAGATAACCCGCTAGCAGACTATGCAGTTCGGGCCATGGTCCACATGGCCTCCCGTCCGGAAGGCGAAAAGGGTGCCCCTCGCCCCTCTTGAGCCATACAGCGGGGCAGCATCCTTGAATTCAATACCGCTCCGGGCTCTGCTGCACTCTTATTGCAGATCCTGAGGATCCTGTGTGACGATGTGGACGTCCACCGGAGGAGATTCTCTCAGGAACCGGTGCACTGCAGACAAATAAAGGTATTTCCGCCAATCCCGGATCGGCGCACGGCCGAAAATTACTTGCGTAATATGTTTTGAACGCACGAAATCCGCGATGGTGTCCGCCACGCTCCGGCCTTTCAAGTTCACTACTTTCGCTCCGAGGTTCTCGGCGAACCGCAGATTTGCCTGGAGTACCTGCGGATTCTCCTCGTGGGGGGCAAACTCGCGCTCAACGTGCAATACATAGAGCTCCGCGTCCATCCGCCGAGCCATTCTGGCCGCCCTGGCAATCAGGTATTGTCCTGAAGGGCTTCCGGAAATACACACGGCTAACCGTTCACGAACGCCCCAGTTTTGCCGGATGTCTTTTGCATCCATGTAAGACTCGAGGCTGCGGTCTACCTGCTCTGCAACCTGACGCAAAGCGAGTTCGCGAAGAGCGATCAGGTTTCCGCGCCGGAAGAAGTTCTTAAGCGATTGCTCGACCTTCTCCTGGCTGTACACATCTCCGCGCCTCATCCGGTTATGCAGCGCTTCCGGAGTCAGATCTACCATCACGGTTTCCGTTGCCGAAAGCGGCACCCAGTCGGGCACCGTTTCCCGGACGGTAATGCCGGTGATGGCGTGCACAGTGGGAGCTAGACTTTCGATGTGCTGAATGTTCAGAGTCGAAATGACGTCGATTTTGGCCGCCAGCAGCTCTTGAATGTCCTCATACCTCTTCCGGTGCCTGCTTCCGGGAATATTGGTGTGGGCTAACTCGTCGACGAGAACGACCTCGGGCCGGCGCGCCAGGATCGCGTCCACATCCATCTCTTCGAAGAGAGTCCCTTTGTAGTCGATCTGTTTGCGCGGCACCGCCTCAAGCTGCGCTGCCAGTTCCTTAATCCCTTTCCGGCCATGTGTCTCAACGATTCCGATGACAACATCTTCTCCCCGGCTCTTGCGGCGGATGGCCTCGCTCAGCATGCTGTATGTTTTTCCAACGCCAGGGGCGTATCCCAGGAAGAGCTTGAAGATGCCGCGCGCTTTGTTGGCTGGCGAGGCGACCTCAAGCCATTCTTCAGGTTTTTTTGGCAAGGTTCGTTTCTCTCCGCGGCAGGATGCGATGCTGCGTTACAATACGGTCATGTCGCGCTCGGTCGTCGGACGCGGGATCGGCCTCGTGGTCGCCGCGATTCTGCTCGCCTCCATCACTTTCGTCTACAGCCATGTAATTCAAGTGAACCAGACCACGGTCGCGTTGTCATTCCTCCTGGCGATTCTAGCAGTTTCCGCAGTCTGGGGCATGGTGGTGTCGGTGATCATGTCCGTTAGCGCGATGCTTCT
>Ga0306921_10001345_pt1 | contig 23647 bp, 21 predicted proteins | sample sta12Cox44000080_FD_203760 | JGI IMG/M metagenome (GOLD analysis project Ga0306921, IMG submission 203760) | Lab enrichment of tropical soil microbial communities from Luquillo Experimental Forest, Puerto Rico - statoxic.12C.oxic.44.000.080 (v2)... | ecosystem: Environmental > Terrestrial >...
CGACGTGGTTGGCCGAGCTGCTGGCGCATGGGCTGATCCGGGCGAGCTTCGTGCCGGGGCCGGAGATCCAAGAGCTGCGCGGGTTGCTGCGCACGCGCAAGCAGCTAGTGCGCGAGAAGGCGAGCCATGTACAGCGCCTGCAGAAGACCTTGGAGGAAGCCAACATCAAGCTGGAGTCGGTTCTGTCCGATGTCATGGGGCGCAGCGGGCCGGCGATGATCCAGGCGCTGATCGCCGGCGAGACCGACCCTGCCAAGCTGGCCGCGCTCGCGCATCCCAAGGTCCGGGCGCCGCAAGCTAGGCTGCGCGAAGCCTTTCGCGGGCGTGTCAAGCGACACCATCGCTTCCTGCTCGATCTCCATCTGCAGCAGATCGACGCGCTCGATGCCGGCATCGCCGCGATCGATCGGGAGGTCGATGCCGGGCTCGCCTCCTTTCGTGACGCCGTCAAGCAGCTGAGCACCATCCCTGGGGTCAGCGAACTCAGCGCCCAGGTCATCGTGTCGGAGATCGGCATCGACATGAGCCGGTTTGCCACGGCTGCGCATCTGCGCTCCTGGGCCGGGCTGTGCCCGCGCAACGACGAAAGCGCCGGCAAACGCCGCTCGACCCGCCTGCGCACGGGTGCCCCCTGGCTGAAGGCCACACTGGTTCAATGCGGCTGGGCCGCTGCGCGCACCAAGGCCACCTACCTCAACGCGCAGTTCGTGAGGCTGCGCGCTCGACGCGGGCCGAAGAAAGCGGTCTGCGCCGTTGCCGCCTCGATCCTCACGGCGGCCTATCACATGCTCAAGGACGGCACATTCTATGAGGATCTCGGCCCTGCTCACTTTGATCGCCGCCGGCCCGTCGCGCAAGCCCGCCGCCTCGTCAAGCGCTTAGCCGACCTCGGCTTTTCCGTCGAACTCAAGCCCGCGGCAGCCGTCTCATGACCAGTCAGTTTCTTTATAGACGGCGCGATCTTCTTCTGTTTGCGGCGCTGGGGCTCCTGTCCTTCGCCGTCGCAGCGACACTCCCACACGCAGCCGACAAGGTCTGGCGGCTGGGCGTGTTGTCGCTGGTCGATAATCCGGCGATGCACAACGCCGCTTTGTCCCAGCTGGCGGAACGCGGCTTTGTCGAGGGTCGGAACCTTGTCGTGGACGTTCGCGTCGGCACTGCGGAACAGATGCCGGCATTGGCGCGAGAGCTGGTCGCAGCCGGACCGGACGTCATCATGGCGGTGTCCGACTGGGCCGTTTACCCGGCTCGGAAGGCGACGAAATCGATCCCGATCGTAGCCTCGCCGATGGGCGCTGACCCGGTCGCCGTTGGTGTCGCCGAGAGCTGGGCGCGGCCCGGTGGGAACGTCACCGGCGTCACGCTGATCGCGCCGGAGCTTGAGGTCAAGCGGCTTGGACTGTTGCGCGAAGTTGTCCCGTCGGCACGCCGGATCGCGATACTGTCGATGCACCGCGAGGTCACCGAACCGGGCGAGGGGCCAATCCGCGAAACGGCGGCGCGCTTGGGGATACAACTCGTGGAGCTCTACATCGATCGGCCTGACGAATTCGACCAGGCGTTCGCCGCGATGCGTTCGGCTGGTGCTGAGGCGCTGGTCATCGTGCCGGTGCCAGAGTTCGCTGCGGATCATGCCGAGACACTGGCGAGGCTCGCCGTGGAGGCCGGGTTGCCGACCGTTTGCGGGGGTCGCAGGCCTGCCGAGCAAGGCTGCCTGATTGGCTATGGGCCGGATTTCGCCGAGTTGCGGCGGCGAGCAGTGGATTACGTAGCCCGTATTTTTCGCGGTGCTTCACCTGCAGAGCTGCCGATCGAAGGACCAACGCACTACGAGTTCGCCGTCAATCTGAAGACTGCCAAGGAGCTCGGGCTAACGATCCCGCCGTCGATCCTCGCCCGCGCCGACGAGGTCATCGAATGAGTCATCCCTTACCGGTCTTATGTCAGGGCTCGAAGGTGAGCCTAGCCATTACATCAACCACATCAACCAGGATCTGACGACGGTCTGGCCCGACAAATGAAGCTGCCGCCGATAGTACCATCGAAGCCCTGCGTACCGGCTCTCACCGGGATGATGCTGACGCTGGCCTTGCTGCGCGCTTTGCCGGCTGCGGCTGGTGACGTGCCGAAATACGGGGGAACGCTCACCTACATGATCCCGGCGGACGCGCCGCCGAGCTTCGATGGTCACCGCGACACCTACTATGCGACGCTGCATTCGGTGGCGCCGTTTTACAGCGTGCTGATACGCGTCAACCCAGAGAACCCGTCCTCGACCACCGATTTCGTCTGCGATCTCTGCGCCGAGATGCCTCAGCCGACCGATGACGGCAAGACCTACACCTTCAAGATCCGCCAGGACGTCAAGTTCAACGACGGCTCGCCCCTGACCGCTGCAGATGTGGCCGCCAGCTGGAGCAGGATCATCTTCCCCACGGAAGAAACGGCGAGCGGGCGCGCCGGCTATGATCTGGTGGTCGACAAAGTCGAGGCGCCCGATCCCAGGACCGTGGTCTTCCACCTGAAATTCGCGACAACGGCGTTTCTGCCGGCTCTCGCGGACCCAGCCGCCTTCATCTACAAGAAGGACATTCTCGACAAAGATCCCCGTTGGTACGAGACCAACATACTCGGTTCGGGCCCGTTCAAATTCGCCGGCTACGAAACCGGCCAGTCGATCAAGGGCGTAAAGAACCCCGATTACTACCATCGGGGTCTCCCTTACCTCGACAGCTTTACCGGCATCTATGCCGGCAAGCAGGCGGTGCGGGTCGAGGCGATCCGCAGCGACCGCGCGGCGATCGAATTCCGCAGCCTCCCGCCCGCAGCGCGCGACGAGCTCGTCAAGGCGCTCGGCGACAACATCACAGTCCAAGAGAGCGATTTGAACATTGCCAGCCTGGTGACGCCAAACCACAAGAAGAAGCCGTTCGACGACCCTCGGGTGCGCCGTGCGCTGACCCTCGCGATCGACCGTTGGCGCGGCGCGCCAGCGCTCTCCACGATCGCCATCGTGCACACCGTCGGCAGCCTCGTCTTTCCCGGCTCTCAGCTGGCGCCGACCAGGGAAGAGCTGGAGGAGATTGCCGGGTTCTGGCCTGACATCGAGAAATCGAGGGCCGAGGCGCGGCGGCTGTTGAAGGAGGCGGGGGCCGAGGGCCTCAGCTTCGAGCTGCTGAACAGCAACGTCGACCAGCCCTACAAATATGTCGCGACCGGCTGATCGACGAGTGGAGCAAAATCGGGCTGCACGTGACGCAGCGTGTCATCCCGACCGGTCCCTGGGTAGAGGCGATGCGCAAAGGCAATTTCGAGGTTGCCCTCGACACCAATGGGCGCGGCGTGGTCAATCCACCGCTCGATGTGCAAAAGGTTCTGCCGGCCTCGGTCGCCGCTGCGAATTACGGGCAATATCAGGACCAGCAAGAGATCGATCTCTACCAGAAGATGCTGCGCGAGACCGATTTTGCCAAGCAGCGGGTCTTGATGCGTGACTTCGAAAAATACGTGTTGGACACCGAAGCGCACGAGATCTGCATACTGTGGTGGTATCGGATCGTGCCTTATCGCTCCTATGTCAACGGCTGGAAGATCAGCCCGAGCCAGCTCGTCAACCAGGACCTGGCGACGATCTGGCTCGATAGGTAATACGCTGAGATCGTTTCCGAGACGATTGGCGCTATGGCGACAGCCATAGCGACAAACACGATCAGCACAGCGTATTCGGTAGCGGTGGCGCCGCGTTCGTCACGGCTAAAACGGCGTTTCCCAACGTCATCGGCGGCCCGCGATAGGGTTTCACCGGGATCGCTCGCCCAACGGACCGAAGGCCGAGAAGGCGCGCTTGGCTTCCCGCAGGGAAAGCTCGTCGCAGTACTTGATGCCATCAGCGCGAGCGTATGCGGCGGCGATGCGGTTGGCCTCGCGGCAGGCGTCCTGCTGGGCGTGGTAGCGGTCCCAATCGCAGGGGCGCTGTTCATCGGCGTGAGCGGTCGCCCCTGCAAGCGTTAGAGCGATGACGATCGCGGCGATGGCGGGTCGGCGGGGTATCACTCGATGACCTCGTCGGCACGAGCGAGGATCGCGGGAGGGATCTCGATGCCTATCGCGCGCGCCACCTTCAGGTTGATCACCAACTGAAACCTGGTTGGCTGCTGCGCGGGGGTGTCGGCGGGTGATGCTCCTTTCAGCATCTTGTCGGTAAATGCCGCCTCCATGGCGTAAAGCTCGCGTAGGGTCGTGCCGTAACTCGCCAGACAGGCGGAAGCGGCCATTTCCGCCCATTCGCAAATCGCCGGAAGCTTGTGTGCGACGAGCAACGCCCCGAGTTCGTCGCGGAAGTGAAACAACAGCGGTGAGGAAACAATGTTGACACCTTCTGCGCCTTCGGCGCGGAGAGACCAGATGCCGGACGCGAAGTCAGCCGGGCCGCGTACCTCGACCGTCCGAAGCTCGACACCGAGCGCCCGCGCCGCATCGGCGATCCCCTGCAACCCTGCGGGATCGCTAATTGCCTGATCGCTCAGCACGCCAAAGCGCCGCGCCGAAGGCCGGATCCCTTTTAAGACTTCAAGCCGTTTCGCGTCGAGCTCCGGTATCAGCAAGCTGACGCCGGTGATGTTGTGGCCCGGGTGCGCCATTGTTTCGATCAATCCCAGGGCAACGAGGTCGTTGCCGGCAGCAATAATTGGGATCGTACGTGTCGCGTGTTGCGCCGCCAGCGCCGCTGCCGGGCCCTGCGCGACGATGACGCTCGCCTTCTCGCCGACCAGCGCCTCCGCCAATTCCGGAAATCGTCCCGTGTCACCCTCAGCCAGCCGGAAGTCGAGGCGGATGTTCTTTCCGTCGACATCGCCGAGCGCCGCCAGCTCGTCGCGGAGCAAGGTCGCGGTCGGCTCGCTATTGGCCACGCTGTTGATCCGCAACACTCCGACGAGCGGAAGTCGCGTCGCCTGTTGCGCAAACGCCGGACCTACGGCGCAGAGCGAGGCTGCCAGAGCAAGAGCAGTCGTGCTGCGCGTCATTCGATAACCTCGTCAGCGAGGTCGAGAATCGTGAGCGGGATTGTCAGTCCGAGCGCCGCGGCAGTCTTTAGGTTGACAACCAGTTGGAACCTGGTCGGCTGCTGGATGGGCAGGTCGGCAGGCTTGGCGCCCTTTAGGATCTTGTCGACATACCCCGCGGCCAGCCGGAATTGCTCGGAAACGTCACGCCCATAGGTAAGCAGCCCGCCATCAGTGGCATATTCCCGGTCCTCGTAGATGGCCGGCAACCGGTGCTTCGCAGCGAGGGAGACGATCCGGGTCCGCTCGTGCCAGAACATCGCATCGGGCAGTACGACGACGGCCTCTGCGCCGCCCGAAACCGCCGCCTCGAACGCGGCGGAGATCTTGTCTGGGGCGGCAACTTCGACGATTCGGAGTTCCAGCCCGAGGGTGCGGGCTGCCTCCTCGGTCGCCCGGAGAGTTGACGACGGGTTATCTGGGTTCCGCAGCACCCCTACGCGCGTTACTCCCGGAACAGCCCCTTTGAGGAGCTGAAGCCGCTTACCGCTAAGCTCAATGTTTACTCCGGCAAAGCCGGTAAGGTTGCCGCCCGGATGGCCAAGGCTCATGGCAAGACCAGCCGCCACCGGATCGGCCCCGGCGGTGGCTGCGACGATCGGGATCGTATGCGTGGCCTCCTGCGCGATCGACGCGACCCTAGGTCCCCCATCGGTGACGATGACGTCGACGGGCAGCCGGACCAGATCGGCCGCCATCGCCGGCAATCGGCCGTAATCCCAGGCGGCGAGCCGATACTCGATCATGATGTTCGCGTGCTCGATGTAGCCGAGCCCACGTAGCCCGTTGCGAAAGGCGTCGAATCCCTTCGTCGATGCCGCGGGCGCCGGCGACAGGATGCCGATGTGGAATACCTTCGCCGGTTGTTGTGCCGTCGCGGAGGAGAACGCGGCGGCCGAAATCGCGATCGCCAGCCAGCATGAAGCCCAACGTGTCACTCGATGACCTCGTCGACGCGGGCGAGGAGCGACGGCGGCACTGTGAGCCCGAGCGCCTCGGCCGTCTTGATATTGATCGCCAGCACGAACTTGGTCGGTTGTTCGATGGGCAGTTCGGCCGGCTTCGCTCCCTTGAGAATTTTGTCTACATACTTCGCGGACTGCCGGATCATATCCACCGTATCAGGTCCATACGACATAAGCCCCCCGGCCTTTACGATCAGCCGATTGTCGTAGCTCGCGGCGATGTGGTGCTCGGCTGCCAAATCGATGAGCTGCCGACTTGCCATGACAAACAGCGGATCGGACATGACCACCGTCGCCCGGCATTGGTGCCTCGTTATCTCGGCAAAAGCGGCTGGGAGCTCGTTGACGTCCGCGACCGAGACCGGCACCAGCGCCACCCCGAGCGCTTTCGCGGCGGCGGCGAGTTCACGAGGCGCGTCCGGGTCGTAATCGGCACCTGCGACGCCCAGCACCGCGACGCAGCTGGGGTCCGCCACGATTTCGTGCAGCATCTGCAAACGCTTACCAAGGACGTCCGTGGCAAGGATCGTCTGACCGGTCAGATTGCCTCCAGGGTGAGAGAGGCTTTGCGCGAAACCGAGAGCCACCGCGTCGCCGCCGACCGACATGACGATCGAAATGGTGCCGGCCGCCTCCTTCACGGCGCGGATTGCGATATTGCTATTGGTGACGATTAGATCGGGTTTGAGCGCGGCGAGCTCGGCCGCGAGCGCGGGGAGCCGGCGGTTGTCGCCCTCGGCCGAGCGTACCTCCAGCGCTATATTCTGCCCTTCGACATACCCGAGGTCGCGCAGACCGCGCCGGAACGCATCGATGTTGGCCTCAGATGTCCGCGGGCTGAGAAAAGCGACCAGCGGCAGGGCTCGCTGCTGTGCCTGAGCAGAGCGGCACCACGCAATCGCCGTGCCGCCGAGCGCCACAAGCATGTCTCGTCGTCTCATTCGATGACCTCGTCGGCGCGGGCGAGGATCGATGGCGGCACCGTCAGGCCGAGCGCCTTGGCGGTCTTGAGGTTGATGACCAGCTCGAATGTGGTCGGCTGCTCGACCGGTAGGTCTGCCGGCCTAGCACCGTTGAGGATCTTCCCGGCGTAAGTGCCCAACCGCTGCCAACCCCAGGTGCGGCTCGCTGCGTAGCTGATCAAGCCATCAGCAGCGACGAATTCACGCGCAGGGTAGATTGCCGGAACGGCATGCCGCGCTGCCAGCTCCACGAGTTGCTCGAGCCGCGTGTCGAAGAGTGGATCGCCCCCGACGAGGAGCGCGCCTCCTTGCAGTCCCACAAGGAAAGCCGCGTCGATTTCGCTGTCGCTGCTGGCCGTCAGAACGAGGAGCTGCACCCCCTTGGTGCGCGCTGCTTGCTGCGCCTTTTGGATGACGTGTTCGGTAGACTTATTGTTCGGGTTCACAAGTAGGGCGATCACCTTGGCCTGGGGAACCAGCTCGGAAAGCAGTTCGAGCCGCTTGGGCGTTAGCTCAATCCCGAGAGCGCTGATGCCGGTAAGGTTGCCACCCGGTTGGGCGAGACTGGCGATCAGGCCCGACTCGATGGGGTCGCCAGTGCCGAAAACGATCGGGATCGTCGCGGTAGCGGTTTTTGCGGCAAGCGCCGGGGGAGTGCCTCCGATCGCCGCGATCACGTCGACCTTGCGGGCAACGAGATCGGCGGCCAATGCGGGCAGCCGATCGTAACGGCCCTCGGCCCAGCGGTATTCGATCGTCACGTTTTGGCCCTCGACCCAGCCGGTTTCACTCAGCCCCTGGCGAAACCCAGCAACAGCCGGTGCAAACGGGCCGGTCGCCCCGCTACCGAGGAAACCGATTACTGGCATCGCCTTCTGCTGCGCGCCGAGCCTGCGCGCCGCCGTCATCGCCGCGCTCAGCAGGAGTACGAAGTCGCGGCGCTTCATTTGCTGACTCCGTTGAGATCAACACCTCCCACCTTTTCGGACGCTCGAGCGTCTGCGGAAGCTGCATCATTCCGCTTCGGACGAGCCTGGGAGGCGGCTCGCAATTGATCGCAAACCCCAAACACATCAACGAGAACTTTCTCGTTCTCGTCGAAGTCGGCATTCTCCACGCTGAGTTTGCGATCGAACTTGTCCGCCATCAGCCACGTCTTTGCCTGCTCGGCGGTGACCGCGAATGCGCCATCAGGCCAGTTCGGGGCCTTCATCGCCCCTTCGGGCGGGCCGACCTTGATGGGCTCGGAGATCAACCCGCGCTCGAACTGCGCGACGGCGGCTAAGGCTCGCGGCGGGGTACCGGCGGCGCGTTGAACGGATCGCGGGTAGGTGCTTGATTGGCGGATAGCCAATTTCGAAGGTTCCTTCTTCGATCGTGGTCAGAGGCGCTGCTTCAGCTCGAACTGAGGCGGCGCCTCGCTTTTATACCATCTTGGGGTGAACCGGTAATCCGCCGGATCACCCTTCCAGGTCGGTGCTCAAACCTGCCGTTACACTATGCGGAGGGCATCGGTCCTTCGGGCTAGCAGCAAATGCGCGATGATCGTCCGCTCGCCGTCGGTTAGATCGCTTCCGAAACGTACTTGTTCCCCGCTATGGTGCCTCGGGTAATGCCTCGACGACCGCCTGGATTTCGGCAATGACCGCGCGAGGCAGCCCTGGGCGACGACGTCTCAGCTGGTAATCGCAGACCCCGACAATGCCGATCTACATCACAAATTGGCTGCGCGGGCTGGGGCTCGAACAATACGCGTCGGCATTCCACGATAACGCGATCGATGACGAGGTCCTACGCGAGCTGACGGCCGATGACCTCAAAGATCTCGGCGTCAATCTGGTCGGCCACCGGCGCAAGCTGTTGGCTGCGATCGCCGCCTTACGATCCGACCTTCCGACCTCTGGCACGGCCATCGCGCCGGCCGAGCCGGAGAGACCGGCGCAAGATGCTAACATTGCGGCGGCCGAGGCCGAGCGCCGTCAGCTGACGGTGATGTTTTGTGATCTGGTCGGCTCGACGCCGCTGTCGTCGCGGCTCGATCCCGAAGATCTGCGCGAGGTCATCGCCGCGTATCACCGCGCCGTCGCGGAAATCGTCGCCGGGTTCGACGGCTTTGTCGCCAAGTACATGGGCGACGGCGTTCTGGTCTGTTTCGGCTACCCGCGTGCGCACGAGGACGATGCCGAGCGGGCGATCCGGGCGGGGCTAGGCGCCGTCGACGGCGTCGCTCGCCTCGACGTCAACTCTGTCAAACTCCAAGCGCGCGTCGGGATCGCCACCGGCTTGGTGGTCGTCGGCGATCTGATTGGCGCAGGATCGGCGCAGGAGCAGTCGGTGGTCGGTGAGACGCCGAACCTCGCCGCCCGGCTACAAGCCCTGGCCGAGCCGGGTGCTGTCGTTATCGCTACGGGGACGCGCCGGCTGGTCGGTGATCTCTTCGAGTACCGCGATCTCGGCGCGGTCGAGGTAAAGGGCATCGCTGCGCCGGTGCCGGCTTGGCAGGTGGTGCGTCCGAGCGCCGTCGAGAGCCGGTTCGAGGCGCTGCGCGGATCGACGTTGAGCCAGCTGCTCGGCCGCGACGAGGAAATCGATCTGCTGTTGCGCCGCTGGGCGCGCGCCAAGGCGGGCAACGGCCAGGTCGTGCTGATCTCCGGCGAGCCGGGCATCGGCAAGTCGCGCATCGTCGCGGCATTGGTGGAGCGCCTTCACACCGAGCCGCATCTCCGCCTACGCAGCTTCTGCTCGCCCTATCACCAGGACAGTGCGCTTTATCCCGTTGTCGACCAACTCGGTCGGGCATCGGGGTTCGCGCGCGACGATGCGCCCGCGGTCAAGCTGGAAAAGCTAGAGGCCGTGCTGGACCTCGCCGTGCCGCCGGAGGAGGATGTGGCATTCCTCACTGATTTGCTGTCATTGCCGGCGTCGGAGCACCACCCGCTGCCGGACCTCACTCCGCAGCGCAAAAAGGAACGGACACTGGAGGCACTCATCCGGCAACTCGAGGGCTTGGCGCGCCAACAGCCGGTGTTGGATGTTTTCGAGGACGCGCATTGGATCGACCCGACCTCGCGCGAGTTGCTCGACCTCATCGTCGAGCGTGTCCGCAGCCTACCGGTGCTACTGATCGTCACGTTCCGTCCCGAGTTCCAGGCGCCCTGGACCGGCCAGCCGCAGGTGACGCTTCTGACGCTCAATCGCCTGGAGCGGCGCGACGGGACGGCTCTGGTGGCACAGATCGCCGGCGGCAAGGCGTTGCCCGACGAGATCATCGACCAGATCGCCGATCGCACTGACGGCGTGCCGCTATTTGTCGAGGAGCTGACCAAGAACGTCTTGGAGAGCGGCGTGCTGCGCGAGGAAGCCGACCGCTACGTGCTCGCTGGGGCATTACCGCCATTCGCGATCCCGACGAGTTTGCACGCCTCGCTGATGGCGCGGCTCGACCGGCTGGCGTCGGTGCGGTTGGTGGCGCAAATCGGCGCGGCGATCGGACGCCAGTTTTCCTACGCGCTGCTGCGCGCGGTGTCCCGTCTTTCCGACGACGAGCTGCGAACGGCTCTCGGCCGCCTCGTCGCCTCGGAGCTGGTGTTCCAGCGCGGCACACCGCCCGACGCGCTCTATAGCTTCAAGCACGCGCTGGTGCAGGAGGCGGCGTATGGCAGCCTGCTGCGCAGCTCGCGGCAGCATTTGCACGCGCAGATCGCCGAAGCGCTTGAAACCTATTCGCCCGAGTTGGTGGATAGTCAACCTGAGCTCCTCGCGCAGCATTATGCGGAAGCGGGGTTGGTCAAAGAGGCTGTCGCCTATTGGAGCAAGGCCGGTCGTAGATCCGCCGCCCGCTCGGCGATGACAGAAGCGGCCGCGCAATTTCACAAGGGGCTGGACCAGCTGGCGCTGCTGCCCGACACACACGAACGACAGCGCCAGGAGCTCGAGTTTTGGAGTGCCTTGGGGGCGGTGTTGTTCGCGGCCAAAGGACCCGGAGCGGAGGAAACGGGCCGCGCCTATACCCGTTCACGAGAGTTGTGGGAGCAGCTGGGGTCCCCCTCGGAGATCCTTCAGATTCCATTCGAGAAGTCAGTCTATCACGTGTTCCGCGGGGAATTCGTCCGGGCACAGCGCTTGGACGAGGATTTACTGTGTCTGAGCCGTCAGCGCAACGATTCGGTCGGGCTCCTTCTCGGTCACCTATCCCTCGGTCGAAGCCTGATGTGTGTGGGCAGGTTTGTGTCGTCCCGATCGCATCTGGAGGAGGTGGGTGCCCTTTATGATCCGACCTCCCACCGCTCACTTGCCCATCAGTTCACGACCGATCCCCACGTAATGTCACAGGCGTATCTGGGGATTGTCTTGTTCTGCCTCGGCTATCCCGACCAGGCACTGGTGCGGAGCAGCGCTGCGATCGCCGAGGCTCGGAGCCTGGCTCATCCACCCTTTTTGGCTGGAAGCTTGTCGGTAAGCTGCAGACTGCTTTCGCTCGGCGGAAACAAGACAGCTTTGGATGAGCGGGCAGACGAGCTGGCTGCGATCGCGACAGAGCACGGTTTTGCTCACTGGTGTTCGGAGGGAACAATCTTTCGCGGGTGGGCCAAGGTCAAAAATGGCGATGTCGCGGAGGGGGTATCGCTGCTGCGCAGCGGTTTGGCGGCGTACTGCACTACCGGCGCGGAGTTGTGGATGCCCCATTACACTGCCCTCCTCGCCGGGGCGTGTGAGATGGGAGGGCAGATTGAAGATACTTTGATCCTCTTGGGCGATGCGCTGCAGACCGTCGAACGGACCGGAGAGCGCTGGCTGGCGTCTGAGCTGAACAGACACAAGGGCCAGTTGCTGCTGCGGCAAGGGCATGCCGAGGCCGCCGAGGAATTATATCTCAAAGCCCTGGGCATTGCCCGGGAGCAGGAGGCGAAGCTCTGGGAATTGCGCGCCGCCGCGAGTCTCGCCCGCCTCCACCGCGATCAGGGCCGCCGCGCCGAAGCCCGCGACCTTCTCACGCCGGTCTACGGCTGGTTCACCGAAGGTTTCGACACGCCTGATCTCAAGGAAGCGAGGGCGCTGCTCGATGAGTTGGCGTAGGCGCTCATCGACGCCACCGCCTCCGGCGCCTACCCCCCCTCTTACGGCGGCAACTCCCGATGGTGAGAGCGCAGCCTCGGCGGAGCCTCGTTCGTCTCCCCCCGAAGGGTCGCGCGCGTGCGCCCGCGCGAGATTGTCGGCTTCTATCCGACAATCCGGCCTCAACTCCCCTTTGAGCCTGCAGGTGGGCCAAGAGCCTCGATCAGCTCATCCAGGCACTGCAGCCACATCTCGCGGTGGTCCTTCGCCCGCCACGCCCATCGCCCCCGCGGCTGGCCCCCGAGCGACGCCTTGAGCCCCATCGCCCGCCGCATAGCCTGCCACCTGACCAGCGCTTGATACCCGGCCAGCGGGTTCGGCGTACCCGGCGACAACCCGCCATGCACGCGACACCGGCGCCTGCCCCGTAGCGAACGCGGCCGGCATCCGTGTCCATCGCGACATCGCGCCCCGCATTCCATTATCTGCAACCCTATATGGCGCCAGGCGACGACTCTAACACGTACGAGAGGCGGAAACTTTAGGCGAACCCGCACCGCTCGAGCATGCGCAGGCCCTGTCGCATGGGTAGTCGAATGGGTATCGTCGCAACGCCGGCTCGTAGTCCGCCCATCACGCCGCTGTTCGGCGGACGAGCCTCCGTCGAGCCGCTTTCGGCACTCCGGACCCGCCGCGGCTACTCGGGGAAAACCCGGGCCGGCGAAGCGGGGGCTTCGAATTTTGAGAGCCCGTCCCGGAAGTCCGCACGATTTTGGGAAGGTGGCGGAACGGGCAAAGGACAATTACGAACCGTGTGTGCTGATCCCAAAAAATCTGACGCTCGGTACCCGTGCTGGAGGTCGGCTCGGGGTGGAAACGCGACATTCCCGATTTGCCCGGAATGTGATGCCCAGGCTTTGAAAGCAGTCATTCGCGGCCTGAGGCCGCGACACCCGACGCGGAGCGTATTTCAGCGCTGCCGTTGGCAGGCCGAAGGGTAGAGGAATATCCTCTTTCGTGAGGGGCTGCCGCTCCTGCGAACCTAGGATCACCACATGAACTTAGCGGCGTGGCTACAAAGTCTGGGCCTGGGGCGCAATGAACGGCAGTTTCGCAGCAACGAGATCGACTGGGGAGTGCTGCCGAAGCTGACATTGGAGGATCGTAATCAGCCGTGGTTGGCGCTATTCACCGTCTGCAGCGTTGCCCTAGGACTGCGGCTCTTCGCAATTGGGCGTTACGGGTTCGACGTCGAGGAAATCTTCAGTCTTAGGGCGGCGAGTGGAACTTGGCACCATCTTCTCCTCGCCACGATCAACCAAAAGTTCCACCCCCCGCTCTTCTACACACTCCTGAAGCTCTGGCTGATCCTCATTCCGGCCAACGAGTCTTCCGTGCGCCTTTTGTCCGTTCTCCTCGGGACAGCGCTAGTTCCGGTCGCCTTCGCGATTTGCCGCAAACTACGGCTCGCGGAAACCGACATTTTGCTTGTAACCCTGCTGGTTGCCGTCAACGGCGAGCTGATTTATTACGCCCAGCACGCCCGCATGTTTCCGCTATTCCAGCTAACCTCGGCCCTGTCAGCGCTGGCATTTGTGTATTTCTTTGCGGGACGGTCCTGCGGGCGCTTAATTGTGCTGCTGTGTGCAGCGAACTTGCTGATGGTGTATTCTCATTATTGGGGATGGCTAGCGATTGCCGCACAGTTTGTGTGCCTTTTGATTAGCCGGCGAGCGAAGGTCGGGCCCTTCGTCTGGTCCAGCGTAGTTGTCGCTATTCTCTTTGCGCCTTGGGCGTTGAGCGTGACGGCTGCTGCATTGGATCAGGGAGGGCCGATGCGCCAGATCGCATGGATGGGCACCGACAGCGCCGGATCAAGCGACTACGCGGTGCTCCTTGGAGAACTGAACGGCGAGATCGACTTCAAGCATGCGACCAGCGTTAGCATCATCCTGTTCCTAACTCCGATCGTTGTCCTCTTTCTTCGACAGCTAAGGCACGATGCGCGGACGCTCTTCGAGGTTCGCGGAACCGGATTCTGGGGGCTGCTGGTCGCCGTCCCACTGGTACTGACTTCATTCGCCAGTTACTTGGCGCAGCAGAGCTTCTGGGGAACCCGCCATCTCAGCATGGTAGCGATTCCTTATTTTGTGTTGGTTGGTCTTTCGATGACGGAGTTCTCTCCGTCCACCGCGAAGACAGCCTTACGATGCATGATCCTCGGTTGGGCGGTCACTGCGGGCGTCTTTAGTTTGACGGAGACCACAAAGGACACGCATTGGGAAGAAGTCTCAAAAGGAATTGTCTTAAACGATCCGGTTCCGGTTTACGTGACCGAACCTTTCGTCAAGATTCCACTCGAATACTATCTCGAACATTCGGCGGTGACGGCAATAGCGGTGAACGAGCAATCGGACCTTGGTAAGATCGCGGACAAGCGCTTCTGGTTTGTCTACCGGGACATCGGCTGGGCCGGGCCTCCTCCTGAGGTGCAGTTCGCGGCGAAAGGGGATCACGTTGAACGGCGTTTTACTGTACGAAGCGAACGCCGTGGTCGTGAACGGCAGACGATCACGGCGCTGCTAGTTCGGGTCGACTAAAGACAGAGAATCGACTCGCCAATCTCATTAGCGGCTCTCGCGCAGATCTGGTTTCAATTGTTCCGGCGTATCGCCGATCAATAGATTTGTTGCGCGCTTCGCGTATCCGTTCGTCTTTTCGAGCGGGGCGCGCGCGCCCACGCACGACGCTTTGATCGAGAAATATGCGCTAAATCTTGCTGTCGAAGCCGGCGCGCGGCGCATGACTTACACCAGATTAACCTGCGATCATCCAATCACTGCGGTCGGCGGAGTGGGCGGCATCAGCCCGGTGATGTAGTCCGCCCGTGTAGGGGCGCTGCCGCCGGTAGCATGTGTAGAAGTCCGCCGCGAATGGCCGCTTCCAGCAACCCCGACCATCCGTCGACACGTGTCGGGCGACATGAAAAACTGACCCCCTAGCGACATTAGAAAATGACCCCCTCCGAAAGGAGGAGAAATGACAGAAGTGCTGCTGGGGCAAAGCTCTCTACGGGAGTTGGATCCGTGGGGGAGAGGATGCTGGCACCGGACGAGGTGGCGGCGATGGTGCGGTTGCACCGATTGGGTTGGGGGACGAGGCGAATTGCCGGCGAATTGGGGTGCAGCCGGAACGCGGTGAAACGTTATCTGGCGGCGGGCGGCTGGGTGGCGATTCGCCCGGTGCGCCGGCGGCGGCGTCTCGACGGGCTCGAAGAGTGGCTGAAGGAGCGCTTCCGGCAGCATCGCGGCAACTGCGATGTGGTGCGCCAGGACCTGCTGCGTGAGCACGGGTTGACAGTGTCGCTGCGGACGGTGGAGCGCGCAGCGGCGCCGCTGCGCCAGGCGTTGCAAGCCGAGGCGCGAGCCTGCCTGCGGTTTGAAACACCGCCGGGCAAGCAGCTGCAGATCGACTTCGGCGCGACCACGGTGTCGATCGGCGGCGAGCGGGTGCGGCTGCATCTGTTCGTGGCGACGTTGGGCTACTCGCGACGTCCGTTTGTTCGCGCCTTTCGGCACGAGCGGCAATCGGCGTGGTTTGACGGCATGGAGGGGACGTTCCAGCGCTTTGGCGGGGTGCCGCAGGAGGTGCTGTTCGACAATGCGCGGGCGCTGGTGGAATACCATGATGCGGCCACTGGCGAGGTGCGGTTCAACGAGCGTCTGCTGGCCTTTGCCCACCATTGGCGCTTCCATCCGCGCGCCTGCATGCCCTACCGAGCCCGGACCAAGGGCAAGGACGAGCGCGGCGTCGGCTATGTCAAGCGCAACGCCATTGCCGGGCACAACTTCATCAGCTGGGCGGCGCTGGAGGGGCATCTCGATTGGTGGGTGCGTGAGATCGCCGACCAGCGAGTGCACGGCACCACTGGCGAGGTGCCGCTGAGACGTTTCGAGCGCGAAGAGGTGCAAGCGCCGGCGCCGCTCGACGGCCGGCCGCCGTTCGGCCAAGTGCGCGAGCTGGTGCGTCGGGTCCAGGCCGATTGCGCGGTGGCGGTCGATGGCAACAGTTACAGCGTGCCCTGGCGGCTGATCGGCGAGAGCGTGCAGGTAACGGTCTGCGGCGGGCAGGTTCGCGTCGCGCACGACGGCCAGGAAGTGGCGGTGCATGCCGAAACCACCGGCCGCCGCCAGCGGATCGTTGACGCGACGCACTTTCATGGAGTCGCCGGCGTCGCTCGACCGGTCGGCGCCGTCATGCCGGCGGCGAGCGCACCGCCGCAGCCGGCGCTGCTGCGACCGCTGGCCGAGTACGAGCGGGCAGCCGGCGGAGGCTGGTCATGAGCCTCGACCACGAGAGCTTGGCGCTGGCGCTGACCCGGCTGAAGCTGACCGCGATCCGCGATCAGCTCGACAGTCTGTTGGACGAGGCGGCCAAGCGCGAACTGACCCTGCGCGAGGCACTGGCCTTTCTGGTCGCGCGCGAGGTCGCCCGCAAAGACGAGCGGCGCATCGAGATGGCGGGCAAGATCGCTCACTTCCCGATGGTGCGCGACCTCGACGGCTTCGACTTCGCCGCCCAGCCCTCACTCGATCCACGGCAGATCCGCGAGCTCGCGGCGTGCCGCTGGGTGTCGCACGGCGAGGCCCTGCTGCTGTTGGGGCCGCCGGGGGTCGGCAAGACCCATCTGGCCATTGCGCTCGGTCGCGCCGCCATCCGCGAGGGCTACTCGGTGCTGTTCGTGACCGCCCCGGCGCTGGTGGCCGCCCTCGCCAAGGCGCATGCCGAGGGCCGGATCGAGGAACGGCTCGGCTTCTTTGCCAAACCCAAGCTGCTGGTTGTCGACGAGCTCGGTTACCTGCCGTTCGAGACCAACGCTGCGCATCTGTTCTTCCAGCTGGTGTCGCGGCGTTACGAACGCGGCTCGGTACTGATCACCAGCAATCGCGCCGTCGGCGAGTGGGGCAGCGTGTTCGGCGATCCGGTGGTCGCAACCGCCATTCTCGACCGGCTGCTGCACCACAGCCACGTCATCACCATCCGCGGCGACAGCTATCGGCTGCGCGAGAAGCGCCGCTCTGGCTTGATCAAAGCCGCGCTCGGCGACGCCGCGGCGGTCGCCTGAGTCCCTTGGATTATCGTCACGTGACGGAATACAACCCGCCGCCGCCCAGCTGTGAGGTCCAGCGCAGAGGCCGCAAACCGCAAGGTGAGCGGGCGCTGACCGGAGCCGAGCGCCAGGCTCGCTGTCGCCAACGCCAAGCCGACAACCACGCGGCGCCGGCGCCGCGCCCGCCGCGGCCGATCCGCCGCGCCAGTCGACCGCAGCAATGGCACGCCGCCGTCGCCACACTCCTCAGGCTACAGGCGGAGTATGCCGCGTGGCTCGAGGCGCTGCCCGAGGTGCTGGGCGACGGCGCCACCGGCGAGGCGTTGCAGGCGATCCTCGATCTCGATCTCGACGAACTGGCCAGCATCCAGCCGCCGCGCGGCTTTGGGCGCGACTGACAGTGCGGTGCCACACCGGGACCGCAGGTCGCCCACGAGGGTCCACAGTACCCCCCGCGCCGCCGCTCGCTGCGCACTGAGAGGCGCTCGCTCCCGGCGCGGGTCCCCCCTATGGACTCCGTGGACGACCCGCTCCGCCCGTGCCGCTCGGACCGTCAATAACGCAGCCAGGGGGTCAATTCTTCGTGTCGCCAGAGGGTCAGTTCCGGATGTCGTTTGACAGACACGATCATGACGGGCAGCTTTGGGTCGCGAGCCGCCCTCCGAACCGGGTACCAAGCGTATGATTTGTACAGAGCGGCGAGAGGTCTGCGGCAATTGCTCGGCACCCTAGCCGACGATCCGGCGCGCGGTCCGCAAGGTCGCCTTGAGCTCCCGGAGATCACCGATCGCGCGAGCAGCCTCGAGCCGGCGCAGAGCCTTTTCGAGCCACAGCGCCCAGCGAGAGACTCGGGCGGGATCCGGGAACTCGTCGGCCTGCAGCAGCCAGGCTCGTTCCTGTAGTATGCGCCTCCGCAAGGCGCGGTGGAGCTGAGCGTAATTCACGGCCGCCATCGTGATCTGATATTGAATTTCAGAAATGGGCTTAGGGACTGCGTGAGAAGATCGAGATGCCGCGGCACAGCCGGCGCCGGCCGCTTGGTACGGAGTGAAATGCCGGCGCGGTGACCGTTGCCCGCTCATGTGACGTACAACTATAATCGTCACATGAAATGCATCGGGTGCCGCTCCTCATTCAAGGCGCAGCGTGCCGACGCGCTGACCTGCTCCGGACGTTGTCGGATGGCCTATATGCGGTGGCTGCACGAGATCACGCCGCCGTGGCCAACACCGCCACCGGGCGGTTTTCAATTGGCCGCGATCGACCTGCCTTTGAGCTTCATTGCCTACAGCCCGAGGGGTGAAGGGCGCAGCCCCCAGAGCAAGTACATCACGCTTGAACCGCGCACCTGTAACCGGTTGCTGCGGCCGATGCTGGCGCCGATTTCCGGTGGTGGGATCATGGCCAGGCACGCGATCACCGCTTGGTGGGTTTATGGCCCGCGCGCCGAACCCGTGTCGGAAGCGCGATTCCGCTTCGCGCTCGGGCAGATCATCACCGGCTGCGGCTTCACCTACACGACCGAGTTGATCACCTGGATCAAGGTCGACGAAATCGGCACAGGTGAGTGGGAAGGATGGGTTCGGCCCGGCACCTTTGGCGAAGGCAAGACCACGCGCAAGGGCGTCGAGAACATGTGGGGCGCGAAGCGCGGAAAGGGGCTCCCGATCCGCGACCACAGCGTCGATCAGCGGGTATTTGCTCCCAAGGGCCGGCACTCCGAGAAGCCGGATGAGGCTTATCACCGACTGGAGCGGCTCTACGGCGAGGTCTCTCGGCTCGAGCTATTCGCCACCAAGGAGCGGTCCGGCTGGAAGGGGTGGGGTCACATCGAGGGCAGCGAGTTTGTCGAGAGGCTACGGGAGCGCGGCGATCGGGTGGCGGGAGCGATCGGCTAGTGGATAAAGTCTGACGCTTGGTACCCGCGCTGGGGGTCCGCTCGGGGTGGATTGCTGCCCTTCGCTGGTTCGTGCGGCAACGGAAAGGTTGCGCCGCGAGCGGCCGTTCGCGCGACCGCAAGCAAACGGCCAGAATCGACCCCCAACCGATCTCCACCCCAGATCTGTGTAGCGCTCCGGTCTCATCCTTTCGGCAGTGGGCGGAAGCGATCCGTTGATAGGATCGCAGCAGGTCAAGGGGTGAGGAAGATATGACTCAGGGCCAACGAAAGTGAGTGGGTATCTTTAATATCTAGAGTCTTGTTTCGAGAAGAGGAACCCGCGCGCGTCGTCAATCCGTGATCACACGTATTGTCGCAGCAAATGATAGTTGTCACAAGTCCGCTGCCCGATTGGCACAGGCGGTGTTGAGCGGTCTGCGGTTGACGAGCAGCCGAAGAAATAATTCACGGGCCGTGTGCGCAGTTTCGGCGGGCCGCGCCAATGGCTTTGGTTCCTTCGTGGGGGTGGTGATGAAAGGGTCGGACGGTACCATTGCGCTCCGCGACGAGTTGGAGCTTGGTCGGCGCGGGCTTACCGCCAGGTTCCGTGCGTCGCCACCTCGTTCGCTCAAGGCGGGAGAGCCATTGGCAGCGGCTGGCCGCTCGGGCAAGGCAATCTACCACCTTATCGAGGGGTGGGCGTGCCGATTTCATAGTTTCTCCGACGGCGGTCAAGCTATTGTAGATGTTTATTTGCCAGGTGACATAATCGGGCTGGATACGATTTCGCCGACCCGCGATTTGGAGGGAGTCATTGCGCTGACATCGATCGTCGCAGAGACGATCGATGTCAGGCAGGCGCTGGCCGAGCTAATGACACGCCGGTCAATAGCGATCTATATCTGTTGGCTGTTGGGGCAACGACAGCGACGGACAGAACGTCACGTCGCAGCCATCTCCAGCCTCGACGCTCGCGGGAGAATGGCGGCAATGGCGCTCGATTTCCACACTCGGCTGAGCCGCAAGAGACTAATCACGGGGTCGAGTTACAGCCTCCCGTTGACGCAGCATCAAATTGCGTCTTACCTCGGGCTCACTGTCGCCCACGTCAACCGCGTTCTGCGTTTCTTGCGCGACGAGCAGATCGTCAGCCTCGAACGCCATTGCATGACGATCCTCAATCTCAAGCAGCTCAAGACCCTCGCCCAGAAAGGCCTCCCGCCGATTGCGGACTTCGACAAGCGGTCTTCACACGAGCCGACGCCGTACCGAAAGTCACCTTACCTGAATGACGATGGATTCCCAGTCAGCGAGGTTGCCGCCGCGAATGGCTTTCCCTGAAGTCTCTGTTACTTGATTGGCGTTGATTTCGCGCGCCGGTCACGCGTAACATCGCGGAAACGTTGCGATGTGCCGGGTCGATACGGCTGCTCGAAAAGGCGCGCAGAGTATCATTTCTCTTTGAATCCCTTACACATCGCTTACTATCAGCTCTAGAGATTGGCGCGAATTATCAAACGTCGTGCCGCGCGAGGCCCTACATGCTTCGCATGAAACGGAAAACCGCAAAAGTCGACATCCGGGTCGAGCCCCGGTTGGTCGAGAGGATCGACGCCTGGCGCGCCCGGCAGCACGTCCCGTCGAGCCGAGCCGCGGCGATCGTCTACATGCTGAAACATTTCCTCGAGCACGACCCTCCTGAACTCGAAAAAGTCGACTGTATTCGCTCACAACGGTTAGCAGCCGATCTCCTCAACGCCCTGCGCTCAACCCTTGGTATCCCGCCGTGCCGCGAAAATGCTTACGTCGCGCTCGATGCCCTGGCCTGGACCGCAGCGATAATCCTCATCGGCACTGAAGACCGCGACGCGCTGGATTTCTTCATCCTAGCCCTAACGCAAAACCTGGTTGACATAGGGAACACAAACCCACCTTAGACAATCGCGACGCCCCTGCGGCGCGATGATCCGACATGAAAATATGAGAATTTACACAGTTAGACCTGCTGGGATTGACACGAATTATCGTCCGCCTTTGGTGCAGCGCGGCCCGCAATCGTCGGATACTCGCTAGCTGGCATTACCTACAACCTTAGCGCGGCCCGCGGCGACCAAGGGCGTCGGCCACTCGCCCGCTTTCGACGCGCGGTGGATATTCATACGCCGCAGCGGAACTCGGGGCCTAATCGGTCAATCACGACCGGAGCTATTGGGCAATGGTGCATCGGCGTCGTGGCAATGCCGGGACCGCAAGGGCAAGCACTGCCGCTGGCGGCGGGGAAGGTCAGCAAAGGGTCGCGAGCCGCCCTCCGAACCGGGTACCAAGCGTAAGATTTTTGCCACTAGAAGCCGCTGTCCGGGCACTCGGCGAACAGCTCGAGATCGCTAACAGCGCGCTCGTTGCCGAGCGCGAACGTGCCGAGCGGAGCGAGCGCCGGACGGACGAGCCGCAGGCCCTGCTGACCGAGGAGCGGCGCCAGGCTCAGAGAGCCGCCCCGGATACCAGGGGTATCATCAAAGAGGTCATCCGCGAGATTGCCGGCGCGGCTCCCCCCGGACGACGTATCCGCCGAGCGGCAGCGAGCCCGAGCAAGCCGAACACCGCTTGAGGGCGAGCGGCAGTTAGTCGAGGACGGGCGCAAGCGGTTCGATGAGTTGCAAACGGTACTTGCCGACGCGATCACAGCCCAGCGGATCGCCGCCGCGCTGGCACTCGTTAGATCACGCCAACAACCGTCTCCGGCATCAGCGACGGTCGGTCGCTTGCGGCTCGGCTCTTGATGCAAATCGCCAGCCCTTCTGGCAACGAATGTGCAGAGGTTGCACATTCGGGCTTAGTTTCAACGCTCGTCGGCGATCTTCAGCGCCGGGCGCCGGTGACGAAGAAGTCGACGTCGTGCGAGCGGCAGGCCGAGCACACCAGCCGCCGGTGCCAGTCGCGGACCGGGGTATCGGCGCCGTAGCTGTGCCCGCTCGGCGGGGTCGGGCTCGATTTGGTGGCGGCAGTCGCGACACCAGACGATGAGGCGGGCCTGGGCTGCGGCGGCGTTTCCCAACGTCATCGGCGGCCCGCGATAGGGTTTCACCGGGATCGCTCGCCCAACGGACCGAAGGCCGAGAAGGCGCGTTTGGCTTCCCGCAGGGAAAGCTCGTCGCAGTATTTGATACCGTCAGCGCCAGCGCATGCGGCGGCGATGCGGTTGGCCTCGCGGCAAGCGTCCTGGCGGGCATGGTAGCGGTCCCAATCGAAGGGGCGCTGCTCATCGGCGCGGGCGGTCGCCCCCGCAAACGCCAGGGCGATCACGATCGCGGCGTGGCGGGTCGGCAGGCGCGTCATTCGATGACCTCGTCGGCGCGGGCAAGGAGCGATAGGGGGATTGTCAGGCCCAGCGCCTTGGCGGTCTTGAGGTTGACGAGAAAGTCAAAGTGAGTCGGGCCCTCGATCGGGATTTCGCCAGGTGCAGCGCCGCGAAAGATGCGAGCTACGTCATCCGCCGCTTGCCGGCGCAACTCGGCGATATGGGGACCGTACCCGATCAGGCAGCCTTCCTCGGCAGACCTACGATTGCCGCAAACGGTCGGTAAGGCGGCTTCCGCAGCAAGCGCCGCAAGTTGCTCTGTGTGGCCAACGAACTCCGGCACCGGGACAATTACCAGCGCCTCGGCGTCAGCCGAGCGCATCGCCTCGAACGCCGCCTGATACTCCGCAGGCCCACCGACATAAAGCTCGACAAGTTGGATGCCCAACTTTGCCGCCACTGCGCGCATCGGAGCCGCGGCGGGTTCCGTTACCTCTCGGTGCATCGACAGCACGGCGATGCGGCGAGCCGTTGGGACAACTTCGCGCAACAGATCGAGCCGCTTGATCTCGAGCTCCGGCGCGGTGAGCGTAACGCCGGTGAGATTTCCACCCGGCCGTGCCCAGCTCTCGACGAGACCGGCGGTGACCGGGTCTCTGCCGATCGGTGACATTACAATAGGAATCGACTTAGTTGCCTTTCGAGCCGGTTCTACGGCCCAGTCGGACACCGCCATAATGACGTCCGGCCCCATGCTGACCAGCTCTTGCGCCAACTCCGGCAACTGCTCTGCGGCACCGACGCGCCGGTCCACGATGAGATTCCGACCCTCGACATATCCACGCGCCGCCAGTTCGGACAATGTCGTGTTCATCATCGGGTCGTCGATCGGCGAGAGCACGCCGAGCCGCCAGACCTTATCCGCCGCTTGCGCGAGTACCGCCGAGCTGGCCGAAACCAGGATGGCTAAAGCTGCGACCAGCAGAAAATCGCGGCCCTTCATTCGATGACCTCGTCGGCGCGGGCGAGGAGCGATGGCGGGACCGTGATGCCGAGTGCCTGCGCGGTCTTCAAATTCACGATCAGCTCGAATTTTGTCGGTTGCTGGACCGGCAGATCGGCCGGCTTGGCGCCGTTGAGAATTTTTCCGACGTAGATGCCGATCTCGCGATGGATCGCGGTAAGGCTGGAGCCATAGCTGAGCAGACCGCCAGCCTCGGTGTATACGCGCCTCGAATAAATCGCCGGAACTGCCTGACGTACGGCCAGTGTTACCAGCTGCTCGCGATGGCCTTCGAAAAAGGGATTTCCCTCG
>Ga0306921_10001346_pt1 | contig 23631 bp, 24 predicted proteins | sample sta12Cox44000080_FD_203760 | JGI IMG/M metagenome (GOLD analysis project Ga0306921, IMG submission 203760) | Lab enrichment of tropical soil microbial communities from Luquillo Experimental Forest, Puerto Rico - statoxic.12C.oxic.44.000.080 (v2)... | ecosystem: Environmental > Terrestrial >...
ATTTCAGCGCCCCTTTGACTGCCACATAGCGCCCCGCGCTAAGAAAGCCCGGTACCTGGAGCAGCCGGGCGATATGCTCCTCGTCATACCATTGATTGAATTCGGCCTCGAATTCGGGATCGATGTCCGTCCACACCATCAGCAGCCCGGTTCCGCGCGTTTTGGCCATCGCCAACTCCTCAATTCTATCAGAGCCCGGCGCGGGTAGCGCGGGCTGGGCTTATATGATTGCATAACGGCGAGCGGAGCCCCAGAGGCCCCTTAAGGATCGAATTGCGGCTGCCTAACAAGGCCAGCGCCGGGCTAACTCGATAAGCCGGAGCCCGAACGATCATGGTGCCCAGGGGCGGAATTGAACCACCGACACACGGATTTTCAGTCCGTTGCTCTACCAACTGAGCTACCTGGGCGCTCCAGCGAGTGGCGCTTATAGAGGAAGGGTGGTGACTCTGTCCAGCCGAGCGTTGCTGCGGTGGTCGACCACTAGAGGCAAAGCCGTCAGCATTGATTGCGTCTTAAGCCGCCGCTTTATTGCGCCTCCGATGCCTCAACCGCCGCAGTGGTCCCGCCGCGCGACTTCCGGGACCGTACAGCCTCGCTCCGGCGCGGTGATAGGTCCCTCAATCGAACACGATAACGCCACGTGCGACCTCACCCGCCAGCATCAGCGCGAACCCCTCGTTGGATCTGTTCCAACTCATAGGTTCGGCTGATCAGGTCATCGAGGTTGATTTTTTACCCAGATCGAGATCGGCAAGCATCGGAAAATCGATATTTGGTCGCACCGAGCCGTAATAAGTCGCGCAGATCACTTTTTCACGGTACGCAATCTGGGAGGGGTTGATCGCCGCCCACGTGGAGAAGGCTGGGATGCCGACCAGTACAGCACGCCCGCCGGATGCAACCGCATCGATTATCTGCAGAGCGGTCTTCTCACTGCCGATCGCGTGGAAACCTGCGCCGACGCCAAGCCCATCAGTCATCTCCCGCACGCGCTCGACCACGTCGCCGGCGGTAGCGTTGATCGTATGCGTCGCGCTAAAGACTTTTGCGTAATCGAGCTTGTTGTCGCGCAAATCGCAGGCGATGATCGGACTGCCCCGACGAGACGCGCGCCTTGTACGATGTTGAGCCCGCCGCCGCAACAGATCACCGGCACACTGGAGCCGGCCGGGACTCGGGCGTGCCGGATAACGGCGCCAATGCCCGTGGCGACGCTGCATCTGATGATCGCTGCGTGGGTGAACGGCAGGCCTTCGCGGATCGTCACGACCTGCTCGGACGGGCAGACGACCTCTTCCGAGAAAGTGCCGATGCGAGCCATCTGATTGAGGGGTTCGCCATTCAGTTTAATCCTCGGGGTGCCGTCATGCATCCGCCAGCGTGGGGTATCGTTGTGCCCAATGCAGAGTACCGTCTGCCCCGAAAAGCAGTAGCGGCAATGGCCGCAATGCCGAAGGAAAAGATGACATAATCGCGGGGCTTTACGTGGTTGACCGTCGGTCCGCGCTCGATGACGATGCCTGCGTCCTCATGCCAGAGCACCATCGGCAATGGCAGCGGCCAATCCCCGTTCATGATGTGCCAGTCACTCATACAAACGCCGGCTGCCTTGACCCGCACTTGGACCTCACGGGCTTTCGGCGATTCTTGCTCGAGATCGAGAACTTGCAAGGGCTCGTTGATTTCGGGACAAAATCACGGCACGCATGTTCCTCCTCCTGACCTGGAAAAATCGAGTAGATGTCCAGGGAGCACAATTCCGCACGACGACCGTATCGACGTCAATCGGACAGGCATAGCGGGAGTGCGCGCCGTCGCAGTCTCCGACTGAGGGGTTGCTGGGCGGCCCGCGACGTTAAGAAAGAAGGTTGAATTTTACTTGACTATGTTCCTATTCCGTTCTATCATGCCACTATTAAAAGAGGATCGGGCTATACGCCAAACACACTTACATAGCACGATTGTTATCGTATCGGGAAAGAAAAACGACAGGTTGCAACCTCCGTAATTTTCCTAAGACAATTATCTATGTCTCAGTACCTAGTTGTGAATCTCATTAATTTAAATTATTGGAGGACAATATTATGTCAAACATTCGCGGCTTCGGCTTGGCGGAAGGTAATCGGCGGATTGACACAAGTTGCTACTCGATCGATGAGTTCCCCGTCGCGATAAGAGCCATCGCCGAGGAGCATCGCCCGTCGCGGCTGCCGTTTTTCCGAAATCTGGCAGCTTTAGATCGTGCGATTGCGACCGACCCAACGTTTCTCGGGCAGATCCATTTGATTTATCAATCGGCGATGCACGCAACGCGCGCTGCAGTCTACTACTTGCCTCACCTCGACAGTCCCGCCCTGCGCAAACGTAAATTACAGATATTCGTTGACGATGATGGCCTACCGGGCGGTGACACGCACCACTACCAGCTGACCCAAGCCTTCCGAAACATCGGTGCCAAACTTGTCCTCGATGATGAGGAATTCGGGGAGCCCGAGGAATTGTGTCGCCGGCTCGACGGAGAGACGGCACTATTCGTCCGCCTTGCCCAAACACTTTATTCGCGATCGCTTGGCGCGTGGTGCGCAGTCGAGGCGATGTCCGTTGATTGGATGAGCGCCTTCTCAGAGGCTCTGTCGGCCCACTTCCCGGAATTCGCCGATGAGCCGTATTTTAAAGAGTGCTTTTCCGGGATGGTCGAAGAGCGCCATGCCACAGAGTCGGTCTCGATCACGCAGATAGTTCTGGAGACACGACCGATATTGCTATCTGAGACCCTAAGTGACGCTAAGATCATGGCCCAGGCGCTCGATGGGGTGTGGACTCACCTCGATAGGGTTGTTCAGAACGCCAGTCGGACGATCCAGCAGCCTTAAGATTGTGGCATAGCCATATGGCTTCATACCGCTATCGACCAATGATCTCTATTGCTGTTTAGGCCACCGTAGAGCCAGATCTCTCTCCCCAAGCCGTTGTCGCCACGTGTCCCCGTCATTTTTCAGGGGATCGCCGTCGCAAGATCAACAACCGTTGTAATCGGCCAAGGGCGGGACGGGTTGGTCGATCGGCATCGTACGAACTAACCCAATCTGCCCCTCGCCGGCTTCTCGCGCCTCGGTTGGCAACTTCCCGATTAATTGTTCGCCATCGTCAACGCACCCACGGCCAAAAGGCATCACGAATGAGGATCAACCTGATCGCCCCGACAACCCAACTGGCTGTCGGTTGGCTCACCATGTTTATTGTTGGGACCGAGCTTTTCGTCATGTCTCCCTTGCTGCCGTTCCTGGCGGCCGATCTTGGTCTTTCAACTCCTTTAGCGGGAAGTTCCGTATCAGTTTTTTCCGTCGCCTATATGCTGAGTTCCCCTCTTTTGGGGTACCTATCCGATCGGGTCGGAAGGCGGCGGGTGCTCGTCTGCTCTCTCTTTGCCTTTGCCGCGGCCAATCTCATTACCGCATCCGCTACAAGCTTGCCATCGCTACTCGGGGCTAGGCTCTTTGCCGGAGCTGCAGCGGCGGGGATCTCGCCATCTGTTTACGCGCTCACCGCCGACTCAGGGCCAGCCGATCACCGCGCCGCGCGACTGGGGCTGGTTGTATCCGGTCTCGTTGTATCTCTCGCAGTCGGGGCGCCAGCTGGCGCGCTGGCGGGTGCCTCGCTCGGCTGGGCATCAGTATTCATTGGGCTCGCTTGCCTTAGTGTGTTACTCGCCTCGCTAAACTTCCGGGTTTGGCCAAACGAGAGCCGTTCCGAAGAAGGTTATCGGTCGCGAGCGTCGCGCCCCCTTGCTGTGGCGGTTCTGGTTCAACGGCTAACGCCGACCGTTGTGTGGAGCATGGGCCTTTATGGGGTCTATACCTACCTCGGTTCCGGCCTTGTCGCAGCCGGTTTTTCAACCGGCCAGACCGCCCAGGCGATCCTGTCTTATGGATGCGGAGCAGTTGCCGGAGTTCTGCTGGGGGGTCGTGTGGCGGATCGGCTCGGAGTAAAATTTACGACGGGCGCGAGCCTAGCCGGTCTTTGCGCGTGCTTTCTATTGCTGCGCCTTGCTCTGGACGCGGGAGTGCTTGTCGAGCCCATCCTCGGGTTGAGTTCCGCCATGGCGCAGTTGTTCTTCCCCGCACAGCAAGCAGGTCTTGCTAACGACTTCCCGAGCCGGCGCAGCACCGCGCTCGCCTGGAACAACAGCGCACTTTTTCTCGGGATATCACTCGGTTCGCTGATTGGAGGTGAAGCAGTTGCTTTCGGCAATTTCTATTCAAATCTGACTATTTCTGCGGGCATTGCGCTGCTTGGTTGCATGATAAACCTGGTTGTGTTACCCGGTCCCATAATGCTCAGCGCCGGACGCACTAAAAGATGACAGCCCGGCCAGCCGAATTTATCATTGCCCGCCCAAGCTACTGGGGCAGTCATGGATTCTTTTTGACGTCCCGCTGACGCTACGTTGACGGTTAGATAACTAACTTTTTTGCTGATGGCGATACCGGCAGCTGCACAATGCAGTCGTCGTCACCTAGCCTCTCGCCGAGCGATGGCTGGATCCGGTGGAGCGGATGTGAGCTGGCGAGACGAAAAAGTGGGCCAAAGTCAAACCCAAGTCCGGTATGACAGGCGAGATCACAACGTGTCGATATTGGCGACCGTTCGGGCTGCATTGCGCGACGATCGACTGCTTTTTGCTTTCCAGCCGGTCGTGTGCGCCACGACGGGAAAGGTGGACTATTTCGAATGCCTGCTTCGGATGCGCGAGCCTGAAGGCGGCATTGTGGCCGGCGGCGAATTCATCACGGCCATCGAGCAATTGGGCTTCATCGGTTTTATCGACGGTTATGTCCTTAAGCAAACCGTGCAGGAGCTCTCCAATTATCCGGAGATACGGCTTGGGCTTAACATATCCAGCCTAACGGCCTGCGATGGGCGATGGCTCCGATCGCTGATTTTGCTGATACGCAGCCAGCCTGATCTCGCCCGACGCCTGATCGTGGAAATCACTGAAACCGCCGCGTTACAAGACATCGAAGAAGCGGCTCGCTTCGTCGATGCATTGCAGCACACAGGCTGCCGCGTCGCTCTCGACGATTTTGGTGCCGGCCACACCTCGCTTCGGCAGCTTCAGATCTTGGCAGTGGACACCGTCAAGATCGACGGCTCATTGATCCGAGACATTTCAGAACACGAGGAAAAACGGCTCCTGCTGCATGATCTACTCGCACTGATCAGAAGCCTTGGCTTCACGACGGTGGCTGAGGGGGTTGAGACCGCCGAGGACGCTGCGACGGTGCGGGCAGAAGGCATCGGTTATCTGCAAGGTTACCATCTGGGACCGCCGACAATCGAGCGCACATGGCGCCGTGTTGTACCCGAGCATGCTACGGCGATGAAAGCGTCGAGCTTCGTTTCGGAGAGCTAAGAGTGCGAAAGTGGACGTGCAGCGCTCGGGCAAGAGATTTTCGGCCTTCACCCCGGCGGCCCTAGCTCGAGAGGCGGCGACGCTGTTACCTCGGCACGGGCCCGAAACGGGGAACCCTTGTAACGACAATTAGGGAACCCGCCTTAACGAATGCTCAGTGGTCATCGACCGTAAACCAGGACGCTTTTTTGACGGAGCTCGGGGTAGCCAACCAGCCGGGATCTCACCAGGCGGCGCCTTGTTTCGCAGGCGTGGGGCAACGGCCTGCCGAACGCTGACGGAAAATATGGCGCGAACGAGGTGTCAATGAACAATCTCTACCTCGAAGTCATTTCGCTCGTCGAGCGTCTACACCGTCAATTCCTAGAAGTCGTGAAGCTAGAGCTGGACGGATTCGGGATACACGATATCAACAACGTCCAGGCCATGATGCTTTTCAATATTGGCGATGCCGAGATGACGGTCGGGGAACTGACGTTGCGTGGGTGCTACCTTGGATCGAACGTCTCCTACAATGTCAAGAAAATGGTCGAGAACGGGTATCTGGCGCACGAGCGATCGGTGCACGACCGGCGTTCGATTCACGTTCGACTGACCGAAAAAGGGATCAAATTGCGCGACAGCCTGACGGCGATGCATCGACGCCACGCCGAGATGCTGTCGCAGGCCGCTATAGCGGCTGATGACCTCCAGGCCGCCGGGGTTACACTTCGCCGGTTGGAACGGTTTTGGATCCGCGCGGCCGATCTGGTGCAACGACCACCACAGTTCGCCGCCTAATTTCTGCCCAGTTGAGCGGGCAATTCGACCTGTGGAGGACGTGCGGCGTTCGATCCGCCCTACTCGTCGGCTGCGGCATCGCTCGGAGCTGCCATCATCGCTTCGGCTACAAGGCCGGCATTGGCACGAATCGCGTGCTCGATGGCGTCGCCCACCTCCAAATGATCCTTTAAATACCCTTTGGCGTTCTCGCGGCCTTGACCGATGCGCTGGCCTTCGTGGGAGAACCAGGAGCCGGACTTCTCGACGACGCCGGCCTGAACCCCGAGATCGATCAATTCACCCCGTTTGGAGATTCCTTCACCATACATGATGTCGAAATCGACAACCTTGAACGGCGGTGCCATCTTGTTCTTGACCACCTTCACGCGTGTCTGATTGCCGATCACCTGATCGCGCTCCTTGATCGCACCGATGCGCCGGATATCGAGGCGAACGGAGGCATAAAATTTCAGTGCGTTGCCGCCCGTGGTCGTCTCCGGATTGCCAAACATCACCCCGATCTTGAGCCGAATCTGATTGATAAAAATGACCATTGAGCGAGAACGGGAGATCGAGCCCGTCAGCTTGCGCAGCGCCTGACTCATCAACCGAGCGTGCAGTCCGACATGGCTGTCGCCCATCTCGCCCTCGAGTTCGGCGCGCGGCACCAGGGCAGCGACCGAATCGATGACCAGGACATCGATCGCGCCCGAGCGCACCAGCGTATCTGCTATCTCGAGCGCCTGCTCTCCGGCATCTGGCTGGGAAATCAGCAAATCATCGACATTGACGCCAAGCTTACGGGCGTAGGCTGGGTCCAGCGCGTGCTCGGCATCGATAAAGGCGCAGGTTCCGCCGCCACGTTGCGCCTCGGCAATGACGTGCAGCGCGAGGGTTGTCTTACCCGAACTTTCCGGCCCATAGATCTCGATAACGCGGCCGCGCGGCAGCCCGCCGATGCCAAGGGCGATATCGAGGCCTAAGGAGCCAGTTGAGATGACCTCGGTATCCGCGGCGGCCCCACGTGATCCGAGCTTCATGATCGAACCCTTGCCAAAGGCACGTTCGATTTGTCCGAGCGCCGCATCCAAAGCCCGCTGCTTATCCATCGCTTCCTTGTCCAAAAGGCGCAATGCTGTTTGCAAGACCCCGCTCTCCCTTATTCCATATCCGCTCATGCCATGCAAATCTAAATGTACACTATTTGTTCGCATCATGCAATACTGAGACTACTACTTTACGCAGGTCTGGCGCCAATCACGTCTCTCACCTTAGTTGCCAGCTGCTTTAAGCTGAAGGGCTTGGGCAGGAAATCGATGCCGCTATCACTGTCGAGGCGCTGGCGAAACGCGTCCTCCGTGTATCCGGAAATGAAGATCACCTTCATTTGCGGAAGCACGTCCCTCACCTCGCGGACAAGGCGCGGCCCGTCCATGCGCGGCATAACAACATCAGTGATCAGCAGGTCGATATTTTGCTCAGCATCGCGAATTAGATCGAGTGCCGCATCACCGCTTTTCGCCTCTATGACCTTGTAGCCTTTGTTGCGCAGCGCGCGGGCACCAAAGATTCTCACCGGATCGTCGTCCTCGACAAGCATGATCGTTCCGTGACCAGTTAAATCCCTTTGTGGGACCGGTTCGGCAGTGTCAGTCTGCGCGGCTAGACTCCCGTCTGGCGCCTGGTAGCGGGGGAGGTAAATCTCGAACACTGCCCCCTGTCTCGGGGCGCTATTTACGAATATAAATCCCCCCGTCTGCTTAACAATACCATAGACGGTCGACAAACCGAGACCAGTTCCTGAGCCAATCTCTTTTGTCGAAAAGAAAGGATCAAATATGCGGGCAAGATTTTCCTTGGAAATGCCGACGCCTGTATCTTCTACCTTGATCAGCACATAATCCCCAGGCGGCATAGTCTCGTGTTCTCGCCGTAACTCTTGTTCCTGATGGACATTCGCAGTCCGGATAGTCAATGTGCCGCCTCCGGGCATGGCGTCTCGAGCGTTGACGGCAAGATTGATGATGACCTGTTCAAGCTGGCCATGGTCGACTTTGGCAAGCCCAAGCTCACGACCATGCACGACGTCGAGCTTAATGTTCTCGCCGATCAGCCGCTCAATCAGATGCCGCAATTCATAGAGGACGTCGGTGATGTTAAGAACTCGCGGCTGCAAAGTTTGCTGGCGCGAAAAAGCGAGCAGCTGGCGTACGAGATTGGCCGCGCGGTTTGCATTCTGCTTGATTTGCATTATGTCTGCGAAGGACGGGTCGCCAGGGGGTGAGCGCAGCAACAACAGATCACAAAATCCGATCATCGCGGTCAGCAAGTTATTGAAATCATGTGCTACTCCGCCAGCAAGCTGGCCGACGGCTTGCATCTTTTGCGACTGCGCGAACTGGACCTCCAGGTGCTTTTGTTCGGTTACATCGACGAAGTGGAGGGCGAGGCCATCCGGCGGGTGAGCCGCGGGGGGCGGAACCGATCGTGATGAAGTGCTTGACCCATCGTCGAGACGGCTGAGGTAAAGCACCATAGTCTTGTCGTTTGGCCCTCTGGGCCGCACCTCGACCGGCTCGGAACCTGCGCGCCCGTCGGCAACCGCCGCAAGCTTAGCCGCGATTTGGTCGCGATCGTCCTCGTCGAGCAGGCCGATCAGCTCTTGCCCTTTCAAACTCTCCGGCGTAGCGCTCAATAGGTCGCCAACCACACGATTCGCCTCCTCGAAGCGCCCGAAACGATCAAGCAGCGCGATGCCGACCGGGGCACTGGCGAAACACCGGCGGAAGCGTTCAGATGATTTGAGCGCGCCCTCCCACGCTTGCTGAGGAGTCAAATCGCAGACGATCGATCGTGCGTGCAGCTCGCTACCCGATCCGGTAATATCTAGCCCCATCCGCGCCGGCACGATGCAGCCCTGGCGGGTCTTGAACAAGATTTCCCCGCGCCTTACGCCGGCCCCTTGTGCGGCAAAAGGTTCGAAGGGCCAAGTGCCTGCCGATGGCGGGACAGCAAGAAAATCATGAACCCGCACTTCACCGGTAGCGATTTCCGATGGAGTGCTACCGAGCCAACGAGCGAATGTCTGATTTGCCGAGCGAAAACATCCATCACCATTGACCGAATAGAAGCCGATCGATACGGTGTCAAGAAGTTTGGAAAATTTATCCCATTCCTCTTGCATTGCTGTATTAATTTCATGATCGGTAGTAGTTTCTCGGAAAATCCAAGAGCTATACTTTGGAAAGTTCGCGATCGACCGCACGGAAATGCGATATCGCCTCCTCTCACCACTGCGCCCAATGCTCAAAGAAAGCGTTGCGGTTGCCTCGGCGCCCGCTGCGTGGTGGCCGCAGAGCCCGCGAAACTGCTCTTGGACTTTTCCATCTGGGCGCAGAGCTTGCCGGATGCGATCCAACGGTTGCTCGGCCCCTCCGGGAAAAAGTTTAGCGAATGTGTCGTTGGCATAGGCCATCCGCCCATCAGCGGTGACGATGAGCAAAGCCTCCGACACCGCATCGAGCCCCCGGCTCAATATGTCAAAGCGACTGGAAAGCGCTCGGTTCACAAACTGACCGGCCAGGGCCGCGACAGCGGTAAGAGCGCCAAGTCCGATCATGACGATCGTTACCGTCTCTGTCGTCCAACCAGAGTTCGCTTGGAAAAGGCAGAGGATTCCGAGCCCACCAGCGACTCCGGCAGGGATCCAAGTCACTATGCCAAGGTAGATCCACCGAAGCGTGACACGGGTCCAGGCCCGATTTGTGCGTTGTCCATTCCGTTCCGCTTCGGCCACCATTGGTTGTACCCCAGGCGCGGTCGCGATGCAGTTCCGCTACCGAAGATGGGAAGGTGCTCTAAGGTCTCAATCTCCTTTAGGTACATTCCAAGCAAATCGGTGGGTAAGCGCCAGGGAATTGCACTATTCCCGGACGCCCGTATCCGCGGAGCTAATTCCCTGCAATCAGGGAGAATCGAGAAATCGAATTGCCGGCCGATCTCGTGCGCCGAACCGAGTACCGAGATCGGTATTCGACCGGGCGGACGGCAAGTATCGGGGCTCAGTCGTCCCGGTGGGTCCGCTCCATACGCTCGTGTCGTTCCTGCGCCTCGATGCTCAGAGTGGCGATCGGTCGAGCCTCGAGGCGGCGGATGCCGATCGGTTCGTCTGTCTCTTCGCAATATCCGTAGGTACCGTCGTCGATCCGGTGAAGCGCCGCGTCGATCTTGGAGATTAGCTTGCGTTCGCGGGCGCGGGTTCGGAGTTCGATAGCACGCTCCGTTTCGAGTGAGGCACGATCAGTCAGGTCGGGTTTGAGCAGGCTCTCTTCTTTCAAATGTTGAAGAGTATCCGACGACTCGGCCAGCAACTGAGCTCGCCATTGCAACAGTTTCTGCCGAAAATATTCGACCTGAAGGGGATTCATAAATTCTTCATCGTCGGACGGATGATAACCAGGCGGAAGTGCCGGACGCATCGGTCTCCCCGAAACTCCGTGAACGAAGCGGCGCGGAGTATATGAACCGGGTCTCACCGCATCAAGCTGGAGAATCGCATCGAGCGCGTTGATTCAACTTGCATTTCAGCCTTAGCGACTCGGTCCGGTCGATTACGTTGCCGTGACGCCGCTGATATTGCCGAGCCTTGCGGCTGAAAAACTCGGCGCGCTTCTCGACAGCCGGGCCTGTCAGGACAAGTTCTCGCGTCCCGCGCTGACCACCGATGGCCTTTCTTGTGACATCCCTCTAACAGCGCCGCGATTTTAATCCACCACCAAAGGTTTCACTTAGGGGTTCTTTAAGGTCTCCTGGTTATGGTGATCATATGGATGACAACGTTGGGCTGTATAAGTTGCTTGGGAGCGAGATCTTGCCGCGCGCCGGCGCCACCGCCATCGACTTACCTCCCCCGGACACGAAACGCTGGGTGGCTCGGCGTAAGGCTGTGATAGTCAATGCCGTGCGCAGCGGTGTTATAAGTCTGGAAGAAGTTTGCCGGCGCTACGAGCTGTCGGTAGAAGAATTTCTCGCCTGGCAGCGTGCGATCGAAACTCATGGGGTGGCAGGCTTACGTGTCACCCGGCTGCAGATCTACCGCGACACTCCTCCTGCTAGGCTGGCAAAGCCTCGCTATTGAGTCGTGCGTTAGCCAGCGGCCCAGTACTGGGCGCGCGCTTGCCGGGCGGGTCGGCAAGGACTCCTCGCGCCATTTTGAGCAACAAGGGTCCTATCCGGAACAGATCGGATCAGTCGCGGGACCGGTAAGGGGATGCGGGCGGCAAGAAGCGGTGGAGCGGAATTGATTGAAATCGACGCGATTGCGCCCAAGCGTAAACTTGGATGCCGAGCTCGAACTCGATTATGCCAGCGACTTCGCGACAAAGCATCGCCGTTTACCATCGGTGCAGCAACCAGTTGTCTGAGCGTACCCGTCCTTTCTTCAGCCGAGAGCAATAGGGAATTAACGGCTAGTTTGACAATAATGTAAGAAAAATAAAAAGATTACGCTAACTATGCCTTAAATTATTTTTGGGTGTGGTGCCGAAAATCGCCTCGATGTTGTATTGATGTCAGATGAACAACATTGATCGGCGACAGGATCACGCTATCAGTGAATATATAAGATCAATTTCAATTCAGAATTGGTGAAAATTTTCGAAAGGCTCGCAATATTTTTCTAGAAAATTTCTCATGATTAGACCAGCTCTGTCTCGCCCAGACACGCACGGCTCGCAGCATGGCGGAATATGAGAGCAAGGCTTGATATGGGCACCGGTTTACGATGCGGCGAAGGAAGTAATGGACGGATTTGACGCTGGTGTTGCCGGTTTGAGGGATACGATCGGATGGCCAGACCCGCCATCGACATGGCTGTGTTTGCCGAGGCAAAGCAACAATTCCCAACCGGCTTTCTCCAATTGAAGAACGGTGTTCCGAGCCACGATACTTTCAGTCGAATGTTTCGCCAAGTTGACCCGGAGCAATTCCGTACCTGTTGTCAAAAATTTGTCAGCCGTTTCGGCGAGACCCGCTCGGGAGTAATCGCCATCGACGGCAAAACCCTTCGTCCATCCTTGGGCGCGAGGCGCGCCCGGTCGCCGTTGCATATGATCAGCGCCTGGTGCTGCGACAAGCGTCTAGTGCTTGCGCACATTGCCACCAATGCGAAGTCGAACGAGTGCCCGGCGGTCTTCAAACTGTTAGAGTTCTTATCACTTAAAGACTCAATCGTGACGGCCGATGCACTAAATTGCCAGCAAGACATCGCTTAGAAAATTGTCGAGAAGGAGGGCGATTACGTTCTGGCGCTCAAAGGCAATCACCGCGCCCTGCATGCTGATGTCAGACCCTTGCTTGATGAGCCATTTTGCGAGACCATCGATACTCATCAACTTAAGATAGAATAACGGCTGCGTCGAGACCCGCAACGCGTTTGTTTCGACTGAAGTAACGGGGCTGAAAGAACGCCATCGCTGGCCGGGGCTAGCTGCCGTAGGAAAGGTGACCCGCACTCGCGATACACTGGCCAGCGTGATGACGGAGACCGGATACTGCCTGACGAGCGCGGCGCTGTCGCCCGAGTGCCTCAGCCAGGTTGTCCGCTTGCACTGGTGCATTGAGAACCGGCTCCACTGGGTTCTCAACGGGATGGTGACATGATGCAGTACCTCGTGATCTTATTGAAAGGACAGACTTTCTTGCCGCGGATCGGGTGATACTGCACGACCAGTGGCGAGCGCACGGCGGACTGCCAGCCGATCGAGATCATCTTCGTGGATCACATAGGGCGCGCCGACGCAGACCTGTCGCGCGGGCAGTAGTCCGTCCCGGATCAAGCGAACAACGGTCATCTTGTTGACGCCTAGGCGGCTCGAAGCTTCGTGCAAGATGAGCTCGTGCCGCGCCGCGCGTTCACCCTCACGATAGACCGCAATCTGGTGCACGGAGCGGAAGTTGCGAACGCGCACCTGGGTCCAGCTCTGTCCTTTGGCCGAGCGTATTCCGAGCCGGTTGAGAAGGGGGGTGATGCTGTGGTCCGGCAATATGCGAGCGAGTTCATGGACCAGTTGCACGGTCTCGACATCCGTCTTCCAGCGATTTTGGCCAGTACGGTTTTTCGCCACTTCAAGCCCCGTATGATCGCCGCCCTGCCAATGCAGTACGAGGCGCAGCCGATCGGCCGCGACCGTGACGATGATTTCCTTGAGGACGGCTCGTAAAATCCGCTTGCGGGTTTCGCTGGACGCGGCGGGATGGTTCCATAGACGAGGCAAGTCATCAGCGAGCGCCATCAGTGTCGCGCGCTCGTCGTCGCGCAGCGCGGGCGGCTGTTCGTTCTGCTGGCTCTGGATCTGCTCCTCGAGCCGCGCAACTGCCGCCAGGCGTTCATTCCATCGGCGTTCGAGCTCGCCGGCGACCAGCCGGTTATCGGGATCAACCGCATCATATTGCCGGCGCGCATGTGTCGCTTCGTAGCGCGCTTGTTCCAGGGCGAGTTCACTTTGCTGCAGCCGTTCCGCATCGGCCCGCTCGCGATCGGCAATCAACTGCAACGCCGCGTCAATGGCCAGCGGTGAGATCGCACGCAGCACTTCCGCCGACACCGCCGCATCGACGCGCATATTGCTGAACGTGATGCACTTCTTGTCGCTGGCATAGTCCATTTCGGCATTGCAGATATAACGAGTGTCGCGCCGCGCATGGTGCAGCACCTTGAGCTTGCGTCCGCAGTGCCCGCAACGGAGCAATCCAACGAGAAGCCCCCCGCCCTTGCGCACCGAGCCTGCCACCATCGTCCCCTTCATGTTGGCGTTGCCTGCGATAACCTTCTGGTTGCGATCATACTCCTCCCATGAGATGTAGCCATCGTGGTGGTCGCGGATCAGCACCTCCCACTCCTCGCGTCGGCGCGCGACACCGTGAGTGATGACTTTGCGTCTGCCGTCGAACCGGGCGCGCGAGCCGGTGCGGCCAAAAACATAGGCGCCTGCATAGACTGGATTTGTCAGCAGCCGATGAACGGTATTGTAGCGTGGCGGGCGCCACTGTACGGTCCGCCCCTGATGACCATAAACGGCAATCGGCAGATCAATCCCCTCCTGCCGCAGCCACAGGGCGAGTTGGCGCACGCTGCCAATCTCGCTGAACTTGCGGAACACCAGAGACAGCGCCTCACGGATCCGCCGGTCGGGGTCCTGTTCGAGGCGATCATCGGCGCTACGCCGGTAGCCGATCGCGACTGTCGTGTACAGCTCGCCGCGCCCCGCCTTCAGGCGTAACGCCTCTTGTGAACGCTGCCGGAAGATCGACAATTCGAGTTCGCTGAAGGTTCCTTTCAAACCAAGCAACAGCCGGTCGTTGACCAGTCGCGGATCGTAAATGCCGTCCTCGTCGATGATCAGGCTGTTCACGAAGGCGCAGAACTCCAGGAGCGTGTGCCAATCGCGGCCGTTGCGGGCCAGCCGCGACGCCTCGATCGCCAACACCGCGCCGGCCGTGCCGGCGGAGATCGCCGCGAGCAGACGCTCGAAGCCGGGGCGGACTTGACCATCACCTGACCGGCCAAGATCATCGTCGATAACAATGGCGTTCTCCCAGCCGAGAGCCCGCGCCCGCGCCACCAAGGCGTATTGCCGACGTCGGCTCTCGGGGTTATTGAGCAGCTGATCCGCCGTCGATTGCCGGACGTAGACGTAAGCCTCGCGCGCCAGATGCTCAGGCGTAATCTTATTCATTGCTGGCCTCGACCGGCAGCGCCGTATCGGCGGCGAGGTGCTCCGCCATCAGCAGCGTTAGCAGAAACGTGACTTCCGCCCGAATCGGTGGTGGTATTCGGTTTGGCTCTAACGCGTTGGCCGCGCGCACGAGCAGATCGAGCTGCCAGCGGCCGGCTGGTCGATCCATCATCGCACTCCCCCCTCATCATGCTCGAAGACGACAAGGATAGGAGCGCGCCATTAATCACGCTGCGCAGCGCGTGCAGCGCTTCGAGCGTCAGGCGTGGCATCTCGATTATCGTCAGTTGCGCTGCCCAGGGCTCAGTCATCCAAGCCGGCAACAGCGCACGCGTGCCGTCCGGCTGCTCGATGACAAGGTGGACACTGCCCCCGTGGTGCAATCGACGTACCACGGCAACGCGTTCGCCCGCACGCGGATGCTGAGGGTATTGGATCAGAACGTCAAAGGGCTGTTCTTGGGCAGTATGTCGCCGTCTCGAAGGGCAGCATTAGCGAGTTCGAACTCGGTGTACTTCGGGCCCGTATGCTCGATGCCGCGCGCGCCAAGGCGCGACGCGGTGAGCTGCGCATCAGCGTGCCGATCGGCTATGTCTGGCATCGCGAGATCGGTCTTGGTTTCGATCCCGATCTGCGGATTCAAGAAGTGGTCCGGCTGATCTTCGCGCGGTTTCGCGAGCTCGGCAGCGCACGCCAGGTGTTTCTGTCGATGCTCGCTGAGCAGGTCCACTTCCCGCGGCCGTCCGACGGCAAGAAGCTCATCGCCTTCGAGTGGACGCCGATCCGCTACCGCAATGTGATCTCAGTGCTCAAGAACCCGTTCTACGCGGGCGCCTATGCCTATGGCAAAGGCGAGAAGCGCACCGAGATCGTCGACGGACGAGCCCGCAAGAGCTACGGCCACCGTAAACCGCTTGAGGAGTGGGAGGTTCTACTGAAGGATCACCACGACGGCTATATCGACTGGGCGGAGTTCGAACGAAACCAGAAGCAGCTCGCGGTCAACGCCTATGGCAAGGTAGGAGGTGTGAAGTCGGGGCGTGGAGGACGCGCGTTGCTGGCTGGGCTACTATCCTGTGGCCGCTGTGGGCGGCACTTGATGGTGAGTTACTCGGGCCGTCCGCCGGGACAGCCTGTCTATCGGTGTGAGCGTCCGAACCAGATGCTCGGACTGCCCCGGTGCTTCACGTTCGGCGGTCTGCGGGTCGACGCCGCGGTCGCCCGAGAGCTTCTCCGCGCCGTCGAGCCGATGGCGGTCGAGGCGGCGGTGGAGGCCGAGAGGAGGTACATGGAAGCTCGAGGTGAAAAACAGCGTATTGTGGAGCTCGAGCTGCAGCAGGCTCGATATGAAGCTTCGCTCGCGGAACGACGTTACGCTGCCTGCGATCCTGACAATCGCCTGATCGCCGCGCAGCTTGAGAGGTGTTGGGAGGCGGCGCTTCGCCGAGTAGAAACGTGCCAAGCCCGGCTGGAGGCAGTGCAGAGGCCTGAACCCGCCGTTGTGCCACCTGACTTCACTGGCTTGGCGAACGATCTCGGCGCCGCATGGAACGCGCCGGGCGTGACAATGCGCACACGCCAACGGCTCCTACGCGCACTGGTCACCGACATCATTGCCGATGTCGACGACGCGACCCGCGAGGTCGTCTTGACGATTCACTGGCGAGGCGGCCAGCACTCGCCATTGCGCGTCCGCAAGCCGAAGTCCGGCGAGCATGGCTGCCGCACACCCGAAGAGGCGCTCGCCGTGATGCGGAGCATGGCGACCCGATGGTCGGACGAGGATATCGCCGCGTCGCTGAACCGAATGGGAATGCCGACTGGCCACGGAAAAACCTGGACTGCGCACCGTGTCAGCTCGGTGCGCAGGGTGAACGGCATTCATGCCTATCGTTCCGCCGAGAAGAATAGCGAATGGCTGACGATGTCTGAGGCCGCTGCGACACTCGGAGTTACCCACCACCGCATCCGCCGGCTGATCAAGGAGGGCAGTCTCCCTGCAGAGCAGGTTGTGCCGGGCGCGCCGTATCAAATCCGAGCCGCCGACCTGCAACACGAACGCGTAGCTGCCGCGATTGGGCGAACAAGTCGCCCGTGTCGCATTGATCATAAAAATCAACTTTTAATGTTTACAGACACTTGAGGAAGGGGGGTACAATGAACGCCTCATCGCGATGCCACGTAAAGCGCGCTCGGCAGCGTTGTTGGACAGGCAGATGCGGCCATCGTCGAGAAAGCGGATAAAGGCCGGCCAGCGCTTGAGCATGTAATCGATTGCCTTGGCGATGTCGGCGTGACGTGACAGCCGGGCGCGCGCGGTGCGCATCCATGCTTCGAGCTCGTCGACGAGCGGCTTGATCCGTTCGTGGCGCCCCGCGACCCGTTGCTCAGCCGTGATGCCGTTGATCTCGCGCTCAATCGCAAAGATCGTGTCGATGCGCCGCACTGCGTCGACAGCGAGTGGCGCCTTGCGCAGATCGGCCAGCTCAAAGAATTTGCGACGGCTGTGGCTCCAGCAGGCGGCCTGGGTGATCGGGCCGGGTCGGCGCCGCCCATCGTAGAGATCGCCAAACCCGGCATAAGCATCGGCCTGGAGGATCCCGGTATAGCCGGCGAGATGCCGGTTCGGGTGCTCGCCGCTACGATTGCGGGAGTAAAAGAAGAGCGCCGCCGGTGGGTCGGGACCAGCAAACGGCCGGTCATCCCTGACATAGGTCCACACCCGGCCGGTAATGGTCTTTTCTTTAGCCAGCACCGGCACGGTGGTATCGTCGCCGTGGAGGCGCTCGGCGGCGAGCACGTGATCCCGGATCAGTTCAATCAGCGGCGCCAGGCTTGCAGTGCAGGTGCCGACCCAGTCCGCCAGGGTCGACACGTCGAGTTCGATGCCTTCCCGGGCGTAGCTCTCACTCTGCCGGTTGAGCGGCTGGTGCTCGCCGAACTTGGCGTAAAGGATCATCGCCAATAGGCTTGCTCCGGCACGGGCCCGGGCAATGACATGAAAGGGTGCCGGAGGTTGCGTGATCTTCTCGCACGACCGGCAGCTGAACTTCTCCCGCACGGTCTGGATCACCTTCCACTGCCGCGGCACAACCTCCAAGGTCTCGGTGACGTCCTCGCCGAGTTTGACGAGCTTGCCGCCACAGCCCGGACAGCAAGGCGGCGCCGGCACGACGACGCGCTCGCGCGGCAGGTGCGCCGGCAACGGCGCCCGCACCGGCTTTTTGCGGATGACGCTGCGCACCGGTGTGGTGTCGGGCGCGGTCGATCCAGCCGCCAGCCCATCTTCCGTGGCGCTGGCTTCCAGCTCCTCGAGCTGCAGTTCCAGCTGGTCGAGCAGCTTGCGGCCGCGCTCAGCCGATTGTCCAAACCGCTCGCGCTTCATCTTGGCGATCAGCAGTTTGAGGTAGGCGACCATTGCCTCGGCGCCGGAAGCGCGCGCCTCGGCCTGCTGCCGCGCCGTGCGCTCGGCATTCAACGCAGCTTGCAGCGCGGCAATGTCGTCGGGCAGCGTCTCGGGCGGCACAAACCCGAATATCGCATATTGCCGCGGTCTCGCCTCCTCTCAACCAGTGGGTGAGTCAATGCGCCGCAGGCCGTCAGCCAGCGGCCTCTGGACGCCATGTGCGAACCGGGTTGCGCCAATCTATTCCGTCGAGCATATAGGCCAATTGCGCCGCACTGATCGCGACGATGCCATCAGCCGGCGACGGCCACAGAAAACGTCCCCGCTCCAGCCGCTTGGCATAGAGCGACATGCCAATGCCGTCATGCCACAGAATTTTGATTAAATGGCCTCTTCTGCCTCTGAAGACGTACAAATCGCCGGCATGCGGATCGCGCTTCAATACTTCCTGGACTTGCACCGCCAAGCTGTTCATGCCGCGCCGCATGTCGGTGTGGCCGACCGCTAGCCAGACGCGAACTCCCGACGGAACCGGGATCATCGCCCCGATAGAGCTTTGACCACGGCCGCCGCCAACCCGGCCGAGACCGAAGCCGGGATCCGAACCCGAGCTTTCCCTGCGAACTCGATCTCGATCGCTGGTGCTCCAGCGCACCGGGCGTCATCCCCGACCGGCGCGATCACAACCTGGGCGAAACCATTGCCGCTCTCCAGCAGCCGGCGCCAGCGATAAATCTGGCCCGGACGAATATCCATGCGTCGAGCGATCTCGGTGACCACCGCCCCCGGCGCCAGGCTCTCGGCAACAATCGCTCGTTTTTGCTCCGCGCTCCAACGCCGCCGCCGCTCTGGGCCAGTGATGATCTCAACCCTCGCCATCGCACTGTCTCTAACACCAGTCCTAACACCGTCGCTTGCACTGGTGCTTACCAGCCCCAACCAAAGCCGCTCTGCAAGACGGCCCTCACCGGACGGTTACCATCCTCCAGCAGAACCCGGTCGATGATCCCGCTGAACGGGTCGAGCTTCGGACGCACCGCCGGCCGGCTCCGCCGGTACCGAAAACGCCAGCATCTTCGCAACCGTCCGCGGGTCGATCCCAAAACGCCGCGCCGCTTCCCGCCGGCTCAGACCCTCAATCTGAACCGCATAACGAACCTGAGCATAGAGCTCCACGCCCCTTCATCCCCCGGCCCCTGCCGCTTCCGACAAAGGCCATCTGCTGCCGGATTTTTACTCCGGCGCAACCGGACTGCCCGGCCGCTTCACTGAGGGATTTTTGCTCCGGCGCTTACAGCTTCGCGCCCCGTTCCGTTGCAGCACCGAGCCAGGCAGGCTCAAATGGCCAATCGACTCTACTCATCGGTGGATGAGAAGAGGGGCTCAGGTCAATCTCACAACGGTACGCGCGTCCGACGCCGCAGAGCTTGGTGATACCCATTAACCTTAAATTTCAGTAGGTGTTAATCGACTTAAGGTAGATCGACGCTATTATCGCTCCGCTCCTGTCGGATCATAAAGCAATCAAATTCAACGAGGATCGGGAAAAATCCAGCATTGTTTGGAAATATCCCGCTCATCAAGAACCCGCGCTGTTCGCAATACTTGATTACCTCATCGTAGCGCGGCGCTCCGTCATAGATTTGCCGAACAGAAGCTTCAAATTGAAGCCCCCTCACTTCGCTCAACTTCTTTCCAGCACCCTTGATAATCTCTAAATCGAAACCTTGAGTATCGAGCTTGAGGTAGATATTTCTTGAGCAATAGCGTTCGTCAACCATCGGGATAATCGCGTCAAGAGTCTTGACCTTGACCTCGATCTTTTCGCAGACTTTATTCATATCGCGAAAGAGTGCCACCTCCTCATGGTTGGGGGTTAAAAAGGAGCTGAATTGGCTATCGCTCATTACATTGAGTTTCAGACTTCCAGGCGCTGCTCCGAGCGCGCAGCCTTCCACGTGCCAGTCCGGATCGTTACGCGCCTGATCCTCGAGGACTTGCGCGTGACTTGGAATCGGTTCGAACGAGACTATGACACCACTATACCCGACGTCCTGACGAAGGAAGGTGCGATACTGACCTAGATTTGCTCCGACGTCGATAACGCAATCAACCTCTAGGAGTTGAAAGAGGCGATGCAGGTATCTGGCGGTATGAAAGGTATGTTCCTGCCAGATTGGCACAATGAACTCTTCTTGCCAGGCCGGAATCAACACGTACCCTAGACTGCGGGCCAGCTTCGCGGCAAGCTGCTTACCCCATTTTGCGGCGGCGGTCAGAGCGCGGTGTCGAGCTCGCGGCCAACGCCACGGATCTCGCTCCCTTCATTAGCGTCGTTGAGGGCCACCCGAAGCGCTGTCAGAGTGTATTTTCTCCAGACGTCGCGCCGCGCTCCAGCAATCCGCAACCGGAGAGGGTAACCTATCCAAATTCGACTGCTTTGATTGGTAAAAGCTCCTGCGCCAACAGCGATGATGATGTCCGAGCCCAGTCTCACGTTCAATCCTTCCGAACCGTAGGTGCTGTCAGCTGCTCCGATATCGATGGAGGTCCTAGTTCGTGTCACATGGTGATAGCATTATATGGTGTTTCTATACGTGGTACAGCCCCTCGTGCGCGGTCTGAGCCCACGCTGCCGTTCAATCATGTACCCGACGGAATTGCGAATTGTCGTGACGAATCTCGGCGAATGGCCTCAGTCTCATCGCCCGATGCGGCGACGCCAGTCATCGGATGTAGGCTGCAGATCTTATGCCCCGTGCGCCGCGCTGATCGCAGCGGGCGATACTGGCCCGGTCGATATCGCACCAGTAGTGATCGTGAAGCCCAGCAAGTTTCGCGTAGTCGTAGCGCGGCTGATTGCTATGACAGCGCCTTTACCGGGTACCGCGATACAGAAAAGTGGCAATCCCGCCCTCCTTCACCTCATGGATCAATTCCATTTCCGGATGGGCGTTAGTGAACCAAAGCGTCTCATTGTAGGGCATTCGCGGTCGGTCGCGATGCGTCCGCCAGTCCTGCATGATCAGTAGGGTCAAATCAGGGACGAACGCGGGCGAGAAGATCTCAAACCAGCCCTCGTTGACTTGTATGGTGCGGCCACAATCAATGTACATGATTTCGATGGGGCCATTGTGCCACTCGATCCGGGGCAGATTCTCGTTGCCGTCGTGATCTGCAATTCGCGCACGGGTGACTGTTAGGTTAGGAAGAATGTCCTGGACGAATTGTTCAAAGATCGGGCGGAAGTTGGCATGATTGGGAGGTCGTAGATCTTCCGGCGCGTAACGGTCCATCCAGCTGCTTCGCCAAACGAAATCGTCGAAGACGTGTAGTGTTTTGTTGGCAAAAAAGGGACTTTTCTGCAGCCCACGGACAATGTGTCTCGTAGATTTTCCGAGCCAGGGGCCTAGCTCTATCGTATCGCCCTTTCCTTCATAGAAGGTCCCGATATATTCGTAATATTGAGTTTCCTCATAGGAAATCATCCCCGGCATCGCGACGGGATCTATGCGGAGGCTCAGCCAGGGCGCTCGTGCTTCCATCAGCCACGTTGGCATCGGTGTGCGGCGGCTCGAAACGGTACGTCCCGAGAACTTGATCTGCCGGATACGATCTTCGAGGAGCGCTTGCGCAGAGTCCAAGGATGCAAACATATACTCGAGGAGGGCGATGTCATCCTTGGAGCTTGCTTGCACCACATCGTTTAGCAACGAACAAGCAAGTCGCTTCCGAATATCAAGGCTCAAAGACTCGTATACCAAACGCCTTACCCGGTCTTTCAACATCCCGCAACCCACTAATTCATTACAACCAGTTAGAAGCACTGCCAAACAGTTCCGAAGCTCGGCCGTGACATTGCAGATTGCGACTTCGAGCCGAGATCTATCTCCAGCAGGTGGTGCTCCCAGCTCGGAGTACAGCCAGCTCATGCCCTTCGACAACAATCTTGATGAAGCCATAGTATCCAAATCATGGTCATCCAGTCGCTGGAACCCGACATTCGGTACTCACGCCTATGAGCACTAGCCGGCAAGACTCCTATCCTGCCGGCCCATTTAAAGATCGGAATTTCACCACTACGCCGTTGTCGCCCAGAAGGAATACCCCTTGTATGGCCGCATTACGTCCTCTGCTTGCTTTCGTGCCGAATCGAATCGCGGATGGTCCCAAAAAGGTGCCAATTCAGTTGAAAGGGCAGCGTCCATGCTTATGAAGGCGCTCGAGAATAATAGGTCGAGTTTGCCCGGGTCCGCTAACAGCCAGGACGCTAGTAGATATTGCTCCGAATAATAGCGTTCGCGCCATTCTGGGGGGTAATCAAAGGGCAAAAAAATGTCGTGGAGGTGTATAATCACGCCTGGTGGGAGGGAGGGCAGGATTTCCAAAAAGAAGATTGTAACGTCAGAATTTGTGAAGCTGCGATGCGAATTATCTAAAAACAAGATGTCTCCGCTGCGCAGTTTATCAAAAACCACCAGATCAGCCTTTTCCAGCGGTACCCTGTGGGCTTCATCGCATATCGCAGCAACATCCGTGCGCGGTGCGGGATCAATTGAAATGAGACGCGTGTTAGGTGAACGGTCTCGTATCGCGCGGCGGGCAAACTTCGTAGAGTTTCCGGAGCCAATTTCGATCAATGTCTTCGGTTTCGCCTCTGACACAATGCAATAGTAAGCGGCAGCATCGAGCCCTAAAAACCATCCGTTTCTAAAAGTGGGTTGGTAGCTCTGCTGTTCTGCTTGTTGCGCTATCCGAAGCAAATCGTCTGAATGCTCTTTAATCGTCGAAATCCAGATCGAAAACCTGATTTTGGCGCTCTCGAACAATGACTCCAGTTGCGGATGCGCTGGTTTGCCGTAGCCGAAGCGAGGTCTTGGATCGACTCGGTAGTCTAGCGCTATCAGCTGATGGGCGCTGAACTCATTAAGGCACCACGAAAAGTAACGATCAAAAATTCGCTTCTTGGCCGCATGAACCAAAGCCATCTAGTCGCCCATGAATCGTCGTCAACCCGGTAATTTTGCCCGGAATTTCGGGTGATGTGCAAGCGTCTGGCGCGAATCTAGCATTGCCTGCCCTCATGGCGGCGATGATTTTAGTCGGGGTCCGCGGTCCGGGTGAAAGCTTCGGGTTGTCACGGGGCTCCCAGTAAGAGCAATTGATGGCCTTGTAGCTCAGATATCTAGTGGATCGAATCTAACGCTTGGTACCCGCGTCTGACGGCAGTGATGATCTTGTCGGGATCGGCGGTCCAGACGAACGGCTTGGGGTTGTCATTAGTCTCGGCGAGGAAGCGCTTGATGGCGGCC
>Ga0306921_10001347_pt1 | contig 23629 bp, 23 predicted proteins | sample sta12Cox44000080_FD_203760 | JGI IMG/M metagenome (GOLD analysis project Ga0306921, IMG submission 203760) | Lab enrichment of tropical soil microbial communities from Luquillo Experimental Forest, Puerto Rico - statoxic.12C.oxic.44.000.080 (v2)... | ecosystem: Environmental > Terrestrial >...
CCGAGCTGGTCAGTTACGGCCAGCCCGATCCGCCGGGTGCCGTAATCAATCGCCAGGATCCGCGTGGCCGCTGGTTTCTCCGCCGCATCAGCAGATACATTTTCCATATTGAGGCCCGTAAGGGTATCCTAATTCCCACTTAGCAGCTATGCGAGTACGATAGGCGAGATGGCCGACCCACTCATTGACGACCTTAGCTCGTCCGAACCGCCTGACGATCTGCCGGGACCCGACCCGGGCGATCCCCAGTTGTTGGCACAGGAAGCTGGTGAGTCCGTCGCTCGTACTGGAGCCGAGCGCATTCAGCGGGTTCCGGAAGCAGCGCTGGTCATTCTTGCTACCGCCGCCGTCTTGAGCCTGCTGTACGTCGCCAAGCTGATCCTGGTCGTCATCTTGACCGCGGTCTTGCTGTCGTTCGTGTTGGCGCCGGTAGTCGATGCTCTCACCAATCTTCGGATTCCCCGCTCAGTTGGCGCGTTTCTTTCTGTCGTTCTCATGGTGGGTACCCTTGCGATTGTGTCGTACCTTTCCTACGCCCGCGCTCTCGATTTTATGTCGCAAATGCCGCAGTATCGCACGCAACTGCAACACATCCTGAACGATATTCGCGAACGTGCCGAGGCATTCGAGAAGACCACAGAAACGGTGCTGCCACCCGAGCCCGAAGAGAAGAACTCCGTGACGGTGCGCGAGCGAAACAGCCTGAGCAGGCTCATCAGCCGGAACATGAGCACCCTGTCGGAGACGTTGCTGGCAATTTCGTTCATTCCGTTCCTGACTTTTTTCATGTTGAGCTGGCGCGACCACGTGCGGGCTGCGTCGGTGATGCTGTTCAGCATGGAAAACCGGAACACGGCCTACGTCACCCTGGGTCTGATCGCGGCGATGATGCGCTCTTTCATCGTAGGAAACTTCGTGATTGGCTTGTTCTTGAGTGCAGCGAGTATGGCCGCATTCGGCCTTATGGGATTGCCTTATTTCTACTTCCTCGGGGTCATGAGCGGCTTCCTAAGCCTGATCCCGTACCTGGGCGTCTTTCTCGCTTTGCTTCCGCCGGTGATCGTCGGTCTCGGGTACCTGACCACGGCCACGTTCATCCTCACCTGCATCATCGTCGTCGGCCTGCATCTTTTCGCGATGAACGTCCTTTATCCTATGGTTCTGGGCAAACGGCTGCGGCTGAATCCGCTGGCGGTTACGCTCGCCCTGCTTTTCTGGGGATGGCTGTGGGGCGCGATGGGATTGTTACTGGCCGTGCCGCTGACCGGCGCGTTGAAGATCATCTGCGATAACATCGGACGCTTGCGGCCCTACGGAGCCTGGATGGGCGAATAGCCGCTGAACGATTTTGTACGCTTCCCTATCCCGCCGTGTGACCTTCCAAAGGAGACAACGTGGCTGACTCGAATCATTCGTACTTCAATCGTCGTGAGTTCCTTCAGGGAGCGCTCGCCGGTGCCGCGCTCGCTTCCCTGCCAGTTTCTGTTTTCGGCGCTGACAATTCCGACATGCAGGCCGTACTGGCTCAGGTTCCCAAGATGCACGATGACAACGTGAAGCGCCTGCAGGAGTGGATTGCGCTACCTTCAATCGCTGCCGAGAACCGGAATTTTCCGCAGGGTCCGGACTACATGGCCAAGCTGGCGCGTGAGGCCGGATTCACCGACGTAGAGATCATTCCGACCTCGGGCAAGGCCGGAGTCTACGGCGTGATCAATGCTGGCGCACCCACGACGGTTGGTATTTACTTCATGTACGACGTCAAGCAGTACGATCCGTCAGAGTGGTCATCGCCTCCGCTCGAAGGCAAGATCGTCGACAAGGAAGGTCTGGGCAAGGTCTGTGTCGGTCGTGGTGCTGTTAATCAAAAGGGCCCCGAGAATTCATTCCTCGGTGCCCTGCGTGCCTTCCAGGCTGCGAAAGTAAAGCTGCCGGTAAACCTGGTGCTGGTCTGCGAAGGCGAAGAAGAGATCGGCTCGCCGCACTTTCCCGAGATCGTGCGGAATCCGAAGGTGACTGCCCCGCTGCAGAAGTCCATCGGCATCTTCATGCCGTCAGCCGCGCAAGGCCCCGACGGCAATGTCGAGATCGACCTCGGTGCCAAGGGAGTCGTCGAGCTCGAACTTGTCTCTACCGGCGAGAAGTGGGGCCGCGGACCGTCTCACGACGTGCACTCCAGCCTCGAAGCTGCAGTTGATAGTCCCACATGGCACCTGGTTCAGGCGCTCAATACGTTGATCGAACCTGACGGCCACACGCCGGCCGTGACAGGCTTCTTCGACCAGGCGAAGCCGCTGACTCCGGCGCAGATCGATATGATTAAAGCCGTCGCGGCGCGTCGCAGCGAAGAAGTGCTGAAGAAACAGCTCGGCGTCCAGCATTGGACAGGCGACAAAAATTACGTCGACGCCATGATCGCCCTCGAGTCGAAGCCGACCATCAACATCGAGGGCCTCGTCGCCGGCTATACCGGCCCCGGCGGCAAAACCGTCCTGCCACATCGTGCCGTCGCCAAGATCGATATGCGCCTGGTGCCCGACATGACGGCCTCGGGCACGCTGCAACTGCTCAAGGACTATCTGGCAAAGAAGGGCTTCGGCGACATCGCGGTCAATATGAGCGGAGGCTACGATCCGAATCAGACCTCGCCTGACACCAAGCTCATTCAGGCTCAGATGTCGACCTACAAGAAGCTCGGCCAGGATCCACTGCTGTGGCCGCGCTCCGCCGGATCGTGGCCGGGATACATCTTCACCAACCCACCGCTGAGCCTTCCGGCTGGACACTTCGGCCTCGGCCACGGCACCGGCGCGCATGCTCCCAACGAGTATTATCTGATCGACTCGACGAACCCAAAGGTTGCCGGCATCGACGGCGCAGTGAGCTCCTTCGTCGAGTACCTGTACGCGCTGGCATGAGCTGATGAGTACTCGGCGGGGTAACGTGGCTATGGATCAGGGCACGAGTGCAGTCAATGCCGCCAAGGCTTTTATGGTTGGCCCGCCGCGCGGACTTTTAGTCCGCGCGGCGAATCCCTTAGAATCGTCGGTTGGCAGTCATACCGCATTCAGCGGCGATAGGAGTTCTACATGGCGCACATGGTGAAATGCGTAAAGATGGGCCGCGAGATGGAGGGCCTCGACGAGCCGCCCTTCGACGGTCCTTTGGGCCAGAAGATTTACGACAATGTTTCCAAGCTTGCCTGGGAGCAGTGGCAGGAGCACATGAAGATGCTGCTCAACGAATATCGTCTTCAGCCTTGGAAGAAAGACCACCAGGAATTCATTGTGCAGCAGATGGAAGCCTACTTCTTTGGCGAGGGTGCCGAAAAGCCCAAGGAATACGTACCGCCCGCGCAGTAGCCTGTTGACTGGCTACTGGCGACTATCTTCAGCACCCAGCGGCAGGAAGTATTGCGTCCCCCGAATCGGCTCACTTACGCGACGTAACAGCGCTTGCAGATCTTCACTCCGCTCCACGAAGTCGATCTCTGAAGTGTTCACAATCAGCAAATCCGACGAGGTGTAGTGAAAGAAGAAGTGCTCATACGCCTTTACGACTTCTCCTAGATAGTCGTCGTTGATCGCCTTTTCGCCTGGAGCGTTCTTCTTCTTGAGCCGCTTCTTCAGCACATCGGGCGACGCTTGCAGATAAATCACTAGGTCGGGTGTCGGCACATTCTGCCGAAACAAATCGTAGTAGCGGTTGTAAACCCCAAGCTCGTGGTCGCTCAGATTGAGACAGGCAAACAGCTTATCTTTCTCGAAGATGTAATCGGCAACGACCGTCTTGTGGGGACTGTGTTTCAAATCCAGCGTGGCCAGCTGCTCATAGCGCGCGATCAGAAACGCAAACTGCGTCTGAAACGCGGCGCCCTTGTCCCCGTCATAGAAGCCCTTGAGAAACGGATTGTTCTCCGGCTCGCTGATGCGCTGCGCATGCAGCGTCTGGGCGATGACCCGGCTGAGCGTACTCTTGCCGACTCGTATGGGGCCTTCGACTGCAATGTAGCGAGGTGGTTCGAACAGGTTTGCCATGAGACCGTAAGTTGGAACGCAAAGACGATACGTTCCGCAGAATATCTCTCCCCCTTACCCGTGGCAATGACCCCGTAGCAACGTCTTGTGGAAAGTTCCAAAGGCCCTTGTGCCGCTTCCGTTTTCTTTTTCTTTCAGCGGGGATGCCAACTATCCGCGTTCGCGCGAAATTGGTGATTGCCTCTTTGCTTGTCTTTCCTCCGTGCCTTAGTGCCGCTGTGGTGGATTTTGGTTTTAACTAGCGACTGCTATCCACTATCCAATACCCACTGTTTAGAATCATTCCAATGATCCCCGAAATCGCCGGCGGCGTCGCACTCGCAGGACTGGCAACCTGGGCGGGCTTCGAAAGCATGTGGCCCACCCTGCACGCCTACGGCCGCTCGTTCATCGGACTGGCTCCGGGATCCCCGCAAATCGCACTCACCTACGACGATGGCCCCAACGATCCCGGCACACTGCAGCTCATCGACGTGCTGGGCCGGCACGACGTGAAGGCGACGTTCTTCGTACTCGGTCGCTTCGTCGAACAAAAGCCGCAGATCGTTCGCGCGCTCGTATCCGCCGGGCACATCATCGGCAATCACAGTTGGGACCATCCCCCGCTGATCTTCGCCTCCAAGGCTGAATTGGACCGCCAGATCGAGCGCACACAGTCGGCGGTTTACGATGCCTGCGGCGTAACGCCAGTCCTGTTCCGTCCGCCGTATGGAGGCCGCCGCCCCGGCACGCTTAGTGCCGTGCGCAAGCTCGGGCTCGAACCGGTCATGTGGAACGTCACCTGTTACGACTGGAAGCCTACCACCGCCGATAAGGTCTTCGCGCACGCGCAGCGCCAGATTCGCGGCGGAGACGTCATCCTCATGCACGACGGCGATCAACAGGCAATGGGCGCCAACCGCAAACACACTGTCGAGGCCAGCGATCGCCTGATCGCCAGGTACAAAGCCGACGGATTTGAATTCGTGAGCGTACCCAAAATGATGCTGAAGCAGATGACAACAGACAATTACTAGCGTCCCGATTCGGCGATCCCCCCGCTGAGAACAAAGGGCTTATAGCACAATTCCTATTCAAGTTATTGCAAACAAACATAGTTATAGCCTAACGTACTGGAAACAAATGGATACTGCTCTTGGGCCATCGTGGAATAAATGGAGTGGAAGCGGCAGGATCAATTCCATCGTCGGCGGAATTCCTGGCGGCGTCCAGCCTATGCGACCATTGGACTCGGACTTAGCTCACGACAAGCAGTCTGCGTTTTGGGAAGATGGCAGGATGGCCGTCACAATGATCGCGACAGCAACACCAACAGATCGAGCCCGCATTGCGTCATCCTACGATGAAGCAACTCTCTCTCTCTGCGCGCACGATTCTTCCTGGCACAGAAGTCCGGCAATCATCTCTCAGATTTCCGAAAATAATTCCAAACGCTTCGCCCACGTCATCCGTCCTAGCGATTGAGAAGCGGAACATGTCGAGCGAGGCGACGTTTGCGGCGAATCCGGCCAATCTGGCAGGCTCCCGGGGGGACACGGGAACGTTGACCGATAACGCCGACCAGCTCGCGAGCCTTGAAGTCTCCATCCGCCGGCATGCCCGGCTGCTCTTCAAGGTCGCTTACGGAGTGCTGCGCAACTCGCACGATGCCGAAGACGTCGTGCAGGAGACCCTTTTGCGCGTCCAGCGCTCCGGCTTCGGCGAAATACGCGACATTCCATCCTGGCTGGCAACCATCGCGTTCCGGTTGGCGCTCGACCGCAAGCGGAAACCGGAAGAACTCGAGCTGACTACAATCGATGTTCCTGCAGGGAATCCCGATGCTGAACACCTGGCGATCCACCGTCAACAAGTGCAGCGGCTGCGAACGCTGATCGCTTCGTTGCCCGATGATCTGCGATTTCCGCTCGTCCTATCGGCGGTCGACGAGCTGAATTCCCGCCAGATTGGCGAGATGCTCGGCATCCCCGAGTCCTCCGTGCGGGGCCGGATCATGCGCGCCCGGCAAATGCTGAAAGACAAGATGGCAGCCTACGCGGAGCCAAAACGATGACGAACCATGACCAATTCGACGAGCTCCTCAATCATGCGCTCAGCGAGTATCGCGACGCCGAGCCACTCTCCGGGCTGGAAGATCGGGTCTTGCGGCGCCTAGAATCGCCACAGAAGCAGTACTCCACTTCCCGGCAGTTCATGCGGTTGGGCGCATTCGCAACTGGTGCGGCGCTGCTACTCTTCGCGATGTTTTTGGTCATTCCCAGCCATCAGCCGCAAGTACCGCGCGAACAGGCATCGTCGACCAGCCCTTCGCGTGGGGCTGTCCAACCATCAGCAACGCCGGTGGAGAATTTGCGCGTGGCAACGGCTAGGCGGCCTGAGCCCCAGACATCAATGCGCCCGAAGTCGAGCGCTGTGCAATCGTTAGCCGCAACCTCCAGCCCAGTCCAAGCCTTTCCTACCCCGGTGCGGATGACGAATGAAGAACACGCCTTGGTTGCGGTTGCGACAGCTCATCCGGATGTTTTGCAAGCCAGCGTTCGCGAGGACGAGCTCATAACCATCGCACCCGTCGTCATCAAGCCCCTGGCATCATCAACCGAACATGAGTCGGAGTAGGAATCGTGACTGCTCGCAACTCCCTCCACGGATCCGGACAGGCGGCTTTCCCGCATCCGGCTCTTGCCTTAGGTGACGACGCCCATGCGGCGTAGAGGATAGGGATGACAGACATTTGGCAAAGGCAGCCAGCGAGTGATGAGGCGCTGCATGCGATCCCAAAGGACGCGGCCGTTCTGGGTTTCGTAAATGGTATTCAGCACCTCGACCGTCGCTCGCTGGACGATTTTGTCTTCCAGCGTCGTCACTCCGAGCGGCCTTTGCCGCCCGTCGGCCTTGGGGATGTACACCCTACGCACCGGCTTGGCTCGGTCCGCTCCTCGCTTCAGCCTATGGAAGAGATCCTGGAGATTTTCCGCGACGGTCTCGCCGTAGTGCCGCCAGGTCTCCCCATCCACGCCCGGTGCCGCTTCCTTCTTCAGACTGAGGTAAGCCATCGGCAGCGTGTCCAGGTTGTAGATGTGGTGCAGGTGCGCAGTGAACCGCAACCTCTTGTCCTCTCTTGCTGCCTGACGTACCCGCTCCAGCGCGCTGAGGGCGTCGTTCCGGCTCGGTGTCCTTACGCGGCTGAATACCCGGCCCGCACGCTCCCCTATCAACGCTTCGACGCCGCCCTCGCGGGCGGCTCCGCATGACTCGGGGCCGAAGTGGGTCGCTAGCTCACATTGGTATGACTTTTTCATTCACTACACCTCGCCGGTTTAACCGGCGCACAGGAGACAACTAATGCGCAAGCCTCCGGCCCTACTACTCTTGGCAATGATCTTCGTCTGCACTGTCGCCTACTCGGCTGCAGCACAACAAGCCGCCGCTCCCGATGCTGCTAAGCCTTCGGAGCCCACGCACTTTTACCGCCTCGACTTCGTCGTAAAGGAAAGCGACCAGGGCAAGGTTCTCAACCAGCGGTCCTATAGCCTCGGAGTTGCCGCTGCCGGAACCGTAGAGCGCCGCGAGTGGTGGAGCCTCCGCGCCGGCACGAAGGTACCGGTCAACAACAGCTACGCCGATGTTGGTTTTAACGCCGATGTCCGCGCCGACGACATGGGCAACGGAGCTGTCCAGTTGAGACTCAAAGCCGACCTTTCTTCGGTTCCCGCCGATGCTACGAGCACATCCGCGATGCCGACCATCCGCCAGATGCGGGTGGAAGAAGCTGTGCTGATCCCGGTCGGCCGGCCGACTGTCGTCTTCTCGGGCGAAGATCCGGCCAGCCGTCACCAGTTTCAACTCGAGGTCACCGCCGTTCCTCAGCACTGACGACATAACGGAAGCGTAATACGCTATCGTTCGAGCCTCGCTCCAGGGCACGACTTCAGAGGCGGTTGAAAGAGTGCAATTTCCCCGAGTTGTAAAAAACACAGGGGCTTAATGAAACCGCTTTGGTACGTCGCACACACAAGTCGCATAGCGACGGCGACCCTCGGGCCGCCTAGCGCCCAACCGGCAGTGGCGCGCTAGTTAAGCTAGACCTGTTTCAGCGCTGCCTTTGCTGCCGCAACGGTGTTGTCGATGTCGGCCTGGGTGTGCGCCACGCTGAGAAACGCCGCTTCAAACTGCGACGGAGGCAGCCACACACCAGCATCCAGCATGGCGTTGTGGAAGCGCCCGAACTTCGCCGTATCGCTGGTGGCCGCGCTTTCCCAGTCGCTAACCTGCTTGTCGGTGAAGAAGAACGTAAACATCGAGCCGACGCGGTTGGCCGTGATCGGAACGCCAATTGACTTTGCCGCTGCCAGCACGCCCGCAACCAAGTACAAAGTGTACTCCTCAAGCTGGCGATAATACTGCTTGTGGTTCTGCTTGAGGTGCGACAGCATCGTGATCCCCGCCGCCATTGCCAGCGGATTCCCGCTCAGTGTCCCCGCCTGATACACCGGCCCCAGCGGCGCGATCATGTCCATGATCTTTGCTGGCCCGCCATAGGCTCCCACCGGCAACCCGCCGCCAATGATCTTGCCCATGGTCACCAGGTCGGCCTTGATGCCGTATAGCTGCGATGCCCCTCCGAAGGCCAGCCGAAATCCTGTCATGACCTCGTCGAAGATCAGCACCGTCCCTTCACGCTCAGTAATGATTCGCAGCGCTTGCAGGTATCCTGGTTTCGGCGGGACGCAACCCATGTTGCCCACCACCGGCTCCACGATCACGCAAGCAATCTGGTCTTGGTATTTCGCAAACGCCTCTTGCACTGCTGGAACATCGTTGTACGGCAACGCCAGCGTGAACTGCACGAACTCGGCCGGCACACCTGCCGAGCCGGGAATCCCCAGCGTCGCCAGGCCCGATCCCGCTTTCACCAGCAGCGCATCGCTGTGTCCGTGGTAGCAGCCTTCGAACTTTACGATGTACTTGCGATTCGTGAACGCCCGCGCCAGCCGGATCGCCGACATAGTCGCTTCCGTTCCCGAGCTGACGAAGCGCACTTTCTCGACCGCCGGAAACGCCTCCGTAACCAACTCCGCCAAGTCGGCCTCGCTCGGTGTAGACGCTCCAAAACTCGTCCCCCTGCGTGCCGCGTGCACCACCGCGTCGATGACGTCCGGCACGCTATGCCCGAGGATTAGCGGCCCCCACGACCCGACATAGTCGATGTAGCGATTGCCATCGGCATCCCACACGTACGCGCCTTCGCCACGAACGAGGAATGGCGGCTCGCTTCCGACCGAACAGAAGGCACGAACCGGCGAGTTCACGCCTCCGGGAATGAGTCTTTCGGCCCGTTGTTCGAGCGCGCGCGACTGATCGAGACTTCTAGGCATGCGAGCAACTCCCTTTTTTTATAAGCACTTCCGTGAAATCGGAACACCCGGGCAAACACTGAACTATATCAGGCACCCCGGGCCTCGCCTGTAAGAACAATCACAGCGGGCGCGACGACCGCGTCCTATGCCGACGATAACCTTACTCCTGCCCGCTCGTCCAAAGTCACTGAGGCTCAAGGAGTAACCGACGTCCCGCTGCCCGCGAGATTTACCGTAACTCCGGCGGCTGGGCAGCATCGAACCAGTTGTATAATCGAGGTTAGGCAGCTCCGGGCCCCCGCCGCAACTGCCTGACCTTTCAGAGAATTCGCAGCATCCATGTCGAAACCGACCAAGCTCAGCATCCTGGGCCTTTCCTTTCTTCTAGCGACGCTCGTAGTCGCCGGCGGACTCGGCGTTAAGGCCAACACCAGCAACGAAGATTCCTACAAGCAGATTGGCGTTTACAGCGAGGTGCTGCAGCGCATCCGCACCGAGTACGTCGAAGATCCCAACGTGCCCGCCGTCACGAACGGCGCGCTCCACGGGCTGCTCGAGTCGCTCGACGCCAACTCCAGCTACCTTGATCCCGCCGAGTACAAGGAATATAAGCAGCGCAAGAACGAGGGTAAGGCGACCATCGGCGCCACGCTGTCCAAGCGCTTCGGCTACGCCGCGGTCGTTGCGGTGATTCCTAATGGTCCGGCCGACAAAGCCGGTATCGATAGCGGAGACATCATCGAGGCCATCGAGGGCAAGAGCACACGCGAGATGTCGCTCGCCGAACTCGACGGCATGCTGACCGGTCAGCCGGGTTCGGTGATCAACGTTTCCGTGGTGCGTCCGCGCAAGGCCGAGCCGACGAAGACCGCCGTCACCCGCGAGATCGTTTCCGATCCGCCGGTCAGCGACAAGATCCTCGAAGACGGCATTGGCTACATTAAGATCGACGACTTCCCCAAGGGACGCACCCAGGAAGTTGCCGCCAAGCTCAAGGAACTGGAGAAGACCGGCGCCAAGAAGCTGGTGCTCGACCTGCGCAACTCCGGCGACGGTGATGAGGACGAAGGCATCACCACCGCGAACCTCTTCCTGAACCACGGCACCATCTCCTTCCTCCAGGGACAGAAGTATCCCAAGCAGTCGTTCAACGCCGATCCGCAGAAAGCCGTCGCCCCGACCATTCCCATGGTCGTGCTGGTAAACCGCGGAACCGCCGGCCCAGCCGAAATCGTGGCCGCCGCGATCATGGAGAACGCTCGTGGCGACGTGGTCGGCGACAAGACCTTCGGCTCGGGCTCGATCCAGAAGGTGATTGAGCTGCCCGACGGCGCTGCGCTGATGCTCTCCGTCGCCAAATACTACTCGCCTTCAGGCAAGGCGCTGCAGGACACGGCCGTCACCCCGAACATCCTCGTAGCCGACAGCACCGATGACTACCTCGTTCCCGACGAGGATGAGAACACCCAGCCCGAAGAGAAGCAGGAGCACGAAAAGAAAGTCACTCCCGACGATCAGTTGAAGCGTGCTATCGATGTGCTGAAGAACCCTGCGCAGAAGGCCGCGTAGTCAAAGCGATCTGCAGAAGACTCAAAGCCGCAGGACAACGCTCTGCGGCTTTTGTGTTGCCACCGGTGTGTCCCGTTTCATGAATGTCACCGGCGGAGATCATTCGTATCGAAGCGCGACAGTAGGCTCGACGTGCATCGCTCTGCGAGCGGGGACATAGCATGCCGCCAAGGCGATGATAGACAACAGCACGGACACGGTAACGTAGGTCACAAGATCAGTAGGTCCGATGCCCACCAGAAATTCACCGACCAAGCGGCCGACACCGAGCGCAAAGAGAAGACCAATCGCCAGGCCAGCCCCAACGATGGCGAGTCCCTGGCGGGATACCATCCAGAGTATCGTTCCCCGCTGTGCGCCCAGAGCCATGCGAACTCCGATTTCCTGAGTTCGCTGTCCTATCGCGTAGGTCATCACTCCGTAAATGCCGACGACCGCCAGCGTGAGCCCCAGCAATCCGAGAGCGGCGGTCAGCCTGGCGCCCAAATTAAACAGGAAGAGATCGTTTCTGATAACATCCGCCATCGTCCGAACACTCAGGACCGGTGTTGTCGGTGCTAATTCCCGAACAACCCTTAAGACCTCCGGGGCAATGGATTGAGGTAATCCGGCAGTGCGAACCTGCAAGGTTTGTGCTGACGTATAGGCCTGCGAAAGCGGGACGTAAAACGCGGGGCCGAACGGCGAATATACGTCTTCGATGCGGCTGTTTCGAACCACACCGACAATCTCGATCGGGTGTAGAGCGTCACCGGTGCGTTTGAAGCTCTGGCCTACGGGGTTGACACGGGGCCAGAAACGCTCGGCCATTGCTTGGTTGATGACCGCGACGCGGGGCGATGATTCGGTATCGGAGTCCAGAAAATCTCGCCCTCGAAGAAGAGCAATGTTCATCGTGGCGAAGTTATCGGGCGATACGGCGTTGAAGTCGGCGTGTAGCTCTTCTCCGCGCTGTGAAACACGGCCCGGAATCGTGATTTCGTTGCTGGGAGTGTTATCGCCGAGCGGCGGCGTCATCGCCAAGCTTGCGGTCTGCACTCCGGAGAGCGCCCGAGTTCGCGCCAACAGTTGGCGATAGAAGTCGCTAGTTTGGACCGGTGAATAGCCATTCTCGCCGGGATCGAGCGCGACATCGAGGACATGAGTCGGGTCGAAACCGAGATCCGCATGCTGCACACTCTGCAGGCTGCGAAGAAAGAGTCCGGCGACAATCAGGAGCCCGAGAGAACCCGCCACCTGCGCCGCGACCAGCACGGAGCGAGTTCGTTGGCTGCGCCCGGTTGAACTCCGCCCGCTTTCGTGCAGGATGTTGCCGAGATTTCCCGTGGAAACTCGTAATGCGGGGAGTATGCCGACGATCCCGGCCGCCAATGCGGCAACAAAAAGCCCATAAAGGAAGACGCGGAAGTGAAAGGGAAATTCGAAGACGATCGGCAAGTCAGTGACGATCGCTGTGGCACTCACGGACCGAAGCGCCAACGAGCCCGCAACAACTCCGGCGGCAGTACCAAACAGGGTCAATAGGACGGTTTCACTCAGCAAATGACGGACCAGGCGGACGCGGCTTCCGCCGAGCGCCGCTCGAACCGCCATCTCCCGCTGACGTCCGCCCGCACGCACCAGAGACAGGTTCGCCACGTTGAGACACGCTAGAGCAAAAACCATGCCAGCGAGGGTCAGAAAGAGTCCGGCAAGCGCGGGCAGCGGGTTGGGTCCATTGATCAGCCCAGGCGGCCGCAAGGGTCTCGCCAGTAAAGCGTTGCCTTCTCCTGGCCGAGGGTACTGTTTCATTAGCCGCTGTCCTAACGGTGCGAGAACAGTATTCGCGCGTTCGACGCTTACGCCGGGGGCGAGCCGCGCCACGATCAGCAAGTCACGCGTGGTCTCAGCCGTGAGGAAGTCGGTATTTCCCCCAGTCTCAACCGTCCTCATGTTGAGCGGCAGGTAGGCCTCCATATCGACGATGGGCGTAGGACCGTAAAAGCCTTTAGGAGCTACGCCGACGATGGTGACAGGACGCCCATTCATGTAAGCGGCTTTGCCGAGAATGCCGGGATCGCCATGAAAGCGCGCCTTCCAATAGCGATAGCTCAGTACGACGACCGGATCAGAACCCAGGTCGCTTCCTTCGGAGGGAAGGATGAATCGCCCGAGATACGGTCGAATACCAAGCATCTGGAAGAATTCGCCGCTGAAAAACAGAGTCTGAGCAGGCCGGGTAATTCCATCGACCGTTAGCCCATCGGCGCGGCCCGTGGGGCCCGAGAGTCCCCCTAGAATCATTGCATTCATATCGGAAAACACGTCGCCAGTCTGTTCACGCAGCTGACGAAATTCGGGACCTGAGAACGCTGGATCAAAATGGCTTGCGTCTCGCGGAAACACCAGGAAGGTGAGCTCACGTGGCTTCTGAACGGGCAGCGGCTTGATCAGCAATGTGTCGACTATGGTGAAGATGGCGGTATTGGCGCCTATGCCTAGCGCGAGCGTGACCACGGCTACGACGGTAAAGCCAGGAGACTTTCGTAGTGAGCGCCAACCAAATCGCAAATCCCGAAGGAGTGCTTCAAAAAAGGCCAGCCCTCGCTCGGCCCAATACGCTTCCCGCACAGCTTCCGGGGGCCCGAACTTCAGCACCGCCTGCCGTCGCGCCTCCGCCGGCGACAATCCGGCGCGAAGATTGTCGGCCGTTTGCAGAGCGAGATGTTCCGCAATCTCTTCCTGCAATCGTTCATCATCCCGTCGCCTCATTGCCGAGTTGAACAGGCGCGCGCAGAAGCGCTTCAGAGATCTCATGAGAAATCCTCCGCCTTCGCTTGCAAGAACCGTCCGATAATAGCGGCAGTTCGCTCCCACTCCCGTGTTTCCGCTTCGAGCAGCTTGCGCCCGGCCCGCGTCAGCCGGTAGAAACGCGCCCTGCGGTTGTTCTCCGATGCGCCCCACTCCGATGCAATAGCGCCTTCCTGCTCCAGCCTAAGGAGGACGGGGTAGAGAGTGCCCTGATTGACGGCAAGCAGATCGCCACTGATCTGTTCAATACGGCGCGCGATTCCGTAACCGTGCAGCGGCCCCAGGACCGCGAGAGTCTTGAGGATCATGAGCGCCAACGTGCCTTGCTGAACGTCTGTCTTTTGTTTCATGACTCTATCTTTTGTTTACCAACAGGAAGGATGGCATACTTCCTATGGGAAAGCAACAGGAGAGCAAGTGCGCAAGAGCGATGGGCGGGTGTCCCATATCCCGCTGGCGAAGGGTTCGACTATCGGCGGAATCCCAAGGTTTGCAGGCGGTACTTGGCCATGAGCCGCTGGAAGGCACTGCGCTGCATGCCGCAACGTCGCGCCGCCTCGGAAACATTGCCAGCCGTTTCCGAAAGGACTTCGGAAATATAACGCGACTCGAACTCCTCAATCACGCGTCGCTTGGCAGCCCGAAATGATTCTTCGTTGGAGGGCACCGTTCCCTTCACGGATTCCAGAATGGTGAGAGGAAGATCCAGGGGAGTGATCTGGTTGAACTCGGTGAGCGAAACGGCTCGTTCCAAGACATTCATCAACTCGCGCACATTACCCGGCCAGTGGTATCGCTCCATGATCATCATCGCGGCATTCGAAATTTTCACTTCCTTGCCGGTCTTTTCGACAAAATGCCGCAAGAAATGCCGGGCCAGGGGCGCGATGGCTGAGGGCCGATCGCGCAGCGGAGGCAGCTCGATCGTAACCACATTAAGGCGGTAATAGAGGTCTTCCCGGAAAGTGCCGTCTTTCACCATTTCACGCAAATTGCGGTTGGTGGCGGCAATGAGGCGAAAATCGGTTCTAAGCAGTTCGGTGCCGCCCACGCGCCGGAACTGGTGGTCCTGCAAAACGCGCAGCAATTTGGATTGCATAGTGAGCGGGAGCTCGCCGATTTCGTCCATAAAGGCCGTCCCATCGGCAGCCGTTTCGAGCAGACCACGCTTACTGCCTACCGCCCCGGTGAATGCACCCTTTTCATAACCGAACATTTCTGATTCGAGAAGGTTTTCCGGCATGGCAGCGCAATCGATAGGAACGAATGGGCGGTGACTGCGGCGGCTGGCTTTATGAATTGCTCGCGCCGCCAGCTCTTTGCCGGTACCGCTCTCGCCAGCCAGGAGGATGTTGGCTTCGCTGGTAGCCAGCTTGCGAATGGTTTCCAGCACTTTCTGCATCTGCGGACTCGTAGCTACGATTTCTGTGAACGGCTTCATGCTGCTGAGTTCGCCTTGCAGCTCGCGGTTTTCCTCGACCAGCCGCCGATGATCGAGGCTGCGCTGGGTGGTCACCTCCAGCTCGGCCATGGAGAAAGGCTTGAGCAGGTAGTCGAAGGCGCCCTCACGTACTGCTTCGATTGCAGTATCTACGGTTCCGTGGGCAGTGATGATGATCGCAGTAATATCGGGATTGATTCTCTTTGCCTGACGCAGCACCTCAAGCCCGTCCATGTCAGGCAGACGCAGATCGATAACCGCGAGGTCGATGGGCGTCTCGCGCAGCGCTTGTAAACCAGCTGCACCGCTTTCGGCAAGCCAGACTTCGTGGCCATGCCGTGCCAGAATCTTCCGGCAAGTCTGGCACATCTCGGGCTCGTCATCGACCACGAGGACCCGTGCCCTATCAACCGCGACCGTTTCCGCTGCCGCCATGTCCGTTGTTCTCCACTGGAAGCATGATGCTAAATGTCGAGCCCTTGTCCGGGATACTGCTCACGCGAATTTCTCCGCCGTGATCGCGAATGATTCCGTAGCTCACCGCAAGGCCCAGCCCTGTCCCCTTGCCCGCCGGCTTGGTGGTAAAGAACGGATCAAAGATCCGAGCCTGGTTCTCTTCAGTAATTCCCGTCCCCGTGTCTGAAATGTTGACCGCTACCTGGCCACCGCCGCCGTTGGTGATGCTAATGCCCAAGCGCCCACCCTGAGGCATTGCGTCAATCGCATTGTTCATTAGGTTGACAAGAACCTGCTGCAACCCGTCGACATCTGCCCTGATGGTGAGGATACGACCCGAAGAGGACCGCTCAATTTTGATGCCGGCACTATGGCAGCGGGGCGCTTCCAGCGCAATTACCTGGTCCACAAGCTGGGCCAAGTCCACCGATTGAATACTCAAGGGCGAGGGCCGCGCAAAAGTCAGCAGGCTACGGAGGGTCGAAGCCATACGCTCCGCCTGGTTTCGCACTACCTTGAGATCCGCTTTTGCTTCGCCCGACAGGTCGTGTTGAGTAGCGAGGATATAGTCGGTACGACCCAGGATAATGCCGATGGGATTATTGATCTCGTGTGCCATACCGCTGGCCAGTTCGCCCACCGAGGCCAGCTTGGCAGCCTGAAGCAATTGCCGGTTGGCCAGCTCCAACTGCTCTTTCTGGCGTTCGATGGTGTGGCCAGCCTCCCGTACCCGCAGACTGATCAGAATCAAGAAAAGGAATCCTAAAGTCTCCAAGGCCTCGATTCCCGCCCGCGCCAGAAATGCAGCTGGCACGCCTTGTCCGGGTTCGATTTCCAGATAGTCATCGTAAGTGTCGAAGAAGAAATGGCTGGCCAGAAAGAACGTGGCAAGGATGAGGAGCGGAGTACGAGGAAGATCAAGCTTGCGGTCGCGCACACGCCACAACAAGAAGCCCAGAACCACAAAGGTCACCGTCCAGAACAGCAACTCGGTAACCGAAAGGGTGGTCAGGGTCGCGTCTGCGACGAGACCTGTCATGAAGTGCCTCCCAGCGGGAAATGTGACATTTCGCGGTTCGCACTAGTGACGTGGCGCTGCTTCTTTTTGCCTTTATCTGTGAGGATACGGCGAAAGGCACCGTGAGACAAGACAATCCATGTGGAGATTGTCTCCAGTTCCAATTGGGAACGCCTTATTTCTTGACCTCGATTTCTTCCACCGGATGTACCTCGTACCAATGATTCTCTCGATCGTATCGGCTTATGCCTCGAATGGTGACACCCTGACCCACATCGGGAATGACAGAGCAAGGCAGTTTCGGAATGCACTCTGCGATGATGAAGTCCGCGCCATCGGAAACCTGAATGTGCGTGTCGCCATCCCTCTCTGACTTCACACTCTTCACCTTTCCCGTGATTTCCACGTGCGTGTAATGGTTGGCAGGCATATCCGCTATAGCGACTTTGAAGTACTGCCGCGGTTCCTCAGAACTCTGGTCAGCCGCCATACTGGCACGTCGCTTCTCGTCATAGGCGCGCCAGAACAGCGACAGCACAACGACCAGTGCCAGCGCAAAGATACCGATTGCAAACCAGACGCTCACGCTGGTCGATCGCATCCGAGTGGAAGTGGCAGTCATCGTTCCCGTCTCTGATCGTCAGTTGCCGGGTTCAAGTGCTCAGCTGGTAAGTGCATTAATAGCAATCAAACATTGATCAGCCTTAGAAATTAACAAGGAAGTTTGCCCGGACGATGCTTTGTACACACCGTCCGGGCATCATGGTCACCTCAGATCTGCTCAGTAGTGGCCGGAAAGAATCGTAGGTCCGTTATGGATACCGATCGACACCGTCGTGCCCTTGGTCACGTTCGGTGCGCGTCGTCCAGTCAGAACGAGGGCGCCGCCCTGGTCCAAACTCGGAAACGAGCCAACGTACTTTCCGTTTACCTTAACGTCGAGAAGCGTTCCGTCTGGGACGTTGACTTGGTCGCAGTCAGCTTCGAAGCGACGGAAGGTGTCTTGCACTTCGTAGTCGGAGTTCCCGATGGGGGTCATGCCGTCGTAGGACCGACCGCTCAGAACGATCGTCCAGTCGATGTGCACCCCAGAGGGGCGTTGAGCGAATGCGAACGGAGCAGCTGCGGCGAGGACAAACAGCAACAGGCCAATCACAGAGGGTTTAGCGAGCGTCAGTTTCTTCGGGTCCATGAGGCATCTCCTTAGCGTCGGGATTTGGGATTTGTCGATAGGTCGTTTATCGACTTTGTGTCTTGCCTAAATGCAGGTGCGAAGCCAACCCTGGCGGTTCCCGTATCTGTCGGGCATTCATTTACTTGCAAGAAGTGCGCAGGAAGCGTTACGGGGCTTTGTGCCGCGTCGGAAAATCGCAGTTCTCGGCTAACCCGCAGGAAATGCGATCACTAGGCTGGTTCATGTAGTTGTGGCACTGCCACGCGAATGTTGCAGTCGCTGGCGGCCCAGGACTAGTGGCCTACATTTGCCAGCTAAGCAGGGGTCGCGGCGACGACCGAGCCGAAGATTTGCGCATTATCGGACGTAGAGTCCCACCTGACGGAGACCGAGCAAGAAAGCCCAGGCTCGTAATTTTGCGGTCACGCCACCAATCGAAAGCGTGTCTGTGCTAGTCTGGCGGACAACGCACAGTTGCCGGGACGACATCTGTTCTCTACGAGTGTCTATTCCCTGGGGAGACCGACCAAAAATGGGCCCGAGCAAACGGCAGAAGTGTCTACACCCTTCGTTTCAGGTCTCGTTACTCGGCGGCGCGCTGGTTTGCGGCCTCCTGCTGAGTTCCTCTCCTCTGCTTGGGCAGATGCCGGACCACGCGTCTTCTATAGCGGCGACAGCCGCCACTCCGGCTGCGGAGCCCCAAGGGGGCGTCGCAATCGGCACCATCAGCGGCACCGTGCTGGACGTGACCGGTGCGCCGCTCTCGGGGGCCGAAGTCAAGCTCACTCGCGATCGAAACACGCCGGCCAAGCAAACCAGTACGGCACAGGATGGCCGCTACTTCTTCGCCAACATCGCGCCGGGTCCCTTCGAGCTGAGCATCACGCATGCGGGCTTCGAGTCGAAGACCGTGTCCGCAACCCTGCCCGACTCGGAGGGCTACTTCGCTCCGGCGATCACGCTTGCGTTGGCGGCGGTGGTCACTGAGGTGGACGTGTACCTTACAACCGAGGAGATTGCGCAAGAGCAGATCAAGCAACAGGAGCAGCAGAAGCTGCTGGCAGTGATTCCCAACTTCTACACCAGCTATGTTGCCAATGCCGCGCCGATGAATCCGAAGCAGAAGTTCGAGCTGGCGTGGAAGCTGGTGATCGATCCTTCGTCATTTGTGATCGCCGCGATGATCGCCGGAGGCCAGCAGGCCAACGATTCGTTCCCCGGCTACGGACAGGGCGCCGCCGGTTACGCCCGGCGCTTCGGCGCAGCCTATGGCGACTTCTTTATCGGCACCTACGTCAGCAACGCCATCCTGCCCTCGCTCTTCAAGCAGGACCCACGCTATTTCTACAAAGGCAACGGCACCACCAAGTCACGCATTCTTTATGCCCTCGAGCGCTCCGTGATGACCCGGGGCGACAACGGCCACCTGCAGCCCGACTACTCGGGCATTCTCGGCAGCCTGGCGGCGGGTGGAATCTCGAATCTCTATTATCCCGAAGGCAGCCGCCACGGTTTCACTACGACGCTGACCAACACGCTCATCGGCATCGGCACGGGAGCTGGCGTGAACATCCTGCAGGAGTTTGTGTTCCCCAAGATCACGCCTAAATTGCCCAAGCACAGTGCCTCGACCTCGTAACGATGTTCGTCAAACATCGTTCGATATGCTGAGGTTGATCCTGGTTCTGGTCGGTGCCGCCGCCTATGGCGGTCTTGCCATTCTCGGCTGGGGTGGCTTTCGTCCATTCTTTTCGCACACGCCTCTGACCGTTCTCTTTGTCGTGCTGTTGGCAATGACTGTGGTCGCGCTGTTTGCCGGTGGCAATCTAAGCTCCGGCGTTCGCGAAGATCGCGGCAATCGCTGGGTGATCGCGCTTTTTTCCGCAGTTGGATTGCTCGATGGCTATCTTCCCGCGCTGACGGACCGCTTCAATTTCTGGACCATCGATCACGACACCATTCGCTGGCTCGGCGTAATTGCGTTCGCTATCGGCGGTAGCTTGCGGTTGTGGCCCGTATTCGTACTCGGGCGGCGATTCAGCGGGTTGGTCGCAATTCAGCCCGGGCACGCTCTCGTCACTACGGGCATTTATCGTTTCATCCGTCATCCCAGCTATCTGGGAATGCTACTCACTGCGTTCGGCTGGGGCCTGGGTTTCCGCGCGGGCGTAGGCCTGCTCCTCGCGGCCATGTTGATTCCGGTGCTGATCGCGCGTATGAATTCAGAAGAGCGACTGCTGCAGTCCCAGTTTGGAGAACAATACGACGATTACCGCTCGCGTACCTCCCGCTTGATTCCCGGAATTTACTAACAGCGGTCTCCCGTCCCAGCTCCTTCTGCCGGAGCGGGAATTAGTGACAGCATTCCGTGCCCCAACTCACTCGCGAGCAACAGTCGCTGATGCGTCCGGAGCCAGCGCACTCTCGACCTCCGTCCAGAAGTCCGAAACCTCGAAGCGCTTGCCTTTCACGATCGTAACGACGAACTGCTCCCACGAACCAGGGACGGGTCGTCCCGCCTCGATCAGCTCCCACAAGCGACGCGCAGCACTCTCTTCCCTGGTCTTAAGCCGCTTCAGCTGCTCTGGTCTCAGGAACTGCAGCAGCTTTTCCACGTGCATGCGGAACGTGCCTGAGGTCGACGTGTTGCCGTGCTTATAGAAGGAAAGCAAAGCCGCCAACGAGTTCACGACTCGCATTTCGGGCTTCTCGCCCGGCATGCCTCCGTCCGGCTCCAACATCCCGGACAGGCTGACCAGCAAGTCCGCTGCGCTCTGCAGTGCGGCTGCTGTACCCTGCTTCGAGCCAAACACTCCCTCCAGGAATGCTCCCACCGGTCGTCCTCTGCTGGGGTGCCTCGACTTCCCCAACGCCTGCGCCTCAGTCCGGCAATTCCATTTCGCCAAGTCCCGGCTCCGATTCGATGACACGGGCATTGGCAATGATATGAAGGCGCGAGCGTAAAGGGGGACCGACGCTGGGATTGGTCATGCCATCGCGATAGATCGTAGCCAGGCTTGATAGCGATCCCGGTGCGATGCCGTCCTCGTATTCCTTCCGTGCCTCTTGCCTGGAACGAAGCTCGGACGCGACATCGAACCCGCCACCCGAGATGCGAAAGCGGCGCAACATCGCCTTGCGCGGTAGCGCGAATGCGTACATTCGACCGGCTGCGGCTGGTTCGATTGGCATTCGTGCCGAACCCAGAGGCGAGCTCCAACAGGCAGAATCTGCTGAGCAACAGGTTCTGCATCGTAAGTTGCATACCTTGTCGCCGTCCCTAAACGCAGGGCCCAAATGTAATCACGCTCATCAATCGTCTCCGTTCTCTTGATGGTCATTGTTAGCAGCCAGTTCTGCAGCCAACCGTGCAACGGCTGACCGCAGTTGCCGAATGCGCCATGGACTGAGGCCGTCTCTCACTTCGACCGTCACATCAGGCGAGATTCTGTACATCGACCAGGACTCCGGTGCAATAGCAACAGGTCGATCGACAGCCTGTTGTGCAAACTGGTATTCGATCTCGGTCAGCGTCATGCCGCCGCTCTGCAGTAGTCGCACCTTCTGAATAGCGGCAAGATGGTCCTGCGTGTACGCGGCTCCGCGTCCGCCGCGCACCGGTCCAGGAATGAGTCCTCGGCTGATGTAGTAGCGAATGGTGCGTTCCGGCACAGCTGACTTCTTGGCCAGCTCGTTCAGGCTGATCCCACTGCCGGCTTCGCTTGGAGCCGTCTCGCGCTGCTTCGGCCTGTCCACGAAAAACAGTGTATCAAAACTAGGCAGTGTCAAGTACTGTCAAATTATTTAGGCTGATTTTTGCCTCTGAGTGACGGGCCAAGACCGCTCGGCTCAGATAGCGGATCCGGCTAGGAGCCGTCGCCAAGTACTCCCGCCCGCATGAATATCCGCGCGATCAGTACTCCGTAGATGAAGCCGCCGATGTGCGCCAGGTAGGCCACCCCTCCGGTCTGCGCCTGCGCCACCTGGCCAGCGTTAATCACCTGGGTTAGGAACCAGAAGCCGATCAACAGGCAAGCCGGGATAAATGTAATCTTCACAAAGATGAAGATGACCAGAATTGACTTAATCTGATCGCGCGGATACATGACCAGAAACGCGCCCATCACTGCGGCAATCGCTCCACTCGCACCGAGGTTGGGAACCGTGGAGTGGGGGTTGGCCACGACCTGCGCCAGCATGGCCACGAGTCCTCCGACTAGGTAGAAAATTAGGTATCGGCCGCGGCCCATCGCGTCTTCGACCTCGGGACCAAACGCCCAGAAGAAGACCATGTTGCCGATGATGTGCGACCAACTCGCATGCATGAACATCGCCGTCAGCATCGTGATCCAGCGATGGCCCGAAACGATCTGTTCCGGAATGGCTGCCCACTGCATCACGAAAGGCTCGCCATGTACCAGCTCCATTCCGAAAACGATGACGTTGACGATGATGATCAGGGCGGTGACGAGCGGAATACGAACCGGGCGTCTCGACGCGTCGGTTAGCGGAACCAGGCCTCCCATGCCGTCATCCTCCGTTTAGGTAGTTGCGTTGACCGAATGAGGGCCTCGATATTAGCACGGGGTTCATTCCCCCTTGATCAGCCTTTCCATTTTCACCTCTGCCTCTAAGCTTTCGAGGTCGCGGAAAATGGTCACTACAGCCATTGTTCGGCCTTTCTGCTGGTAGCTGACTTTGCAATCCTTCTTCCCGACATCTCCGTCGATATCGATCTGGTCCCACTTCTCCGCGTGCCCCACATAGTTGATTGGGATATCGTAGTGCTGACTCCAAAAGAACGGTACCGATTCGAACCGCTCGCGTGCACCGAGCATGTTCCGGGCAGCGGTCTGTCCTTGACGCTCCGCCACCACCCAGTGTTCAACGCGAATCCGCTCACCGGTGTGAGGATCGGGCCAGCGTGCGGCATCTCCTGCGGCAAAGACTCCCGGCGCACTGGTTTGCAGGTATTCATCGACTTCAATTCCACGGTCGATCGTCAGGCCTGCTTGTTCTGCCAAGGCAAGGGATGGACGCACTCCCGCGCCTACAACGATGAAGTCAGCTTCAATTGTTTGTCCGTTGCTCAGTGACACTGTGTTTCTGTCAACACGTTTAACCGTCTCGCCGAGATGGAAGACAACTCCATGCGACTCGTGCAGGCTTCGAACAAAGGCTCCTACTTTCGATCCGAGTTTCTTCTCCATCGGTACTGGGTCGGGCGCGACGACGTGCACAGCGAGCTCCCGCGCGCGCAGCGACGCTGCCACTTCCAAGCCAATGAAGCTGGCGCCGACGACAACAGCCTGCTTCGCTGACCTTGCTCTCGCGATGATCGCCTTACTATCCGAGAACGAACGCAGATAGAAGATTTGCGACGGGCCGGCACCTTCCAGGGGCAGCTTTACGGGATCCGCTCCCGTCGCCAGCAACAACGCTCCGTATTCGTGCGTTCTACCATCTTCCGTGGTGATCTTCTTTTGCTTCGTGTCCAGTGATGTAACGCGCGAATTGAGCACCAGGTCGATCTTGTGCTCCGAATACCAATCAGGCGGCCGCAGCGGAATCCATTCCTCGGGCGCGGTTCCAGCCAGATAGTCCTTCGAAAGATTAGGCCGGTCGACCGGCGGAGCGCCATCGGCGCTGACCATCGTCACGGGTCCGCTGTAGCCTTCCCGGCGAAGCATTTCGGCCGCGGCAAGCCCTGCGGCGCCGCCGCCAACGATGACAATGGAGGAGGCGTGCGTCGTCGTCGATGCCCGCTTAGGACCGACAGGCGCAGCT
>Ga0306921_10001349_pt1 | contig 23615 bp, 16 predicted proteins | sample sta12Cox44000080_FD_203760 | JGI IMG/M metagenome (GOLD analysis project Ga0306921, IMG submission 203760) | Lab enrichment of tropical soil microbial communities from Luquillo Experimental Forest, Puerto Rico - statoxic.12C.oxic.44.000.080 (v2)... | ecosystem: Environmental > Terrestrial >...
CCGCTCCCCCGAGCACCTTCCGGCGTTCCAGCACCAGCACCTTCTTGCCGGATCGTGCCAGGTACGCGGCGTTGATCAGGCCGTTGTGACCGCCGCCAATGACGACCACGTCGTACAACTGAGGCATCCTTTATAACTCCACCGTGAATGAGAACCACTGCCACCACACAAAGAACGAACATTCTACTGGCAGCGCATCGGCTTCACAAGGTCACCCGAACATCGTCCCTGCGGTTGTTCTCTTGCCGCAATTCGAGAATCAAACCTATAATTCGATTGCCCAAAACGCAATTCTTTCGCGATTTTCCGGTAATCACCATTTTGGAGGAAACGTGCCCGTTGGAACCGCATTCCACGAAAGAACCCTCGCCCTTTGCGAGAGCCTGAACTTTAAAGAATGGTCCGGGTATTACACGGTCAGCGTCTACGAAATGACGCACGAACACGAGTACAACGCTATTCGCAATTCTTCGGGGCTAATCGATATCACACCCCTGTTCAAATATCGTGTGACCGGCCCGGATGCCACACGGCTCGTCAACCGCGTTATCGCGCGCGACATTAACAAGGTGGTGGTCGACCAGGTCATTTACTGCTGCTGGTGCGATTCCTCAGGCAAGGTGATCGACGATGGCACGATCACCCGCCTTGGTGAAAACGACTACCGCTGGACCGCCGCCGATCCGAGCCTTCGCTGGTTCCAGCAAAATACCTTGGGCGTGAATGTCCAAATCGAGGATATTTCCGAGCAGCTGGCGGCGCTGGCGCTGCAAGGCCCGACGAGTGGAAAGCTGCTTCACGCCGTGGCCGACGCCAACATCGCAGGATTGAAATATTTCCGCGTCACCCATGGAAAAATTGCCGGTGTTCCCGTTGACATTTCGCGTACCGGTTATACCGGCGACCTGGGTTACGAAATCTGGATTCCCTGGAAGGACGCTTTGAAGGTCTTCGACGCATTGATGAACAAGGGCCGGGCCTTTGATATTCATCCGGCAGGCATGGTCGCACTGGATATAGCGCGCATCGAGGCAGGGCTCATCCTAATTGAAGTCGACTATATCTCGAGCAAGCGGGCTCTCATTGCGGAGCAGAAATACGCGCCAAGCGAAATTGGCCTCGGAAAACTCGTCGATTTGAAGAAAGCAAGCTTCGTCGGCCGCGAGGCCCTCGCCGAAGAGGCCGCGAAAGGCGGTCCCGCAAGGAATCTGGTTGGGTTGGAGGTTAACTGGAGCGAGGTAGAAGCGCTGTACGAGAAAATCGGTATGCCACCCCAGGTTCCCGCCACCGCCTCACGCGTGGCGGTTCCTGTTTATCGCGCTGGCCGCCAGGTCGGCAAAGCGACCTCGACGACATGGTCGCCGACACTCAAGCGCATGATCGCCCTGGCCTCCATAAGTCGCGAAAGCGCTACCTTGGGTTCGACCCTCAGCTTGGAATTGACGGTTGAGGCATCTCGCAAAACCGTCTCCGCCAAGGTGGTGCCCCTTCCGTTTTTCAATCCCCCTCGCAAAACCGCGCCGCTCGCAATCTGAGCCGAGCGGCCGCGGCGTAGCTTGGGGTCAGTGAGACGCGGCAAAGTGCTCGGCGTTGGCCAAAAGCCAATCCAGGTCGCTGCGTTCCAGCCATCGGCCGTTCAAAACGACAGAGCGGATTTTCTCTGTGTTGCGAATGTCCTCGAGCGGATTTGCATCCAGGAGAAGCAAATCCGCTCGCTTACCCGTCTCGATCGTCCCGACCTCGGCGCCCTTGCCTAGGAATTCCGCGGGCTTTGCTGTCGCCGCCTGAAGCGCCTGCAGTGGCGTCAATCCCGCCCGCACCAGGTAGGCCAGCTCTTCATGAAGGCTGAAACCCGGAAAAACGTTCGGTGCGGCCGCGTCTGTTCCTGCCAAGATCGGCGCGCCGGCAGCGTTCATTCTTCCGACAATCTCGAGCGACCGTTTGAACATCTCTTCGCGGAGTGAAAAATCTGGCGCGCTGTTGCCGTCCAGGCTCTCTTTGCGCCCCTGTTCCCAGATTTGCTTCAGGTTCGAGGCGAGAAATCTTGAACGTGGGTCATGGGTCAGGTCGGTCTCTGGGGTCAGGTAGCCCATGTGGACGAGTAATGGAAAAGTCGGTACCTGCCACGTCTGATTCGTCAAGAATTCGTGCAACAACGTCTCCGTTTTCTGCATCGATGCGGAATCGAGCAGGCGGCGTTGCCACCGGCGGCTTCTTTCCCGGGCGGCATGGATGGTTTCGTTCGTCGGACCAGGCGCAAGTTGTTCGCGACGGAGTTCTTCCTCGCGCGAGGAGGTCGCCAGCAGAACGCCCGTGAGGTGCTCGATGCTAGCCTGGCCGGCTGCCGATGCTTCCGCGGCGGAAACCGTATCGGGAACGTGGCCAACAAATCGCATACCCTCGGTTCGGCACTCGTTGGCAATGCCAAAATATGCCTCACGGCTCAAGCGGGACTGTACCTTGATGAAATCGACGCCCTGCGATTTGAGCTGGCTCACCGCCTGGTGCGCTTCAGTTGCCGAACGAACAATCATTGCTGGCTGAAAGCTGGGTGGCTCACCATCTAGATAGGGCCCGGTGAAGAAAATCTGAGGACCGAGCCGTTCGCCAGATTCGATTTCCGCGCGCAAAGCCTTCAGGAATTCGACCTTGCCACCCATATCGCGGACCGTCGTTATTCCATTGGCGACGAGCAGTGGGAGAAAGAACTCGCGGCTTCCGGCCGGTTCACCTGCGCCGGTAAGGTGCACGTGCATGTCGGCAAGCCCGGGAATGAGAAATTTGCCAGCGCCATCGAAAATCTTGGCACGGCTAGGAATCAACACTGAAGATGACGGGCCGACCGCTGAGATGCGCGTTCCGGTTATGACAACTGTGGAGTCAGGCCGAGGTGGTGCACCCGTGGCATCAAGAACGGTGACGTGTGTGACGGCGATGACAACAGGACGCGACGCAGAACACGACTGGAGCCAGCTGCAGGCAGCAAACAAAATAAGCCAGGACACGATGCAGGCGGCTATGCGCTGCTTTGGTTTCTCCATAGCCCATCATTGTGCGAGGCGGTTGTATTTTCTGAGGACCGCACGGAGTTGCTCGTGCGGCAGCGCTGTTACGTGATGATTCTCGATACCGGTCATGGAGGTAGCTGCAATCATCGCATTAATTATGGCTTCTTCGGTGGCTTCGACCGTCGCCGCAAATACCGGATTAAGCTTGTCGTTGGGAAACATTTTCAGATCAACCATGCGGTCGACCGCGGCGGCACCTTGGTTGGCCGTCGAAAACGCGATAAAAATGTCGCCGGAGCCATTACCGGAGATGCTACCGTCGCGTCCTAGTCCTAACGACACCCGGCGCGCCAGCCGTTTCAGCTGGTGAGGAAGCAGCGGCGCATCGGTTGCAACGATCACAATGATGGAACCGCGCTCGGTGATGTCATCGGGCGCAAACGCGTAAGGATCCTCCGCCTTGATCTCGCGCCCTACAGGAATTCCGGCAACGCGAAAATTCTGGCGTGACCCATAGTTGCATTGCACAAGCACACCGACCGTGAAGCCGCCGTCCTTCTCGGCAAGCTTGCGCGAAGATGTGCCAATTCCTCCTTTAAACCCGTTGCAAATCATGCCAGTCCCGCCACCAACGGCGCCCTCTTCGACTGGCCCGCCATGCGCGGTTTCAATGGCGTGGAAAGCGTCTTCTGGCTTTACGTGAAACCCGTTGATGTCGTTCAACCAGCCGTCCCAGGTCTCGGCCACAACCGGCAGCGACCACCAGTCGTCTTCGGGTCCTATCTTGCGATGCGCCACCGTCCATTGGATCACCGCATCGCGCACGACTCCGACACTGTGCGTGTTCGTAATCATCACCGGACCAATCAAGAAGCCTGATTCCTCGACCCAGGTCGTTCCCGTCATTTCGCCGTTTCCGTTCAGCGACCACCAGCCGGCGAATACACCCGTGTCTCTTACCTCCTTTCCACGCGGGAAGACGGCGGTGACCCCGGTTCGCACCGGACCCTTTCCGACGACAAGTTTGCCTTCACCGGTGATAAGCGTCGTGTGCCCCACCGTTACTCCCGAGACGTCGGTAATGGCGTTGAGCGAACCGGGTGTGCCGTCAAACGGTACGCCCAGATCGCGGGCGCGAGGCTTGGTCCCCGATTTCTCTTGGGCGGAGCCGGGCAGAACGACTAAACCAATCGCACAAACCGCCGCCAGCAGGCATGAGTTTTGAAGCATAGAAAAGGCGTCTCCCGTCGCGATGAAGCTTGTTTAAATCGTTTTAATGCAATGAAGCAGTCCAATCAAGTGGAAAAGACTCTTTCGAGCGCGTGTTGCAAAGCTCCCGCAATCACTTGGCACTCTTGCGCCGTGATGACGAAGGGCGGCGCAAGCAGAATATGATCTCCACGCGTGCCGTCGACAGAGCCCTGCCCGGGATAAACAAGCACGCCTTTCTCCAACATGGCTTGGCGGATTTTTTCTGCGATGCCAGTTTCTTTCGGGAAAGGCTCGCGCGTGGATTTTTCTTTCACAAATTCAACGCCTTGCAGCAAGCCGAGGCCGCGAACTTGGCCCACGTGGGGGTGGCTTTCTAAAGGAAAGAGCGCGTTGCGCAGTGTTTGTCCGGCCTGCGTTACGCGATCAAACAGCTTGCGCGCCTCGAGATAATCAAACACGGCATTACCGGCTGCGGTCGCTACGGGGTGCGCCTGGTAGGTAAAGCCGTGCGTGAAGCAAGCCGTGCCGTTCTCAAAGGCTTCTACGATCTGAGGCGCCACGAGAACCGCACCGAGCGGCGCATATCCACTGGAGATTCCCTTCCCCATGAGAATAATGTCCGGCTCGAAGCCCCAATGCTCGCTCGCAAAGGGCTTTCCTGTCCGGCCCATACCGGTCATTACTTCATCGGCGATAACCAAGATTCCTCGCTCGCGGCAAATTTCTGCCACGCGCGCGGTGTAGCCATCGACAGCGGGTGCTGCGCCGAGGGTCGCTCCGACAACGGGTTCGAAGATGAACCCGGCTACAGTGCCTGCATCGTCGGCGCGCAGGAAGGTGTCCAGATCCTCGGCACAGGCGAGATTGCATTCCGGAAACGTCTTGTGGAATGGGCAGTGATAACAAAAACACGGAGCCACATGGCCCCACTCCGGAATCATCGGTGAGTACGGTGCTCGACGGGCGACGTTGCCGCTGATAGACATCGCGCCGAGGGTGCTGCCGTGATAGCTCTGTTTGCGTGAAACAATGCGATAGCGCGTAGGTTGCTTGCTCTCCAGAAAGTATTGCCGCGCGAGCTTCATTGCGGTTTCAGTGGCTTCGGAACCACCGGAGGTAAAGTAGACGCGTCCGCCATTCTGAAAATTGCGAGGCGCGAGAGCCAGAACACGCGCTGCAAGTTTTTCCGCTGGCTCGGAGTGGAATTGCGTCGTGTGCGCGAATGCAATCTGAGCTGATTGGGTAGCCATCGCCCGACCGATCTCTTCGACGCCGTGCCCGATGCTCACCACTGCCGCTTGGCCCGAAGCATCCAGATACCGGCGGCCGTTCGCGTCGAATATCCAGCAGCCCGCGCCTCGCACAGCGATTGGGTATTGCTTACGAAGATTCCTGGAAAAAAGCGCTGTCGTGTAGATGGCCGCACCCATATCCGAATTGTAACAGAAGGGCCGGAAGGGCACGGTTCGGCGCTTCTGGCCGCGGCCCCGTTTGGCCGGTCGGCCTGCGACGCGCATACCGGTGTGGTACTCTTTCGCGGGTTTGGAGGAATCGACTTGAATCTGGCTTCATACCTGCGATTCATAAAGGCTTTTTGTTTGTTGATGGTTTTGAGTCTCAGCCATTCATACGCGCAAACCGTGCAGCCGCCCGCCCGGCTCGCCGTTGATTTGCGAGACGCACCGTCGCACATTTTTCACGCGAAACTGACGTTGCCGGTGAAGGCTGGACCGCTCACGCTGGTCTATCCCAAATGGATTCCCGGCGAACACTCCCCGACGGGGCCGATCGTTGATTTTGTGGGATTGAAGATCAGCGCCGACGGTAAGGATATTCCGTGGCGACGTGATGAAGTGGATATGTACGCGTTCCATATCGACGTGCCCCCAGGCGTCGAAACCCTGGAAGCAAGGTACGACTACCTGTCCCCGGCCGAGCCGACCACTTGGCGTGAGCCTCCTTCGTCCACTGCCAAGCTGGCGGTTCTGAATTGGTATCTGCTGACCCTGTATCCGCAAGGTGCGAAGACCGACGACCTCATCTACGTCGCGAGCCTGCGATTGCCGGCGGGTTGGAGGTATGGCACGGCCCTTCCCGTCGCAAAGGAGACTGCGGACGAAGTAGAATTTGCTCCGGCTTCACTGACAACGGTCATTGATTCACCCTTGGTTGCCGGCGCCTACCTGCGCAACATCGACCTCTCTCCTGGCCAGAAGCCAACCCATACAGCGCATGTTGTCGCCGACGGGAGCGCCGCGCTCGATGCATCGCCCGTAGAAGTGCAGCACCTCCGCCAGTTGGTCGCAGAAACAGGAGCGCTCTTTGGAGCGAGGCATTACCGCCGCTACGATTTTCTACTCACGCTTAGCGACCGCATGCCGCCTGACGGCGTGGAGCATCACGAATCCAGTGACAATCGGACAGCGGAAAACTTTTTTCTCGACCCCGAATTGTTTGAGAGCTCTGACTTGCTGGCCCACGAGTTTACGCATTCGTGGAACGGAAAATACCGGCGGCCCGTTGGACTCGCCACACCGGACTATCAAACGCCGTTGAAAGGCGACCTGCTGTGGGTGTATGAAGGGCTGACGCAGTATTACGGTTATATGCTGTCCGCGCGCTCGGGCATCATGCCGTTGAAACTGCTGAATGAATACCTCGCAACGACGGCGGCATATCTAAATGACCGGCCCGGTCGCACCTGGCGTGATCTACAGGATACGGCGGTCTCGGCGCAGATTCTGTACAGCATCGGCCCCGCGGGTTCCTCGTGGCGCCGCGGCGCTGATTACTACGATGAAGGCACGCTGATCTGGCTCGAGGTAGACACAATCGTCCGGCGCGAATCCGGTGGTAAGAAATCGCTGGACGATTTTTGTCGCAAGTTCTATGGAGGAGAGGATAGCCTTCCGAAAATCGTTCCCTATACGTTCGAAGACATCGTGAACACCCTGAACGGGGTTGCGTCGTACGATTGGGGGGCGTTTTTCAATGAACGCCTGAACTCTCACGGGCCTGGTGCTCCTCTAGGCGGCCTGGAAAACAGTGGATGGAAGCTGACTTTCACTGACGCGCTGAATGAATACGAACACATCACAGAGGTAACCGAGCAGGAAGTCAATCTGCAGTACTCGCTGGGATTTTATGTCCACGCAACTGGCGGAGACGACGGCGACCATATCCTGGATGTTATTCCCGGCTCACCGGCGGCGAAAGCAGGAATGGCTCCAGGGATGCGGCTCGTGGCCGTAAACGGCCGGCGATGGAATCCAGACATTCTGCGCGAGGCCATCCGGCAAGCCAAAAACTCCAAAGATCCGATAGAACTCCTCGCCCAGAATGGGGATTTCTTCGCGACCTACCGTATTGACTATCATGGCGGCGAGCGCCATCCGCATCTTGAGCCGCTCAGCGGCAAGCCAGACGTGCTCGCAGAAATCGCCCGGACGAGGGCGGCGCCGGTGCAGGCACCGACGGACTAGGCAGCAAAGGAACACACGCGGTTGACGGAGAACTCGCAAGGACTCATACGCACCATCGGGCGCTGGAGTCTCACGGCGCTGATGCTCAACTCGATTATCGGTGTGGGCATATTTGGACTACCTGCTGTGCTGGCGGAGCGGCTCGGGAGCCTCAGTCCATTGAGTTGCCTCGGAGCCGGCGCGGGAATTCTCATCATCGCCGCGTGCATTGCGGAAGTTTCCTCGCGCTATGAGGAAACGGGTGGCCTGTATCTTTACGCTCGGGACGCTTTAGGCGGCTTCGCAGGGCTACTGGTGGCGTGGCTCACGTGGCTAACGCGCATCGCAGCGCCGGCGGCTGCTGCAAACCTGTTCTGCACTTATGCAGCGCAATTTATTCCGGCACTTGGCACACGCAAAGGCGAGTTGATGACGCTGGCTCTGCTGATCGGCCAGCTCGCGCTTTTGAACTACACCGGAGTAAAAGCGGGCAAAAACGTGAGCAATTTCTTCACCAGCGTCAAGGTCAGCTTTCTTCTGTTTTTTGTTCTCGCGGGCTTGCTGGCATGGTCCTGGAAACCTGAGATCCGCGTGCCCTTTTCGGTGCCGGCCATTTCCATCAAGAGCTGGTTTGAGGCCATTCTTTTGCTCGTGTATGGCTATGGCGGGTTCGAAGGCGCGCTGTTCGTGGGCGGCGAAACAAAAAATCCGAAACGGGACACGCCGATCGCTCTGCTAACGGCACTTGCGATGGTTTGCCTGATTTACACCGGGGTGCAGTTTGTAACCGTGGCGACGCTGCCGGATGCCGCCTCTTCGGCAAGACCTGTGGCCGATGCCGCGCAAAGATTTCTGGGCTCCGGCGGGGCAACGGCAATCGCCTTGGCGGCGCTGATTTCGGCTTACGGATACCTGAGCGCGAATTTGCTTCATGCGCCCCGAGTAACGTTTGCCCTCGCTGAGCAAGGCGATTTTCCAGCGTTTTTCGCTGCGGTTCATGCAACATTCCGGACCCCGTATTTGTCCATCTTGATCTATGCGGTGCTATTGTTCGGCTTCGCCGCTCTTGGCAATTTTCGCTGGAACGCGACCCTTTCGGCGGTATCGCGTCTTGCTGTGTATGGGGCCATGGCGGTGGCCGTACCCGTTCTGCGCACAAGAAAAGACGACAAGGCGAAGTTCCCTATTCCGGCGCCATATTTCTTTGCAGGATTCACATTGCTTTCGTCGCTTGTTTTGCTGACGCAAATGGGGCGCGGGGAGTTTTACGTCGTTGGTACTACCTGCGGGATCGCTTTACTGAACTGGATTCTGGCGCGGAGGTAACAGATGACTAAAACACGCGTGGGCGATCCATTCCTGTCGGCACATGAGTACGGCCGCTCATTGCCCAAATTTACGGTGAACTTACTGGTGCGAAATGTGGAGACTTCGCTAAGGTTCTATCGCCACGTCCTCGGCGCGACCGTGCGCTACTCCGACACCGATTTCGCCGCTCTTTCCCTCGTCGGCGTCGATTTCATGCTGCATGCCGATCACTCCTACGACCATCACGCGCTGTACCCCCTTCTTATCGCCGCTCCAGTGCGCGGCGCCGGCGCGGAATTGCGCTTTCTGGGCGTTGATCCAGACAAAGTGGAAGAGTACGCCAAACGCATGGGCACGCCCATTGTGCAACCGGCGACGGATTTCCGGCACGGCTGGCGCGAAGTGACGGTGCTGGACCCCGACGGCTATATCTGGACAGTCGGCCTTCCCATACCGGCGCTTGAATAATACGCAGCGCTCTGCGGCAACTTGGAATCGCAAAGGAATCGTGACATCATCATCTGTTTTTGGGAACCCGCAAGCAGACTACCGTAGCAAAGAGGACCGAAATGAGGAATATTGGCAAGCGCTGTGGACTCTCGCTGCTGGCGCTGGCCGCCATTGCGTCTACAGCAAGTGCCCAAACGGCGGCGAAGCACCCGATGACGTTCGATGATCTTATCAAGCTGCACCGCATCAGTTCGATGGACGTCTCGCGCGACGGGAAGTGGGTAGCCTTTGCTGCAGCGACGCCGGACCAGGACGCCAATCGCAACGTGAGTAACATCTGGATCGTCAGCACAACCGGTGATGCCCCTTTGCAGGTAACCCAGGGCGGCCGCGACAACTCTCCCGCATGGTCTCCTGACGGAAAGACGCTCGCCTTTCTCTCCGGGCGTGACGGCAGCTCGCAGGTCTTTCTACTCCCATTGGAGGGTGGCGAGGCGAAAAAACTGACGCAACTTTCCACCGGCGCTGATCTGTTTCGCTGGTCGCCCGACGGGAGAACGATCGCGTTCGTTTCCGCGGTTTATCCCGATTGTAAGGATGACGAATGCAACAAGAAACGGGACGAGGAGAAGGAAAAGAGCAAGGTAAAAGCCCGAGTCTACGATCATCTGCTCTACCGGCACTGGGACCACTGGTTCGAAGGGAAGCGCAGCCACCTCTTCGTGATTCCAGCCGAAGGCGGCACACCCGCCAAGGACCTGATTCCGGGAGCAGACTACGACGTTCCTCCCGATCAGCGCGGCGAAGCCAGCGATTTTAGCTTTTCGCCGGATAGCCAGGAGCTTTGTTTCACGGCCGTTACCGACAAAGTGGAAGCCACCAGCACGAACGGCGATCTGTTCCTGATCTCCGTATCGGGCGGGGAACCGAAGCGCATCACTACCAATCCAGGGTTCGACGGGAATCCAGTGTATTCGCCGGACGGCCGCTATATCGCCTACCACGCTCAACTTACCGCCGGATATGAAGCCGACCGATGGCGCGTGATGCTGTATGACCGGCAGTCCGGCAAGACCGAAAACCTATCCGAAGGCTTCGACCGCAGCGCACACGAACTGGCCTGGTCGCCGGAGAGCAAGACGATTTATTTCCTTGCGGAGAACGAGACCTTACAGCCGGTGTACGCAATGGACGCGCGCGCCGGCGCGACACCGAAGAAACTGCTGGACGGCTTCAACGCCGCCTTCGCCTTCAGCGGCGATGGCAAAACGCTCGTAACGGAGCGGACGAGCCTGAGCATGCCCGCAGAGCTTTTCCTAGCGGCGGGTGACGGTAGAGGACTGAAACCCTTAACACATTTGAACGAGTCCATCCTCGCGAACGTCGAAATGAACCAGCCGGAGACCTTCTGGTTCGAAGGCGCCGAAGGCACACGCGTCGAGGCCATGCTGCTCAAGCCGCCGCAGTATGTGGCCGGGAAGAAATTCCCGATGCTGGTGCTATTGCACGGCGGCCCGCAAACGATGTGGTCAAATGCATGGGGCTACCGTTGGAACGCCCAGGTGTTTTCCGGTGCGGGCTACGTGACGCTGATGATCAACCGCCGCGGCTCCACGGGCTACGGACAGAAATTCACCGACGAGATCACCAACGACTGGGGCGGCAAAGCCTACAACGATGTAATGAAAGGGATCGACGCAGCCATCGCGAAGTACTCGTTTATCGATAAATCGAAGCTGGCAGCGGCCGGCGCTTCTTACGGTGGTTACATGGCCGACTGGCTGGCCACGCATACCGACCGCTTCAAGGCGATCGTCAGCCATGCCGGCGTGTACGACAAAGTCTCGATGTACGCGACTGAGGAACTGTGGTTCGAAGAGCACGACACCCAGGGGACACCGTGGACTGCTCCCGAAAACTACAAGAAGTGGGCGCCCGTCAGTTACGCGGGTGACCTTGGGAAATACAAGACACCAACGCTCGTGATTGCAGGAGAGCGGGACTATCGAGTGCCGTACACGCAGTCGCTCGAATTTTTCAACGCCCTGCAACGGCAGAACGTGCCTTCCAAGCTCGTGATTTTCCCCGATGAAGGCCACTGGATCCTGAAGCCGCAGAACAGCCAGCTGTGGTACAGGACGGTTCTCGATTGGGTGGCGACTTACGTGAAGTAGCGCGAGGGAACCGAGCACACAGTTTCGGTTGAGATCCTTCGAACTGCTGAAGGCGCTGCTTTCAGTGGCTTGGGGAAGCTGCGACTCACGTGGCGGCCAGTTTCTGCAGGGTGCGGCGCAAGAAGCGGAACAGGTGATAGAGAAGAAATAAAGAGATCACGAACAGCACGATGACCAGTGCGACCGCGAGCTGCGGGTGCGTGGTAGCGAACCAGGTCAACCATACGGCCAACAGATCCTCACCAAAACTAAGAGCCCAGTTGCTCAGCGGCTCCGGGGAAAGATTCGCCGCGGCGCGTGCGCTCGCCTTTGTGCCGTGAGACGTCAGCGCGATGCCGCCCGCGAGCAACGCAGCCGCCCAACGCCAGGGCTCAGAGGCAGCCGCTGTAACGCTGAAGGCGAGCAAGGCTGCGGCCGGCGGGCGAATGAACGTGTGGATGGCTTGCCAGACGGAATCGATGTAGGGAACCTTATCCGCCAGAAATTCGACCGCGTACAGCGCGAGCGCAACCCCAAGGACAAGCGGATGGGACAGCACTTGGAGCTTCTCCGGCAGGTGGATGACGCCAAAGCGCTGCAAAACGCCAAGGGTGGCCACCGTGGCGTAGAGGTTCAAACCGGAGGAAAAGCCGGTTCCGAGGACCAGACTGAGGGTTTCGATGGGACTCATGACCTAGCGGGCGCTTTCCCAGGCTAAGCAACAGTCTGCTGAAAAACCGGCGTTGTGTCAAAAGCCGAACCCCGGAGCGAGTTTAGGTGCTACAGCCTGCCCGCGGCCCAAACCCGCTCAAAAAGCAAGCGTCCCGGCCAGAAGACCGGGACGTTTGGAACCAGAAGTTCGGAATTGGTTACTGATACTGGCCAGCGAGAGGCGCCATCACGCGCGTCCAGCCAGTCGTGTTTACGTCGCGGAACAGCGGGGTGCGCGGCGGAAGCAGTGTCGGGTTCAGGAAGTTGGTGTCGAAGTTATAGCCACGGGCCGGCGGGCTGTACACCACGCCGCAACACTTGAAGGTTCCGTTGGCTTGCCGGCTGGTGTAGAGGTCAATGATGGAGCCCTTGTACTCGAGCGTGCCGCCCCAGGCCTCGATGTAGCGCAGGAAATTGTGCACACCGCCATCCGTACCGTAATCCTGCGGTTGCCCGGCGGGTTGCGGGAACGCCAGAGTGGCGCCGCCGATGATGGCCGTGCGGTACCACGTCGTGTTGCCGTTGCGCTGTGTCGTGGCATAAGGGCTCATGAACGAATTGAGGTCGTCCCATTGCACCGAGAGCAAGGTCACTGCGTCGCCCGCGACAGAGGTGGCGACTTCCGCGCTGTTCCACTGGGCGCCATTGAGGTTGGCGTTAAAGTCCCCCTGAATGTAAACGGGGTTTTCGACGGCGATCGCGAGGCCACAGCTAACGCCGCTCGGGCATTGGCCCACGGCGGTCAGGTCATTGCCATTGACGATCTTCACGGCGCGCCGGAAGAAGAGCGCAGGATTTTCGCGAGCGGCGTTGGTATTGGCCGCCAGCATCATCGGCCAGATGTTGTCCGCGGCAGAGTAGGCCGGAACCGCCGCGCAGACGGTTGAATTGATCACACCCGTGCCGGCCAAGGTCGCGAAGATCCCGATCTGGCCCGGCTGTAAAGGCGGCACCGCTCCTGGGTGGTGAATCCAATTGGCGTTGGCTCCATAGGTGTAGAAATTGCCGTTGTTGTCTACGTCTTCTCCCGTCTCGATCGCGTTATTCGGACAGCCGCTTGCTGCATTACTGCTGTTGACCAGGTCATCCCAGCCATACTCGCCGGTTTCGTTGTTTGTGGGAGAAAGCGGGGGCCAGTTGCTCGCAAACGCCAGGCCGTTGGCATAGTTGCCGCGGCGGTCCGAAATGTACAGGAGGAAGTTGTCGGGTGAGACTACCGCGTCCTTGGTACTCTGACCTGAGGTCCCAATCGCGCCGCCGAACCAGCGCGTCAGGTTTTTCGCGTCCAGTTCAATGTAGTGCATCGTGCCGTTCAGGGTCGGCAGGTTTGCCGCAGACATGGTAGTTTCGCGGAGCGTCCCTTCGCGGGAGTCGAAGAGCGTATTGGGCCAGAAATCCGCGGGATTTGTGGTCATGGCGGTGTTCGTGACCCAGTTGTAGCCGCAAGCCTGCGCGAAGGTCGCTTGCAGCGGAGCCGGCGGGTTGGCGACGGTCTGGTTGGTCCAGGGAATGGAGGACGGATTATCGCGGACGCGCTCCAAACGGATAACCGCGTTCGGATGCGGATCGGGACACGTGCCGGGATAATTGGTAGAGGGATTCGGATAAAGAGCGGTTGGTGCTTGATTGATTGTGGCGCCGTTTTGGTAGGGGAGGGTGAAGCTGGGCAAGCCAGCCGGGAGCGGATGAGGAGTCGCAGCCGTCGGCTGCACCCACTGTGCCGTTACCGTTATACCGTTGTAGGACTGAGGCACGGGGTTGAGATTGCGGCCCACATACCCGAGCGCCAGCACTTCGACCGTGACGTCTTTCTGGTTGCCGGCGCTGCACGAGGTTGGATAGGGTGCAGTCTGTGCTTCGATTTTGATGAAGCCCTTGATCACCGCATAATTCGGATTGTTCGGCGGTGCGGCTGACGGTGCAGGAAGCCAGTAGCCATCCGCAGCGTTGTAGACGGCCGCGCCCGGATTTGCGCCGGAAGTCGCCAGCGGGAGCGGGACCACGTTGTTGGCGACCATTTTGTTGTAGAGCGCAACCAGCGGCGCATAGCCCGAGTTGAGCCAATTCGTTCCAGCCGCGCCTGGGTCCATCGCCATCCAGCTCAGGTCAAAGGGCTGGGTGCTCTGGTCAACGCAGGGCAGATTCATGATGTCTGCAGCGTTGTCGGAGAGCAGAATCCGCAAGCTGGCCTGCGCAAAATAGCGTTCGTTCGTAATGCTTGCTGCTTCGCCGGCCACCGGGCGCCGGATCAAGTCAACCGCTTGCGTTGCTCCTTTTCCGATCGTCACAACGCCGAGATTCAACTGGCTGGCACCCGTGGACTGCTTCGGGAAGGCGCTGCCTTGGCCGTTGCGCAAGTTACCGGCGTAGTTGGTGGTGCCGAGCGAAATGTTGGGCCAGCTGTTATTGAAGCCTGAACCAATCGTTCCGACCAAGCTGCCCTCACTCGGGGCCAGCGCACGATAGTTGTTGCCACCCGGCGATGTCGTGATGTTGACCGTCCCGGTGTAGTTGCTGCTTGTCGGCCAGCCGTTCTCCAGGTTCGTACGGATTACGTCCTTATACGCGTCCACTTTGTCGGAGAGCGTCAGGGTACTGCCGGCGGCGAGGAACAAATTTCCGTTGGTGTGAGTGCGGCCGCCGAAGTTGAAGTTCGGGCCGGGGAAGAAATCAAGATCGGTGTCGGAAAAGATTCCGAACTGAAACATCGGGATGCCCACGGTCTGGGTTGTGCGGACGAGGTTGATTTCGCGCCCGGTCGAGGTACGGGCATTCACGTTCAAGGTGTACTCCGTCGCCATCGCGGTCATGCCCTGGTAGGTTCCGGATTTAATCGTGGTGATTGCAGGAGCCGGGTTGCCGTAGCCATCTAAGGCGGCGGGAGTGATGGTGTACCCATTGTTGCCGTCGCCCGTCTGATAAACGATTCCCGGAAAACTCGGCGGGGTCGTCTGAAGGGCGGTGATCTGCGCGATGCTCGGCGAGTATGTCTGGCTAAAGAGATTGCCCAGGTTCGCGGTCATCTGCTCCATGCCGGCTTCAGCGGCATAGAACGCCTTGACCTGGTCGTTGTTGGCGCCGGCCAGTTGCTGGTCCGAGACCAGCAGCACGGAGAAGCCGACCAGGAGGCTGGACATCAGGAAGAGCAGCAGAAGGGTGGTAAGGAGGGCGATGCCCGCGTCTTTGCCAAAACGCTTGGATTTTTTGGAAAGAATCGTATTCATCCGTCGCTCCTCTTATTGATACCTATTGTGATAAGCCATGCTGCGGAGGCTTACCTGCGTCATCAGATTGTCGCGCTCGAAAAGTGATCGGTTGCCTTTGGTCACCTGGTAACTAGACCGGGCGCCGAGGTAGACGTTGATCATGCGGATCTGCGATTCGCTGTTGCCGTTTGGCACGTTGGGCTGATTCGAAGGATTGGTTACCCCGTCCATGAAGTCGTAAGTGAACTGAAGATTTTCGAGTGTCTCTCCCACGGGTGTGGGGGGATTGAAACCAACCTGGCGAATCAGGCGAACGAAGGGCGGGCTTGTAACGTTGTCGAGGTAGTAGGTGACCATCCAGATGCGCTGCGCCATCGTGTTCGGGAAGCAAGCGTTGCCGCCGCCACAGGTCGAACTGGTCATCAGCTGGGTGATGGTCCCGCCGGTATCGGTACGGCCATTCAAGTTGAAGGCATCGTTGGGACTGAAGGTGAGAGTCTGATTGCTCACCGTGGTCACTGACAGGATGGCCTGTCCCTGGCTGTTGCTGAACATGATCAGGTCGCCGGGGTTGATGTAGATGCCGTTCTTGTTGAAATTCACACAGTTGTAGCCGCCGTTGCTGTTCAAAGTTGTACCGTCAAAAACGGCGGTGAGGGTGGTGCCTGAGAGCGTCAACGAACCGTTCGGGCAACCGGGGTTCGGAGGAATGAGAGTGGTCTGTTCGTTGATTGGCTTTGCATCCATCTGCAGGTTGTCCGCGTACAAAACCGTGATTTCATCGGTGTAGCTGTTCGGATTGGAGGGATTGCCGGCCACTGCATCGGGGGCGGTGATCAACGGCCCCAAGGCCTGGCCGGGCTCGACCGCCGGCAATGTCGAGTTGCATTGGGGGAACGTCGCGACTCCGTTCAGGATCGGCCGATTGGTCGGCGCGGTGGTGCCGCAGGGCGCCGTCGAAGAGTTGTTCGAGGTATAGGGAATCGGGATTCCACCGGTCGGAATTCCCGAACCCGCCTGCTGCAAGTCCTGCTGGATCAGGTTCAAGCCCGAGCGCAGGTTGTCGGTCATGTCCGAAGCTTGCGTGACGACGGTGTTCGACTGCGAAGCGTCGCGAAAGGCCATGAACGCCGCATACAACAGAATCAGAGTCACGAACATGGCGATCATCAGTTCCATGAGCGTGAAGCCTGCAAACTTTCTGTGAGTTTGGGATTTCATCATTGGCCTCAGGCGTAGGAAGAGATGTAGCAGACCAGCTGAAATTGCCCGGCCTGCCCTTCATAGTTGTAGTTAATGGTTATGGTGATCTGATTCAGGTTGGTCATGTTCGGCACCGGCTGGATCTGAATTGTCCGCGTCATCCAGGGATTCAGATTGATCGTGATGTCATCGGCTGTGCCAAGGACATTGTCCGCACCCGGCGCCACCACGATGCTGTCCGGGTTGGTTGTGTCGTCGTCGGCCGTGCCAACCAGTCCGTCGGGACCGGGAGCCAGTAGCGCCTGAGGTCCATCGAGGAAAACGCCTCCCTGACTGACGTTGTTGATTTGCGCGAAGGAAAGCATCTGTGTATCACGAGCGGTAAAAATCGTTTCCAGCGCTTCCTGGGCCTTTTCCTGGGCGATGAATTGAATTTGCGACTGGTAGCTGGCTTTCACTCCCTGGGTATAAAACGAGGCGAGGGTAAGGATGCCAAAGCTGAGGATGGCCATGGCAATCATGGTTTCGATCAGCGTGAATCCCTTTTCGGCTCGCTGTTTCAGGATTTTTTTCATGTCCCGGCTCCCTATTCTCTCCACCCGACTGAGGCTCCATTCCAGGTGTACTGACGCACGCGGCCGGTGCCACCCATGATCGTAACGGCGCGAGCCGTGCTAGCCTGGCCCGTCATGCCAAGAAAAATCGTTCCATTCAAAATGGCCGTGCCGGTGTTGTCCGTAAAGGTGCCCGTGGGGTTAAACTGCATAATCGGGGGCCCACCGCTCGTATTCCCGATAAATACCGCGGCGTTATTGCCGAAAGCCATCGGCGTATCCGGCACGCCGCCTTCCAGCATGAACTGGACGGGCGCCGGCAGAGGCACCGCAACGATGGGACCCGACGCCTCGGCGGTTTGAGCCGCCGCTTGCACCTGATATTTCACCTGTTGCGTGCCGCCTGGCCCGGAAAACGACTGGTCGATCCACACCTGCACGGTGCGCCTCTGGCTGATTGCGAGTCCCCGCGCCACACGCAGCTGGCTGAAAACAACGTCCTGCGCCGCATTTGCCTTATAGCTGGCCATCGATCCCATGCTCTGAAAGATAGCGAAGGCGGCGACGATGAACATAACGGCTACGACGACGACCAGCTCAATCAGAGAGAAGCCCTGCTCGCGGCGATTCAGTTTTTTCATTGGGCAGTTCCCTTTTCCAAACCTTCCAACAGCAACGGCGTCACGAGGTCACCTGCGGGTACACCCGCTCCGCCGAAACATGGTCCTGCACTACAGGAAACTCCTTTATTTGTAAGGGAACAACTGGACCGTGGGACGGCTTCGGAGCAGTGCAGAGCCGCCCGGCCTCAAGTTCCAGTGGGGCAGTTACCAAGGTTTTTGAGACGGAGGCTCATTTTTGTCACGCGAGCAAGTTCTTCAAATTCCTGCAAGTCATTGCGACTAAAATACATATAGCTCCCTGGCAGGCTCGGCGCTTGTCTCGCGGCACCCGGGCGGTCGGTGCTCCTTCTGAAATCAGTGTCCGCCTAGTTCCAATCACCCTGGTACTTCTCGCGTTACCCCTGGGACACTTTTGTTCGACAAAAACACGTTCTACCCGAAAGTTCTGCGCTCACTTTTCAAAACCTGCCGACCTGAAAAGCAAGGCCTTGACTTGCGTCGCACGGTTCGGATATGCAAGGGCTCACCCGTTCCAAAGGAGCCCTCTTATGACGAAATGGACCGCCTCGCTGGCGATTGTTCTGTGTCTGCTTTCCCCGGCGATTCCAACTTTTTGCGCGCAGAACCCGGACAGGGGAAAAAAGCCCGACTCTGCCGAAGAGAAAAAGCCCGAAACGCCGAAAGAGAAGACGTTCGAAGAAACCGTGAAGGATGCCAAAGTTATCAAGGGATTGTTCACGCTGTACCAGACGGACGAAAAGGTTTTCCTCGAAATTCAACCCAATCAACTGGACAAGCTGTACATACTTTCCCTGACCTGTGAAAGCGGCCTCGGCGAGGGCGGCTTCTACGGCGCTGAGATGTGCGGCCAGACTCCCGTCACTTTTCATAAAGAAGGAAAGACCATTCAACTAATTGCGAAGAACACTCGCTTTGTTGCAAAGCAAGGCTTGCCCATCCAACGCGCGGTGAACCGGTCGTTCAGCGACTCCATCCTGGGCTCCAGCAAGCTAGCGAGTTTGCCTCAACCGCAACGCCAGAGCCTTCTTGTTGACTTCGGCGATTTCCTCCTAACCGACGTACCCATGTACGGCTATGCTCTCGAATTGTCCTTCCGGTTTCCGTATCGCTTCGACCCAAAAAACAGCAACTTCGGAACACTGAAGTCGTTTGAGAAAAATGTCGAGATCGACACAGTGGCTCACTATGCGATCGAACGGCCGCCACTTCCTCCGCTGGTTCCTCCGGGAACGCCGCTACCTCCGATGCCGCCACCCCCACGCGATCTTCCGGACGTCCGCAGCCTTCTCGTTCGTTTTCACTACAGTTTCTCCGAGCTCCCGCCGCCCGGTTTCCGGCCGAGACTGGCCGACGACCGGGTCGGGCATTTCTTCACCCAGCTGGAGGACTACAGTACGGATACGAACTTCCAAACCAGCAAGCGTTATATCAACCGCTGGCGCCTTGAAAAGCAGGATCCTTCCGCGCCACTGTCGCCTCCGAAGCAACCCGTCGTTTTCTGGTTGGAGAACACGATTCCGGTGCAGTACCGCGACGCCATTCGCGAGGGCATTCTGCTCTGGAACAACGCCTTCGAGCGGATCGGCTTTCAGAACGCCGTCGTTGTAAAACAACAACCGGATGACGCCGATTGGGATCCCGCCGACGTGCGTTATAGCACCATCCGCTGGTTTACGGGCTATCCCGAGCCCGTTTTTGCGGAAGGCCCGTCGGCCGTAAATCCCCTCACAGGAGAAGTCTTTGATGCCGATATCCGCTTCGACGCCGGGTTGACAAGGTTCTTTCGCCGGGAGAAAGCCGAGTACATCAAGCCAACGGGAGACTCGCTACCGAATTTCAATCCGCCGATGCGGCCATTCCTGGCTCCCTGGCACAACGGTTCGACACAATTTTGCGATCTCGTTCAAGGTTCCGCACTCGATGCCGAGTTTTCTTTTGACCTCTTGGTGGCGCGCGGCATGGATCCCGACGGACCTGACGCCGACCAATTCATTCACGATTACCTGGTGGAAATCGCGGCCCACGAAGTCGGGCACACTCTCGGCCTGCGCCACAATTTCCGTGCCAGCACGATCCACACGCTCGAACAAGCCAGCGATTCGAGTCTGATGGAGAAGCAGGGTCTCACTGGCTCGGTGATGGATTACATCCCCACGAACATCGCCCCCCACGGCGTCAAGCAAGGCCCTTATCACCAGACCGTTCTTGGCCCTTACGACTACTGGGCGATCGAGTACGCTTACAAGCCGATCGACGCGCAGTCTCCAGAAGGTGAACTCCCCCAGCTTGAGAAAATTGCGTCAAGGTCAGCGGAGCCGGATCTGGCCTTCGATACGGACGAGGACGCTGGCATCGGCGGCGGCGCCTTTGACATGGACCCGCTCGTCAACCGCTTCGACTACGGCACCGACCCGCTACAGTTTTACGCCCGGCGCGTCGTACTGGCTCACGAAGTCTGGGACAACATGCAAAAAAAGCTGGAGGTTCAGGGAGAAGGCTATCAGGTCCTTCGCCGCAGTTTTGATATCGCTTTGGGCCAGGCAGGTTATTCTCTCTACCTTTCTTCGAAGTACATCGGTGGCGTCTACCACTACCGCGGACATGTCGGCGATCCGGGGAACCGCTTGCCATTCGAGCCGGTACCTGCGGCCCAACAAAAAGCGGCAATCGAGATCCTTCGCAAAGAGCTTTTCTCGCCGACCTCCTTTCAGTTCTCACCGGAACTGCTCAACAAGCTCGCCAGCCCCCGGTTCTCGGACTGGACGGATATCGACTCTATGCGGACCCGGTTCGACGTTCCCATCCACGAAATGGTTTTCGGGCTGCAAAATCGCGTCCTGGACCGGCTCTATGATCCGATCGTACTCAACCGCCTGCTCGACTCGGAAGTTAAAGTCTCTTCGTCAAGCGACGCATTGACCGTGGGGCTGCTGTTTAACGAGATTCAGGATGCGATTTGGGCGGAACTGAAGACTCCCGGACAGTCCCTCGAAATCAACTCGTATCGCCGTTCCCTGCAGCGCGTTCACCTACGGAAACTGGTGGCCATCGCTTTGCGCACCGATTCGGTGCCGGAAGACGCTCAAACCATGGCTCGCGAAAACCTGACCGCGCTACGCAGCCAAATCCGCAGCGTAGCCAGTAAGCCCGGGCTCAAGATGTCAGTCGAAACCCGGGCCCATCTGAACGAATCGCTAACCCGCATTGACGACACACTCAAGGCCAATATGCAGCGCACTGCGTTCTGAGGTTTGTATTCGGCCCGCTGCCGCAGGAATGGTGGTTCCGAAACCCGAAACGCTTAGTGCGGAACGAATTTCTGGACCCGCATGCCGTGATGGACGTCTCCGACATAGACGGCGCCGTCCCTGCCAACGGCAAGATCATGACCCCAATAGATCTGGCCGTCATAATTGCCATAGCGGCTCCATTTCGCAAGGATTTTGCCGGAGAGGTCAAGCTTAAGAAGTTGCCCGCGATCTGGGGGAGCTGGTTTTAGGTCGCCCCCATCGACCACATAAAGTAGATTGTCGGGCCCGATCGTCAGTGACCACGGTCGGCCCAGTTCCTCGGACTTCCATATCTTCAGGAATTTGCCGTTGGCGTCGAATACCTGAACGCGGGCATTCGAGCGATCAGCGACGTAAACGAGTCCTTGGGCATCGACCGCAACGCTGTGGGGCAGATTGAATTCTCCAGGCCCATCGCCCTTCTGCCCCCAGTCGAGCAGAAACTTGCCGTCGGAAGAAAATTTCGCCACCCGATTGTTACCATAGCCGTCACTGACATAAATGTCGCCGTTCGGAGCAAAACCAATATCGGTGGGCAAGTTAAAATGAGTGCCATCGAGACCGGGAGCGCGCTCGGTGCCAATCGTGAGGAGAAGCTTGCCATCGTGAGAAAATTCGAACACTTGCTGCAGCGCCCGATCTGTCAGCCACACATTGTCGTGGCGGTCTACACGCAGGCCGTGCGGCTCAAGGAAGCGATTTTGCCCCCAGGAAAAAAGCAGTTTACCGGACTCCCCGTCGAAGCAAAGCACCGTCGGCGAGGCGATGGCATGCGACTTGTCGGTGGCCCAGGAATTTTCCGCTCGATGAAAGACAAAAACGTGATTGTGAGAATCGACCGCGACACCAGAGACTTGGCCCAGCACAAAACCCGGCGGAAGCTGCGGCCAGCCGTGCACAACGGAGTATGCTTCAGGGAAGTTGGATTGCTGTCTCGACGAGAGCGCGGAGACGGAAAACAGCGTGAAGGCGAGCAAACTGAGATGCGCAAGGCGCTTGCGAAGCATATGGCCGACCTCCGAGGACGCGAGTATAACGCAAGCGAGGGCGGGTCGAGTCACTGCGACATAGGCTAGCTTGGCTTTGCTCGCGCTCTGAGCGCTAGGAGGACGAAATGCCGCCAAAAGCTGATGGCATTCTTGAATCTTCTCTCTACGTGAGCGATGTGCCACGCTCCGTCCGTTTTTACCAGCAGACTTTCGGATTCACTGTCATAAGCGAGTTTGGCGAACGTGGCTGTGCGATGCATGCAGGTCCGCGACAGGTCCTGTTGCTGTTCAAAAAGGGGGCTTCGCGGACGTTCTCCTCGCCACATGATGGTGGCGGCGAACTGCACCTGGCTTTCGCCATTGCAGCTGCTGAACTGGCGCCGTGGGAGTCCTGGCTCCAAGAGAGAGGCATAGCCATAGAAGAAAAACGGACGTGGGAAGAGGGCGGACGCAGCCTGTACTTTCGAGACCCCGATCGCCATTTGCTCGAACTGGTCACGCCGGGCACCTGGTCGGTGTATTGAGTCGCAGATCTCGCGGTCCGTTTCCGTAGCTCGGTGGCCGGCAATAACCGAGAGGACGCCGCGAATCAAATTGAGGCGCCGTAGCCGGCAACGAAGCGCAATCGATTCCTTCGCACGATTGGCTATCCACGGACCAGTTGCCTTGGGCATCCCGCTGGTCGTGATCCCCCGCCACGAGTAACGCCTGGTTGGAGAAACCGGGGCCGCTGCGTGTAAAGATCAACGAAAACCAGCTTCACGTTCGCGGCGCTCCGGGTGCGGAATTGGGAGCCACCCGGAAAGAACGGCCACATCCGATGAGCAACATCGACGACAAAAAAAACAAAGCCGCGCACCGCACCCGCGCAAATCGTTCCCCAAGGACGTCGAGGCTCTCCCTGTTTCTCTCTGGCTCATGGCTCACAGATTTGGTGAGGGGGCTTTCGATCGCGGTTGCCGCATCTCAGTGAGAGGCGATGGTGTAGAGCTTGACGCGGAGCAACCTAAACTGATGATCCGGGAGAAGAACGGTCCGCCCCTGATTGTCCTGGTCACCGTTGAGGCGGCGCGCTGTCATCCATTCCCCGTTGACGCGCGAACCCTCCTCAATGCTCGCGATGCCGGCGATGCCTTCTCTTGCTTCGACGTCAACCGACACCGTCACACTCAGCGCGGTTCCGGCAACGAAGAATTCGTCCGGACCAGTCTGCAACACGAGCATCGCACCGTCGTCCTGCAGCAGGTTTCTTGCTGGCCACGAACGCGCCAAGCTTGCCGTGAAGAGATATCCTCCGAGGGAAACAGTCTGCGAGGGGCGGGGACCGCTCACGTGAAGCACCAGGCCGCGAGTTCGGCCCTCGCGCTGGGCCTGCGGCAGAATGTCGCCAAGTTGCTGTAAGACCGCGTAGCTCTGGGCCAGCGGA
>Ga0306921_10001350_pt1 | contig 23613 bp, 24 predicted proteins | sample sta12Cox44000080_FD_203760 | JGI IMG/M metagenome (GOLD analysis project Ga0306921, IMG submission 203760) | Lab enrichment of tropical soil microbial communities from Luquillo Experimental Forest, Puerto Rico - statoxic.12C.oxic.44.000.080 (v2)... | ecosystem: Environmental > Terrestrial >...
CCGACCCGCAATTGGTCGAGCGCTGGATCAATATTCCGTACAGTCGCGGCATGATCCATTTCTTTCATCCCGAATTGCTGAGACGCGCTGAAGTCTCGACTTTCATGTGTCAAGGGGATGAGGCGACGGGGCTTGTCTTCGCCTGTGAGCCGATCGCCAAGACGGCGCTCGACCTTGGGGTCGTGACCTCGTTGGACATCGTGAATAGCGCTGACCGAGCAGAAGTAGGAGCGCCGATCGGAGCCCGATAGCGTCGGCCTCTCGACTCTAATCACCGGCCGAGGCGTTGCTCGACCTCGTCTAGCGACTCCAGGCGCTAGCGCCGGATTGAATCGGCCGGGACAGAGTTCCCTGGTCCCCGGGAAGATACTGCGAAAAACCCGATCCCGGCTCGTGTGGCGACTCAGTTGTTGTCCGTATGTAATTGATATCGCGGAAGACCCGCGTGCCATTTCCCTACGCGGCCGAACACGGAAATAAATCCGACGAACAGGGAGACAAAATCGAGGATCAGTGAACTAATATAATTCGGCCGAACACCGAACGGCCGATTCGTCAGATTGGAATGGCCGCAGAGGCGGGCTGGACTTCCGTCGGTCGGAGCTGCTTCGGGCTCCCTCCGTCGTCGGTGCTCGATCGCAGGGCTTGACAGGAGCTAGCCGACACGAGGAGATGCCGGGGAGGAGGAACCGACCATGCTCGACGGCTACATCTACAACGCCTTGCGCACCCCCTTCGGCCGCCACGCCGGCGCTCTCGCCCGAATGCGGCCCGACGACATGCTGGCTGCGGTCATTTCCGAAGTCGTCAAGCAAAGCCCTTTCGACCCGAATGCGATCGAGGATGTCGTTGTCGGCTGCGCCAATCAGGCCGGCGAGGACAGCCGCTGCGTCGGACGCCATGCGGGGTTACTGGCCGGGCTGCCGATCGAGGTCGCCGGCTCGGTCTTGCAGCGCAATTGCGGCAGCGGGCTCAACGCAATCGTCATGGCGGCGCAGGCGGTTACCTGCGGCGAGGGCGAGACCTTCATCGCCGGCGGGGTCGAGAGCATGAGCCGCGCACCGTTCGTCATGAACAAGGCGGAGACCCCGTTCAGCCGCGATGGCCGCGTCTTCGATTCGACGATCGGCGCGCGCTTTCCGAACCCGAAGATCGAGCGCCAATTCGGCGCCGACACGATGCCCGAGACCGCCGACAATTTGGCCCGCGACTACCAGATCACTCGCGAGGCTTGCGATGTGTTCGCCGAAGCGTCGCAAAAGAAGTACGCGGCCGGGAAAGCCGCCGGCTTTTTCGAAGGGGAGATCCTGCCGGTCGAGGTACCGGCCGGCCGGGCCGGGCCGATCAAGGTCGCCGAGGATGAGCACCCTCGTCCGCAGACCGATCTGGCGGCACTCGCCAAATTGCGGCCGTTGCAAGAAGGCGGGGTGACGACCGCAGGCAACGCCTCGGGCATCAACGACGGTGCGGTGGCGATGATTGTCGCCAGCCGCCGCGTCGGAGAAGCCGCCGGAGCCGAGCCGCTCGTCCGGGTGCGCGCCAGTGCCGTTGCTGGCGTGCCGCCACGGATCATGGGCATCGGCCCGGTCACGGCCTCGAAGAAGGCCCTCGCCCGCGCCCGCCTCAGCCTCTCGGACATCGACGTGATCGAGATCAACGAGGCCTTTGCCGCCCAGGTGCTGGCATGCCTGCGCGGGCTCGAACTAGCGTTCGACGACAGCCGGGTCAACCAGAATGGCGGGGCGATCGCGATCGGTCATCCGCTCGGCGCCTCGGGGCCGCGCATCGCGTTGACCGCGGCGCGTCAACTGCAGCGCACCGGTGGTCACTACGCGCTGGTGACAATGTGCGTCGGCGTCGGCCAGGGCATCGCCGCGGTCCTCGAACGCGTCTGAGGTAATGCAACGGGTCCTCGTCCTCGGCGCCGGCTTTGCTGGGCTGTGGAGCGCCATCGGCGCCGCCCGCAAACTCGACGAGATTAGCATTGGGCCGGACCGGGTCGAGGTCACCGTCGTCGACAGGAGCGCTTTCTGCACCACCACCAAAGCGCCGTAAAGTAGTGCCCAAGGAATTTACCGCCGAGAAGCGCCAGACCATCCGTGACCTCATTCAGTACCGTACCTTATGGAAAATTCGCCGAAGTTCTTGCGCCAGAAGCCTCCCGCACGTTCACCAAGAAGATTGAAGCCAATGGGTAAAGCCGATGTCGGTGAGAAAGAAGGCAAGGACGGGCGGCATCGTACTTTCAGGGATTGTCCTTGCCCTGGTTTTGGCGCTGCCGGGGTGCAACGCTAATTGGCCGCCGATAGGGTCGAAGGAGGAGGCGAAGTTGATCGCGCAATATCGTGGCACCACTGGCCAGAAGGGCGCGGGGCATGCTGGCCAGGGAGTATTGAAACCAAGACAGGGCGGGCTTTACGGCCCGCCCATTTTTTCGGTTGAACAGCGGCCCGCGCTTCACTCCCGAGGATGGCCAGAACTTACGGAGTTTCTGTACGTGGGATAGGCACCCATTTCTGATGTTAATGCTTGGGGCAAGCGGGCAAGGGGCACAGAGACGACAACCGGGTTCTCGGCCGTCCGGGAATCTTTCCACCCTGCGGCGCTCGCTTGCGGGTCGAGGTAACTTTGGCCGCGGTCGTGGTCGTAACCAAGCTCTCGGTGGCATTCGATCCGGGTGCCAACTACGAGGCCGACCTCGACGGGACTCGGGTCCCGTTAGACGAGGTGCTGCGCCCGATCGGCGTAAGACGCGTTGAGGCAGAGGCCGCGGACATCGATTTTGCGCGCCGAGAGGTTGCCTGCACAGGGGCGGGGCAGCAAGTCTCCTACGACCGGCTGGTTTTCGCCCTCGGCAGCCGGCTCGCCCGCCCGCCGATCCCGGTCTCGACACTTATGCCTTCGATGTCGACACTTATGAGGCTGCGAGCCGCCTCAATGCGCACATTGCCGCACTTCCCAGCCGCCCGCCGTCGCCGGACCACGACACCGTTCTCGTGATCGGCGGCGGGCTGACCGGCGTCGAGGCGGCTGCAGAGACGCCGGTCAAATTGCGCACTGCGTTCGGTGCTGGTGCGCGGGCGCGGCCCCGCGTCATCCTTGCCGACCGGCAACGATGGATCGGCTCGGATATGGGTGAGGAGGCCCGCACGGTCATCGACGAGGCGCTGCCGTGCTCGGCGTCGAGACGCGGCCCTGCGTCTTCATCGCAGCGATCGACGAGGCGGGCGCCACCCTGACGACCGGCGAGCGCATTGCCGCCGAGACCGTCGTCTGGTGCGCCGGCATGCACGCCCACCCCTTGACCGGCCGCTTTCCGGTGGAACGCGACCGGTTTGGCCGGCTGTCGGTCGACACCTTTCTGAAGGTCAAGGGCTTTGCAGCCTAGTTTGCGGGGGGCGACACAGCGTGGTTTCTGATCGACGGCTCCCGACCTTGCGTGATGTCGTGCCAGCACTGCCGGCCGATGGGCCGCTTTGCCGGGCACAATGTCGTGTGCGACCTCCTCGGCCTGCCGATGCTGCCGCTCAAGATCGACTGGTACACGACGATCCTCGACCTTCGGCCCTGGGGCGCGGTCTGCACCGCCGGCTGGGACCGCCATGTCGCCTCCACCGGCGTCGAGGCTAAGCGCACCAAGGAGCTGATCAACCGTCAGCGTATCTACCCGCCTCGGTCCGGCGACCGGCGCGAGATCTTGGACGCGTCAGCGCCCGTTATTCAGGCGCCGCCACCGTTCTTTCTTAGAGCCTGAAACCGATATCTTGTGAACTTTGAGAGGGCATTTACAGATCATTGATATCCGTGGTCTTCAGGCCAGATAAAGCTCTATGACCCAAACTCCGACTTTTGCGATCCGGCCGAGCTTTCTCGGCGTTGCGCGAACGAGCCCCGACGCGGCGATCTGCGTAGCCGGGATCCCGTTCGACCTCGGCACCTCGAACCGGCCAGGAGCGCGGTTCGGGCCGGCCGCGATCCGTCAAGCCAGTCGCATGCTCGTCGACGGTGACCATCCCGCGTCTTGGGCCGAGATGGATCGGCTGGACCTCGCCGATGTCGGCGACTTCCGCATCGTCCATGGCGACATCCCGGCCACGCTCGCCAAAATCGAGGAACAGGCGGCACCCCTCAAACATCTCGTCGCGCTCGGTGGCGATCACACGATCACGCTTCCCCTGTTGCGCGCTCTCTCTCGACGCGGAGGCGCGCTGGGACTGGTGCATTTCGACGGACACGTCGATACTTGGCCGGAAAGCTTCGGTCTCGTCTGGGGGCACGGCTCACCCTTCTATCACGCGATCGAAGAAGGCCTCGTCGACCCCCGCCAGATGATCCAGATCGGCATCCGCTCGCCATTGCACCGCGATATCTTCGATTGGACCGTCGGCAAAGGCGTGACGATCGTAACCGCAGAAGATGTTCACGAAAGCGGACCACAGGCGGTCGCCGAGCGCATCCGCGCCGTGCTCGGTGACCGACCCTCATATCTCAGCTTCGACATCGACGCGCTCGACCCGGCCTTCGCGCCGGGGACCGGAACACCCGAAGTGGGAGGGCTCGCGACCTGGCAGGCGCGAGCCATCTTGCGCCGGCTCGCGGGGTTGCACTTCGCCGGGATGGATGTCGTCGAGGTGTCACCACCTTATGACGTCGCCGAGATTACCGCGCTCGCCGCGGCGACAATCGCGTGGGATTACATCGGTTTGCTGGCACCGCGCTGAAGATTTTGAAAGAAGTCTTGTATCGGCTCGTCGTTCTCCCATCTATGGGCTCCGACGCAATCGCACGTGCCTAGAACCCCGACTTTCGCGAGGGGTGCTGCTACGACGTAACGCGTCTCTTTCGGCCGAGCCGGCCATCAGTGGGCCGGTGTCCTTAAGGGAAACGGATATGTTCCGGCACGCGATGCGAAGTACTCGCACGATCGTCTGACGCCTCGGGGCGCTTCGCCCCGTCGCGGCAATCCACCCCGTTGGTCACCCCGCCTCCGGCGTCCTCGGCGCCCGAGCGGTGTGTCGCCTCCTGGTTTCGGAGGATCGTGCGATGGCAAAAGTCCGTCTTGTTTCTGCCCGTCCGGTCGGGCGCGCCATTCTCCCGCTGGTCGACGCATTCACCGCGGCGTCGCGGCCGACCGATCCGGTTCTGTGCCTGCGCCCGGCGGTGATCGCCGCCGCGGCACGGCGGTTTGTCGACAGCTTTCCGGGCGATGCCCTCTATGCCGTCAAGTGCAATCCCGAGCCGCGCGTCTTGCGGGCGCTGTGGGCCGGCGGCGTCAGGCATTTTGATTGCGCCTCGCTCGGCGAGGTGGGGCTTCTGCGCAAGCTGCTGCCCGCCGCCGAGATCCATTTCATGCATCCGGTCAAGGCGCGGCCGGCGATCCATGAGGCCTTTCACCGCTATGGCGTGACCGACTTCGCGCTCGACAGCGCCGACGAGCTGGCCAAGATCCTGCAAGAGACGGTGCCGGTTGGGCTTGTCGGCGATCCGCCGACATTGGGGCTCTTCGTGCGGCTGGCCTTGCCGAAGGGCGGGGCGGTCTACGATCTATCGGGCAAGTTCGGCGCGCCGCTCCAGGAGGCTGTCGACCTGCTGTGCGCCGCACGGCCGCACGCCGCCCGTCTCGGCATCTCGTTCCATGTCGGCTCACAGTGCCTCGAGCCCGGCGCCTACACGCGGGCGATTGCGCTCGCCGGCGAGGCGATCGCCCGCTGCGGGGTCGACGTCGACATCGTCGATGTCGGCGGCGGCTTCCCGGTCAGCTACCCGGGCATGGCACCGCCGCCGCTCGGCGACTACATCGCGGCGATCGATGCCGCTGCGGCCGAACTTCCTGCCGCGGTTCGGCTCTGGGCCGAGCCCGGCCGGGCACTCGTCGCCGGCGGCGGGTCGGTCGTGGTCCAGGTGCAATTGCGCCGCGGCGACACCCTTTTCGTCAATGATGGCGTCTATGGCAGCCTCAACGACGCCGGCGCGCTCGGCTTGCGCTTTCCGGCGCGGTGCATCCGGCTCGGCGAAGCCGACCGAGTCGACGAGGAACTCGCCGATTTCGAGCTGTTCGGGCCGACCTGCGACAGCGCCGACCGCATGCGCGGGCCGTTCCGCCTGCCTGCCGACATGCGCGAGGGCGACTGGGTCGAGCTCGGGCAGCTCGGCGCCTACGGCGCCTGTCTGCGCACCCAGTTCAATGGGTTCGGACGAGTCGATCTGGTCGAAGTCGCCGACCCGCCGATGCTCGTAACGCCAGGCTACGAAGAGGGTTGAACCGAAGGGTTGGCGTAGCCCGCCCTCGCTTCGTCCTTGAGCCCACGCACCGCGGCCAGGATCGTCCGGTAGTAAGTAGGCGACTCGACCGCGAACTGTGCACGGATCGCCTCGACGGGCTGGGCCAGCAAAGCCTCCCAATCGGCGCCGGGCAGCCATCCGGCGCTGCGGCCATGGCGGTAGCCTTCGAATACGGCTCGACGTACCGGATGACCGGGACGGGAGCGGGCGATTCTGCGGGCGGCGAAGACGGCGATCACCGCTAACCCCTTGAGCCGGTTCTGGGCATAGGTAAAGGCCACGAGGCAGGCTTCGCCAAGCGGGTCACGGCCATAACCCGTCACGACATGCAGCAGGTCGTGCATCTCGCGGCCGCGCTCGCGGAACAGGGTCACGTCATCGGACGCCGGCGGTCGCTCAATGCGCGAGGCTTCGACCAAACCCTCGGCCGATAGGTTCTCGGCGGCCATGAAGTCGTAATAGGCGCGGCCGAGCGTGCCCGCCGGCAATGCCGCAAGGCTCGCTCGGTCGCTGAGCTGATCGAGCAGTCGCCGATTTTCGCCGAGCACGGCACGGCCCGTTTCCGTCTGGCGAAAGCGCGCGAATTGGCGCAGCGTGGTCTTGCCGCGAAGAGCCTCGATCAGCAGAAATACCTGGTGGGTATCCTCTCTGTTGCGCATTAGGTTGCGCACGGCGCGGAGTGCAGCAATCGGACGCAGGCGGGTGCTCGCAGGCTGCGACATGAGCTTGGTCCTCGGTTGAACTCGACTCGATAAAAATCGGGTATACTGACAATAATGTCAATAGCGATCGCCGGGCGCGGCAAACGGCAGCGCCGCACGCCGGAAGAGGCCCGCCGACTGATCCTGGAGGCGGCGCAGGCCCTCGTCGCCAGCACCGGACCCGAGGGGCTCAGGTTGCAGGACATCGCCGCCGCGGCCGGGATTTCGCATCCGTTGATCCTGCACCATTTCGGCAGCCGTGAGGGGCTCGTCCGGGCGTTGACCCGTCAGGCCGTCGCCGAGCTGCGGGACAAGCTCGTGGCCGCGATGGCCTCGAGCGAATACTCGGTCGAACAGCAGCTCGATCGCGTGTTCGACGCCTTCCGTGATGGGCTGGCGCAGCGGCTGGCGTGGCTCGTTACGGTCGATCCCGGCGGCGGCGCGGAGGGGACGCAGCTGATCATGCGCGAAATTGCCGACAGGCTGCATGCCCGCCGCATCGCCACGGCACCGCCCGGCGCGGCAATCACCCGCGGCGATACCGATGCGCTGATCCATCTGGTCGCAACGGCCGCGTTCGGCGATGCGCTATACGGCGCGCAACTGCACCGCAGCGCGGGTTTGCCCGCGACAAGCGATACGGATCGCCATTTCCGCCTGTGGTTCGCCGCGCTGATCCGCGCGCATTCGACGCAAGATTGAAGTCCTGTTTTCCGCGGCAGGCTGATCCCAAGACAGACTCAGGCGCCGGCTACCGCGCATCGAGCGTTGCCTTGCGGGGCTCGGCGGGCCTATCCTCATGGTGAATTTCTCAACGCGAGGAGGAAAGCCATGACGGTTGTGCGGGCAGCGGCACGGGCAACGCGACGCGGGGCGGCCGCCAACTTCACCGGCGAAGTATTTCAGGACGAGGTGCTCGTCGGACAACCGCCGTCGCGCATGCGCGCAACGGTCGTCTCGTTCACCCCCGGCGCGCGTACCGGCTGGCATGCCCATCCGGTCGGGCAGACATTGTATTGCCTCTCGGGTATCGGCCGCATTTGCATCGGCAAAGGCTCGCGGCCACAGGCGATCTATCCGGGCGACACGGTGATGATCCGGCCCAATACGATGCACTGGCACGGTGCGGCGCCCGATCGCCTGTTCGCCCATCTGGCGATGTCGGAAAACGGCGAGCAGGGTCAGGGTACGGATTGGGCCGAACACGTCAGCGACGCCGAATACACGATGCAGCCTGCAGCAGACTGAGCATCGGGGTCGAGGATCCGGATGTGAGGTAGTGCCGCCTCCGACTCCCAACCACCGATCCTGGTGCAGAGCCGCGCGGCCGCAATAGGAAAAGATGGAGGAGCGCAGATGATGACGAAACGGGGCTGGTACTCCGTCGCGGCGGCGGTCGGCGCCGCGGCAATGCTGGTTGTCGCGCCCGCTCGACTCAGCGCTCAACAAGCGACCGCCGAGGGCGCGCCGCAGATCGGCGCCAACGACATGGGCGGCACGGTCACCAGCGCGAATGGGCCGGAAGCGGGTGTCTGGGTCATCGCCGAGACGACCGAATTGCCGACCAAATTCGCCAAGATCGTCGTCACCGACGATCGCGGGCGCTACGTGATGCCCGACCTCCCCAAGGCCAATTACAATGTGTGGGTGCGCGGCTACGGGCTGGTCGACTCGCCAAAGGTGCAGACCGTTCCTGGCAAGATCGTCGATATCACCGCAACGCCGGCACCTAACGCGACGGCAGCAGCACAATATTATCCGGCGATCTACTGGTATTCGATGCTGAAAGTCCCGGACGAAAGTAACTTCTCCGGCCCGAAGCGAGACGAGAACATGCCGGAGAACATCAAAAGTCGCCAAGCCTGGTTGAATATTATAAAGACCACCGGCTGCATCGCCTGCCACGGCATCGGCACTCCCGGCAGCCGCACGATCCCCGCCGCGCTCGGCCATTTCAATTCCTCGACAGAAGCCTGGGCGCGGCGTATTCAGTCGGGACAGGCGATGACCGGGATGGTCAATACGATCAGCCGGCTCGACCCGGAGCTGGCGTTCCAATATTTCGGCGACTGGACCGATCGGATTGCCAAAGGCGAATTGCCGTTTGCGCAGCCGCCGCGGCCGCAGGGGGTCGAGCGCAATATCGTGCTGACATTGTGGGACTGGAGCCGCGAGACGGCCTACCTTCACGACCTCACTCCGACAGACCGGCGCAACCCGACCGTCAACGCCAACGGCAAGGTCTATGGCACGACGGAGGACAGCACCGACTATCTTCCGGTTCTCGATCCGGGACACAATTCCGTCGCCGAGATCAAGCATCCAGTGCGCGACCCGAACACGCCGACGTCGAAAACCGCGTCGATGGAGCCGTCGCCCTATTGGGGCGCCGACCCCATTTGGGACAGTCAAACCACCACGCACAACCCGATGATGGACGAAAAGGGGCGGGTCTGGTTCACTGCCAGGGTCCGTTCGCCGGCGAACCCGGATTTCTGCAAGAAGGGATCAGACCACCCTTCGGCGCAGGTGTTCCCGCTGCAAGAGGCCAACCGCCACCTCTCGATGTATGACCCGGCGACCGGGAAGTTCACCTTAATCAGCACCTGTTTCCCGACCCACCATCTGAACTTCGCGGCCGACGCTGACAACACGCTGTGGACCAGCGCCGGCGGTCCGCAGACGCCGGTCGTCGGCTGGCTCGATCGCAAAATGTTCGAAGAGACCGGCGACGAGCAGAAGTCCCAGGGTTGGTCGCCCTTCGTCCTCGACACCAACGGCAACGGCAAGCGCGACGATTATGTCGAGCCCGACCAGCCGGTTGACCCGACGAAGGATAAGCGTGTCGTAGCCGGCCTTTATTCGGTTGCCGTGAACCCGGTCGACGGCACGGTCTGGGGTACGTCCTTGGGATATCCCGGCTACGTGGTTCGCGTGAACCCGGGGCCCGATCCGACCCACACGGCTCTGACCGAGATCTATGAGCCGCCATTGCCCGGGTATGGGCCGCGCGGTGGCGACATCGATGGCAAGGGCGTCTTTTGGGCGTCACTGGCGAGCGGTCATCTGGCGAGCTTCGACCGCAGCAAATGCAAGGTGTTGAACGGCCCGACCGCGACCGGCAAGCACTGTCCCGAGGGCTGGACACTCTACCCGTTCCCCGGGCCGCAGTTCGAAGGCATTTCAGACACCGGCAGTGCCGAGTCGAGCTATTACGTCTGGGTCGATCAGTACAACACGTTGGGGCTCGGCAAGGACGTGCCGATCGGCACCGGCAACCTCAATAGCGCATTACTGGCCCTCGTCGACGGCAAATTCATGACCCTGCGTGTGCCCTATGTGAACGACTATTTCACGAAAGGGATGGACGGCCGCATCGACGACGCGAACGCCGGCTGGAAGGGCAGTGCTTTGTGGACCACCTATGCGACCCGGACGATGTTCCACCTCGAGACCGGCAAGGGGACCCTGCCGAAGGTGGTGCGGTTTCAGCTGCGTCCTGATCCGCTCGCGCGGTAGGCCCTCACCCGCCGGCTTTGCGGGTGGCTCATCGCTAGCCCCCTCCCATTCCCTCCCCCGCGAGCGGGGGTGGTTAGGGTGGGGGCGCGGAGAGGGGCCGGGATGAGGGTGCTTTAGCGGTCGGCAACGAGCGGCAGGCCGGCGTCGCGGCGCACCTCGTTGATGATCTGCAATACGCGCTCGCGATAGGGCCGGTACTGGACGCCGAACTCCTGCACGAGCCTGCTGTTGTCGATCAGGTAATTGCCGGAAATCTGCTTGCCGCCGGTTTCCTTGTCGAAGGTGATCTTGGCGTCGGGCAGGAACTCGCGCACCATATCAGCGATCTCGCCCATGCTGATCCCTATGCCGCCAGTGTTGTAGACCCAGTGCTGCGGCTTGTCGGTCATGATCACCCGCGCGAATATTTCGGCGATCTCGTCGACATGGATCGGGCAGCGCATTGCGTCCTTGTATGGAAACGAGATCGACTCGCCGCGCGCTGGGAAGGTGATGCATTTGACGTGGTCGACCGAGCCGACGATCTTGTCGTTGCCGGTGACATTGGCCGGGCGGATGGCGGTGATCTCCATCCCGTGCTTCCCGCGATAATCCTGCGCCTGCCACTCGTTGAAGATCTTGTGCATCGCGTATTGGACATGGCCGTGGCGGAAATCGTCCTCGGTCACGACGCGGTCGCCATAGAAGTGTTGCTCGCCGCTGACCGCCAATGAGCTCGCATAGGCGATGCGGTTCACGCCGCACAGGCGCGCCGCCTCAAAGCAATTGTCCATGCCGAGGATGTTGAGTTTGAACGCGACATGCGGGGGATGCTCGCTGCCGAGGTAATAGGCGAGGTTGACCACCCGTGCCGGCTTCGCCGCCACCATTGCCGACATGACGTCGTCGAACTGGCTGACATCGCCGCGCACCACTTGAACCTGCTTGCCGAGATGCCCGTACGAGGCCGTGCCGAGGTTGATGTCCATGCAGACGACTTCTTCGCCGCGCTGCGCCAATAATGGAACGAGCCGGCGCCCGATAAAGCCGGTGCCGCCGAGGACCAAAGTCGTCGTCATGAGACTTCCCTCCCTAGAGATGGCCGGATTGCCCGGTCCGACGTTAGCCCGCTTCCGTCGGCCGGGCAATCCGGCCTAATCTCGGACCAGCAAGGGGGGGCCAATGCCTGCGATCATTTTTGCCAATTGCGCGGTGCTCGACGGTACGCACAAAGAGCGCCGCGAGGATCACCATGTGCTGGTCGAGGGCGACCGGATCCGCGAAGTCTCGGACCGGCCGATCAAGAGCGATGCCGCCCGGACGATCGATCTCAAAGGGCGCACCTTGCTGCCGGGGCTGATCGACGCGCACGTTCACGTCCTCGCCGTCGATGCCGCACTCGCGCGCCTCTCGGACCGGCCGGTCACTCTGCTGACCTTGCAGGCGGCGAAGGTGCTGGAGGGTATGCTGCAGCGCGGCTTCACGACGATCCGCGATGCAGGGGGCGCCGATGGCGGGCTTGCCGAGGCGGTCGAAGAAGGTCTCGTTCGCGGCCCGCGGGTCTTCCCGTCGGGCAGCGCCCTCAGTCAGACCGGTGGGCATGGCGACACCAGACCGCGCACGCAATCGGTCGTGACTTGCGCCTGCTGCGAAGGAGGGGCTGCTTTGTCGCGCATTGCCGACGGCGTTACCGAATGTCGCCGGGCGGCGCGTGACGAGCTGCGCAAGGGTGCCACCCAGATCAAGATCCTGGCCTCGGGCGGCGTTGCCTCGCCTTACGACCCGATCTGGAACCTGCAATACAGCGAAGAGGAGGTGCGTGCGATCGTCGAGGAAGCGCAGGCCTGGCACACCTATGTCCTCGCCCACGCCTATTCGCCCGAGGCGATCCGCCGCTCGATCGATTTCGGAGTGCGCTCGATTGAGCACGGCAACCTGATCGATCGCGCCACCGCCGAGCATGTCGCCCGCGCCGATGCCTTTGTCGTGCCGACTCTCGTCACCTATGATGCGCTCCACCGTTTCGGCAAGGAACTCGGTTTTCCCGAGGTCAGCATGGCCAAGCTCGCCGAGGTGCGCGATGCCGGGCTCGGCTCGCTCGAAATCCTGAAGAGGGCCGGCGTTAAGATCGGTTACGGCACCGACCTCTTGGGCCGGATGCATCGTCATCAGTCGCGCGAATTCGTGATCCGCGCCGAGGCGATGGCGCCGTTCGACATCATCCGTTCGGCGACGATCGTCAATGCCGAGCTGTTGAACCGTGCCGGCGAGCTCGGGATCGTCGCGCCCGATGCCCGCGCCGACCTGATCGCCGTGGACGGCGACCCGCTCGCCGACATCTCCCTGCTCGACGGCCAGGGCGAGCACCTGACCCACATCATGAAGGACGGGATTTTCTACAAGACGAGTGATTAGCTGGGTCTTACCAGCGTCCGACGCTCCAGGGGCATGTTCCGGGTTCGCTAATCTAGCCTTCGTCCGTTCGTCAGGTTGTTGTACTATCGCCGCAAAAGGTCGCGCGAATGTCGACCGCGGTTGCAGGAGAGCTTCAATGAACAGGGAGGACGAAGCATGGCTGTAGAGTTTTATTCGCTCGTGTTCCCCACTATCGGCGCAATGTACACCGACACAGCCAACCCATTTGCCCGAGTGAAGGTTCGGCTGTATTTTCGAAATGTCGACAGCGACATTTACACGCCGATCGAAATCGATACAAAGATCACTTATTATCCGAATTCGACGATATCGGAGATCTATGACTCTGCTCTAACAGAGGTAAAACAGGTGATTGCTGCGGCACACGACCTGCTCGCCGATTGCAGTTTGCGACAGCTGCAGGCCCTGTCCGCGGAAGAGATGCAGCGCTCGGAATAACCTGCCCCCTGCCCACATCACTCCGCTGCGTTCTTGCGCCCATATCGCCGCACGCGCAGATCGGCCTGCTCCTTATGGCCCCAGAAGCGCTCGATGGCGCAGAGCCGGCTGCAGTATTCGCCGACCATCACGCTCGCCTCCGGGGTCTTGACCTCCTGATAGGTGCAGGTCTTTAGGAACTTGCCGACCCAGAGGCCGCCGGTGTAGCGTGCCGCCCCCTTGGTGGGCAATGTGTGGTTGGTGCCGATCACCTTGTCGCCGTAGGCGACGTTGGTCTCGGGGCCGAGGAACAGGGCGCCGTAGTTCTGGAGCCGGTCGAGCCAGCCGCGCGGCTCACGGGTCAGCACCTCGACATGCTCCGCAGCGATCCGGTCGGCTTCGCCTGCCATCTCCTTATCGTCGGCGCAGAGGATCACCTCGCCGTAATCGCGCCAGGCGACACCTGCGACATCGGCGGTCGGCAACACCATCAGCTGCCGGTCGACCTCGGCAATCGTGGTCCGCGCGAGCTTCTCCGAGGTGGTGAGCAGGATCGCCGGCGAGGTCGGCCCGTGCTCGGCCTGGCCCAACAGATCGGTCGCGCACATCTCGGCGTCGGCGGTCTCGTCGGCGATGACTAGGACTTCGGTCGGGCCGGCGAAAAGATCGATGCCGACCCGGCCATAGAGCTGGCGCTTGGCCTCGGCGACATAGGCGTTGCCGGGGCCGACCAGCATGTCGACCGGCTTGAAGGTCGCGGTACCGAGCGCCATTGCCGCCACCGCCTGGACGCCGCCCAGGACGTAGATATCGTCGGCGCCGCCGAGATGCATCGCCGCGATCGTCTCGGGATGCGGGCTGCCCTGGTTCGGCGGGGTGCAGGCGGTGATGTTGCCGACCCCGGCGACCCGCGCGGTGACGATCGACATGTGTGCGGAGGCGACCATCGGGTAGCGCCCGCCCGGCACATAGCAGCCGACACTGCCGACCGGGATATGCCGGTGGCCGAGCACGACCCCGGGCAATGTCTCGACCTCGACGTCGCGCAACGAGGCGCGCTGGATCTCGGCGAAATTGCCGATCTGCGCCTGCGCGAATTTGATGTCGTCGATCGTCTTCCGCGACACCTTGGCGACCAGCGCGGCAATTTCATCGGCGCTCAGGCGAAAGCTCGGCGGCGACCATTTGTCGAAACGCTCGCTGAGCTCCCGCACTGCCGCATCACCGCGCTTGGCGACATCGACGATGATCGTCTCGACCGTGCTCTTGACCTTCGCGTCGGCTTCTTCCTGCTGACCGGCCAACGCCGACCTCTTGATGTGCCGGGGCATGACTCCCTCCTATTCGATGATCTCGTCGGCCGTCGCCAGCAGCAAGGGCGGGACGGTGAGGCCGAGCAACTGCGCGGTCTTCAGGTTGATCACCAGCTCGAATGTCGTCGGTTGCTGCACCGGCAGATCGGCAGGAATGGCGCCGCCGAGGATCCTCCCGGCGTAAATCCCGAACTCGCGAAACGCAGCCGTAAGTTTCAACCCATAACTGATCAGGCCGCCGATAGCTGTGAATTCACGCACCCCATAGCTCGCGGGAAGCGCATAGCGCGAGGTCAACGCCACGAGTTGTTCGCGTCGGCTGGTAAAAAATGGATCGGCTCCCACGACCAGAGCACGGGCCTGCCGTTGAGTGAGGGCCGCTAAGGCGTCGTCTATCTCGGCTTCGTTCCCGGCATTTAGGACGTCGAGTTGAACCCCCTTCGCGCGCGCGGCCGCCGCCATATCAGCGATGATGTGCTCGGCAAACGCGCCATTCGGGTTTACGAGCACTGCGATTGTTCTGGCCTGAGGGACCAGCTCGGAAAGTTGCTCGAGGCGCTTGGGCATCAGCTCGACCCCTAGCAGGCTAATGCCCGTAAGGTTTCCGCCCGGCCTGGCGAGACTAGTGACTAAACCGCCCTCGACCGGATCGCCGCTGGCAAAGACGATCGGAATCGTTGACGTCGCGGCTTTCGCCGCAAGTGCCGAAGGAGGGCCCACTGCGGCGATTACGTCGACCCTCCGGGTAACGAGTTCGGCGGCCAATGCAGGCAGTCGATCATACTGGCCATCGGCCCAGCGATATTCGATGGCCAGATTTTGGCCCTCGACATAGCCAGACTCCGCGAGGCCCTGGCGGAATGCGGCTACAAATGACGCAGCCGGGTCGGCCGCCATGCTGCCGAGCCAGCCAATAACCGGCATCGCCCTTTGCTGTGCATGGGCAACCAACGGCCACGCCGCCGCTCCGGCAATAAGGGTGATCAGCTCGCGGCGGTTCATGCGCTCACCAGGCGGTCCAGCCGCCATCGAGGAGCAGGCTCGAGCCGGTGACGAGCGCGGCGGCGGGCGAGGCCAGGAAGACGACCGCCTGCGCAACCTCCCCGACCGTGCCGAGCCGGCCCAATGGAATCCGGTCGAGCACCCATTTGCGAAACACCGGGTCGTCGAAAAACGGCTTGGTCAGCGGAGTCGTGACGAAAGTCGGCGCGATCGAGACGACGCGCACGCCCTTGGGTGCCAGCTCGACCGCCATCGCCTTGGTCAACCCCTCGATGGCGTGCTTCGTCATGACATAGACGGTGCGGTTCAGGTCGGAGCCGACATGGCCCATCTGCGAGGACATGTTGATGATGACGCCGCCGCCCCCCTTTTCGCCATTTGGGGCGACCATCAGCCGCGCCGCCGCCTGGGCGATGAGAAACGCCGCCCTGACGTTGAGCCCGAGCAGCAGATCGAGGGTCGGCTCGTCGACTTCGAGAAAAGGTTGCGGGCGATTGAGGCCGGCATTGTTGACGAGGATGTCGAGACGGCCGAGACCGGCGAAGGCGTCGCGGACCGCGTCCGAGCGGGTGACGTCGAAGGGCAGCGCCCGCGCCTTGCCGCCACCCCGCGCGATCTCGCCCGCGACCTGGTCGAGTTCGCTCGGCGTCCGGCTGACCAAGATCAGCTCGGCGCCGGCAGAAGCGAGTGCCAGCGCCGTGGCGCGGCCGATCCCGCGCCCAGCCCCGGTGACGAGGGCCGTCTTGCCGTCGAGACGGAAGGCGCTCTCGTCAGCCATCCTATCCCCGGATTTCACCGGCGTAGGATTCCAAGAGGCGCCACATTTCCGGGCCGGCCTTGGCTCGCCAGCTCGCGTAGAAATCGCCGAGCCTGGCTCGGAAACTCGCAGTATCGGCGGTGTTGACCTGCATGCCTCGGCGCGCGAGCTCCTGAGCGCCGGCGGCGTTGACCTGTTCGATGTCGTCGCGTTGTAGCAGCGCGAATTTTTCGGCGTTGCGCTCGACCGCCTCTTGGATGGTGCGCGGTAAGGCAACCCACGCCGCCGCATTGGCGAGCAGGGTAAAGCCCGACCACCAATGCGCGGTCAGGCTCAGATAGGTCTGCACCTCGTAGAGCCTCAGCGACAATACGACACCGAGCGGGTCGCTCTGGCCGTCGAATTGACGCGCTTCAATGCCTCGTACATGCCGCTGAATGGCACCATGCCGGCATCGGCACCCAGGCTCTTGAAGAAGTCGGCGGCAATCGCGCCGCCGGGGCTGCGGAACCTCAGGCCGGCGAGATCATCCGCCGTGCGGATCGGTCGCACGCTGGTCGTCAGATGGTGAAAGCCGTTCTGCCAGCAATGGCGAAAGGCGTGGAGGCCGTTTTGCGTTAGCTCATTGCGAATCCGATCGCCGAGCGCGCCGTCGAGTGCAGCGAACACCGCCTTCGAATCTTTGAACGCGAACGGCAGCAAAGGCAGTGCGCTGGTCGGTGCGACCTCGCCGAGCGTCGCCCCCGCCATAAAGAATTCGAGTGCCCCGCCGCGCAGATCGGCGAACATTTTGGGGTCGGGGCCGAGCCGGCTCTCGGGAAACACGTCGAGCCGGAACTCGCCGCCGGTCTCCTGGCCGATCGCCTCGGCCATCGCGACGGCTCGCCGCGCGGTAGGGCGGCCGGCGGGCTGGTTCAGGCCGAGTCGATATTGCTTTGCGTCGGGCATCCTTTCAGCCTCTCGGCAGGCCGAGCACGCGCTCGCGTCGAGGCTATGCACAAGCGATCGTCGTGGCAAGCGCGGCCGGGCCGGGAAACGGCCGCACAACCCGGGCCGCCATGCGCAGGGGCGAAAGACCTCGCCCTCGCCGCACCGCGTCCGACTGCGCTCTCCGAGGTTCACGAATTGCCGGCAGCTTGACAAGCGGAGTACCGTAACCCACGTGGTTGCGTCGGAAGTAGACCGGAGGGGGAAACGTCCGGGATGCTCGGAGTGTCCATTGAGACGTTCACGCACAAAGGCGTGGAAGAGGTCTTTCGCTCAGGACGGTCGCGCAACATCGGGGCAGAATTTCACAAGCGCATGAGCTTGATGCTCGACGCGATCAACGGCGCTACTTGCGCCAGCGACTTGCGCGGGGCTCGCGGACTTCATGCCCTCAGGGCGATCGATCCGGGACCTTCGCGATGTCGGTCAGCGGCAACCGGCGGCTGACCTTCCGTTTCGAACACGGCGATGAGGGCGACATCCTCGGTGTTGATTTCGAGGATTACCACTGAGGCGAATACCATGACGACGAGCAGTCAGCGAACGAGACGGCCGAGCTTGCCGGGCGAGATCCTGGCCGAGCTTTACCTGGCCCCACATGAGGTCTCAATCGCCGCCTTCGCCGAGGCCTGCGGGGTCACCCGTAAGCATATGAGCGGCATCGTCAACGGCCATGCGGCGATCACCGCGGAGATGGCAGCGCGGATGGCGGCGGTGCTCGCACAACGGCTCAGTACTGGCTGAATTTGCAGAACGCTGTCGATCTCTACGATGCCCAAGTGCGCCTGGCCACCAGCGAGAAGCGACCACGACCGGTGCCGGTCTTCGGATGACCAGTTTTCGCTTCGGACAGCCGAGGGTCAAGCGTATCGCGGTGGAGGATCTCGGGCGCTGGCGTACAAGCGGGCCACCCATGTCCTTCGGCCTCCGGGAGGCGCGCTGCCGCGCTCGCCAATCACCCACGCTCAATGGCGGAAGCGGCCGACCGCGTAGAACGACGGATCGGCAAAGGGTGTCTCGCCAGTCATCATTTCGGCGAGCAGTCTTCCGGTAACCGGGCCGAGCGTGAAGCCGTGGTGGGCGTGACCGAAGGCGAACCACAGGCCAGGGTGGCGCTCGCCTCGCCCGATCACCGGGACCATATCGGGAAAGCAGGGACGCCTTCCCATCCAAGGCGCCGGCTCTAACCTCTCTCCGAGCGGAAATAATCCCCGGGCGAGTAGCTCATCGCGATTGAGTTGTATAGGGCTTGGCGGGGCGTCCCGATCGGCGAATTCGACGCCTGTCGTCAGGCGAATGCCTTTGCTCATTGGCACGAGCATGTATCCGCCATTGCCGTCATGCAGCGGGTGACTAAGCGTGGCGTTGCCCCTGGCCCGGTAATGCATGTGGTAGCCGCGCTTGACCGCCAACGGGATGTCGTAGCCCAGTGGAAGAAAGACATCATCCGACCACGGGCCGAGCGCTACCACCACCTCCGGTGCGATGATTGGTCCGCTCGCGGAGGGTAGGCTCCAGCCGGAGTTTTCCTGAGTGAGACGGCGCGCATCTCCGTTGAGAAATCGCCCGCCTCTGCGCACGAACAGATCGGCGTAGGCCTTGGTCAGCATTCCGGGATCGAACGAGGTCGGCGAGCCGCGAAAGTGTATCGCGCCGATGACCTTCTCCGATACATGCGGCTCGAGCTCGTGCAATCGCGCCCCGCCGAGCACCGTATAGTCGACCCCGTATTTGTCGAGACGCCGCGCGTCGGCGATCGCTCGGCGCAGGCTTTCCTCGGTGCGAAGACATCTGATCCAGCCTTTACGCTGGACCAGGGCACCTGCCGCGTCGCCGGCCTCGGCGATCAGAGCGTCATGCTCCGCCTCGCATTGCGCCATCAGCGGCGCCAACGCCTGCGCCGATCGCCCAATGCGCTCTGGCGTCGCGTTCTGCCAATAGCGAAATAGCCAAGGGGCAAGGCGGGGCAGCGCCGATAAGTGATAGACGACGTCGCTGCGATGGTTCATCGCATAGCTCAAGATGACGCCGAATTCGCGCGGAAAAGTATAGGGGATCACGCCCCCGCGCTGGATCAACCCGGAATTGCCGTAGCTCGTCTCTTCTCCCGCCCCTCGGCGATCGACGAGGACGACGTCGCGGCCACGCTTCTGCAGGTGCAGAGCGATGCTAACTCCCACCATTCCCGCTCCGAGCACGATCACATCAGCGTTCATTGCTGGCGTGCCGGGTCAAATTGCCCCGGTCTCTTTCAGCTCCTGAATCTCGGTCGCTGAAAGCCCGAGCCAGCCGCTGTAGATTTCGGCATTGTGCTGGCCGATCGTCGGGCTCGGCCGGGTTTCGACCCTGTCGGTGCCGTGCAGGCGTAGCGGCGTCGACGGCACGACGATCGCACCCAATTCGGGGTGATCGACGCGCTCCAACATGCCGCGCTCATGCATGTGCGGGTCGTTCATGACCTCCGGCGCGTTGCGCACCGGCGCGCAGGGAATGCGATAGGCCTTGGTGCGCGCGAACACCTCCATCTTGGGGAGAGTGCGGGTCCAGGCCGCGACGAGCGCATCGGTCTCGTCCATATTGGCGACGCGGCCGGCGTTGGTCGCAAAGCGCGGGTCGTCCTTCAGATCCTCGCGGCCCATCGCCTTCAGCAGGTTCTGGAAATGCGCCTCGGTGACGATGTGGATCGCGACATGCCCGTCGGCGGTTGCAAAGACGTTGTACGGCGCGCTATTTAGCCCGGATTGCCGGTTGCCGGTGCGTGGCGGGATCTCGCCGGTCCGGTAATAATAATCATAGCTCGCCGCCAGGGTCGGATAGACCGCCTCCTGCATCGCCACTTCGACGAGCCGGCCGACCCCGCTGCGGTCGCGGTCGTAGAGTGCGGTCACGATGCCGGCGTAGAGATGGATCCCCCCCATGAAGTCCACCAAGGTCGGGCCCGCCTTGACCGGCGGTCCGTCGGGAAACCCGGTGACGCTCATGATCCCAGAGGCCGCCTGGATCGTCATGTCCATCGCCAGATTGTCGCGGTCCGGCCCGCTGATGCCAAAGCCGCTGCCCGAGGCGTAAATCAGCCGCGGATTGGCCTCGTGCAGCCGGCTCCAGCCGACACCGAGATCGTCCATCGTCCCGGGCGAGAAGTTTTCGAGCAAAACATCGGCACGCTTGACCATCTCTTCGAGCAACGCCCGGCCGCGCTCGTGCTTGAGGTTCAAGGTGATCGCGTGCTTGTTCTGGTTCAGCATCGCGAACGGCAAGGTTGCGCTCTTGCCCGGCTCGGCGCGGCGGCGTCCCGGCTCGCCGCGCGGCGGCTCGATCTTGATCACGAAAGCGCCGGCCTTCGCCAGCAGAAAGCTCGCATAAGGCCCCTGAAAGATCTGGCCGAAATCGAGCACGGTCACATCCGACAACGGCGTGCTGGCCAATGGCGTCTTGGCTTGGGATTGCACCATCGACTCTTCCTGCATTTCTGTTGACCGGAAATTTCAGTCGCGTATCGGGTTCGCGCGAGTCATGCTAACCGCAGGCTAACCGCAGGCTCGCACGGAGGATCGAAAAATGAAATACGACGTCATCTCGGCCGACTCCCACCTCGATCTGATCTGGCTGCCGCCCGACCTCTTCACCGCCAATGCGAGCGCGGCCTACAAGGACCGCATGCCGTACGTGACCGACGGGTCGCGCGGCAAAGAGTGGGTCACCAAGAACGGTGCTACCTTCGGGCTGATGAACGGCATGGGCTCGGGCGGCCGGCAATACATCCCCGGCCAGATCCATCGCTCTGACCGGATGGCCTCGACCGGGCTCTATGACGACGGCAAGAAGGGTGTGCGCCGCATCACCGACCCCGAATTGCGCCTCAAGGACCAGGAGCGCGACGGCGTGCAGGCCGAGGTATTGTACGGCATCCTCGGTGCCACGATCCGTCTCAAGGACAACGAGGCTGCCGGCGAGATGCTGCGCATCTACAACGAGTGGCTCGCCGATTTTTGCGGTACGCATCCCGACCGTTATGCCGGCCTCGCCTGCATCCCGAACTACAACGCCGAGGAGGCGATCGGCGAGATCGAGCGCGTCGCCCGGCGCGGTGTGGCGCGCGGCCTCGAAATTTCCCGCCGGCACGATATGGCGCCGTTGTGGGACCCGTGGTGGACCCCGGTGTGGGACGCGGTTGCGGCGACGGGTCTGCCGTTGCACTTCCACACGATCGGCGGCGGCAACCGGGCCGACACCTCGAAGCTCGCTCCCAAGGTCCAGCTCGCCGCGCGCGCCGCGGGTATCACCGCCTTTCAGATGTACATGGCGGACGTGCTGTTATCGATGATCTTCTGCGGCGTGCTCGAGCGTCACCCCGGCTTCAAGGTCGTCATCGGCGAGGCCGGGATCGGCTGGATTCCCTATGTGCTCAACCGCATGGATGCCGAGTGGGAGGACCAGTTCAAGGAGCTCGATCTCAAGATGCCGCCGAGCGAATACTGGCGGCGCCAATGCTATGCGACCTATCAGACCGACCCGGTCGGCATCAAGCTGGTCGAGGAGATCGGCGAGGGCAACATCATGTGGGCCTCGGACTTCCCGCACCCGGACGGCATCTGGCCGGACTCGCAGGAATACATCGAGAAGGAGCTCGGCCATCTGCCTGCTGACACCCGCCATAAGATCGTCTGCGAGAACGCTGCGAAGCTCTACCGCTTCGTCAACTGATCGGACGCCCTCCGGAGACAGTTCGGTTAAGCCTGGCGAGGACGCCTAAGGCCACCAGGCGGAGACCGTCTCCGCCGGACTGCTGGGGTTGGCTGAAGGCCCGATCATGGCTACTGCTTCGGGGCGAGACGCTCGCTGAAAAATGCGCGGGCCTCGGCGAAGGAGTCGGCCATCGCCGCCGGGTCCTGCCCAATATAATGGCCAGCAAAGGAATGGGGCGGCGAAGGCGCATCGAAGGAGTGCAGGGCGCCCGGATAGACTTTCATCCGTAGTATGTGCCCATTTGTCTGAACCGTGTCGCGCCAGCGGGCGCAGCGCGCTACTGGTGTCCAGTCATCCGCGTCTCCGATGAGGATTAGGGTGTCGGTTTCGAGCAAAGAGGTGGGCGGGTCGCAGCCGGGATAATACGCGACCGCCGCGGCAAACACCGGCTCGTCCGGCCGGCGAACGAGGCCGGCCAAGACCGCCTTGAGCACCGCCCAGCCGCCGTGCGAGAAGCCGATCACGCCAACCCGCGCGGCGCGAACCTCGGGAGCCGTACGGAGGTAGGCGGCGCCATCGAAGCCATCACGCGCCTGCGCCTCGGGCGGCACCAGTCGCCCCTGATTGCAGACTTCTTTGACCCCGCGCGGATCGAAGCTGTCGATAAGCAGCGCCGCGAACCCCCATCCCCGCGAGACGGCGCGACCACTCGCGATAGTGTGGACCGGCGCCGTTGCAGCCATGCAAAACGACAACACCCCCGGTCGGTGCCGTACCTGGCGGTAGATAAAGCTCGGCCGGCGCGTTGCTGAGCGGCGGTCCAACTTTGGCCGGGTCAAAGACCTGTGCTTGAGCCGCAGCCGCTACCAAAGAGAGAAAGCCGAATGGAAGCAAAGCTAGACGGAGATGCACTATACCACTCGCTATTTGTGAACTTCAACCGACCGAATTATGGCCTTAAGAGCTCCAGCGAGGCCACAGCCTCGCTACCACCGTGAAGCCGCGGTGCGTCGCTGGTGGAGACCTCCAGGGTTAGCCCGGGCGACCACCCCGTCGCGAGCGTTCTGCAGCACGCTCTGAACCGAAGAGACACCTCGCCCCCCTGGCGGTCACACCATCAGCAGCACGCGGCCACCAGTTGAAGCCCCTTGCGGGGCGGGAGCCGAGGGATGCGTTCGATCATGAATTCGGGTCGATCATTGATCGCACCGAGGTCGATCTGTTCTGCCGGCCCCCGGTGCCGCTCCCAACGAGATTTCGGTTCTACCACCAGCCGCTGGTCCAGGTGGTGAGCCACGCAACGAAACGTACGAAGCGCTCCATGCAGTCGCCGCCAATCTGGAGAACCCGCAACAGACGCTGTTTCGTCCGATTGGGTCGTGGCACAAGTGGTTGTTCGTCCGCCATGGCGATGTGGTGCCAGGATACGGTTGACGATGGGTTATGATGAGGAACGATAAGCAAAGCTCTACCGGTGCACGGTCATATGAGGGGCCGCACGATCCTACGCCTGATAGGGCTCGTCCTTGCCCTA
>Ga0306921_10001358_pt1 | contig 23576 bp, 19 predicted proteins | sample sta12Cox44000080_FD_203760 | JGI IMG/M metagenome (GOLD analysis project Ga0306921, IMG submission 203760) | Lab enrichment of tropical soil microbial communities from Luquillo Experimental Forest, Puerto Rico - statoxic.12C.oxic.44.000.080 (v2)... | ecosystem: Environmental > Terrestrial >...
AGCTGGCGTCGTTATCGATTGAGATATCCGGGACGGCCACCATCGGGACCGGGTTGGCCCACATAAAAGCGGTGGTGACCTCGCCGATCTCTTCCCAGCTTAAACATGGCCGGTTAACCAGACTCGATCCCAGGCCGTTGAGATGGAACTGGAACCACTTGGATTGGAAGTCCGCCGGGTAATTGCAGATGTTCACCTCCAGGATCGTTTCCACGAACCTCGGGAGGGTGACGTAGGTGGTCGGGGGCGAGGTCATCGGTTGCTGGACACAGATGTCGATCATGCCCAGTAAAGGATCCCAGTGGCTCTTGTTGGCCAGGATCTCGGTGGCCTCGGTGATGGTGTCGAAGATCATCTGACGCCCTACTGGACCTACGGTGTCGCAAACATCGTCGTAAATGTCCGCCACAATGACGCAATCGCGGTTGGTGATCGTTGCCGCCAGGGTCCGGGCGGTATCCACCCTGGTCGAGATGTCGCTGTAGGAAAGGCGCGAGGTCTGGTCCTCGTCCAGGAAGTGAATGGCCTGCACTTCGCAGGTAGCCCCTTCCTGGTAGTGATCCTGCTTAAAGAGCTGGATGGCCTTGGCCATCATCACGATGGCCATCTTGGATCCCAGCGGGATGACATCGGTCGGGAGGGAAACAGCAGCCGTCTTGCGCTTGGCCAGCACCCGGACGCTGGAGGCCTTCTGGCTCAGTTTAAGGCGTTGAAAACGCGGGATGGTATCTTGAGGCTGATAGTCCGCCAAATGCGCTCCAGCAGCCGTATAGAGCCGTAGCGGGGCTACTGTGACGGGCTTTGAGCACATCGCCACGTCGATGACGTTATCCGGGCCCTGGATCAGAAGAGTCGTAGCCGCGCCGTAGGTGACCCACTGCTCAGTCTGGTCGTTCAGCACCACCAGAAGCTGCAGCTCGGCTCCGGCGTCATTGGCTGAATCGCACTTGAGCGCCAGCCGGGTCGGGAAAGGGATCGGCTGCTGGATCGGGGTATCGCCCCGCTCCTGCCAGCTAAAGCCGAGCTCCAGGTCATCGCTCCCAGGGCCGTTCATCGTGAACTCGTAAAGCTGAGCGCGGGGGAAGGCCGGGCTCTTGTTCATGTTGACCCTTAGCGCCGTCTCCACCTGGGAGGGCAGGGTGATGTAGTAGCCCTGCGTCACCGGCAGGTTGACGTAGATGAGCAAGGGTTGCCAAGCCGGGCCGGTCTGAGGTTGTTTATTGGCCAGAAGTTCGATGGCGTCCGACATCACCCGGTACACATAGGCGCTGTCGCAGCGCCCGAGCACTTCCTTAACTTCCTGGAAAACGTCTCCGGCTTGCAGCATAAGCTATCCTGGCATCTCCGAGCTCGGCCCTTCCTCGGCGGGTGTCCCGCCCTGGTCCTGGGTTTCGAAGTACTTCTTGGCCTTGTCCCGGATGGTGTCGGCCTCGGATGGTTTATGGCCCGCGCCGGCCTCCGGCGTAATGTGATGGATCTCCAGGGTGGCGTGGTGCTTGGCCTTCTTGCTCTTCTTATCGTGATGCTTGCCTCGGTCAGTCACCTTGTAATGAACGCGGGCGTGCCCCTCATCAGGCAGATCTTCCAGGCCGGAGCCCTCATCCAGATCCCCAATGTGCAGTTGCGGGAAGTCCATATTCTGAGTGCTGGCCTCGTCAGGCGCTGTGGCACCCTCGCCACCTGGGGGCGGCGGTCCTCCCGGCCCCGCTCCAGGCATCGCCCCGCCAATAAAGGCCAGGGCTCCTGGGCCTTCACCACCGCCAGCCGGCACGCCGAGGTTAACAGTCTTTGGGCTAGAACCTTGACCAGGAGCTGGCCCCATCGGTCCCGGCGGTGGACCGGGAGGGGCACCTTGCGATTGTGATTGTCCTTTTGGCATATGTCTGTTATTTGTTTAGATGTGGCTAAGTTTTGTGAATGCGGGAAACCTTGCAAAAGATACTTTTGCAAAGGCAAGCCTGCTCGATACGCAAAGAAGTGCGCTGACTGCCTTGGACCGTATAAACGACATAACGGTCATGAACGAATCCAGCGTTATGGGCGTCATGATTACAAGCTTATCCGGCTTGGTCCTCAACACTGGGTTCTTGAGCATATTCTCATTGCCTCGACTAAAATCCGGCCCTTGAAAAAGGGAGAACACATCCATCACCGCAATGGCAATACTCTGGATAATCGAGTTGAGAATTTGCAGATTGTCTCTCGCAGCGAGCATATGAGCATTCACCGTTCGCTTGGCCCTCTGTGGGCCGTGCAACATGACAAGTGCATCCAGTGTGGAACGCAAGAACGCCCACACTGGGCACGAGGTCTTTGCACAATTTGTTACAAGCGGTGGTGGCGTGCTCATTAGCAGTTCTCGCGAGGTCCAGCTTTGGGGATATCGGGCTTGTCGGGCTTGGGCGGCACGAACATGCAGCCGATCTTCTTGGGTTTAGCCGTGGCGGTCGTCTTGCGCGTCACGCTGTCTTTGTTTTCAGTTAGTACTTTCATGAGATTGGTCCCTGATCAAAAATGACGGCGGTGGAGGCCAGATTGGGCCAAAGCGGGTCACCGGCTCCGATCACGGTCATCAATTGCCCCCCGGTGTATTGGCGTCCGATTATGCTCACGGAAGGGCTGGTCCCGCTAACCACAGCCCAGAAGGTGACAAAGGCATCATTCACGGAACTGTCATCGGTCCTGTTAACGACAACATGCAAAGTGCGCCAGAAATGCGTTCCTCCGTCAATTGACCAATCGCAGAGCCCATTGGTGTTGCTGTTGGCTGTCCAGGTCAGTTTCAGTCGAGCCGCGACCTGCAGAAGCGAGTTACCGGGCCTTTGCGGCAGAGTGATCGTGGTCGCGGGTACAATCGTGTACCAGTTCGCGTCCGGGAATGACACACTGGGGAAACTGACTTCGACCGGGTTGGCGCGCTCGGAACTGATCGGCTCGCCCGGCGGGGCGGTCGGACCGACCCCAAAGGTCTGCATCACCTGGACCAGATACCGGGTGATCGGCTCATTATAATCGGTCGACTGCAGGATCCGGTTGATGGCACTTTGGAAAGTGTCGTCGGGTTGGAGTTGGAACATCATCATACGATGCCTTTCACGGTGAGGTAACTTTGGACGAGGTTGCCTCCATTTATGTAGTACTGCAGAGCGTTGATTTGAGTTTGAACGTTATACCACCCTGAAGCAGTCATCTCGCCTGCATAACCGCTGGACCCAGCGTAGCTCTGGCTTTGGCTAACCCAGCTCGGCATTCGGTTTAACCCGCCGGGACATAGTGATGTTCTGATCTGGCCGCGAGTACCAGCGTCCACCGGCCAGCCCAGATAAGCGTATGTTTGGGGACCGGTAGCCCCAGAAGCACCTGTTGCCGAGGCAGAGGCAGTGTAGATGTACGACCAGTAATAATTAGTACTAATCCACGTGCTGCCCCCGTCAGTGCTGAAATACGCACAGATCGAAGCTGGACCTGTTACACTAGTCTTTACCCCAGTCCATTCCAGCTCGAAGGTCCGGTAACCAACCGGCAGGAGCACTACGCTATTAGCCACCGAAGAGGTAATATCCTGGTTCCCTAAGACCACGATGCGGTCCAGACCGAAACTTCGGTAATTGGTTCCGTCGCAGTAAAGCGTGCACATCTGACCCGGCAACAAGGCTAGCGAGGTTTGCCCGTCGATAGTGGCTGGAGCCGCAGGCGTAATGGTGATCGTGCCGCTGGCAACCAGCCCCTGGTCGTTGCGCACGTTCCAGACATAGCTTTGGGTGGCAGTGGGCAAGCTCAAGGTCCAACTGCCGCCGCTGCAGATGATATATTTGTTATTGTCGGCAGGAGTCAGGGTGTAAGCGGCGGTCTTGCTGATGAAGCCGCTGGTCGGGAAGGCGGGTAGGGGATGCGTGGCGTTGTCGCCCCCGATGTAGTCCGTAGTCACCCCGGAGACTTTGGTGAGCAGTCCCGGTTGGGTGGTGTCAGCCAGCGGTGCCTGATTGCTCGGGCCCGATCCTGCCGCCACCTTGATCATGTAGACCAGAACCAGATAAGGCGGCACGTTATTGTGTGCCGTATCGCTGCCTGCCGCGTCACTGCCTCCGCTTGGACCACCCGTGTTGGCCCAGGCTCCATTAGTTGAACTGGCGTAATTGGTGTTCCCGGCAGGGATATTGGCTGCACTTGTGGCTGGGTTATAAGGGCTCCCGTTGGAACCCGTAAACATGAAATCATAACTCCCCCCACCTGATCCGGAAGGAATAACGGCATGATTGAGCCCGCTGGTGCCGTGCGCGTGCGAGCCTTGCGCGTTCCAGTTGTGGTAATGATCCATGTTGTGGTAGTGACCACCTAATCCATGGGTATGGGACGCGATCTCAGCCAGGATCAAGACATGAGCTTCTTCGCCGCCGGTTGCGGCCAGGATCCGGTTGGTCAGCCCGCTCCCCTGGCCCTGGCCCAGGATGAAGCGCGAGCGCAAGTCCGGCAGGTTGAACGTGGTCGCCCCGTCACCGGTGCCGAACTGGGTGCCGAACAAGTTGAAGAGGGCCGGATAGGTGGTGCGGCTGATCGCCGAGCCGTCACAGAGCATTGAGCCAACCGGCGGCGTGGCTGAGGTGAAGGCGTAGACCGTGCCCACCGGCATACCGTCGCCCATCGCTCCGGTATAGCCCTGCAGCCCGATCTGGCCTCCGGGCGCAATCAGGCTCCCAGTCCCGATGACGGTTCCTTGCACGGCTTGTTGAGCGGGGGCAGGCATCAGACTCGTCCTCTCACGGTGACATGCATGTTAGTTATGTTGCCAGCACCGGAAGTAAAATACTTAAAGGCGTTTACTAACCCTTGCTGGTCGAGAAACCCCCATAGGTTATACTTTTGGGTTATCCCGCCGCCACCGTACCAGTAACCGGAATCTACCAGCCAGTTTGGGTTCTCCCCTGCTTTGCCGGGATAGAGGGTCAGCTTCGCCATCGCGTATTGGACTCCCGCAGTCGAAGCGAATGCCGTTAGGTGGCTCTGAGTTGTATTATTTTGATTGTAATACACAACCGCCGTTGCGGTCGAGTTATAGACAAACCCGTGATAATAATTGGCTGCAATCCAGGTGGACCCGCCATTAGAACTCAGTTGGAAATCCATCCAGGCGTCGGCGGGCGTTCCAGCAATCCCAGTAAAATCAAATTCGAAAACCCGGAACCCGGCAGGAAGCAAGATAGTCGATGAAGGAGTGGCAGCGCTGATGTCCTGGCTAAAGATCACCTCCCGCCTAAGCCCGAATGTGCGCCAGTTTAGGCCATCGGTTAAGAGCGTACATTCCTGACCCGGCAGCAATGCCAGACTGGAAAGTCCATTGATCGTCTGTGAGCCGGTTGGCGCAATCGTGATAGTGCCCGTGGTGCCAGTGATCCCCTGATCGTTCCGTACAGTGAAGTACATGCCCACGGCGGGAACAGGCAGGGTTAAGGTCCAACTGCCGCCAGAACAGATAAAGTAAGTGCTCGAATCAGACGACTGCACCGTGTACGCCGCTGTCTTGGTGGCGAAAGCGCTGGCAATCGGCAGAGGGTGACACTGGTTATCCCCGCCTACGTAATCGCTAGTCCGTCCACTGACTTGGGCGAGAAGCCCAGCCCCGGTAACACTGGCCAACGGCGGCAATACAGCCGTCTGAGGCTGCGGGTTTAAGAGCGTAATCTGGTTGCCGCTGATGGCCGTGATCTGCAACGCCCCGGCTTGTCCAGAACCAGCCGCTCCAGCCACCCAGACCCATTCCCCAACCGCTGCCCAGCTCGCATCATTGACGGTCACCACCACCGTGGCTCCGACTGCCGGGATCGTGAAACTGGTGGAGTTGAGTGTATAGGCTGGTAACCCGTTCGGGCCGGTCGCGCCCACATTGCCTTGTGGTCCGGCAGGTCCGGTTGCCCCCTGTGGTCCGGTATTGCCGATTGGACCCTGAACCCCCTGGGTGCCGGTAGCGCCCGTGGCACCCGTGGCACCGATCTGGGCGATGATATTCCAGTAGCTCGCATTAGGCGGCTGCTGATTGGTGTTGGCAACTGTGCAGACGTAGCTCGATCCAGCGATGCTGACCGTGTCGTAGGGAACATAAGCCGTCGCGGCACTCCAGGCTCCTTTCCACGTGTAACCTTGCCCAGCCGCTCCGGTAGCACCGGTTGCGCCCGTGTTACCTATCGGGCCTTGGGCCCCGGTATTGCCAATCGGCCCCTGACTGCCGGTCAATCCAGTCGGCCCCTGCGGGCCCTGGCTACCCGTGGCTCCAGTGGCACCAGTGGCACCGAGCTGCGCCATGAGTGACCAGTAAGTGGCATTGGGGGGTGTCTGGTTGGTGTTGGCCGCGATGCAGACATACGAGCTCCCGCCAATACTGACGCTGTCATACGGAACATAAGCCGTCGCACTGTTCCAGGGCCCTTTCCATGAGTAACCCTGACCGGCTGCTCCCGTTGCGCCGGTATTGCCCTGTGGCCCCTGGACGCCGGTTGCCCCCGTATTCCCAATCGGCCCTTGAGCGCCGGTATTGCCGGTTGGCCCCTGGCTACCAGTGGCTCCAGTCGGTCCCTGGGCACCAGTGGCCCCGATTAAGGCGATGATGTTCCAGTAAGCGGTGACGGTTGGGGTCTGATTGGTGTTGGCGACGATACAGACATAGCTAGATCCCGCGTACCCTACGCAATCGTAAGGCACATAAGCCGTGGCCGAACTCCAGGTGCCTTTCCAGGTGTAGCCTTGGCCCGCCACGCCTTGAGGACCGACCGCGCCTTGCGCACCGGTCGCGCCGGTACTCCCGGTGGCCCCGGTATTGCCCTGTGGACCTTGACTACCAGTGGCTCCGGTTGCGCCCTGGACGCCAGCCGGAATCGTAAAGTTGAATACGGCGGCAGCGGCGGTTCCCACATTAGTAACGGTGGCACTGGTGCCTGGAGCACCTGTGGTAGTAGTACCCGCAGCAATGGTCGCCGCCGCGCCAGCAGCTCCGGTTGGACCGGTCGCACCCGTATTGCCAATTGGCCCTTGACTGCCAGTGGCTCCAGTCGCACCCGTCGCACCAGTTGAACCCTGGGGGCCTTGCGGCCCGGTGGCGGTCACCGTACTGCCGCTGGGCGCAGTTGAACCCGGTGCTTGGTTAACGGTGTAACCAGGATTCTGGAGGGTTAACTGATTGGTGCCGGTGTTGATCGCGGTGATCGTCAAGTAACCAATCGGACTGATATAGACGATGCCGCCGATGTTAAACTGGCCCGCTCCTCCACTTGCCACGCTGGCCACCGCTGTCGAGCCTATGGCAGGCATCGTGTAGGTGGCACTGAGCGTGGTATAAGCGCTGGCACCCCCAGGCGGACCCTGGGGTCCAGTCGAACCAGTCGGCCCGGTCGCGCCAGTCACACCCGTGTTGCCAATCTGGGCAATCAGGTTCCAATAGGTCGCATTCGGGGGCGCTTGGTTAGTGTTGGCCGCGATACAGACGTAGCTGGAGCCGCCACTTGAAACCGTGTCGTAAGGCACGTAAGCGGTTGCGCTGCTCCAGGCACCCTTCCAGTTATAGCCCTGACCTTGGGGTCCAGTCGCGCCCGTGGTACCGGTCAAACCAGTCGGTCCAGCAACGCCTTGCGGACCCTGTGCGCCCGTATTGCCGATTGGACCCTGACTGCCGGTCAGTCCGGTCGGGCCGGTCGCGCCGGTCGGCCCAGCCTGTCCCTGGGGAATAGTGAAGTTGAAGACTGCCGCTTGAGTGGTCCCTGAGTTGGTGACACTGGCATTAGTACCCGGAGCTCCCGTTGCCGTGGTGCCCACTGAGAGGGTTGCTGCTGAACCAGTCGGACCTACCGGGCCTTGATTGCCGGTCGGGCCGGTCGGACCCACCGGGCCGGTATTGCCCACCGGACCCTGACTACCCGTGGCTCCAATCGGACCCTGACTGCCAGTGGCTCCGAGCGCGCCCTGGGGAATCGTAAAGTTAAGTATCGCTGCCGCTGGCGTACCAACATTGCTGACGCTGGCGTTAGTTCCAGGCGCTCCAGTGGTTGTCGTACCCACATTGACTGTCGCCGCCGCGCCATTTGGTCCAGTTGGTCCGGGAGGGCCTACGGATCCGATCTGACCGGCTGGGATGCCGAAGTTCAGCACCGCTGCCGAGGGGGTTCCGGCATTGACGACTGTGGCGCTTGATCCAGGGTTGAGCGTCGAGGTGGTGCCTACGGCAATGCTCGCCGCCGGTCCACCAGGACCGGTCGCGCCGGTCGCCCCCGCCGGGCCGGTCGGACCCGTGGGGCCGGGATTGCCGGTTACTCCCTGGGCTCCGGCTGAACCCTGGGGAATGGTAAAGTTGAGGATGGCGTCCTGGGTGGTTCCGCTATTGCTGACACCGGCTGGCGTACCCGGCGCAACCGTCGTGGTCGTGCCCACATTGGTCGTAGCAGGGGTTCCAGGCGGGCCGGGTGTTCCGGGCGGACCCTGTGCGCCCTGCGGGCCCACGGGGCCGGCAGGCCCGGTGATGGGCGTCGGTACTATCGACCACGAGGCACTTTTGCGGCCATAGAGTTGACCATCGGTTGGCGCTTCCGGGATCCCGCCTCCTGGCCCTCCACCCACCACCATGCTCCAGGTGCCGTTCTTGCGAGCATACTGATTGCCGTCTGCCGGCGCATCCGGCAGGATCGGCGGCACACTGTTCCAGGATCCATTCTGCCGCCCGTACATGACCCCATCCTTGGGAGCCTCGGGAACACCGCCGCCAGTGGACGGTGGAATCGCCGTCCAACCAAGGTTCTTTCGACCATAGACATTATTGTCGGCTGGTGCTTCAGGGATACCGCCGCCGCCGCCCCCGCCTGATGGGGTGATGACTTCCCAGGAAGCGGCTTGCCGGGCATACATCTGCCCGTCCAGCGGAGCCTCCTCGATACCCAACCCAGCGGATGGGCCGAAGCGCAGTAATACTTCAGCGAGATATTGACCTATGGGCTCTTGCCAATCGCCGCTATCGATAACTCGATCCAGGCACTTGCCATACGAATCCGTTGCTTCAATATCCCACCAAGTGTTAGGCATGTTACTTCTTGGGCTTCTTGCGGAAACCCCCTTTCGGTTTCTTGGCTATGTTATGCAAGTCTGCGGGTTCAATTGACTTGGCGATTCCTGCCGCCGCCTTGCTGTAGGACTTCGGCACCTCACCTTTTTGGATACCGCGAGCGATCCCCATGAGGCTCTGCTGGCGGGATGTGGTTTTCTTTCCTTTGATGGTTCCTTTAGGCTTACCGGGCATAAGTTGGGGGAGAGTTAAGAGTTACCACCCAGAATCGGCATCCCAATCCCCAAGGACCGGGACCATTCCAGGCGTCTGTGAAGCTGCCAGTGTAAGACCGTAAAGGCCGGTTGTGCGAGCCGAGACTGAGCCGCTGATGGCCGCGTTGCCGACTCCGTCCACGTAAACCTGTCCAAGAGTGCCTGCGCCAGAGCCACTCATCCGCACGGTCTGCACCCGTGCCATCTCGTAAGGGAAGAGCACGTTCAGGCGCACATTCGCGGAGTTGTTGACGAGTTGGCCAATCTGCATCGCGTTCCCTTGGCAAGCCAACTGATTGGCTCCAACCGACTTCTGGTAGTAGCGCTTGCAATCGCGCACGTTCCGCTGGTACTCCAGGTCCAGGGGGCCATTGGGCGTCATCCCAGGCTCGTGGAGGATGTAACCCACATCAAACGTGCTGTTCACTGGGTTGGAGGCGAAGCTGGTCATCCCTGGGCATCCAACAAAGTTGCCCGCAGCCCACGCATTGGCCGAGGGAGCCATGCCGGTGGAACCGCTGGCGATGCAGACCGACAAACTATAGCCCACTCCTCCGGGAGCCAGAGGAAAGCTGCCCCCCGCCGCCCAGGTCGGGATGTTACCAATCGGGATCAGGACCCAGGCATTGGCGCTTGAGATGGTGCAAAGGTTGCTGACGCTGTAACCGTTAGCCGAATCGCGTAACGCGACACTGAAAGACATGGGAGCCACGCTGGCTCGGGCCACAATCGAGACCGCCGTGCCGCCGCTGATCAGTTCTCTCAGCCGCGCCCCCTCGATATATTGCATGGCCGGGATAACAACTGAAGTAGCCCCCAGGGTGCCTTCCTGAGTAGTGAGCGTGTAGCGAAGATAGGCTTGAGAAAGGCAGAAGTTGGTCCCGGCAATGATTACGTTGCCGACCATCTGCTTGACTGTGCCCCGATTGGAGCCGACCTGCGAGTACAGCCAGCGGTCTAGAGCAAAGCCCGGTGCGCTCACTCCTGCCGACACCGTTCGGGCATCAATTTCGAAGGTCGGGTTGCCAAGGCTGTTATAGGAACGGACAACCGGCGCGAGCGTGCGGACCATTGAACCCAGGTCATGCAGGGAGTTGTCGCCGCCCACGTAATCCGTGTTGAGGCCACTCATCTTTACGACCAGTCCCGGCTGAGTGGTATCGGCCAGCGGCACGGTCGGACCAACCGGCACATTGTACGCAGCTTTAATGATGTAGTTGACCGCCACCCACGGGTTCATCAGGTTGAATGCCGCCCCGCCTCCGGCGGGTTGAACGCTCGCACTGATTCCGCTGGTGCTGGCATCGATCCAGATGCCGGTCCCGGCAGCGCTGATATTAGCGTTGGCACCCTGGATGCCGATGTTGGCATTGGCAGTCGAGGTATTGGCCTGGACGGCCTGAAAGAACGCGTAGCCAGGGGTGTTGGTGCCGTAGTTGATCGAGCTCCATCCTGCCGCTGTGTGAGAATGCCCACCATCGCTGACACCGTGGCCGTGCGGACTTTGCCCGTGGCCATGGGTAGGATCGTGCAGGACGTGATTATGCCCGTTATCCTGCCAGTTGAGCCCGTGCGCGTGATTGGGCATCTCCGCTACGGACAAGGTGTGCATCTCCGCACCGCCGGTCTGAGCCAGTACCCGGCTGGTCAGCCCGCCTCCCTGACCGGCTCCGATCAAGGCTCGGCCTCTGAGGTCAGGCAGGTTAAAGGTCGTCGCGCCATCTCCCTGACCCCAGGGTGAAGCCGCTCCTCCCAGGACATTGTAAAGCTGTGCGTAGGTCGTTCGACTGACCGCGCTGCCATCGGCCATCAGCCAGCTCTGCGGGATCCCGGCGCACGCCCACTGCATGATCGAACCGACTATGGCCGGATCCACTCCCGCCGGCCCCACCAGCCCTGCGGAGCTGACCTGAGAGTTGTTCAGGACCGTCGATCCCGGCGCAACGTTGCCGCTGTAGCCAGGGTTAACCACCGTGATGTTCTGCGGGTTCGGGACGGCGGTCACCGTGTAATAGCCGCCGCTCTGGATGTAGAGCATCATCCCCACGGCCATCCAGTTGGAGTTGCCCACGGCCACGTTGACCGCACCGTTAATCACCGGCTGGATAAAGGAGCTGGTTAAGGTGGTGTAAGCGCCCTGGCCAACCGGTCCCAGCGGACCCTGCGGACCCTGGATGCCTTGAGGACCGGATACTCCGCTCACTGTCACGCTGGACCCGGAGGCGACCAGGGTTGAGGAGGCGGCGTTACCGGTGGCTCCCGTGTTCATCACGTTGACCTGGGTCGGGCTCTGAACCGTGCCGACCTGATAGGTTCCGGCTCCCTGGATGTAAAGTTGCATGCCGGGAGCCATGAAGCTGGTGTCGGCCACCGAGATCAGCACCGACTGGCTGACTGGCGGGGTGATAAAGCTGGCCGTGGTGCCGGTGTAGGAGCTTTTGCCCGCCGGACCAACCATGGCAGGCTGACGAAACTTGGCGGCACCCTTATACTGGATCTCGTGCTCGTAGGAATCCAGGTAAAGAGTGGGTGCGGTTGAGGATCCGGAGAGTTTGTTTCCGCCAAAGGAGGGTCCTAAACCGGTGCCGGGAGCCGGGCACTGGCTGATCGCGATCTGCGCCACCATGACCGGTGCAGTCGGCACCGCGTTAAAGGCGTAAGTGGCAATCGAGAACGTGGCATAAACGTTGTCGACCGTGACTTCCAGGTCGTACCACGTGTTAGCCTGCAGGGCGACACCCGAATCACTGAAGACCTGGGAGCCGCCGCGCCGGCAATAGCAGCCCCAGTTGTTCGGCGTGTTCCCGGCGATTGAGTAGTAGAAGAAGATGCCGTTCTGGAAAGCGTTGGTGGGCAGGTTATCCAGCCAGCCGAAGTAAGCGGTGAAACTGTCGCCGGCAGTGGCTAGATAGGGCAGGGCCAACTTGGCGTGGAAGTAGGTCGTTCTATTGCCCACCTGGACCGTTGACGAACTGGTGCCTAACTGCAGGCCGTAGGTCTGGCCACTCCCGGCGTTGCCCTGCAGGATCTGGATCCCCTGCGATTCGGGGTCAACCTGTCCGCCTGGGGTAATTGTACCGCTGGTCAGAGTCCAGTCGGTGCGTCCGTTCTCGAAGTCGGTGTAGTAGTATTCGCGGTTGAGCGCCTGGGGCGCACCTCCGGCGTAACAGTATGACCCGCTGGGGATGCTGGTGGCCGGTGAAGCGTTGCCCAGATAGCCCAGGTTCTGGGCGGTGAGCAGATTAGCCCCGCCAACGCTGGCGATTTGATAGTAGCCGGCTCCGGAGATATAGAGGTTGGCTCCCACGGTCATCCAGGCCGTGGAATCAACCGTGATACTGACAATTGAGCCGGGCACCGGGACGGTGAAGGCGGCACTGGTTATTGAGTACGCTCTTGCGCCAGGAGTTCCAGATGGGCCTTGAGGACCAACTGGACCCGGTGCTCCGTCATTACCTGTGGCTCCTTCCACGCCGCCTGCCGTAACCAGTGACCCAGAAGGAATGACCGTCCCAGGTGCGGCGGCGTCGGTCCAGCCAGGATTATTAAGTACCAAGTGGGTGGCGTCTGGGACGCTTTCAACTTCATAGTAACCTCCTCCCACCACGAAGACTACGCTCCCTGGCGGACACCACTGGGTCTGGTTGACCGCGATGGTGACCGAGGCGTTGACCGCTGGCTGGGTGAACTGAGCGGTGGTTAGCGCGGTCGAGGCCGGCCCTGGCAAGCCCTGGGCTCCCTGAGCACCCGTAGGCCCCTGAATCCCAGGTGCGCCCTGGGCTCCGGTCGCCCCCTGGGCGGCAAAGATGCCCCAGGTCGATGGATCGGTGCCTGGAATGACGTTCACGCTGGTCTTAAGGGCTATGTAGGAGCTCCCGCCATAGGTAACAGAGTCATTGACGTTGTAGTTGGCACTCGCGCTCCAGGTGCCCTTGTAGACAACTCCCGTGCCCATCGGCCCGGTGGCTCCTTGCGGGCCCACGGGGCCGGTCGGGCCCACTGGACCCTGTGCGCCCTGGCTTCCGGCGGCGGATATCCCCTGCGGAGAAGCGATGATGGTGCCCGGAGAAGCGTTTCCGGGCGCTCCAGCGTTGACTAGGGTGGCATGGGTCTTGTCAAAGACGCTCTGGACCGTGTAATAGCCGGCGTTCTGGATGTAAACGGTGGCCCCGCCGACCATCCAGGAGGTGTCCAGGACCGTGACGTTGACCGAAGCGCCCGGATTAGGCACCGTGAAGGGGTTTTCGAGGGTGGTATAGCTCCCAGGCCCCGGCGGACCCTCTGGACCGGGCGTTCCCACGATCCCAGGTAACGCATTGAACATGATCGGCAGTCCACGGGCCATATTGCCCACGTTGACCACCCGAACGACCTGAGTTGAGGTATCAGCCATTAGTTATTCACAGAAAGGGCTACTTATTCACATTGCGCGCTCCAATTTGGAGCGCCCTACGGGGGTGTCAGATTCTGGGAAACAGGCCTTAAAACAGTGATGTCGCCCTCGATAATGGTCGCCACCTGTCCACCGGGCGTCACATAGCGCACATCGATGACATAAGTGGCGTCCGGAGGGATATTGCCGCTGTTATAGGCCGGAATAGCCTCAAAAGGCAGGATTCCGTTCGTGGTTTGGGTTCCTGGGACGGTTTTGAGGAAGCTTTGGCTTACGGCGAGCGAATCGGAGTCGAGTTTACTCTTTTTGACCGTGCAAACGAACTGATAATCGGTGATGTCGAGTCCGCCAGTGCCATTTTGGAACTGCATGAGGTAAAGAAGCGAATCGCCCTGCCGAATCGTCTCTTTGATGTGAAACGGGTCCGCATACGGATCGGCTGAGTCGGCTTGCTGCATGCTTTTGGGCTCCTTCTCAAGTTTTGGGACTCCGGTAGCGGATCCGGAGCCCCTCTTTGCATGGCTGCTAGCCGATTACAGAGAATCGGTGACGCTGTACGGGGTGTACCCGGTGCAAGGCGTCAGATTGAAGTTCATCGCGCAACGCTTGTAAGCGATTGGCATCACCGCATGAGGCCGCTGAGGTCGGTAAGCCCTGGTGATCTCATAGATGTGGTAGCCATAATCGCCCCAGGTGTTGCAGTCGTTGTCCCGGAGGACCACGAATTCAAGTTCCCCTTGCGCGTACTTAGTGGGGAACTGCATATCACCAACTCCAGTATAGTTATCGGGCACCTGCCTCATGAAGGAATTAGCGAATACAAGGAATCCCACTTCGTATAGTGCGCTTCTATAGGCGGGATTAGCCCTAGCTCCTACACCGATAGTAGTCGGGACACTAATCTCAGGCTCTATGAACTGCGGAAGCAGGTTAGGCCCCCAGGTATTGAAGCGCAAAGGCTGCTGATCTATTCCGAATACTAATCCTCTATAGGGCCCTTCCCAGGCATAGGCCGAAACGCCCTCAGTTCCAATCTCGTATCTGCCGGTTGTTAGGTATTGCAAGTCCTGGTGAACGCCCAGCTCATCGCGCATGTTCTCGATGGATTGTAGCGAACCTATCCATTTCGCCACAACACCTTTGTCGCTGTCGAACGGCTCGGCGAGCAGATCCTCGTGCATGTAATTCGCAGCGTATTTGAGGAGTTTAAAGGACAGGGGAGAATCCGGATACCAATAGTCACGGAATACGGTATCGATGCGTTGAGCATCGCCGCTGACCATGTTCTCGAATGGTTGAGTGCTTGAAACATTGCACTTAACACCACTACGCAATAGTAATGTAGACCGAACGTCTACATTCATGATGTAGAGGATCTGCTTTTGCAAGGCATCCTGGGTAGCGATGTACGATTCTTGAAAATTTTCACGCATTTGCTTCACACAAAGCTTTGGTCCGACGCCTCTTATGGATTGGAGGCGGGTCGTATACTCAGTTGAGCCGACCGAAGCCTGGGTGCCAGTGTTGCCGCACATCAAGATATCGTCCGTGAAGGCTGGCTGGACCAGAGAGATGTTCATCACGGGTCTCTCCATGATGATCGCACGCTGATCGATTGAGACGCCGTTAGGGAACGTACCTCCATCGAGGATATCGATGTAGGGAGACCGGCGAACGAGCAGTCGGAGCACGTTCCCGGTGATGCGTGAAATGTCTTTGTTGCCGAAGTCCTGCGCTTGGCGGGGCGTAACTAGGCAGTCGCCTATAGTGCTTGGATCCTTTCGCTTCGTGGACACACGAAGCCGGTGTTTCTAATTCGAACAAAACACCCGATTGATCTGGCCCCCGGTGACAGGGCCCCGAGATCAGCTATTCTAGCGGAGCTGATGGGAGGAACCGCAATGGTCTTCTTAAGACATTACGCGCTCTGGCGCAATCTCTTATTTCACCTTTGCCTGAAGAGCGGCTACTTGCTGCTGGAGCTGGGCAACTTGGCTTTGGAGCGTTTGGATCGCTTGTGCGAAGTACGGATCCCGGTTTCCGGCGTTTGAACTGGGGTTGTCGGCCATGACTGTTTTAAGACTAATTGTTCACGTGCGATCCGGCGTCCATCTGGAACTTTGACCCCATGGAAAAGAGCACAGGCGGTCTTGGAGATGTAGTCCCAGTCGGCGTCAGTAAAGCTGCCCATCCGATACCACTGGTTGATAGCGGGTGTGTCGACAGCCACCTTCAATATGGTTGGGGCAAAAGCCACGTCCCATGGCTGCATCCCGTGGCATCCGGTCAGCTCCTCGTGTTTATGCCAAAAGTCAGTATCGAAAATAGCGTTGCCATTCATGTGACTTGGAGCTTGGTGGTCTGGCCCGTGAAAGTGGCCGCAGGCCTCCTTGCCTTCTTTACGGGCCTCGTCCCAGGCCCGCGAAAGCGCACTAATCCAGTTAGTTTTGATGGGGATACAGTCCGCCTCGAAGGATAAGAAGCCGTCGCTGGCCGTCTCATCCATGCGGTGCATGTGATACATCTGCCTGATCAGGCTGCACCACATGGTGTTGGGCCCATGCGGCCAGCCGGTGGCAAAGTCCCAGCATTCCACCTGCTTGGCCCGAGGAAACTTGGTCTGGAGCCGGCTCACTAACCGGCGTGCATCGACGCTTTCCACATCCCGCCGGGTGAAAAGGATGAACTCGCAGTCTTTGCGCGGCACGGGTTCGATGTCGGTGATGAGGTTTATAAGTTCCTCAGCGGCAGGAATTTCCTCGGGAATCACTTGAAGTACTAAAGCTAGCATCGGATCCTCCGTATTAAAGAAGTCTAGGCGCGGCTAGGTAGGCCCCGGCAGGGCTTGGTTCGGCAAGGCTCGTCCAGGCAAGGCGTGGCAAGGTGGGGCTGGGCATGGCAAACATCGGATACCCCTGGATTACGGTCTGGGGGCATCCATTCATACCGGGGCCCTCAGAAGTCCATCCAGTTCGGCTACCAGTTTACTGGTCCATGGAGTATGCGACCAATAATCCTTAAACTTGTCCGAACGGCCTTCTTTGTTCAGTTCAATCAGATCACGAACCAAATAGGTACCGGGCTGAAACTTCGCTCCATAAAAAGCCAAATTTTGCAAATCGCAAAAACTGAACGGGTGCTTATGATAATCCTCCCAGCGGTATGGGGCGTCGGAATAGACGGCGGCATAGAAGGGCATATCCAGGTGCTGCTCAACCATCAGGCGGGCTCCGTAATAGGTCGAACGAGCGAAGATCCATGGGCGACTGACCATGTAATCCTTCTCCAGGACATACCCGGTCGAGCGCTTGACTACCCCTGGCCACAGCGAATGCGCGCCTCCGTCATCTCCACGGTCGCGCCATTCCAGATAGGGAAGGATGATCTTTGTGAGGCCGCTATCATCCTCAACTACATAGTCGCCCAGCTCCGCAGGCTCGGTGAGTAGGGTATCGGCATCAAGCAAGATGATCGGATCACCTCGGGTCCAGTAGTCCGCGCAAGCCTTGGCCCACAAGGCATGCATATAAGGGTCGGGCCATGGCATTACGTAGATGTAGATCGTGTTCTTGATCGGCCCCCAGGTCCGAATCACATCTCGGCAATCCTCGTCCAGCATCACCACCACTTCGTAATCCGGCGTCCGCCAGTTCTTTTCCAAAAACTGCAAACAGAAACAGAGCCAGTTGAGCTGGCTCCGACAGCCCTTCACAAAGAAACTGGTCATCGGGGGGTCCATAACCTGGGTTTGTCTCCATTGGGTTCTTTGGTCTCCTGTTCAAAGGGTCTCAGCGTGTCGGGATCGACCTTGAAGTATTCGCGCAAGAACTCCAGCATCCGTTCTCGCAAGGCAATCTCAATCTGGTGGGCGGTATCGCCGTCGACAAAGTAAGAGTGCTGGGGATTCAAACACGCTCCATTGCCGCACACCTTGTACATGACAAACCCAGGCGGAACCTGAACCGGCACCGGCATTCCGCGCATATCCGGGTCAGCATACTCAACACAGCCTTTGCGGGTGACTTTGCGTTCCAGGTTCATCCTGTTCTCCAGATCCGCAGAACAGCAGCGCCGTTTTCATGGACGGTTCGCATGGTGATTTTGATGCCGGCCGTTTTGGCCCGCACGTACATGTCGGAGCGGACCTTCGGGTTCTCCGGAGGCGGCAGATCGATGCAGTTACCCACCTGCATCTTGCCCATGGCAACCGTAATCGGCCCGCGCCGGCCATGGGCCGATGGAGGCGGGATAGGGATGCCCGTTTTGATCTCAATCTCATCACTCATGGCTTTCCTTTGGTTTGTTCCGGGATGAAGCACTTTCTGCCGATGTGGCCGCAGACGAGTTCCACGTCGAGTTTCGGCCTAAAACCGGCAGTGGTGGCGCGCTCACTGAAACGTACATCCTCCCCTTTTGCGCTGGTGGTATCAAAAAAGCTTGCTTTTCCCTCTCTAACTTCGGGATCAGTTCTTCCAATTGCTTCAAATACCCTGCGATGAATGAGGACGCACCCAAATCCGAGCCAGCCGACATCTTTGAGCCCATATGCTTGATTCAGTCTGATGAGATTACAGAGTTGCCGGTCGGCTTCGTGCCGTGGTTCCAGGTCCGGCTGAATAACCATCTGGGAACCCTCTGTACGAGCCGCATAGACGGCCCCCACGAAGTCTTGGTGGTGTCCCAGGAGGCGTTTAACTGCATCGAAAGCATACTGCTCCGGGCGCAGGTTAGAGACCTTACTCTTGTCCTTAAACCACTCCGGGCTTCCGAAGGGAATCAGCATGTCGCTATCGACCCAGAAGCTCCATTCGGCTTTGGTGCGCAGGAACCGCTCAGCGACCAAGTTGCGTCCTCTGATCAGTAGGGTCTCAGCCTTGATGATGATCGGCATCTGATGGTTGCGGATGAGGACACTGAAGGCCTCCAGGACAGCGGGTGAAAAGTCGCGGTCGGTGACACAACAGAAGGCAATCGTGCCACGCTTGGTCTCGCCGTTGGAGGGCGGGGCAGTGGTGGGGATCTCCTGGTCAAAGTTCGGCAGCTCAAGTGAGCTTCCTGTGACCGGCGCTTCCACCATGACCTCTTGCGCTTTAGTGGTCTCGGCCTTGATCCGGGCCGCGACCCCAGGATCGGCGAAGATCCGGTTAGCCAAGGAAGACTTCTCCATTAACCCTGGAGTGCCGTCCCATGGGGGCAGGTGCGCTTTTAGACTCGCCTGGGGCGATGCTCCGAGGATCGGTGCCCGTTCCATCTCCGGCTGGCTGCTCCAGTGGACCCAGGCGTCCCAGACGTGCTTGGGCAGGGCGTTATCGCCCCTCATCCAGCCTTTCAGGATCGGGATCGTGGTGCCGAACTGCGGAGCAGCGCTCTCCACTCCCCACATGATTACGTGCTGTTTGAGCGCTTCCTCAGTCATCCTAGTTCCACATGAAGATTATGCTCCAGCCCTTCGGCCATTTGAGGAAGACACCTTCGCTTGTCCAGACGTACCTCATGAGCCTGACCCCCCGAAATACTCGCGCAGAGCGGTTCGGGCGTCCTTGGTAGAAAGTCCGGCTGGCTGCTTAACCTCCACGCCGCCGCCGGTACGCCCTGGAAGGCTCCTGGCGCGAGTAACACGGTTATACTGCTGTTTAAGGGCCTCATAATCCGCCTCCAGCTCGTCGTAATCAGCGCACTTCTCCTTGTAGAGCCGGTCGACCTCGATCCCGTAGACGGCCTGGGCGACCACCCGCACGTGCTTGCGCGGCCCCCCGTGCATGACATCCCCCATGGTCTTTTCGAACAAGGTCTTGTAACCTTCCACCCGCTGGTTGTGCTCGTTAATCAGGCCACGTTCCTCGTCGGTATTAGCCTGGGCCGCGTCCTGGAGCTGGGCCCAGGGCCCGATCTGAGCCACCAGTTTGTTGCTCTCGTCCTGGGCCTCGTTGGCGTAGTTGACGTAGTAGTCGTGCGCCCGTTGCAGGTTGTACTCAGTGATCTTGTCCGGGCTGGAAGTGAACTCGGCCACCATCCGGTTGCGTTCGTCGATCTTCTCGTGCAAGTTCGCGGCCAGTTGCCCTACTCTGTGCTGGTTAACCTCGGATGCAATCTTCGGGATAATCTCCTTGTCCCAGTAATCAGGCGAAAGATTCTTGTAACCAAACTTCTTGGTTTCAATAGCCCACTTCTTGATGCCTTCATCGCCTTGCGCTAGTTCGATGCAGAAGTTAAGGAGCCGGTCGCCTGCCTGCTCAATCGGGTTCTCATAGCGGGCCTGGAAGCCCGCATCGTTAAGCAGATCAAATCGTTGGCTGGTCGCTCGTAGCCTGTTGAGTTCCTGTTGAACCTCAGGCGGCATCCCAGTCGCTTTAATAGTCTCCAGTTCCCCGCTAAGCGCCTTACTTTGCGCGAGGAGGCTCTTAATCTCCGCACGGCGGGCCTTGGCAATCGTCTTGAGGGTCTGGATACCGCGCTTAACGTCGGGATGAGCGCTGGGTTTCGCAGTGATCGCGTCCACCTCCGGGTCAGCCTCGTCAGGTTCGCCCTCCGACTCAGCTTCTGTGTCTGGCGCTTCCACAGGTGCCTGAGTCTGTGCCTTAGTAAACTTTCCAGTTTTCCCGTCTCGGCCTGGGAAAGCGCTGGTCTTCTTCTCAGTAGGAATCTCCTCATCGAACTCAATTGGTTTGCGATCCCGCTTCCTAGCCTGATAATCGGGCTCACCCAAGAGGTTTAAAGGCCGCTCCGCTTCCTGTGGGGCTTTCTCAGAGGGTTTGATCTCGACCGGGCGGTGATGACCCGGCTTGGCCCTTTCGAGCGTTTCTGGGGCATCCTGGGAGGTTTTGGCCGTTTTGCCGGTTTTGTCTTTTGGCGGCGGTTCAGCCGGCGGCGGCTCGCCCTCGCGTGGACCGAAGGCATCGTCAAAGGCCTTGTTAAGCTGGGTTAGTCCGCGCTGATCGGTGGCCTCCAGTTTCTGGTCGGTGGTGACGGCGGTTTGTTCGACACGATCTGCCATATGATTCTAATCCCCTCTCATTAGAATTAGGAATTGGCGTCAGCCTGGGCCGCAGCCTGGGCCGCAGCCAGTGAACTGTAGGTGCCCAGCCGGTGCCAGCTTCCCGCCGCATCCATCCTGTCCAGTGGATACAGAGTAATACTGGGTGCAGGTGCTGGAGCCGGTGCGGTTTGATACGGCTGTGTCACCACCATCGGCTGACCGGTTGCCGGGTCGATTGGACCGGTGGGCGGCGGTGGAGCCAGGATATAGGCTGGGTCAGGCCCGGTGGTCTGACCGATGATGTAGCTGACGTTCTTTACAGCGGCGTGAGCGTTCCATTGGCTGGTGGAGAAGTCTAAGTTGTTGTCGGCCATGTCTAGTCGGTCCTTATGTCTACGGGTTTGAGCTCGGGTTGGGTGATCGGATCCTCCAGGAGCAACCCCATGTTGGAGACCGCCCGTTCATATCCCATGGCTTCACTGGCGCTCATGGAGCGTTCCTCGTTGGTCTTGCCGGCAATCGCGGGCCGCAGAGCGATCAGCGCGCTCATCCATTTACGTCCGGCATCAGAGGCAATTACTTCTCGCAGATACGCCCGGTCCTGGGGCGGCAAAGGCTGTGGCTTCATTTAGTTATCCATACCCACCAGAAGAAGGCAAGCAAAACAACAATTCCCAGATACGTCCACATTTGGTCATAGTCATGGAATTCGACACTTAAGTTCAAGTAGTTTCGCTCTTAGTTCCTCGATGAGGAAGACTGTAACGAGTGTAAGTGCCTTCTTGCCATGATGTTCAGTGGGATGAACTCGATCTGGTCTCCTTCCTTGAGCCGGATCGTGAACGGGAACATGATCTCGTGTTGTCCTTCCTGTTGCGCCACGAGATAGGCCTCCTCGATCAGATCGTGCATGTACTGTTGGAACTCCAGTATGTTCATGGGGGTGGTTCTCCATTTAGGCTGCTCCTTGGGGTGCGGCGGTGGCTGGGCTTGGTTTGGCGGGCGGGTTAAGGCCTAAAGCGGTCTGCATGGTGGCTGGGGGGTTGGGAATGGGAGCGCCCCCTGGGCCTCCGGTCCCACTCTGGGGCATCGGCATCGCCGATGCGCCCCCGCTCATCGCCTGGGTCATGTTGGCGACGGCGTTCTGGCCCTGCGGAGTGCGCAAGGCGTTAGCGACATTGCTCATCGTCTGGCCGATCTGCTGTTGCTGGGCGGCACTGGCCTGGGCTGCTTCGGCCTGGGTCTGTTGGGCAATCTGCTGGAGGATCTGCTGCGCCTGTTTGAGGGCCTGCAGTTCGGGGGCGATATCCTTGTGCTTGACCGCCTTGGATTGCAGGAGCATATCCAGATGGGCTTCCCCGTGCTGCACCGCCATGACCACACTGTTCATCATCTGACCCGGAACCGCGCTGGCAGGCTTAATCTGGGCCATCTGGGTCAGCATGGGGAAGACCCGTGCCTGGAGAGCGCGGAAATGGACGAGGTGAGCGTCACGCGGGGAAACGACAATCGGCTCGCCCTCTAACATCGCACTGAACTCAATCAGTTGTTCGCGGCCTTGTTCCAGGGAAGTGGTGTTCTGCTGCTGCGGAATCAAGAGCTCCTTGGCTCGTTCGGGCCCCAACTGGGCGATTGTCACCATTTCCTTTAATTTATATTGATCGATGTCGGGATCGCCCCGTGCCAGCATGGCGTATTGAGTCAGCGCCTGATCGCGAAGGACACCCACGTCTTGACTGAAGTCGCTTGCGGATGACTGGCTGATGAAGAGGATCTCCTCCGGGCTGAGCCCCGCGTCGATCATCTGGACAATCGTGTGGACGGCGTCAAAGTCCGCCGAACCCAGGTTAGGCGCAGCCTCGTAAGAGTCGCTGTTGTGCGGGTCAATCGCCACCAGGAGTTCGAAGTTGCGGCTGGTGACCAGTTTCAAGCCACTAGTGGCGGCGTCGTCGCGAGCCTCTACGTACTCGATAGCGGCCCGGATATTGTCCACTGAACAGATCCGCCGCTGCATGGTCCCTATTGTTTCGGTGAAATGGGTCCACCACCGGTTGAGGATACCCTGCTTGATCTCGTTCTCGCGCTGGGCGTCGACACTGACCTCGGTGGCCGTCTGCTCGGGTCCGCCCTGGATGGTGATCTGGCCAGGGATGAACGCGCCGGCAATGATCTCGGAGAGGGCGGTCAGCTTGTTGTCCAGGGCCAGGAAAGCGTCGGCGTTGGCTTCGAAGGCCTGTTTACTTATGTCGGCGGTCTTGGGGATCCAGATAAAGGGGTACGCCACCCGAGGGGTCATGAAGGGGATGTCTTTCTCGTCGGCCTGGGCGATGATCAGCCCAGACTGGTAGATACTGTCAATGAAACACATCCGGCAGCGGTTAATGGCCTGATCCATGTTGACAAGCAACCGCCCCAGCCCTTTGGATCCGAAGAGCTTGCAGTTGCCGGCCTGGAAAGTGAACAAGGAAATGCAATCCTTCATCTTGGTGGCCACGTCCTGGCCGTAGAAGAGCAGGGCGGGGTTATTCTCGTCATCGGGCGGGGTGGTCTTGCCGATGTCTTTCCAGCCGTCCGCCCCGTCGATGGGAGCGCCCATCCCGATGTTTAAGGAGCGGATATTGATCCACCAATGGTCCACGCCCTGGCCTTCGTATCCCATGACGAAGATGTGCGCCGTCTGGATCATCCGGCTTTGCCGGTGATAGGAGAGGTACATGTTCCCTTCACGCACCAAGTCGGATAACTGCCTGGGATTACTGAGAAACGATTCTTTCGGCGGCATCGCCGCGTTAATCGCTTTGCGGATGTTGTCGACTTCGTAACCAGTGTCTTCCGCCGCTTCGGGGTCGCGTAGGATCTCGGTGAGTTCATGGATGTAATAGTCCACTTTGACGCAGAAGATCGGCAACTGACCGG
>Ga0306921_10001360_pt1 | contig 23555 bp, 16 predicted proteins | sample sta12Cox44000080_FD_203760 | JGI IMG/M metagenome (GOLD analysis project Ga0306921, IMG submission 203760) | Lab enrichment of tropical soil microbial communities from Luquillo Experimental Forest, Puerto Rico - statoxic.12C.oxic.44.000.080 (v2)... | ecosystem: Environmental > Terrestrial >...
ATGTAATATCATAGATACAAGAAGAGTCAAGAACCTTTTCAACTTTTTGCTGATCTTCCAATCCGCCGTTCGGCCCGCCGAAACTGGAGCGCCCATGGTTGCCGGGGGACTTTCCGGATGAGTCTCTAGAACCGCCGGTGGTGCAAAAAGTTGCTCCTCGTTGAGCTGGAACCAATGGCTTGGCCTTCAATTGATTTTCCTGCGGGTGCTTGTGGTTCGATTCTTCATCGCCGTTGTGACACAGGGGATGGGGAGAGTCTTGCCCAACAAAAGGTCAGCTAAAAATTGAGATGGTGCAATTCTGCACACCCAGCTCACGAGCTACAGCCAATACGACGCAGACACGAATTGGTGGCTCCTGCAGTCCGCCTTGGATCAAAGTCGAAGCGCCGCGCGGCGCGCTGGCCCACCATCTTGGGCTCGAACGTGGCCTAGCGATCGCGCGGGTTTCCCACTCCAGTTCCCCGAACTCACCCTGCAAGTTCCTTTCGCTTTTTCCATTTGCGCCTATTCCCCCGGCAGTGGCCTCCAGGTCGTGCCTCTCATAGCCCAGATGATCCGTCCCCTCGGATTGCAATGCTCGTTCCAGAACGGTTTTGGTCAGGCTCTTTGATCAGACCGTTCTCCCCCATGATATCCTCGCGCTTGTTGTAGTCTGTCGGCAGTTGATCGATGAGTTTCTTGTCGATGGCCATGGGTTCTCATTCTCCCCTCCCTGGGGCCGCTACAGAGCTTTATTTACACCCACTTTAACTACTCCCAGGGGAACAACTCCGCCTGCTCCCAAAAGGCACAGACCAGCGTGGGTCGGCGGCGCATTCGCCGTAAGGCACGGCGAGCGGGCACGCTGAGCTGGGCGAAGCTCTGCGGACAGAAGTTGGGCAACTCGTGCTGCTTCCAGTGCGACCAGAGGTACTCCACCGGATTCAATTCCGGAGCGTAGCCGGGCAGAAACTCCAACCCAAGATGTCCTCTCTGCTGGCGCACGAAATCCCCTACCCCACGGCTGCGGTGGCCGGGCAGGCCATCCCAGATGATCAGCAAGCTGCCAGGAAGGTGGCGCTGCAGAGGCTGCAGGGTTTGCCAATTGAAGGGATCTTGCAGCACTGGCGTCGGCCCACGTGGTGACCAGGTACGGCAGCGATGCGGGCGTTCGCTCAATCCGCTTTCGTCGAGGAAGACGATCGTCCGGCCTTCGTTTTTGGCCTTTTTTTAACGCCGGCCGGCGTTGCTGCTTCCACTGCCGGATCGTCTCCTCGTCCCGCTCCAGCGCTCGCCCCGTGGCCGCTGACAACTCCAGCCCATCTGCCGCAAGATCCGCCACACGTGTCCGGGATGGTACTGAATCCCACATTCCTGCTCGATCAGATGGGTCACCCGGTGGGCCGTCCACAAGTTGGTTTCGTACCCCAACCCTTCCGCCCCCCGCTTCAACCCGCGCTCAATCCGCTGGATGTCTTCCGGGCGCAGACGCGGGCGGCGACCAGCACGGCCCGCCTTGCGCAGTCCCCGCTTGCCCTGTTCTCGCAGCTTGGCTGCCCACTCGCTGACCGACTGCCGATGCACCCCTACTTGGCGAGCCACTTCCGACTGACTCACCCCTTGGCGCAGCAACGCGGCCGCCTGTATGCGCCGCTTCTCCAGAGCTTCGAAATCTCGACGTTCTCCCGCTGGGAATCCCACGCCCCTCACCATAGATAGCACGGAATCGGGGAATGTCAGTATATTATGCGGAATTTAATAGACCAAGCAGAATGAGAGTCTGCACCACATTTCCATCCTGAGGCGGGGCCTCCCGTTGTGATTCTTGATTTATTTTGCCGGTGTGTTTCCTGCCCGGACGGACTCTCCGCGCGGCTTCTTAGAATGATGCTTGGCAGAAGGATGTAGCGTGGCCTGCACTCGACGTTCTGCTCCCTTGGGGTCTTCGACATAATCCGGGTCGAACATAGCGATCACGGTTGCGGCGCGAATCGTGTAGCGCCGGGCCCATTGACTGTCGATCAGTGTGCTCTGCACGGTTTTCCAGTGCTCAGTGTCGGTTTCCGTACTTCCGTCGGAGTGCTCTGCATCGCGATAGCTGGGGTCATCGTTGAGGGCGCTAAGAAACTCAACGAACTCCTCAAGGTTCACACCCATCTGGAACACCAGTTGGGTTAATGCCATCTGTTGCGGTGCTGTCAGTTGTTCGAAATCGCGGCAATAGGCCCTTGCATTGTGGATGGCTTGAATGGCAGAGATATGCAGCAGGCTCGTGGCCTCTTCCGCGCTCAACTGCGGTGGCAGCGCGTGCGCCTTGATTTTTTGGCGGTACTTCTTCTTGCCCCAAAGATCCAGGTTATGGTTGAACCGGTCGAGTATCTTCTGCAGCCTCTGGAGATCAAGTCCTGCAGCCTGCCAAAGTTGAGCCGAGGAAGGTTCCAGGAATTGATGGGGGTTGCGTGGGTCGCTCTGGATGTGTTCCGTCGCCGCGACGTCGAGACTGAATCCCGCGCCAATCAACGGCCGGCTTGTATTAGGGTCGGGATAGGCCGTAAGCACCCAATCTTCATGATTCCTGTCTCGAAGGATGGTCATGAAGCGCCCCAGGCTGAACTTAATGTCGGAGTCCTTGAAGTCGAACAGCGGTGAGGGCGCCGGTCCGAGAGGCGATGAGGCCGGATTCTCTGGCGGCAGGCTCTTCGGCGCAAATACTGGCGATGGTGATTGGGCAAGTCGCGCTTGAGCTGGCCGGACCCCAGTAGTCGCAGACGGCGAGGTTCGCCCCGCCGCTTGTTGCCCCAGAGCTGTCATGGCCAAAACTACTGCCGCAGCTAATATGCGCTGTGTTGTGACCCTCATTTTTCCCAGTAGCTGCCGACTCCAGCGGTGCTACTGCTCTAAACGATACCTGAAAATCACTGCGTCTTGAACACGGTAGCGCGTCGACATAACAGCCAGCGGTGTGCGCAGACGCGCTTGCCCGTGATCCATGCACCGGGCGCTATTCTCCATGGCCGTCGCCCACCGACAGGGTAGGCACCCCATTCTTGCGCATGAGGTCGTTGAGCGACGGGACATCAGCGTGCTGGATTTCCTCCCACCTTGCCAACTCAATACTCAGGCGGCCGTGCAGCTCGTCGAACACGAGCAACTGCTGCGCCGTGGGCGCCTGGTCAACTCCCTGAATCAAGTCGTTGAAGCTGGCGTACTGCTCGTTGAGCATGTTGGGGTAGCGCAAGTTGCCTTCCGAACTCTTCATCTTCACCTGAATCAGTCTCTCTTCGACCGGCGTCATCTTCTGGTCGAGCGCCTTGGCGGCGGAGACGACTTCGCTGTTGGGCGTGCCCTCGACAGTCCACTTCTCCAGGGTTTGCAGGTTGGCGCGCAATCCGCGAATCTGGTTGACGGCGCGATGCAGCGCGTCAATGTCCTGCCGCACCCTGAAGGCGAGATCGCTCTGTGTCTGCAGGCCGGCGCCGCTCACCTGGCTCTGGATGCGCGGATCGATCACGACCTCCAGTGGCGCAGTCTGGCTCTTACCTTTGACCGTGAGCTTTACCTGGTAGGTGCCGGGCGTGACCAGCGGCCCGCGCGGCGCATCGCCGGAGTAGAAGGCGCCGGGAATCTGCACCGGCGGATCGTAGCGGAAGTCCCAGGCGAAGCGGTTCACGCCCGCATCGGCCGGCAGCAGGTTCGACGGCCGCTCCTGGTCGGGCCACTCGGGCGGCTGCTCGCTCTTGTTGTCCGTCAGGTTCGACAGCCGACGCACACGCTTCCCCTGCCCGTCGACGATTTCCAGCGTGATCTCTTCCTTGGCCGCGGGCTTCGCCTTCAGGTAGTAGTACACGACCGCGCCCTTGGGCGGATTGTCTCCGACAGGGCGCTTACGTTCAACCTGGTCGGGGAAGTGCAGCCGTGTCGCCGTTGCAGGTTGATAGAGATGGAAGTCCTCACCGGCGATGGCGGCGCTGGCCTGCCGCAGTGGGCTCACGTCGTCGAGGATCCAGAACGAACGCCCATGGGTCGCAGCGATGAGGTCGTTATCCTTGACGGCGAGATCGTGTATCGGCGAGGTCGGCAAGTTGAGCTGTAGTGGCTGCCAATGCGCACCGTCGTCGATGGAAAAGTACACGCCTGTTTCGGTGCCCGCAAACAGCAGGCCTTTCACCTTGGCATCTTCGCGCACCGCTCGGGTGTAAGCGCCAACGGGAATGCCGGTGGTGATGCGTGTCCAGGTCTTGCCGAAGTCGTGGGTCTTGTAGATGAGCGGCGTTAATTGATCGAGCTTGTGGAGGTCGATCGCGGCATACGCCGTGCCGGGATCGTGGCGCGAGGCCTCGATAATGCTGACCAGGCTCCACTCCGGCATGTCCTTGGGCGTGACGTTCTCCCAGCTCCTGCCGTCGTCGCGTGTGAGATGAATCAGTCCGTCGTCAGTCCCCGCCCAAAGCATGCCCTTCTGCAATGGCGACTCGGTCAGCGCGAACACGGTATCGTAATACTCAACGCTGGTGATGTCGAGAGTGATGTCGCCGCCTGAAGGTTGCTGCTTGCCCTTGTCGTTGCGCGTAAGGTCGGGGCTGATGGTGCTCCAGCTGTGTCCGCGGTCTGCGGTTTTCATTACGAACTGCGACGCGCTGTAAATTACGTTGGAATCGTAGGCCGACACCAGCACCGGCTCGGTCCATTGGAAGCGGTACTTCTGGATGCCTGCGGCGTTACCCGAGGTATCGAGAGGATAGGGCGACACGTCCTCCACGTGGTTGGTGCGGTGGTCGTAGCGGGTGATGATGGCGGCATCCGACCCCGCATACGCAATTTCCGAATCCCGCGGATCGGGCGAGATATAGCCGCTCTCGCCGCCGCCGACTTCGTACCAATCCTGGCGTGCGATAACGCCGTCGTCGGACTGGCTGGCGATGGCCACAGTCGAGTTGTCCTGCTGCGCGCCATAGACGCGATAGGGCCAGTGGTTGTCCACGGCGACGTGGTAAAACTGCGCCGTGGGTTGGTTGTTCTGTTGCGTCCAGGTCTTGCCGCCGTCCACCGAAATGGTGACGCCGCCATCGTTGCTGTTCATCAGGCGCTGCGCATTAGTGGGATCGATCCACAGCCCGTGATGATCCCCGTGCGGCGCGGGCAACAGCTCAAAGGTCTTGCCGCCGTCGACGGAGCGGAAGGCGCCAGTGTTCAGCACGTACACCGTGTCCAACTGTTTGGGATCGGCGAAGATGTGCATGTAGTACCAGGCGCGTTGGCGATAGCGCTCGTCGTCGTTGACCCGCGTCCAGGTGTTGCCGGCGTCATCGGAGCGATAGAGTCCGCCCTCCTTGGCTTCGATTATGGTATACACGCGATTCGAGTCGGCCCCGGACACCGAAATCCCGATGCGTCCCAGATTCCCTTCCGGCAGGCCATTGCCCCGCAGTTGCTTCCACGTCAGACCGCCGTCGACTGACTTGTAGAGGCCGCTGCCCGGGCCGCCGCTATGGAAGTTCCAAGGCTGGCGACGCACCTGCCACAACGATGCGTAAACGATGCTGGAGTTCTTCGGATCGAAGACGACGTCGATGGCGCCGGTATTCTCATCCTTATATAAAACCTTCTGCCAGGTCTTGCCGCCATCGCCGGTGCGGAAGACGCCGCGCTCGGCGTTTGGGCCCCACGCGTGTCCCAGCGCTGCCACAAGCACAATGTCGGGATTGCGTGGGTCGATGATGACAGCTCCGATGTGGCGCGAGTCCTTCAGGCCGACGTTCGTCCAGGAGCGCCCGGCATCGGTAGACTTGTACACGCCGTCGCCGTAGGAGATGTTGCCGCGCAGGCAGGCTTCACCGCTGCCTGCATAAAGAACATTGTGGTCAGAGTCGGACACCGCGATGGCGCCAATCGAAGCGATGTTCTGCCGGTCAAATGTGGGTATCCAGGTCATGCCTCCGTTTGTGCTCTTAAAAATTCCTCCGGCAACCGCTCCGAAATAGTAGGTGTTCGGATCACCGGGAACTCCAGCTACGGCGAGCACACGGCCGCCGCGGAACGGCCCGATCTGCCTCCACTTCATGCCTGCGAGGAGGGTTGGGGTGATCTGTGCCGGAGCGTTCACGGCAAGCGACAAAAGTACGACTACGCAAAGTCCAAGCAGGCGACGCATCGACCTTCCTTATGTTCTTAGTGAATCGCGTTATGGTACCCGGAAGCGACAGGAGCTGCAAGGTGGGCACGGTTCAGCGCTTCAATGCCTCGCGAAGGACGCCATCGTACTTCTTGAGCTGCCGAATCGCCTCCTTGCTGCTGACTTTCGCCTTAAGCATGACCAGCGCGACCGGTACTTTCATCCCTGCGGACCGCAGCGTCTGCAGCGCCAGGTCGCGATCAACCTGCGCAACCTCTTCGACGATTGCGATGCCACGCTGCAATAGCTTGCGGTTCTTGGGTTGAACATTCACCATCAGGTTGCCATAGACGTAGCCGAGCCGGGCCATGGCTCCGGTGCTTAGCATATTGCAGATCAGCTTCTCGGCTGTCCCCGCCTTGAGGCGGGTCGATCCAGTCAGCACTTCGGGGCCTACGTCCACTTCAATGGCAACTTGTGCCATCTTCGCTATGGCCGACTCCTGGTTACAAACCACAGCGATGGTGGCGGCCCCTTTCTGCCTGGCATATTCCAACGCGGCCATGGTGTAGGGAGTGTGGCCACTGGCTGAGATTCCCACAACCACGTCGCTCTTGCGCGGCTTCTTTGCCGCCATATCAAGGCGTCCGAGGTTGCTGGAGTCCTCGCTGGCTTCCGTGGCCTTGGCCAGCGCTGTTTCACCTCCGGCGATCACGAATTGAACCTTTCCTGGGCCGGTCCCGAAAGTGGGAGGGATCTCCACAGCATCAAGCGCTCCAACACGCCCGCTGGTTCCGGTACCGACGTAAATCAGCCGGCCTCCCTTGGCCAGTTGCTGCGCAATGGTGTCAATAGCCTTTGCCACCCGCGGCAGCACCCGCTTGATGGCGCGCGGCACCATCGCGTCCTGCCGGTTCATCACCGCAGCGACCTCGAGTGCGCTCATGGTGTCGAGGTTGGCCGAGGTCCGGTTCGGTCCTTCGGTCTTCGGCTTTCTTCGTTGCACTCTACATCCCCAATCTCATTTGTCGCGCGAGGGTCAGCCGCTTGAGGCAGCACGACGCTCATGCTGTAACCCACGATGAATGTCGCGATGCCGCCGAGAGTGACATACCAGGTGAACGGAACGTGGGTAAACAGCCACAAGTACAGGTTAAGGAGAAAGCCAAACAGCATACCCGCCATGGCGCCACGCTCTGAGGCTCGCTTCGTGAGTACGCCAAGCAGAAACACGCCCAGCAGCGATCCGTAGGTAACCGACGCAATCGACAATCCTACTTCGAGCACCTTGCCGCCATGGCGCGCCAAAATTGCCAGTCCGAATAAAACCAGTCCCCAACCGACGGTCGCAAAACGTGATAAACGCACGCGGCGCTCCTCGCTAGCCAACGGTCGCCATCGCCCATAGAAATCGACGATGGTTGCAGACGACAAGGAGTTCAGCGCGGCGCTCAGGTTCGACATGGCCGCCGCAAGAATAGCCGAGATCAGTAGCCCGCTGATTCCGTGAGGCATCTTCGTAACCACAAATGTCGGGAAGATGGTGTCGGTGCGGGCGAACGGCACAAGCGGTGGAGACAGTTTGTAGAAGACAAACAACATCGCGCCCAGCAGCAGGAACAACGAGAACTGTGCCAGCACTGCGAATCCGCTCGACAATAATGCGATCTTCGATTGGCGCTCGCCGCGCGCGGCGAGCAATCGCTGCACGATGAGCTGATCGGCACCGTGCGTGGCAGTCGTCAGGAACGCCCCGCCGATCACCCCCGACCAAAACGTGTAGGTAGAGTAGAAGTTCCAGGAGAAATCGAAGACGCGGAACTTGGCCGCCGCGCCGCCCACGGATTGGATGGTGCTCCACCCTCCGGGCACCAAACGCAGGATGGTGAAAAAGCCCACCAGAGTTCCACCGAGGTAAATAATCAGTTGCACCACGTCAGTCCAGATGACCGCCGCCAAGCCACCCTCGAAGGTGTAGATCAGCGTCAGCAGGCTGACGATAGCGATCGCAGACACGTCGCGCCCGAAGTCGTCCATCCCAGCCAGCAGACTCGATAACGCTATGCCAACCACGATCGCCACGGCAAACACGCGCACGCCCTCTGCCGCGGCGCGCGTGATCAGGAACAGCCCGGCGGTGAGCGAACGCAGTTTCTGCCCGAAGCGGCGATCAATCAGTTGATACGCTGTGACGAGCTGTCCGCGGAAATATTGCGGGATCAGCAGGACGCTGACAATGGCTCGCCCAACCAGGTAACCGAGCACCAGTTGCAGGAAGCGGAAATCCGACTCATAGGCGAGTCCGGGCACACTGATAATCGTTAGGGTGCTGGTCTCCGCCGCCACGATGGAAAGCGCAATCGCCCACCAGGGGACGGTGTTGTCGGCCAGGAAATACGACTTGAGCGTCCGCTGTCTCTTGCGGAAGCGCAGGCCGAAGAGGGTCACGCCCATGAGATACGCGACGATGACGAGGAGGTCGAGAGCGTTCAGGCCCATAGGGCATTGCTCTCCTGGGTCGGGCGCACTCGAGAGTCATCACCAAGCGACATCGCGTCCTCACTAGTTTGCGATGCGACATTACTCCATCCCCAAACAAAACCGGATCCTTACACAGAAGAATTGACACACCTTTGGCTCATACCCATTACGGGAGGAGTTCGGCCTTACTTGAGGACGGAAATCAGCCCTGCCATACCTTCTCCAACTTCCCCCACCTCAACCGCCGCCACGCCCGCGTCTCGCAAAGCAGTCATTAGGCGCGTCGCCTCCGCTTCCGCCACCGAGATCAGCAATCCCCCCGCTGTCTGTGGATCGTAGAGCAGCGTTCTCACATGCTCCGACACATCATCGCCATACTTCACACATCCCTCGGTGAAGCCGCGGTTAGCTTTCAGCCCGCCGGGAATGTCGCCGCGCTTCACGCACTCCAGCGCTCCCTCCAGCAGCGCAACTTTCGTCGCGAACAGCCGCACGCTGACGCCCGATCCCCGCGCCACCTCGCGCAGGTGGCCGATTAGCCCGAACCCGGTCACGTCGGTCATGGCATGCACCACGAAACCGCCCGAGGTCACCACTTCCGCGGCTGCTTTATTCAGCGTGGTCATGGCATGAACCGCACCGCGTATCCAGACAGCCTCGGCGTGGCGGCGTTTGATGGCCGTCGAGATCACGCCCGTCCCAATGGCCTTGGTCAACAGCAACCGGTCACCCGGCTGGGCTCCGCTGTTGGTCAGCACGTGTTCCGGACGCACTGTGCCAGTTACCGAATAGCCCAGCTTAATTTCCTCATCGCGAATGCTGTGTCCGCCGATGACCGTGCAGTTGGCCTCGACCATCTTTGACAGCCCGCCCGCCAACATCTCTTCCAATACCGTTGTATCGCCCAGCTCGGGGAAGCACACCAGGGCCAGCGCACTTACAGGCTTGCCACCCATGGCGTACACGTCGCTGAGCGCATTGGTCGCAGCAATCTGCCCGAATACGTACGGGTCATCCACGATGGGCGTGAAAAAATCGACCGTTTGGACGAGCGCGAGCTCGGGCGTGACTTGATACACCCCGGCGTCGTCGGCTGTGTCGAAGCCGACCAGGACATTGGGATCGTGTTGCCGGGCTAATTTCCCAAGCACCGAGTCCAGCACCGCCGGACTTAGTTTGCTGGCTCAACCCGCGGCTTTCACCATCTCCGTCAAACGTGGCTTGGCGTCGTCAGGCATTGCTTCCCATTCTACGGACAGCGCTCGGAGGCTGCCAGTTCAGAACCCGTTGAGCACAATCTTGCCGATCGTGCGACCGGCCTCTAACTTCGCATGCGCCCGCCGCAGATTAGCGGCGTTGAGCGCTCCCATGGCATCACCCACGGTGGTACGCAGCTTGCCTTCATCAATCAGGACGGCTACCGCGTTCAGCAGCTTGTGCTGCGCGATCATGTCAGGCGTGCCGTACATGGCTCGGGTGAACATCAGCTCCCACACGAACGTCGCGCTCTTGCGCATCAGCGCATGGATGTTGTGCGGCTGGTGGGTCTCGACAATCGAGCAGATCTTGCCTTGCGGCGCCACCACCAGCGCCATCGTGTCGAAGTATTGGTCGGTGTTGTTGCAGCAGAAGATGAAGTCGGGCTGTGGCACACCAATGTTTTTCAGTTGCGGCACTAGCTCTTCAGCGTGGTTGATCACCTCGTCCGCGCCCAATTGCCTGCACCATTGTTCCGATGCCGGACGCGAAGCCGTGGCAATCACCTTCACGTGGCCCACCTCCCGCGCCAGTTGAATGGCAATCGATCCTACGCCCCCGGCTCCGCCCAGAATCAGCAGCGCCTTGCCACCGTCTCGTCCGTCCCGCGAGATGCCCAGCCGGTCGAACAGTGCCTCCCACGCGGTCAGAGTTGTCAGCGCCAACGCCGCCGCATCCGCGAACGACAGCTTCTCCGGCATGTGCCCCACGATGCGCTCATCTACCAGGTGGAATTCGCTGTCGCAACCGGGCCGCGTGATGCTGCCCGCGTAGTACACCTTGTCGCCCGGCTTGAACAGCTTGCATTCGTGGCCAACGGCCTCGACAACGCCTGCTGCATCCCAGCCCAGAATGCGCGGCGAGGCCTCCACCTTCGGCTTGGGCGCGCGGACCTTGGTGTCCACCGGATTTACGCTGATTGCTTCTACCTTCACCAGCAGGTCGCGTCCCGTTGGCGAAGGCGTTTCGATTTCCAGGTCGAGCAGCGCCTCGGGATCGGTGACGGGGAGATAACGGTAGAGTCCAACGGCTTTCATCACGTGCCTCGTTCAATCACTCGCGATTCGATAGCGGGCGGCCCACAATCGATTCGCCCGTCACGGCAACAGGTGAATGTCAGAGCCATACAGAAAAACCAGTGCATTCGGCAGCCGCTTCGACCATGCAGTCTCGTCACGATGCGCGCCCTCTTCCACCACCACTTTCAGCCGATTCGGTCCTAATTCCTTAGCGCGCAAGATCTTTTCCATCTCGCGCACCGCGTCAGCGTCCCTCTCGCTGGCCTTGTTGTCAGACCCCTCCGCCGTGCCAATCGCCAGATACATCTTCTGTGGAAACTGCGTGGCCTTCTCCGCGTCTTTCAGCAGTTGCCCATTGCCGATGAGCAGCGACGGGCTTTCAATCAGCGCCTTGCCAAACACTCTGGGATGCATCAGTACTGTGATCAGCGTTACTACGCCGCCATACGACGACCCGCCCAAGCCAGTGTTCTGCGGCCCCAGCAATACGCGGTATTTCTTCTGAATCAGCGGCATCACTTCCTTGATGACGAAATCGCCGTACTCCTTGCCGCGCACGTCCTGCGTTTCTGGCTTGCCCAGCTCCTTGTTCTCCGGGTCGGGATACGGCAGGTACTCGTTGGCCCGGCGTGGAGTACTGTCGATGCCCACCACGATCATCGGCCCGATGCGCATACTACCGGTGAGGAGCTCGACAGTCTCGTCAAACTTCCATTCGTGATTGAACGCCGTGGCCTCGTCGAACAGGTTCTGGCCGTCCTGCATATAGAGCACGGGGTAGTGCTTGTTGCGATTGACGGGCGCAAAATAGTTGGCCGGCAGCCATACCCGCAGATTGCGGATGTTTCGAAACACCTTGCTGTTAATGGTGATGATTTCCAGTTCGCCAAGAACGCTGCTCTCCTTCGGCGGGATTAGTGGCTCTACGGCGGGGGCAGGAACCTGGGCTTTGTCGCCTTGCAGCTGAGCTGCCGGTGCAGGAGCAGCGCCGGGCGAGGGTGTCGGCTTCTCCTGCGCCGCCTGCGCGGCGGGAGCGCTCACCCCTGGTGTCAAAAGGACAACAAAAAAAGCAGCGCAGATTCTAGGCATTGCAGAAGATTAACAGGGGACGCCAAAATCATCGTTAATCCGTAGACTCTGTGCCGGTTTGTTGTTACGAACTGAGAGCTATCCGCGTCCTCTGTGCACTCCGGGGTCGATTTTGCCGCCGCTGTTCTGCCGATGTCTTTTCCGTGCCGATCCGTCTAGATCCGTGGTTAGAGCCTTTGACGTTCTTCACGGCTACTTCAGCTTCAAATCCACCAGCTGCATCTGCGGATAGCTTTGGTTCCACTGGTCGGAGATATGCTCCAGCGTCATCCGCACTGTCTTCGTCTGATCCGGGCCGATAGGCGCCCGGCTCAGATCGACCAGATCGGGATAGCCTGCCAGCTGGTTTTCCACCAGCACATGCAGCGGAATCGTCTCTTTCTGCACCACTTGTCCCATTGAGTCCTTGAATTCGGCTTTCACGGCGGCGCCCACCAGCGCCTTGTCGCCTGTGTTGGTAATGTTGAAATCGAGGTAGGTCACAGTACCGCCCATGTAGTTCTCGGCCGCGCTTAGCTTGATCGCCGACAGCTTGAGTTTCTCCGCGTAAGGGTTGGGCTGGGTTCCAACTTCGGTTTTGTGGCGGGTGAACAAAACGATGGCTCCGACCGCAACAATGACGGTCACTAAGCCGACAAGCAAGGGCATCCAATTGCGCTTCTGGTTCGGGGACGAGGCGGGTTCAAAGGCCTTTTCCATAACCACCCCGATTCTACTCCGCCTCGCAAATCGCCTGAAACTGAGATTACCCAACATAATTGTAACTTAAATTTAATCAATAATTTACATAATCCTCCGGACTGGTTTAATGAACAGCATCCACAATCCTACCTGGCTCAATCCCGCCGATAGTCCCTGCCGGTTCTCCCTGCCTTCTTTAGGGTTCTCAGGCTCAGGTTTTGTCTGTTTGATATCTCCGCCCGCGTGCCGCGATCGCTGTGGGTAGGACGTCGCACGGCCGCAAGTTGGAGATTTCAGGGCCGTTACCCTGGTTCGCGCCCGAAGGGCACTTTGTATGTGCTGGACTTGGTTGTTTTTGGCGATTTTTCTCGAAGTGGCGGCCACGATTCTGCTGAAGCTATCCAATGGCCTTACTGGCACCGTACCTACATTGGGTATGTTTGTGCTTTACGGCCTGAGCTTCGTCCCTATGACTATCGCATTGAAAGAAATGGAGATAGGGGCCGTTTATTCTATTTGGTCTGGGTGGGGGGACCGCCGCCGTCGCAGTGCTGGGCGTAATCGTCTTCCACGAACCGGCCAGCCTCCTCAAGGTCGTAGCAATCACGCGCATCATTGCCGGCGTGGTCTGCTTGAACCCGTCGTCGCGGCTGTCTTCGCCCAGCGCCGTCCAAGCCCAACTCAGGAGCGATCTACGGCTCGATGCCCCTGGAAGCGCACAAACCACAGACCTCCCGGTTTCCCGTGCGGCGGCGAGCCAAGTTCGGACAGCTAGCTCGCGCTGACCGCTGTGATCTTCAGGTCGGGACATTTCGCTGACCGACCCAGAGGGGGAGCTAGGTCAATTGACAGCATTTTCCCAAAAAATTCTGTAGGGCGGCGTGACGCCGCCGAATCGATTTCGCAGATTCAATGCGCTGTTCCCGACTCGGCAACCGAGATCTTCGTGTCTGTGCGGAACTTGCGGTAATCCTTGTACGTCACGTGAACATTCTCATTGATGCCTTTCAACAGCGCTACCCGCGCATCCAGCTTCACGTCAATGCGCTGCGGCAGCCAGACTTCGTCGTTCACTCGCACTTGCTGAATCTCAAACTGTGAGCCCTTGTGCAGTCGCGCTACGACCCATCCGAATGAGACCGTATCGGTGAATTCGGCCCGCACCTTCGCCCAGCTATAGTCCTGCTGATCGATCCAGAACCGCGGCGTCATCTTGGGGAGGATTTTCGACTCCCTCCGCTTGCCTTCGAAGCCCGGACGCGGGGTGCCGTCGATCACCCACGTATTGCGCCCGTTCAACATCTCCGTGCCTGTGAGCCTAAATGTGTAAGCATCGACGATCTCGCGCACAAACGCACGCTCGTCTTGCCGTTCTTTTTCAACTTTCTGGATTCGCTTCTCGCGTTCTTCCGGGGTCTCGTTCTCGCGCTTGCGGGTTTCCTTGTCGAACTCTTCGTTCTGTTTTCTCTGTTCTTTCTCCGACAGTGGCTTGTCGTCTTTCGCTACCACGCGCTCGAAGGGCTCGCCGTACAGAACCAGGATTTCGCGTGTCTCTGACTTCGACGACTTCGCCCGTCCGCTGCCGTCGAGCGTCTCATCCACTTCGTGCTCGAGGAATGTGTAGTCCTTGGCCGCCTGCCAGTTGAAGATGTCCCTCTCTACTGCCCGCCGCATGATCTCCTGCGGCTCGCTGGGCGCAGGCACGGCGTCTTTCTTTTTGTCTGTGCTCTGTGTTATAGCGGGTTGTGCGGAAGAAGAAGATGGGGGAACCGTTTCCTGCGCGCTCGAAAGCGCTCCAGCGAGGATCAGAAGCACGGTGCCGGTCAGGACTACCCGCAGCATGATAGTAGAAGACTCAATCTGCGGCAGAAAGTTCCTTCGCTGGGCCTCTGCCTGCAACCCGGCCCATGCATCATAATGTAAATTGGCTCGCTACTCGCCCGCCACGGTCATCCCGTCAATGCGCAGCGCAGGTGACGCAATCGCCCCGCGAAACTCCAGGTCGTTACCGATTTCGCTAATATTGCAGAACATGTCTTTCAGGTTGCCGGCAACTGTGATCTCTTCCACTGGGAATGTCAGCTCACCGTTCTCGATCCACAGCCCGCTGGCCCCGCGCGAAAAGTCGCCCGTTACCAGGTTGACGCCGAAGCCAAGAAATTCGGTAACGAACAGCCCTTCTTTAATATCGCCAATGATCTCTTTCTGGTTCTTCTCGCCCGGCTTTAAAAAGAAGTTCCCCGGCCCAATTCCCGGAGTCCCCGCCAATCCTCGCGAGGCGTTGCCGGTCGTCTGCAAACCTAGTTTTTTCGCCGTATAGGTGTTCAGCAGGTACGAGTTCAGGACGCCGTTTTCGATCACGACAGTCTTCCGGCTCGTCACGCCTTCCGAGTCGAACGGACTGGTACCGAAGCCGCCGACCATGGTTCCGTCGTCCACGATGTAGATGTTGTCGCCCGCGACTTTCTCACCCAACTTGCCCGCCAGGTATGAGGCGCCGCGATACACCGAGTCGCCATTCACTGCCTCGAAGATGTGTCCTATCAGCGAACCGGCTATAGTGTTCTCGAACACGACTGGCACTTTCGCCGTTTTGACCTTGCGCGCCCCAATGCGACGCAGCGTGCGCTGGGCGGCTATGCGGCCGACTTCTTCCGGCGACTCCAGCTTCTTCAGCGTGATTGCGACGGAGTACCAGTAGTCGCGCTGCATGCCGGAGCCCTCTACCTGCGCGATCGGCACCGCCGACACCGAGCAGTACGAACGCCGCGAGTCACCAAGGAAGCCGTTGGAATTGGCCAGGACCTTGTAACTGATGGCCGCGTCAAAGCTGCCACCCTCCGAGTTGACGATGCGTGGGTCCGCGCTGGTGGCCGCCTTTTCAGCGCGCCGTGCGTAGTCGATCCGGTCGGCTGTCGACAGCGAATGGACATCCTCGTTGTACAGCTCGAGGTCGCCTTCCAGCTTGCCCTGCTGCTCAGGAGCCGGGATGCCCGCGAACGGATCTTCGCTCGTAGCCTTCGACAGCTTGAGCGCCGCGTCCACCATTGTCCGCAGCCCCTCTGCCGACAGGTCGCTTGAGTACGTGCTGGCCGCGCGCTGGCCGAAAAACACGCGCACGCCGACGCCCTTCGATCCCGATTCCTTCAGCGTCTCGACTTCGCCCAGCCGAACGACAGTGGAGAACTCGCTTCCGTCCACCGCCACCGCTTCTGCAGCCGTGGCGCCGCCCTGCATCGCGCGCCGCACCACGTCGGTCGCGATCTCTTTCAGGTCAGTCACCTCGACCTTCGCGCCGACTGCGCGTTCTTGCGTGGATACGTTCATGAATTTCCTTACAGTACCTGGAATTCGTATTTCGAGTTAGTTCACCGTTGATCCGCCGGCAGTATCGGACGGGGCACGGCCTCACAGGCTGCTGAAAACTTGTTTCCGATCTGCCTTGTATCAGGGAACGACTTCAGTCGTGTCGATAAGCCCTTTATTTTTTGGCTATCCCTCGCAGACTTTAGTCTGCGAGATTTCCACTACTGCATCGGACGCAGCCTCAGAAGGCGCTGCCGGCTGCTGTTGGTATTCGCTCACTCTGTCCGCGAAATCCGCAGCAGCTTTTGCGTTTGCTGCGCCTTCATCCCTGTAGATCCGTGCAAATCCGTGACTGAAACGCCTTGGTCTTACCCGCCCGTTCCGCCCACAGTCAGCCGGTCCACCTTCAACGTTGGGATGCCGACGCCCACCGGCACCGACTGTCCGTCCTTGCCGCAGGTACCTACGCCCTCATCGAGCTTCAGGTCGTTTCCGACCATTGAGACCTTGGTTAGCACATCAGGACCATTGCCGATTAGCGTGGCGTTCTTAAGTGGTGCCGTAATCTTCCCCTCTTCGATCATGTAGGCCTCGGAAGCCGAGAATACGAACTTGCCATTAGTGATATCGACTTGTCCGCCACCAAAATTCACGGCATACACGCCGTGCTGCACCGAGCGGATGATGTCCTCCGGCGAGTCCTGTCCCGCGAGCATGTAGGTGTTGGTCATGCGCGGCATGGGGATGTGCTGATAGCTCTCGCGCCGTCCGTTACCGGTGTTCGCCATGCCCATCAGGCGCGCTGACAGCTTGTCGGTGAGATAGCCCTTCAGGATTCCGTTTTCAATCAGCACCGTGTTGCTGGTCTGGTTGCCCTCGTCATCGACGTTGAGCGAACCGCGTCGCCCTGGCATGGTGCCGTTGTCAACGACGGTGCATTTGACGCTGGCCACGCGGCGGCCCATCATGCCCGAGAACGCCGACGTTTTCTTGCGGTTGAAGTCGGCTTCCAGTCCATGGCCAATCGCTTCGTGGAGCAGGATGCCTGGCCATCCCGGACCCAGCACCACTTCCATCTCGCCCGCTGGAGCTTCCACCGCGTCAAGCTGAATGATCGCCTGTCGCGCGGCTTCCTTGGCAAAGTGCTCGGGAGTCTTGTCGGTCAGGAAATACTCCAGTGCCACGCGTCCGCCGCCGCCGGCTGTTCCATGGGACGACTCTGCACCCGCCTTGGCGATACACGATACATTCAGACGCGCCAACGGTTGTGAGTCTTCCGCGAAGCTGCCGTCGGATCCGATCACCAGAATGCGCCTCAACTCATCGTGATAGCCTGCCCGAACCTCCTTGATGCGCGGATCGTACGCGCGTGCCGCAATATCGGCGCGGTTCACCAGGTCCAGCTTCGCCATCACGTCGGCTTCCACCGAAGGCAGCGGCACCGGATACAGGTTCTGCAACGGCTTGTCGGTCAGGCCCATCACGGGTTGCTTCGCCGGACCGCTGGCGATCAACGCCGCCGTGCGGGCTGCGTGCAGAATGCGCTCCGGAGCCAGATCGTCGGTGTAAGCGTATCCGGTCCGTTCCCCGGAAAGTACGCGCACGCCGCAGCCCACCGAGATGCCTTGCGACGCCGACTTCACCATGCTCTCGTCAAGTGACACCGACGTCGAGGTCTCATATTCAAAGTAAAGATCGGCATAATCGCCACCGGCGGAAAGCGCTGCTGAGAGGTACCGCTCCACATCTGCCTGCGCCAGGCCGTAGCGGTCAAAAAAGAACTTCTTGTCCATAGTCACTCTCGGTTAGATGTTCCGAAGCCACAAACGACGCCGTTCACGCTTGCTCACAGCGGAGTTCTGCACGTGGACCCGAATGTTTGATTATCACACACCCCTGTGCGCTCCGTTGCACCGCCGAAGATCCAGGCCCGCCGGGGGCGGGGACAGTAGAGCCCAGCACGCAGCCGAATGCGGGTGCTGGGTCAGTGAGGAATGAACGCGAGTCCTCAGGGACGGCATCGGTTCTCACGCGCACAATGTAGTCCGCGAGGACGCCCGCTCCAGATTCTTCAGCAGCCTTTCCAATCTGCAAAGGTGCGGTTGCAACCGGGGCCGAGAATCCATGCGGGGCGGAGACGGCTCGCTCTCGCGTGACGCCAGCCGCAACGGGCGGGATGATTTGAGCCCGGTGCGTAAACGCCGGGTGGAGATGGCAAATGATCCGAGCCGCGTAACGGCGGCGTACCAGAAGCAGCTCGCATGCAAAACAGCGCCATCACCCCGATTTCCTTTTCCCGCATCCTCGAGTCCTTCCTCGTCGACGCCCCGCATGCCATAGCTCTCGAAAATGGGCGAAGCAATCTTCGACTTTGCCAGCGCCACGATATTCCGTTTCTGGCGAAGGCAAATGCACGCTGCATCTATGGTCCCACGAACGCAATGCCGTCCGCCGGGTGCTTGATGCCGAGCTAAACCCGCGCTCGCTCCGCCTGAGCGTGCTGCGCTTCGGCCAGTCGCAAGCCACCGTCCTGCAGATTTGCCTCGAGCCTTCCTGCAGCCCGGTTTACACCCGCGGTCCCTAGCATGGGCCAGTCCGCCTTTGCGGTTCTCGGCGTCAACGCGGAAGAAACCCAGCCCTCCATCGCTGCCGCTCTTACCTTCGGCATTCTCTGGATGGACCGCCAGCGCGAGCAACTGGCTGGCCGCGCCCACGTGGAAGGGTTGAAGCGCTTCGTGCCCGCAGGGCGCGCCGAGATGGTGCGCCAGCGCATGGCCCACCTGAATCGCGAAGCCGCCAAATGGCAACTCGACCAATTCGATGAGCGGGCCGAAACCTACGAGCCGTTGGATTGTCGCGACTCCGGCAATATCGAAACGCGTTTGACTCGAGCCGTCGACGCCACTGCCTCCCGAGCCCGCTATGCCAAATCGATCGCGCGCACGCAAGCCCTCGTTCCCGACTGCGAGGCCTACGTCGAATCGCCAACCGAGATCGCCTTCCGCCTGCACGGGTTGGAGTTCGCCCGGGCTCGCCTCACACCGGTCGCAGACTCATTCCGCGACGACGAGGTGATCCACTTCGGCCTCTGGACCGCCGAATACACGCTGGACGGCACCAACGAATCGACATTTCGCGACCTCGTCTCCCGACTGGCGCGGCGCCGCCAAGCGCGCGGGGAGCGCAGCGATCCACTCTTTGGCCTTTGTCCTGAACGCTGGTTGGAATCGCTGACCATCGGCGACGTTCGTACCATCGACGAGCGGCTCGACCAGGGCTTCGTCTATTCCCGGGTTCCCGCCTTCGCCTCCACCGACCGCGCCATGATCGACGTTCTCACCTGCAGCCTCGGGGGCCGTCTCGCTGTTCTGGAGTTGAAGGCCGACGATGACATCCACCTCCCCTCCCGGGACTCGACTACCAGGCCCGCGTGCGCTGGCATCAGCAAAACGGAGGCTTCGTCCGCAACGCCTACTTCGCCGGAGGCGAACTCTCCAGCGTCCCGCCACTGCTCTATCTCGTCGCCCCTGCTCTCCGCACGCATCCATCGACAGATGCCCTGCTGCGCTACCTCGCACCCCATATCGAGTTGGACTGTGGTTCAAGTCGACGAGCGCTGGCGCTATGGCGTCCGCGTCGTCAACCGCAAACACCCTCAAAACCATTCAGCCACGGATTTTCACGGATGAACACGGATCATTTGAGGTCGGAAACGAAAAACAACAAGAACGTTGGCCACGGACTCACACGGATGACACGGTGAACTCAGGAGATAGCAATGGCAGACAATTCGTTAAAGCACGCGGAACCTGACCGAGGCCATCATTGGTTCGTTCTACGACGTCTATTACGAGCTAGGACACGGCTTCCTGGAGTCGGTCTATCGTGAGGCTATGACGGTTGCGCTCGCCCAGAAGGGGATGCAGGTCGAGCGCGAAAAGATGGTTCAGGTATGTTTTCGCGGGGTCTTGGTGGGATGGTTCCGAACGGACTTGGTCCTCAACGACAAGGTCATCCTGGAGCTCAAGACGGCGCGGACAATCGATCCCTTGCCCGAAGCGCAGTTGCTGAATGACTTAAAATCAACGAAGTACGAGGTCGGATTGCTTTTCAAGTTTGGTCCGGGTCCACAATTCCGCCGCTTGCGGCGAGATAACGAATACAAAGTTCCGGCACCCGCAGCATTCCCTGCTGAGGACAGGGCTTAAGGAGTTTTCAGGATCTTGTCGGTGTAGTGCGTGAACATCCGTGGTCTAAGATTTCCTGTCTTTTACCCCGCCCTCCATCGCCCTGTACTTCCAATACTCCCCCGCCGTCTCGCTCAGATCCCCCGCCGGTTTTTCGCCCTTGAACACCCGCGATACGCCGCGCACCACCCGCCGCATCGGCAACTCGCCGTTGCCATCCTTCAGGAACAATTCCCCAACCTTTACCGTGCGGTAGTACCAGCGCTTCAGCAGAGCGAGGTGTTCCATCCACTCCAGCGCGCTTTGCAGCTTTGGAGCCTCCACCCCAACCAGCGCTTCGGTAATGCGAGATTCCATCGACTGCGGACGCGCCTGCATGTGCGCGGCTTCCGACTTCGACGCCACGTCCAACCGCACCGGATCGCTGATCCGCCCTGCCGCAATCTTGAACAGCGCTACCGAATCCGCTTCCGCTGACGGCTGGATCATCACGCCATTCAGTTCATCCAGCCGGCGCACGACCTCCGGCAACTGCGACGTTGCCGACTCCACTTTCTCTAGTCGGGCGTGCATCGCCGCCGCGCCTTCGAAGTCGAGATTGCCTGAAGCTTCGTCGCGTTGTCGCTGGATCTCGCGCACCAGCGACTGTCCGCCACTGGCGAAATATTGCTGCACCCTCGCCACCTCCGCCGCGTATTCTTCATCTGTGCAGCCCTTGAAGCACGGCGCCAGGCACATCTTCATCTCAGAATAAATACAGCCCGGGAACGCCGGATCGGGATTGAGGTCGTCGGTACAGCGACGCATTTTGAAGAAGTCGAGCGAGTCGTTGGCGAACTTTTCTGCCGCCACGCGCGTCGGGAACGGCCCAAAATATTGAGAGGTAGTTTTCCGCCCGCTGATGCGTGTCGTCACCGTCGCCCGCGGATACGCATTGTCGAGGATGAGCTTGACCAGCGGTGCAAAACGCAGTCGCAAACGCTTGCTGTAGCTTTGGGGGAACTCGCGCCGCAGCGTCGTATACAGCAACAGCGAAGCCTCGAAGTCAGAGCCGGTTGCTGTCCACTCCACCGCGCGCACCCGTTCACGCAGGTTGAGCTTGCGGCTTCGCCCCTCGGCTGCGCCCAACAGCCGTTGCAGCCGACGTCGCAAGTTCGATGACTTGCCGACGTAGGGTTCGCTGCCTTCGTCGCCACGCAACACGAACACCGCCGCACTTGCCGGAGCAGCGGCGAATAACTCAGTGTCGTGATCGGACGAAAACTCCACGGGAAGATTCTAGTGGATAAGAACAGTAGCTAGTGGCTAGTGGCTAGAACTGGCTCCATAGGTCCCCGGCGCCACCGAACTTCTTCGTAGCTTGCTGAAAACATCGCGTTTGAGGTGCCTTGTTTCAGGACACGACTTCAGTCGTGCCGATTAAGCCCTCAAAAACAACGGGCTTTAGTGTGTGCGTGAGAACTCATTTTCGAAACTGCGGTGGGAGAACATCGTGATATTCGATCACCAGCCAGCCCCGGAAGGGGCGGAAGATCATGGCCCAGCGCTTGAGCGCTTTGTCAGGTGGGAAATGGACCCGAGTCCCTAGGGACGGCATCTGTTCTCACGCACACACTTTAGCCCCTGAGGAGATTCGACTCCCTATGCCATGCTAGCATGAGCCAACACGACTGGCTGATCGAGTTGCAGGTCGGTGTCGATTTTCTGCAGCCGGCACAGAAACTCGCAACCGGTATTGCGGTTCGCGGCTAGTCGCTAGCCACCCTCTTTCTTCCCCCTTACCTTAATCCGCGCCGGCGCTTCAATCGGATGGAACTTCGCTGTCTTGGAGTGCAGACGGTAGTCATGGCCCTCCATCTCCACCTTCTTGCACATCTCGTGCAGTCGCGATCGCATGCGCTCGCCGATGCGGTCGCCGAGAGTCTCGCGCCGCGCTGCACGCTCCGCTGCCGAGTAGCTTCGCGGATTGTCGTCCTCGACCTGGCCCCGCTCCGGCTTGTCCGGGAAGTTTGTGGTGATGATGGTCGTCTTGTTATCGTTGTAGCGGCTGTTGAGGATGTAGTTGACCGTGTCGAACACCCACTCCGTGCCGTGCACCGCGCCCAGCTCGTCGAGCACCAGCACCTCGCTGTCAAATACCGGCCGAAGTATTTGCATTTCCGTAGCCGGCACCGACGGGTTATACGAATTCTGGATCGACTTCAACAGCTCGCGGTAATCGCAGAATAGGCAGGGAACTCCCTTGTCGCGGATCAGCACTTTCAAGATGCCCACCGCGAGGTGTGTCTTGCCCACGCCTACAGTTCCAACAAACAGCAGGCCGGTCTTCTCCACCGGGTATTCTTCAACAAAACGGTTGGCGAAGTGCCGTGCATTCTCCAGACTCTTCTGCTCCTTGTCCTCAGGATCGTACTTGAATGTACTGAGCTCGCAGTGCTCGTAGCGCCGTGGAATCTTGGCCGCTGCCAGCAGGCGCTCACCGCGGATTTTCGTCCGGCACTCGCAGCGCACCACTTTGCGCTCTTTGCCTTGCACAATGCTGCGCCATCCGCTGCCGCCGCAGATCGGGCACGATGCCTCGGGTTGAGGGCTCACGCTGTTCATCCCGGTTGCTCTGAAGCTCGACTCTACCGCCGCGCTAGCCATGCTGCAAGCGCCGTACTGTCTTGCACAGGCGCGCGTGCCCTCGGCGGATTCATGCAGCGCGCGTGAGCTTTTGTGAATATGACCCTAAAGTTGCACGCGTGGCCGTCGCATCGTTGCACCGTTCCTAGCATCGAATGGACTACTGCACAAAAACTCCGGTGCGCCATTATTATCATCGCCACATCTTATGGACCGCTACCTTTGTATTCACTGTCATTTTTATCAGCCGCCGCGGGAAAATCCTTGGCTTGAATCCATCGAGCTTCAGGATTCCGCCTACCCCTATCACGACTGGAACGAGCGCATCACCGCCGAGTGCTACGCTCCCAACGCGGCCTCCCGCATTCTGACCCCAGACAACCGGATCACGCGCATTGTCAACAACTATTCACGGATCAGCTTCAACGTCGGCCCCACGCTGCTTTCCTGGATGGCCGATCGCGCGCCCGACACCTATCAGGCCATCCTCGACGCTGACCGTGAAAGCCAGCAGCGATTCTCCGGACACGGTTCCGCGATTGCGCAAGTCTATAACCACATGATCATGCCGCTGGCCAATCGCCGCGACAAGCAGACCCAGGTGCTCTGGGGTATCCGCGATTTCGAATATCGCTTCGGTCGCGATCCTGAGGGCATGTGGCTGGCCGAGACCGCCGTCGACATCGAAACCCTCGAAGTGCTCGCCGCCAACGGGATCAAATTCACCGTGCTGGCCCCCTCTCAGGCCAAGCATGAGCGGCGTGTCTCGACCACGAAGTACAAAAACGTGGAAGGCGGAAAGATCGATCCCACTCG
>Ga0306921_10001369_pt1 | contig 23491 bp, 24 predicted proteins | sample sta12Cox44000080_FD_203760 | JGI IMG/M metagenome (GOLD analysis project Ga0306921, IMG submission 203760) | Lab enrichment of tropical soil microbial communities from Luquillo Experimental Forest, Puerto Rico - statoxic.12C.oxic.44.000.080 (v2)... | ecosystem: Environmental > Terrestrial >...
TCCGGCGGCGTCGAATCCGGGAACGCCGGCCTCCGCGATCGGCGGGATTTCCGGCGCGGATGGCAGACGGGTTGCCGTCGATACGCCGAGCGCGCGCACCTTGCCTTCCCTGATCTGCGGCAGCGAGGGAACAGTATCGGAAAACAGCAGCGGCACGTGCCCGGCGATCACATCAGTGAGCGCCGGCGCGCTGCCTTTGTAAGGAACGTGCGTCATTTCGATGCCGGTCATGCTCTTGAGCAGCTCGGCGTAGAGATGATGGGGCGAGCCGGGTCCGCCTGATGCGAAGGACAGCGTGCCGGGATTTTGCTTGGCGTATTGCACGAGCTCGGCGACCGAGTGCACCGGCAAGGACGGGTTGGCGACGAGGATGAATAGAATCTTGGCTCCAAGCGCCAGGGGGATGAAATCCTTGATCGGATCGTAGGGAAGTTTCTTGTACATCGTGGCGCTGATGGCGAGCGATCCGCTGCCGGCCATGACCATGGTGTAGCCGTCCGGCGCGGCCTTGGCGCCGGCGGCCGTGCCGATCACGGAACCCGCGCCGGGCCGGTTCTCCACCACGACCGACTTGCCCAGCCGATCCGAGAGGTGCGGCGCAACCGCACGACAGAGCGCGTCGACTGCGCCGCCTGCAGGCCATGGCGCGATCAAGGTGATTTGTCGCGTCGGGTAATCTTGCGCTCGTGCGATCGGCACTGTCGTGCCGACGGCAAGGGCTGCGAGGAAGAGCAGACAGCAGCAGCGTTTCATTCATTTCTCCCTGCGATTATCTCGAAGGTGGTTGTGGGCTCCCGCTTTCGCGGCCGCGAACGATGTTGGAGGTAATCACCCCTTCGCGCTGCGCACCATGCCCCAGCGCATGACGGTAGCGCGCTCGAGCGAGCCGAAGACGAGCCGCTCGAACAGAAAGCCGATGGCGCCGATCACGGCGAGCGCGGCGAGCATGACGTCCGCGTTCAAGAATTCCTTGGCGTCGAAGATAACCCAACCCAGCCCCCAATCGGAGGCGGCGAGCATCTCGGCGCCGACGACGGCGATCCAGGCGCGCAGGAAGGCTTGCCGCAGCCCGGTGATGATGAAGGGCGAGGTGCCGGGAATGATCACCTTCCAGAACAGCGCCCGCTCGTCGGCGCCCATGGCGCCGGCGGCGCGCAGCCACAATGGGTTGACGGCGCGCACGCCCGACCAGGCATTGAGCAGCATGGGAAACAGCGCGGCATAAAACACGATGAGGATCGCGACCGTGTTGCCGAGGCCGAACCAGAGAATGAACACCGGCACCCAGGCCAGCGAGGGGATTGGCATCAGCGCGCTCGCGAGCGGCAGGACGAAATTCTCAACCGCACGGAAACGGCCCATCAAAATGCCGAGCGGCAGCCCGACTGCGACGGCGAGCGCCAGGCCGAACAGCACGCGGTACATGGTGTAGCCGGCGTGCTCCAGCATGGAGCCGTCGAGGAGAAGCGTCCACAACGTGCTTGCGACCTTCGGCAGCGTCGGCAACAGCGCCGCGGGAAAGACGCCGCTACGCGCCACCGTCTCGTAGCAGGCGGCGGCGATGAGCAATGTAAGTCCGGCGCGGTAAGCCGAGGTCGCGCGCTCCATCGCTCCTTTGCTGGCGGCGCTCACGACATCATCCCCCAGCGAACGACGGTGTAGCGCTCGAGCTTTTGGAACACCAGCTTCTCCAGCGCGAGGCCTACGGCGCCGATCACGGCGACGCCGGCGAGCATCACGTCGGTGTTGAGAAACTCGCGCGCGCCGAAGATCATCCAGCCGAGTCCCCACGGCACGGCGGCAAGCATCTCGATGCCGACCAGGATGCGCCACGCCTGCGCCAGGCCCAGTCGCAGGCCGGTCAGCGTGTAGGGCAGCGCGCCGGGCAGGATCACGTGATGCAGGAGCCGCCGGTCGTCTGCGCCCATGGCTTGCGCCGATCGCACCCAGATCTCCTTGACCGCCTTCACCCCGGTCCAGGTGTTGAACACGATGGGGAAGGCGGAGACGAAGGCGACGAGCAGCACCGCCGTCATGTTGCCGAGGCCGAACCAGAGCAGGAACAGCGGCGCGTAGGCGAGGCCCGGGATCGGCGCGCCGATGCTGATGAGCGGCAGGAATACGTCTTCCGCCCGCCGCGAGCGCCCCATGGCGAAACCGATCGCTACGCCTGCCGCCGCGGCGAGTGCAAAGCCGGCAAGCAGGCGGATGAGCGTGTCGAGCAGGTGGTGGGGCAACACGCCCGTCGCGGTGAGGCGTACCAAGGCAGCGGCCACCTCTTCGAGCGGGGGAAAAAGCTTGCGGGGAAACACGCCGAGATGCGCCGTGACTTCCCACGCGAGCGCCACGACCAGAAACGGAAAGGCGTTGCGCGCGATGATCCGCCACCGGCTCTCGCCATGTCGTACGGCCGTCCCGGCAGTGAGGACATACGGTGACGAGGCGGGAGCGAGATCGGCCATGGCGCACGATAGTGCGGCTGCACCCTGTCGGACAAGCGAGCGCGGCCACCGAGGCGAACGTGCGTGCATGCGTGCCGCGCGTCGGCGATGATGGATTTACGCGCGCGCGGCTGTTACCACGGCATCGCCCATGCACGGAATGACCGTCCTCGAGCGTCTCCCCAAGCGCCTCGCCGCACCGCTCGCGATCACCGCGACGCTCGCCGCCGGCGTCGCCGGCGGTTTTGCCGCGCGCTACGTCCATCTGCCGCTGCCATGGCTGCTCGGCGCGCTGTTCACCACCATGGCGCTGTCGCTTGCGGGCGCACCCGTGCGGATCATCCCCTGGGGGCGGCCGGCGGGAACGGTGGTGGCCGGCGCTTCGACCGGCCTGCAGTTCACCGCCACCGTGGTCGCCAAGCTCGTCACACTCCTGCCGTTGATCATCGGCGCTGCGTTTTTCTCCACCATCGTCGGCGCCATCGGCGGACTCCTTTACATGCGGCTTACCGGGATCGACCGCGTCACGGCATTCTTTGCCACCGTCCCCGGCGGCGTGGTGGAGACGACGACGATCGCTCCGCACTATGGCGGGCATCTCGAGCCGATCATGGTCGCCCAGACGACGCGGGTCGCGCTCATCGTGGTCTTTGCGCCGTTCCTGGTGATTTCGTTTACCGGCGGCGGCGGCGCAAATCCGCTGCTCGGTATTTCGACCGTGCCCTGGCTGCCGCTGCTCGCCCTCCTCGTGGTGTCGGGCGTCGCGGCAACGTTGCTCTCGCGCACGCGCTCGCCCAATGCCTGGCTGATGACGCCGCTCTTCATCGCCGCCGTCGCCAGCCATCTCGGCTTGGTCGAGGGCCGCATGCCCGACGTGCTGCTGATCGCGGCGCAGGTCGTCATCGGCAGCGCGCTGGGCGCGCAGTTCCGGCCCGCGTTTCTCACCCGTCTGTTCGGCTTGCTTTGGGCCTCGTGCATCGTCGTGCTGTTCGCGGCTGGAGCGATGGCCGCCTTTGCCGCCGGCATTGGCTGGCTGTTCGCATATCCGGTGCCGACCATGGTGCTCGCCATGGCGCCCGCCGGCATCGCCGAGATGGTGCTCACCGGCAAGGTGCTGGGCTTAGATGCGACGCTGATCGCCGGCTTCCAGCTCATGCGTATCGTCATCGTGTTGATCTGGTGCCGCACCGCGCTCGTCTTGTTCAACTGGGCTGCGGATCGGACATTCGGTAAGCCGCCGCGTCCGTGATGCCGGGTCGCGACAAACGCATTTGCTGTGTGCTAGGCAGAGCCCGAGTTCGATCCATGTGATGTGAAGGAGAGTTGCGATGGCGGAGAATAAGCAGAAGATCGGCTGGATCGGTGCAGGTCGCATGGGATTGCCCATGGCCGAGCGCCTGCTCAAGGCCGGCTACGATCTCTCCATCTGGAACCGCACCCGCGCCAAGGCCGAGCCGCTGGCGAAGCTCGGGGGCAAGGTGGTCGACAATCTCCTCGAGCTCAAAGACGTCGACGTGCTGTTCTCGATCGTCTCGACGGGCAAGGATCTCGACCAGGTTTGTTTCGGCAAGAACAGCGTCACCGGCCATGGCGGCAAGCTGCCGAAAATCCTCGTCGATTGCTCGACCATCTCGGTCGAGGAATCGGCCGCGATCCGCGACCGTCTCAAGCAGCTCGGCAGCGAGTACGTCGCCGCGCCGGTGAGCGGCAATGCCAAGGTCATCAAGGCGGGCAAGCTCTCCGCGGTCATCTCCGGCAACGAAGCCGCGTGCAAGACCGTGATCCCGATCCTCGAGGCGATCGCCCCGCGCGGCGTCTCCTACGTGGGCGAGGGCGAGCTCGCGCGTGTCTGCAAGATCGCCCACAACGTGATGCTTGGCGTGGTGATCGAGAACCTGATCGAGATCACGCTCCTGGCCAACAAAATGGGCGTTCCCCGCCACGCCTTTCTCGCCTTCATGAACAACAGCGTGATGGGCTCGATGTTCACCCGCTATAAATCGCCGGCGCTGGTCAACCTCGACTGGACCACGACCTTCACGCCGGAGCTCTTGCGCAAGGACCTCGACCTCGGGCTGGCGCTCGGCCGCGAATGGGACGTGCCGATGCCGGTGACTGCGGCGACGCGCGAAGTGCTGCAGAGCCATTTCGGCGCCGCGACGCTCAAGCCCGACCCGGAGGAATACCTGCAAAAGGATTTTGCCGCGCTGATGGAGACCATGGCGCTCGCCGCCGGCATGAAGCTGCAAAGCGAGAACAAGAACGTGCCGACCGGATTGGAGAGCTAAGGCCGGCCGCGCGCTGGCACCGAGTGCAGGTGCGGGGGTGACTGACCGAGCTCGCTGGAAAGGGGTGGGTCAATGTCCAAGTCCTCGCCTAAGAGCACCCTCTACTACGGCGATTACCTCAAGCTTCCGGCGCTCCTCTCCGCGCAAGAGCCGGAGAGTGCGCGGCACGGACGGGGCGCGCACGATGAGATGCTGTTCATCATCGTGCACCAGACCTACGAGTTATGGTTCAAGCAGATTCTGCATGAGCTCGACCGCGTCCAGGCCGATTTTGGCAGCGAGGTGGTGGAGGACGAGTATCTCGGGCGCATCGTGCGCGGCCTCGAGCGCATCAACGAGATCCTCAAGCTTCTGATCCAGCAGCTCGAAGTGCTGGAGACGATGACCCCCCTCGATTTCCTCGATTTCCGCGACTTCCTGTTTCCGGCCTCGGGCTTCCAGTCCGCGCAGTTCCGGTTGATCGAGATCCGGCTCGGGCTTTCGCGCGCTGTCCGCTCCGACTACGCCGGCAAGTCCTTCGACGCCACGCTGAGCGATCCCGATCGCGCCCGCATCGCCGCCGCTGAAGCCGGCGCGAAGCTCGTCGACCAGCTCGATCGCTGGCTGTCGCGCACGCCCTTCGTGCACCGGCCCGATTACGATTTCTCGCGCGAATACCGCAACGCGGTGCAAAGCATGCTCGAAGACGACGCCGCGCGGGTGCGGGCAAACCAAGCGATGAGCCCCGCGCAGAGAGAGGCCGAAGCTAGAGGGATCGAAGTATCGCTGGCGGAATTCCAGGCGATCTTCGCGCCGGCATCGGACCCTTCCCCGTGGCGAATGTCGCGCGCAGCGGTGCAGGCGGCGCTGTTCATCATCGTCTATCGCGACCGACCGGTGCTGCAGCTGCCGTTCCGGCTGCTTGCCGCGTTGATGAACGTTGATGAATTGCTGACGTTGTGGCGCTATCGGCATGCGCTGATGGTGCAGCGGATGATCGGCGTGAAGATTGGCACCGGCGGCTCCGCCGGCCACGACTATCTGCGCGAGACCGCGGGTAAGCACCGAATTTTTTCCGGTTTATTCCGGCTCTCGACCTATCTCATTCCACGCTCGCGGCTGCCCAAGTTGCCGCGCGAACTCGAAGACGCGATGGGCTACCGCTACACGGCAGAGCCGAGCGGGCGATGACGCTCGACCTGCGTGGGGATTTCACCGAGTTTCGCACCGCGCAGCCCGGGCGCATTCATCTCGCGGCGCACAGCCATCACTTCTGGCCGGATGCGGCCTGCGCGGCGCATCGCCGCGCGCTCGCCGACGCCGCGCGGCTCGCCGACAACAAGTGGGAGACAATCTTCGGTGAATTGATCCCGCGCACGCAGCGCGGCATCGCCGCCATTCTCGCGCTGCCTGACCCCACGACGGTTGCCTTTGCGCCGAACACCCACGACTTCGTCCGACGGCTGTTCTCCGCGCTGCCGGCGAAGGCAAAACCGCGGATTCTCACAAGCGACAGCGAGTTTCACTCCTTTACGCGCCAAATCGCCCGTCTCGAAGAAGACGCCCTCGTCGTGGTCGAGCGCATACCCGCGGAGCCCTTCGAAAACTTCGGCGAGCGATTTGCGTCCGCGGCGCGGGCCGGCGGCCACGACCTCGTCTTCGTCAGCCAGGTCTTTTTCAATTCGGCGGCGACGGCGGGATCGCTCGACGCCATCGCGCAGGCCGTTGCCGATGCGAAAACGTTGGTGGTGTTCGACGGCTATCACGGCTTCATGGCGCTGCCGACCGCCTTTGCGGCAAGCGCCGATCGCGCATTCTACCTCGCCGGCGGCTACAAATATGCGATGGCGGGGGAGGGCGTGTGTTTCATGCATTGCCCGAGCGGCTTCGCCATGCGGCCGCGCGACACCGGCTGGTTCGCCGCGTTCGGCGCGCTGCGCGAGCGCGAAGGCTCGGGCGTCGCCTACGGCACCGACGGCAGCCGCTTCATGGGCGCGACCTTCGATCCCACCGGGCTTTATCGGCTGGCTGCGGTGTTCGACTGGATGAACGCCATCGGACTGACGGTCGCGGCGGTCCACGAGCACGTGCTGGCGCTGCAAGCGCTCTTTCTCGCCGAGATTGCGCGCGCCAAACTCAAGCCGCTGTGCGATGCCCGCTTGGTGACACCGGTCGCGGCGGGCACCGCGAGGGGCCATTTCCTCACTTTCGAATTGGCGGGCGCGCAAGCCCTCTACGATCGGCTCGCGCGCGCCAACATCGTAACCGACGTGCGCGGCGAGCGCATTCGCTTCGGCTTCGGCTGCTATCACGCGGCGGAAGAGATTGCGCCTGCGGTCGCCGCCGTTGCGCGGGCGATCGGATAGCCGAGCGTACGCTTTCTGCGGCCAGGCGCTGAGTTCTTGATCAGCGGCCGCGGCTGCGGGCAAACTTGCCGCAGCGAGAGCACGCCGACTGAGGTGAAAACGAACTGGCGCGCGCACTCGCGCTTGGGAGAAACAACATGACCGATATGGTCGATTTTTCCGCGGGCGGCTTCCGCTTCCTGCCGAGCGTATTTCAGTTTTCCGCCGGTGTTGCGGCGCTACCGGGGCATGCCATCGAGCGCGTGCGCTTTCGTCACCCAGTGCCGCTTAAGCAGGGGTTTGAGCGGATCAAGCAGCTGATCACCGAGGCGGGCCGGCCGCTGACGTCGTTTTGTGCTTGCGAATTGCGCTCGCCGGCCCCGTTCACCGAGCAAGGCTTTCGCGCCTTCAACGAAGTCTATGTCGTCACGTTGCAGAAATGGGGCCTGTTCGACGGCAAGGTCAATCCGGTCGCGCGCAGCAATGTGTGCCCCGAGATCGATCCACCGCCGGCGCCGTCGTTCCACGCCTTCTCCTTCACCGTTGCCGCGACAAATTCCGCGCCGAGCTTCGTGATGGCAGGCAGCGCCGAGGCGAGGGAAGGGGGCGCAAGCTACGGCGAGCGCACCGTTCGCTACGGCGAGACCAGCCCCGAGGCGATGCGCGAGAAGGCGCGATATGTGCTCGGCGAGATGGAGCGTCGGATGGCCGCGTTCGGCCTCGGGTGGCCGGACACGAGCGCGACCCAAGTTTATACCGTGCACGACCTTTACCCGTTTCTTGCCGAGGAGATCGTGCGGCGCGGGGCGGCGAATGCCGGCCTCACCTGGCACTACGCGCGGCCGCCGGTGCAGGGGCTCGAATACGAGATGGATTGCCGCTCGATCGCTCGCGAACGCGTGGTGTGAGACCGCTCTCGCTCATTCGGCTCAGCCCGAATGCGGTCAGTTCGAGCAGGCGATCGTCTTCAACAGCGGCTCGAGCCGCTCCATGTCCTTGCGGATGTGCGCATCGAAGTCGCCAAGCTCGATGTTGCGGGGTGTTATTCCCTGCGCGCGAATCTTGGCATCCTCGCTTGCCGCGGCGATCGCGTCGTGGAGGATCTGGAGCACGGGTCTTGGCGTCTTCGCAGGAGCCAAGAAGCCGTACCAGGTCGCGTTTTGGTAATCGATCCCCGCCGCGAGCGCGGTGGGGACCGCGATCGGCTCACGGATCGGCTCATCGGCCGCCACCGCCAGCGCCAGCAGCCTTCCGTCTTGCAGCAGGGGAAGCGTGAACGCGGCCGGCGCGAAGGTCACGTGAATGCGCCCACCGAGCAGATCGGCGATGATCGTCGAGCTGACGGTATAAGGCACGTGCACAAGCTCGGTGCCCGTCCGCGACGCAAAATACACGCCGGCAAGATGCGTTGCCGTGCCGATCCCGGCGGAGCCATAGTTGATGGTTCCGGGCTTTGCCTTCGCCAGATCGACAAACTGCCGCAACGTGCGCACGCCCAGCGAGGGAGCGACGGTGACCAGCGTCGGTGCGTCGCCGATCAGCGACACGCCGGCAAAATCGGCGACCGGGTCAAACGGCAGATTCTTATTCAGCGTGCCGAGGATTGCATGCCCGGAATTGGCGAGCAGAACCGTGTAGCCATCGGCGGGGGCGCCCGCGACCGTCTGCGCCGCAATGAGCCCGCCTGCGCCGGGGCGATTGGCGACGATGACTTGCTGACCAAATCGCTTCGATAAGCTCTCCGCGAACAAGCGGGCGAGAATGTCGATGGTGGTTCCTGGCGTCAAAGGCACGACCACTGTGATCAACCGCGACGGATATTGCTCTTGCGCCGCGGCGGCCGCGCAGACGGCCATCGCCGTCGCCAGCACAAACGCAGCCAAACTCGCGCGCTTCATTTGGCTCTCCTTGCGGCGCATTTCGAAGCGTTTTGGGATCAAAGCAGAACCACGGCTCGCACCGGAGATGCCTCCGCGCCGATGATGTTGAGCGGAAAGCCGATCAAGGTCACGCGGTCTTTGCTAATGCGGTCCAAATTCTTGAGATAAGGCATGGTGACGATGCCATGTTCGCTCAGGGTGCGCGAATTGTGAAACACGCGCGGTGCGCCGGGCTCGTCGTTGCCGTGATAGAAGTCATAACCGACGATCACGACGCCCTTCTCGATGCACCACGCGGTCGCGCCGATGGTCAGGTAAGGCGACGCCTTCATCCATTTGTCCGAGCCGCCGTCATAGGTGTTGTTGTGATCGGTGCGCAACAACAGGCGGTCTCCCTTCCTGATGCGCGTGCCTGCGGCCTTTTCGAGATCGTTCTCGGTAATGGCTTTGCCCGGCATTTTGTCGCGCAGATCGGCGACGATGGCGTCGCCGATGAAAAGCTCGAGTGGAAGCTGGTGAATCTGCGTTCCGCCTCGCACGTTGTGCTCGGGGGCATCGACGTGACTCCCCGCGTGCAGCCGCATGTGCACGCCGCGCACGATCTGGCCCGCCCCTCCCGGGGCGTCGTGCTCCTTGAGCACCTCCATCTCGAACTGCATGTCCTTCTTGAAACCCGCCGGCGTGCGCATCGCAAAATTCTTGGGGTCGAGCTCCAGGCTGATGTCGATGATTCTTTCGATGGCGAGCGACATGACCTGCCCCCTCCTGCGGGATGAGCGGGTGATATTGGCCGACTTGACCGGCCAATGCCATCGCCGTTCACCCCGTCCTCGATTTCGAAACCTGCCATGCGGGGCCGATGCCATAATCGCCGTTGCCGCGCGAGCAAATTCCAATAACAATCCGCGGCCGCAACGAGACAACAGCGGAGGTGCGCGTGCTGACCGCCGAGAAAAACCACCTTCTCACCCAGGTCGGTCCGGGGACGCCGATGGGCGAGCTCCTGCGCCGCTACTGGATGCCGATCGGCGGCGCGAGCCAGCTCGACAACAATCCGATCAAGCCCATTCGCCTCATGGGCGAGGACCTCGTGCTCTACAAGGACCAGGGCGGACGTTTCGGGCTCCTCGACCGCCATTGCCCGCACCGCCGCGCGGACCTCTCGTATGGATTCGTCGAAGAGCGTGGCATCCGCTGCAACTACCACGGCTGGCTGATGGACGAGGGCGGGCACTGCATCGAGCAGCCCTACGACGACCTCGTCAACCCGCGTTCGCGTGCGAAGGAGCGCTGCACGATCCCGGCCTATCCGGTGAAGGAATGCGCGGGCCTGTTGTGGACCTATATGGGTCCGCAACCGGCGCCGGAGCTCCCGGTGTGGGAACCGTTCACCTGGGAGAATGGCTTTCGCGAGATCGTGCTCTCCGATGTGCCCTGCAATTGGTTCCAGTGCCAGGAGAACTCCTGCGACCCCGTGCACTTCGAATGGATGCACGACAATTGGAGCCTTCGCCTCAGCGGCAAGGAGGGGCCCTACGCCGGCAGGCACCTGAAGCTCAAGTTCGAGGAATTCGATTACGGTTTCATCTACAAGCGGGTGCGTGAGGATTCCGACGAGCACAATCCGTATTGGACCGTGGGCCGCGTCGCGCTGTGGCCGAACGGCTTCTATCTCGGCAATCATTTCGAATGGCGCGTTCCGATCGACGACGAGAACACACTCAGCGTCGCTTGGTTCTTCATGCGCGTGCCGAAGGGGCGCGAACCCTACGTGCAAGGGCGCGTGCCGACCTGGGTGAGTCCGATCAAGGACGAGCATGGCCGCTGGATCACGAGCCACGTCATCAACCAGGACATCATCGCCTGGGTCGGTCAGGGCCGCATCGCCGACCGCACAAAGGAGCACCTCGGGCCGAGCGACCTCGGAATCGTCATGATCCGCAAACGGCTGTTCGAGGATCTCGACGCGATCGCCCAAGGTCGCGACCCCAAGGCGATCATCCGCAACCCGAACGTCGCCAATTGCGTCGACCTGCCCTTCTTCCAGAAAAAGGAAAGCGTCGAGGGGATCCCGCTTGAGGACTACGAGCGATACCCCCTGCTGAAAGCGAGACTGAGGGCGTTTCGGCACTGCTACGGCCAACCCCCCGAGGTGCGGCGGGCATTCGAGCAGGCGATGGGCATCGCAGACTAGCTCCGGTGGTATTTAGCCACCGTAGGGGCAGCGCCGACCGAACGCCGACATCCGCCGCGCATTTTGGTCGGGAACCGTACCGACGCTTCTGCGTTGCAGGAAAAACTGGGGGTCCCCTGCATGCCAACCGCTGCCTATTTCCGCCGCCAAGCCGACATCTGCTTTCGCCTCGCACTGATTGCCTCCGACGAAGAGGTGTCCAACCGCCTCATCTTCATGGCCCAGGAGTACACGGCAAAGGGTGACGCGTTGGCCAAGAAAGCGGGAGCAGATCCGTCCCCCGCGGCCGAGCGCACGACATTGCCGGATATCGGGCCAGACGATGCGCCCCTGGTTTGGCTGTCGGATAACCCCGACCCCGCCCGCGATTGTTAGCCCCTATCTGCGCCGCCGCCGCGCCTCAAGGGCGCGCCCCGCCTGAGCGCCTCGCTTGCCGCAACCCCCGGCCCAGTTCGGCCTTCTGCTTGTCGTCGAGCGAATCGGACAACTGCTGCAGCATCGGGCTCATACTCATCACTGCGAACAGCATGACATTGAGGCGATCCGTCGCGGCCGCAAACCGCCCCATGGAATCGAGATGCGGATCGGTCGGGCAAGACGCGGCGACGAGCTGTGCCATGGCGGCTGAGCTCTGCCGCAGCCCTTTCAAGCCCTCGCGCTCGCGCGGCGGTGCGGCGTGCTCGATCGCGCCCATGATCCAATCGGCGCTTCCCGCCGCCGGTTCGGCACACATCGCCGCGCGCCGGCCGGCGGTGGTCTGATCACGCCCGTCGGTGGCGTTAGCTGCAGTCTCCGCGGACTGCGGCTGCACTCCGCGCAGCCGCTGCCGCTGTTCGTCGGTCAGCGAGTTGTAGAAGGCCTCGAACGGCAGGCGAATGGTGAGGAGCGCATCGTGCATGATCCAGATGCGATCCTGGATCGCGTTGAGGCGCTGCGAAACGCTCGCGGGAGGCGCGGCGGGGCAAATGGCCGTGATACGCTCGATCGCTTGCCCCACAGCATGGCGTAACTGTTCAAGTGCGTCGCGCTGCGACGCATTGGGCTCGACCGCTCGGTCGATCCGCTCGACGAGGGCGTCGGCGCTTACCGAGGTGGCGCCGCAAAGCGCGGCGGCTGCGAGCGGGGTCTTTGTTTGCGACGCCGCGTCGCTCAACCGATCGGCGGGCGCGTGGCTGCGCGGGGGTTGCTGCTTCTCTGCATCCGAAGCGGCAAACCCGGCGGCGACGATGGTGTCGTAGCCGTAACTCCAAAACCGGTTGTTGCCGTTGGCAAACAGCACGTAGTCAACGAGATCGGCGGCTGCATCGGGCCAAAATACCGCGGCGCTCTGCTGCGGCGACGCTGTGCGTTCAGGAGGCGCGCTGCGCTCGATGGGCGCGGTCGTCGCGGATTGGGGCGCACTCACCGGGGGTGGAGGGGCGCCGGCGGCGGGGCGACGGTCGGAGCGCGCAGCGCTGCGTGATGCATGGCGGGGACTGCGTGATGTATGAATCGCGGCGCTTCGGTGGTGGCGGCGATGTGTCCCCGCCAGGCGGAAACCGCCGAAAATCCCTGCCACCGCGCCCAGCACCGCGCCGGGACCAAATCGCAGCCGGGCTTCGGCGGCGGGAGGAACGGCGAGCGATAAAGCGACCGCACCAAGGATAGCGAGCGTCCAGGGTCGCATGACCGTCTCCGGCCTATCGCACCATCTAGTATAACGGCCGAAATTCGGCAAAGTTCCCGGGCAAGCAACTCCCGTAAGGGCAGGCGATGCATTCTTCTACACATCACGCTGCACTGGCGCTCGTACTGCTGCTGGGGGTAGTGCTGCCCGCACGTGCCCAGGCGCCGCTTCCGCCGGGATTCGTCGATGCCGCCGCGGTCGTCGACGGCCTGGTCGTCGACATGCGCTATTTCGGCGACAACAATTTCGTCGGGCAGCGCATCGACGGCTACGAGCGTCCGCGCTGCCTGTTGTCCGTGCCGGCGGCAAACGCGCTCGCCGCGATCGAGCGTGACCTGGCTGCGAACGGACTTGGCCTGAAAGTATTCGATTGCTACCGGCCGCAGCGCGCAGTCGCCCACTTCGTGCGCTGGGCGCAGCGGATCGACGACCTGAAGCACAAGCGCGAATTCTATCCCGACGTGGACAAGCGCGACCTGTTCAAGGACGGCTATATCTCCGATCGCTCCGGCCATTCGCGCGGCTCGACCCTCGATCTCACGCTGGTGCGGCGGGCGGACGGGCGCGAACTCGACATGGGCTCGCCATTCGATTTCTTCAGCCCGAAATCGTGGCCCTCGGACAGGAGCGTGAGTGGCGAGGCACAAAAGAACCGTGCGCGGCTCGCAGGGGCAATGACGCGCGGCGGCTTTCGGCCCTACGACAAGGAATGGTGGCACTTCACGCTGGTCGAGGAACCGTTCCCGGACACGTATTTCGATTTTCCGGTGCGGTGAAGGCGGCGCCCTCACACCTCGATGAAGACTTTCCCGTCCTCGACGGCGGTGGGGTAGGTCTTGATCGGAACCATGCACGGCGGTCCGACGACCGCGCCGGTCTTGATGTTGAACTGTCCGCCGTGAAAATTGCACTCGATTACGTCGCCTTCGACGAAGCCCTCCGACAGCGAGCCGGGGCCGTGCGTGCACTGATCGTCGGTGACGAAGAATTCGCCGTCGATATTGAAGACGGCGAGCGTGAGATCATCGCGCTCGACCTTCAACACGGCGCCAGCTTCGACGTCGGAAGCGTTGCATAATTCGATCTTCGGCATCCACTCGTCCCTGATTGCCCGCGATCACGCCGGCGCCGGCTGAATTGCACGGCGCGCTCTGACCTTCGAAAGCCGCACCACCGCCTCGATCATCGCCTTGGGATCGGCAATGCCCTTGCCGGCGATGTCATGGGCGCTGCCGTGCGCAACCGAGGAGAACAGGATCGGGCTGCCGATGGTCAACGCGGCAACCGCGTTCCGCGCCAAGAGTTTGGCCGCGATGTGCCCTTGGTCGTGCAGCATGACGATGAAGGCATCGAACCCTCGCCTGTGAAACAGAGTATCGGCACCGAACGGCCCGGTGACCGCAAGACCTCGCGCCGCCGCGGCCTCGATCGCCGGCTTGATGATCTCGATGTCCTCCCGCCCGAACAAGCCGCCTTCGCCCGCGTGCGGGTTGAGGCCGCCGACGGCGATCTTCGGCGTCGCCATTCCCATGCGCCTGAGCGTGCGGTCGGTGGCGGCGATGACGCGGGTGATCCGATCCTGCGTGATCGCCTCGATGGCCTGCCGCACGCTTCGGTGCAGGGTTGCATGCACGATCTTCACGTCGTCGAAGCACAGCATCAGATAGACGTCGTCTTCGTCGGTGCCGGTCTCCCGTGCCACGAACGACGGATAGCCGTCGAACTTGATGCCGGCGAGCGCGATCGAGGTTTCGTTCTGCGGCGCCGCGACGACGGCGTCCACCTCGCCCGCGAGCGCGGTTTTGATCGCCGTGCGGGCGAAGGCGAGGGCGGCGCGGCCGCTCGCGGCGCTGGTGGCGCCAAGGTCGAGCGCGGCCAAGTCCGGCTGCGCGCAGTCGAGCACGTTGAGAGACTGTCCCGACCAGTCGGCGTCCTCGGGACGCGCGACCACGCGCAGATCGGCGGCGATGTGGCAGGCTGCCGCGTGCCGCTCCAGAACGCCGGCATCGCCGACCATCAGCGGGTTGCAGCCGTTGCGCACGGCGGGGTCGAGCGCGGCCTTGAGGCTGATTTCCGGTCCGATGCCCGCCGGATCGCCGATGGCGATCGCAATTATTGTTTTGTCGCTCATGGGGACACCCGCCTGCTTATATCGGTGGCACCGAGCGAATGCGCGAGAGGCTTTCCTACTGCCAAGGCATCAGCGACGCGTGGATCACATCCGGAACGCCCTCGCCGCCAACCGACCTGATGGCGAGATCCACGTCTTTGAGCCCGAACCTGTGCGTCGTGACCTTCTCCAAGGCGAAGCGCTTTGAGGCGAGCTGCTCAAGCGCTAACTCGCAGGCCTTGAAGCTGTGGCCGCGCGCACTCTTGATAGTGATGAATTTAACCGTGACCTTTTCGAGCGGGAAATTGGGGAACTCCTTCATCTCGCCCTGGACCACGATGGTTCCGCCCTTGCGTTTGAGTGCCTCTACGCCGAGCAGAATCGGGATCGTCCCGGCGCCGGCGGTGCAATCGAGCGCCACATCCACGCCCTTGCCGCCGGTGATCTCCATAATGCGCGCGAGCGGATCCTCCTTCTGCACGTCGATCGTAAAGTCGGCGCCGAGCTCGCGCGCGACTTCCATGCGCGCGCGGTCCTTCGACGTGCCGGTGACGATGATAAGGGCGGCGCCCGCCTGCTTGCAGATCACGGTCTGCGACAGGCCCTGCTGACCCGGGCCTTGAATGAGCACGCGCGAATTATAGCCGACCCCGCCGTCGAACAGCGACCATTCCACCCCGTTCGCCATCGGCGTCACCAATCCGGCCAATTCCGGCGTGACGCCTTTGGGCACATGGTGCACGACCGAGTTCCAGGGGAGGTAAACGTATTGCGCAAAGCCGCCCCACAGATGCGGAGCCTTTTCCGCCGACGTGTAGCCGTAGCGAATGGCGTCGGGGTTGCGGCGCCAGTCGGTGTTTTCGCAGTGGCGATATTGTCCGAGGTGGCACCACTCGCATTTGCCGCAGGCGACGTAATGCTCAACAAAGACCAGATCGCCCTCCTTGAAGCCCTTGCGCCGGGTGAATTCGCGCCCCGCTTTCGCGATCACTCCGATGTTCTCGTGGCCCATGATCACCGGGCTCTTGGTCGGCGGCGTCTTGTAAAGTTTGACATCGGTTCCGCAGATTCCGGCGACCTCCATCTTCATCAACGCGGCGTCCTCCGGGATATCCGGCATCGGATATTCGCGGATCTCGGTCTTGCTTGGACCCACGCGAACTGCCGCCACTACGCTTTTCGCCACGAAGAACCTCCAACGATCGATGTCGCGCGCAATCTAGGACCGGCCTTGAAGCGGTCAAGGTGATTTTGAAGCCAGACGCGATTGCGCCGGAGGTCGCATGATAAAGAGTCCATATCTGGGTCCGCGCTTTCGCGGGGACGACCGGAACGTGGGAGCCCGGCAGGCGGCGTGAATGGACAATCTTGCCAGCAAGTGCTTCTCATGCGGGGACAGACCGCTACTGAAACATGCTGCGCTCTTTCGACAAGCGTCCCGAACACGTGGGAGCCCTGGACCGGGTGAAGGAATGGACGCGCGCGCGCTTCGGGCTTGCCGAAGATGCCACGATCCTGGTCAGCGAAGTCGTCTGTGGCCTGCCCGGGTGTCCGCCGCTGGAGACCGTGGTCGCGTTTTGGACCGAGGGCGACACGCGGCACCACTTTAAGGCAAGCGGGCCGCGGACGTCGTCCCGGACGATCTCCCTCCGGCGTGGTTGAAGAACGCGCTTATTGCGGTCGAGGGGGAAGGACTCGAGTGCTGCTGAGACGGTTTGCGGTTGTAGCTTGCCGAAGCAGGCCCGAATGCCTACCCTAAAATGGACTGAGACACCCGGCGCTCGCCGCTACTTGTGCCCATGAGCACGGACAAAGCCGATGTTGCGGAAAGAACAGAACGAGCTGCTGACGCAAACCAGGCCCGTCACGGCGATGGGGCAGTTGTTCCGCGCCTATTGGCTGCCCGCGCTGCTGCTCGACGAACTGCCGGAGAATGATTGTCCGCCGGTGCGCGTGAAGATCCTATCCGAACGGCTACTCGCGTTTCGCGACAGCGAGGGCAGGTACGGATTGATCGACGAATTCTGCGCGCATCGCGGCGTGTCGCTCTGGTTCGCCCGCAACGAGGAGTCCGGCCTGCGCTGCGCCTATCACGGCTGGAAATACGACGTGACCGGGCAATGCATCGATGTTCCCTCCGAGCCGCGCGAGAGCGGCTTCTGCCAGAAGATCAAGTTGAAGTCCTACCCGTTGGTGAAACGCGGGCCGGTGCTGTGGACCTATATGGGTCCGCCGGAGAAGCAGCCGCCGCTGCCGGAATGGGAATTCGCGACCGTCCCGGCCGATCAGACCTTCATCTCCAAGCGGCTGCAGGAATGCAACTGGCTCCAAGCCATGGAGGGCGGGATAGACTCGAGCCACGTCTCCTTCCTGCATCGCGGCGATCTCGGGTCCGATCCTTTGTTCAAGGGCGCCAAGGGCAACGAATACAACCTGTCCGACATGCAGCCCTATTTCGAGGTCGTGGAGCAGCCGGGCGGCCTCTATATCGGCGCACGGCGCAACGCCGAAAGCGGCAACTACTATTGGCGCATCACGCCCTGGGTGATGCCGAGCTTCACCATGATCCCGCCGCGCGGCGACCACCCGATCCACGGCCACTTCTGGATCCCGATCGACGACGAGACCTGCTGGGCCTGGAGCTACGACTTTCATCCCGTCCGCGCGCTCACGCGGCGCGAGGTCGATGCGATGCGCGATGGGGCGGGCGTGCATTGCAAATACACCCCCGGCAGCTATCGGCCGCTCGCCAATAAGGACAACGATTATCTGATCGACCGCGCGGCGCAGAAGGCGGGCAAGACTTTCAGCGGCGTTGCCGGCTTCGCTATCCAGGACGCCTCGTTGCAGGAGAGCATGGGACCAATCTGCGACCGCACCAAGGAGAACCTCGTTTCAACCGACAACGGCATCATCATGGCGCGCCATCGCTTGCTGCGGGCGGCCAAGGCGCTGATGGAGAACGGCGTCACCCCGCCCGGCGTCGACCCGGCGCATCACAAGGTGCGCTCGGCCTCAGTGGTGCTGCCGCCGGACCAGGCATTCAAGGACGCCGCGAAAGAGGCCCTCACCACGCGTCCCGGCGTGGCGCAGACCACGGTGTGACCGTCGAGGCTAGGTTAGCGCGGGAATGTATTGACAGTTGAATCGTCATGCCCGGCCGGCCATGACGTATAGGGCCGATAACAAAATACTAGGCTTACCCACTCCAACCCATGGCCGAGCTGAAGCTCAAAACCGTCACCCGCACCCAAGGTAACAACCGGGCGCTCAAGGACGGCAGCGTCAAGCCGCGAACCTTCGCGTTCGATTTCGTAGAGGTCGACCCGCTCATCGCCGCGTTCCGCCGCATGGTGCGCGGCAACGAGTTCGACATCTGCGAGATGGCAATCACCACCTACATTTGCGCCAAGGCGCACGGCAAGCCGATGACCGCCGTGCCCGTCTTCCTGGTGCGGGCGTTCCACCACGGCGCCATCCTGGTGAACGCCAAGGCGGGAATCCGCACACCCAAGGACCTCGAAGGCAGAAAGGTCGGCGTCAACCGCGGCTACACGGTGACGACAGGAGTGTGGGCGCGCAGCATCTTGCAGGATGAGCACGGGGTGGACTTGAGCAAAATCACCTGGGTGCTGTCGGGCGACGAGCATGTCGCCGAGTACCGCGCTCCCGCGAACGTGGTGCCGATCGGCAAAGGTAAAGACATGGGAGACATGTTGGCGTCCGGCGAACTCGCCGCCGCGATCGGTGTCGAGATGAATTCGCCCGACGTGAAGCCGCTCATTCCAGATGCGCGCGAGGCAGGACTGGCGGCGCTGCGTCAGCGCGGTCACTACCCCATCAACCACACGGTGGTGATCAAGGACGAGCTGATCGCCCAGCGCCCCGATCTCGCCGCCGATGTGTTCGATGCTTTTGCTCGCGCCAAGCGTCGCTACGTCGAGGATCTCAAAGCGGGCAAGATCGACAAGCCAACCGAGGTCGACCAGGTGCACCGGCGGGTCATGGAGATCACCGGCGATCCGCTCCCTTACGGGGTCGCGCCGAACCGCGAGGTCATCGAGGAGCTTATCGGGCACGCGCTGGCACAATGCATCATCACGAAGCCCGTGACCGCGGACGAGCTGTTCACGCCAAGCACGCGCACGCTGGTTGGGTGATTTCGACAAGCAGGACTTGCGCTATGCCGGATTTCGTCGCGACCCATCGCCTCACCGAGGCGGCGAGCCTCAAAATGTTGGCTGCGGGCGTGGCCAAGGCCAACGAGCTCGGCTGCAAGGTCAGTCTGGCAGTCGTCGACCAAAGCTGCCGGCTCATCGCCTTCCTGATGATGGACGGGGCGCGCCACTTCTCGATCATCACCACCCAGCGGAAGGCGATCACGTCGGCCTCGCAGCGCCAGCCGACCGGCTATGCGCCCGAGGAAAACGCGCTCAGCATGGCGGTGCGCATGGGCGACTTCACCAATGTGCCGGGCGGATTCCCGATCACCGTCGCCGGCGAAGTCATCGGCGCGGTTGCCGCGGGCGGCGCCAAGATCGAGCAAGACGTCCTCATCGCCAAGGCAGCGCTGGCGGCGCTGGACGCCGCGTAGGTCGCGAGCCGTCAACCCTTGATCTGACGGCCGGCGCGCGCGTCCGCGATCAATGCGGTGAAGGCGTCGAGACTGATTTTGGCGACGTTGGCGTAGGTCTCGGTCTTGGAGTCGATCCATTTCTCGCCGTAGCCGATGGCGGTGTGTGCCAGGCGTATCCTGCCGTCGAGCCACGGGCCACCGCCGAAACCGCCGAGCACGGGGATGCTGACCGCGCGTACGACCGCGGCGCCTGCGACCGGCCCTGAATTGGTGAAGTCGAGGAGCGAGGCGCCCGCGTCTTCGAGGAGTTTTGCCTGATCCACGAGAGTTGCCGTCATTTCCGGCGGCGCCTGCGCTCCCGGCGCGGACTGCGCGCCGTAGGGAATGCCGTAACGCAGTGCAGTCTGCGGCGTGATGCCGAACTGCGCGAAGACGGGGATGCCGGCACGCACGACCGCGCGCACGGCTTCGGGGAAATCAGCCGCGCCGTCGAGTTTGACCATGTCGGCGCCGCCTTCCTTGACCAGGCGAATGGCGGCGCGTAGCGCGCTCTCGTTTCCCTCCTGCAACGGACCGAACGGCACGTCGCAGCTCACCAGCGCGCGTGTTGCGCCACGGCGCACCGCTTTGCAGACCACAAGCATCTCGTCCATGGTGACTTCAAGCGGATTGGAGTGGCCCCACAAATTGACGCCGACCGAATCTCCCACCGAGACGATGTCCACGCCGGCGCGATCGGCGATGCGTGCGATCTGATAATCCCAAGCGACCACCCCCACGATTTTTTTCGCTTCGCGCTTCATCTGCAAAAGCGCGGGGATCGTAACGTTGGCTGCCATGCTCCCCTCTTTCCATGCGGCGTCAGAACTTCTCCACCCACGGCCGCAGCTCGATCTCCCACGCCCAGGCACTGCGGGGCTGATGGATGAGATGCATGTAGCTTTCCGCGATGGCGTCGGGATCGAGCGTGCTGTCCGGACTGTCGGCCGGGTCCTGCCGGCGCGCGCTCCTGATGCCGCCGTCCACCACCACATGGGCGACATGAATGCCCTGCGGCGAAAGCTCGCGCGCCATGCTCTGCGCAAGCCCTCGCAGCGCAAACTTGCCCATGGCGAAGGGCGCTGACTGGGGATAGCCCTTCACCCCGGCGGATGCGCCGGTGAGCAGGATGGCGCCGTGCTTCTTCGGCAGCATACGCCGCGCCGCCTGCTGAGCGACAAGAAACGCGCCGTAGGCAGTGACGGCCAGCGCTTTCTCCACGTCGAGCGGATCGAGCTCGACGAACGGGCCCCGGGTGCGGAAGCTTGCATTGTAGATCACGATGTCGGGCGCGCCGAGGGATGCGTCGACGTCGGCGAACAGCTTCTCGACGTCGCCGCGCTTGGTCGCGTCGCAGGCAAGCGCCCGTGCGCCGGTCTCCTTGACGAGCGCGTCGAGGTCGCCGGTAGTGCGCGCCGCGAGCGCCACCTTGATGCGCTGCTTGGCCAGCGCGCGTGCGAGGGAGGCGCTCAGTCCGGAACCTGCGCCCACGATCAGCGCGGTGTTGAATTTCACATCCGTCATGGCGAGATCCAGTTCATGCCCCTAGATACGCGGGGATGAAACTAGCACGGCGGGTAAAGCGATGTCGGGTAAACCGGACTTGCGTGGACCTTAACGCTCGTGGCGGTCCCGGATCAGCGGTGCACCGCCAGAAGCGCGTTCACGCGCGTCTTCGACGCGCTATGGCGCTGCACCGCATCCGGGACGCAAGCGGATCGGTTTACTGGCGATACTGCTGAATGCGGGTGGTGCGCAGGCCCGCCAAGCCGTGCTGGTCGATCGAATATTGCCAGGAGAGGAATTCCTCGACCGTGAGCGTGTAGCGGCTGCAGGCTTCCTCGAGGGACAAGAGCCCCCCGCGCACGGCGGCGACCACCTCGGCCTTGCGCCGGATGACCCAGCGCTTGGTGCCTGGTGCAGGCAAATCGGCAATGGTCAGCGGGCTGCCATCAGGCCCGATGACGTATTTGGCCCGCGGTCGAAGAGGCTCGCTCATCAATGGGATCTCACGCACTCGACTGCCAAATCATGCGGAAGGTAATGGGCGGCACTTAAGATTTGCCTAAGTTCCGGTCCATGCCGGCCGCATTGCTGCCGCCAAACCACGTCGGCCGCGTCCTCCCGCGCCTTCACCCGACCCTTGAACGAACTTGGCCGCCCGCCACCGCCGCGGCGGGAGAAACATCTTTGAATGCAAAGGCTTGTTGAGAGCAGCAGGCGGCCCGAAGCCCGCCCGCGGCAACCCGCGGGCAACGTGCCGACGTCGGCCTCGTGCGTGCGATCCGGGCGGCGAGTGCCTATAATAGTGGGACTAAGCAAGGTGAGGCCCCCCACGCGATTCCGCATTGGGGCGCCAAGTGGTTGCGCCGGAAAGCAATGCTTAACAGTTTGGACGTCGAAGGCTCCCCGCGCGAGACCCGCGTCGTCGTCGCCATGTCGGGCGGGGTCGATTCCTCGGTCACCGCGGCGCTGCTCAAGGCCGAGGGTTACGACGTCGTCGGCGTCACGCTGCAGCTCTACGACCATGGCGCCGCCACCCACCGCAAGGGCGCCTGCTGCGCGGGACAGGACGTCTATGACGCGCGCGCAGTGGCGGAGCGGATCGGCATTCCCCATTACGTGCTCGACTACGAGAGCCGCTTCAGGGAAATGGTAATCGACCGCTTCGCCGAGAGCTATGTGGCGGGCGAAACCCCGGTCCCCTGCATCGACTGCAATCAGTCGATCAAGTTCCGCGACCTCTTGAGCACCGCGCGCGAGCTCGGTGCCAAGGTGCTGGCGACCGGCCATTACGTCGCCTCGCGGCCGCTGCCGGGCGGCGGGCGCGCGCTCTATCGTGCCCGCGAGGAAGAGCGCGACCAGAGCTATTTTCTCTTTGCCACCACGCGAGAGCAACTCGAGTTGTTGCGCTTTCCGTTGGGAGATAAGACCAAGGCGCAGACGCGCGAGCTTGCCCGCCGCTTCGGTCTCTCGGTTGCCGACAAGCACGACAGCCAAGACATCTGCTTCGTGCCGTCGGGCCGCTACACCGAGGTGATCGAGCGGCTCAAGCCCGGTGCCGCCGAACCCGGCGACATCGTCGATCTCGACGGCCGCCTGCTGGGCCGGCATTCCGGCATCATCCATTTCACCGTCGGCCAACGCCGCGGGCTCGGCATCGCCGCCGGCCATCCGCTCTATGTGGTGCGGCTCGATGCACCCTCGCGCCAGGTGGTGGTCGGCCCACGCGAGGCGCTGCGCACCAGCCGGATGCGCCTGCGCGAGGTCAATTGGCTGGGCGAGCACACCATCGACCATGCGCTGTGCGCCGGCTGGCACGAGGTCTTCGTCAAGGTGCGCTCCACCCGGCCGCCGCAGCCGGCCTGGCTGAGCCGCGGAGCCCACGGCGTGGAGGTTGATCTCCTCGACAGCGAGGACGGCGTGTCGCCGGGCCAAGCCTGCGTGTTTTATGACGCGGCCGAGGGACAGGCGCGCGTGCTCGGTGGCGGGTTTATCCAAAGTGCGGTCGCGGCGACGCGCGTTGCGCCCGTGCGTGAGGCGGGCGTGGCGTCGGGCGCTAGTCGTATGTGAGTTTTCGCCGTCGCGCGTTAGCGACGCGACGGCGCGTAAGTAGGCGTAACGGGGGCGATGGCGGGCGAAATCGACATCAACACGGTCGCGAAGGCCTATGCGCGCTGGGCGCCGGTCTACGATTTCGTTTTCGGCGCCGTTTTCGACGCCGGCCGCAAGGCTTCGATCGCCGCGGCCGAGCGCGTCGGCGGGCGCATCCTCGACGTCGGCATCGGCACCGGTATTTCGCTGACCGATTATGCGCCCACGCAGCGGATCGTGGGTGTCGACTACAGCGAGCCGATGCTGCGCAAGGCGCACGAGCGGGTGCTCGTGCATGGGCTCGCCCATGTCGAGGCCCTGGCGGTGATGGACGCGCAGCATCTCGGCTTCCCCGATTCCTTCTTCGACGTTGTGGTCG
>Ga0306921_10001370_pt1 | contig 23491 bp, 18 predicted proteins | sample sta12Cox44000080_FD_203760 | JGI IMG/M metagenome (GOLD analysis project Ga0306921, IMG submission 203760) | Lab enrichment of tropical soil microbial communities from Luquillo Experimental Forest, Puerto Rico - statoxic.12C.oxic.44.000.080 (v2)... | ecosystem: Environmental > Terrestrial >...
GCTTTGGATGAATTTCTTGGAGGTTTGCCGCGCGGAGGGCTTACCGAAATTTATGGTCCTCCATGTGCGGGAAAAACTTCTATCCTGCATTCCACCCTAGCCTCTCGAACCCGCTCCGAAGTGTGTGCCCTCGTCGACGCCCAAGACGCTTTCGACCCCCACAGCTCCGAAGCATCGGGTGTGTACCTTCCGCGACTCCTTTGGGCGCGCTGTCATGGGCTCGAGCAAGCGTTTCGCTGCGTGGACCTGGTCTTGCACGGAGGCGGCTTTGGTTTGGTTGCGTTGGACCTCGCCGACGCTCCGGTCCGTTTCGTGCGTCAAGTACCTTTGAACGTCTGGTTTCGATTGCGGCGGGCGGTGGAAGACACACCCACGGTTCTGCTGGTACTTTCTCAGGAATCCAACGCAAAGACCTGCGCCTCGCTCGTCCTGCGTCTGGAACGCGAAGCGAACCAATGGTCCATCAGAACCCGAAAAGCCGCGCCGCCAGCTTTTCACACACCCGCTTGTTTGTTAAACGGAAGCGCTCATTCCGCTGAAATCGTGCGTTCCGTTCTGCGTTACAAGAAACCGCGCTTCATCGATCAGCCGGCTCTCGTTGGTAATTCCTTCGAAGCTACAGTGCGTTTTCAGATGAATGCCGATCGGTACGATTTGAAAGAAACGACTTACACGACATTCTTGCCACAGCAGGAAGAGCAGCAAGAAGAAAGGATGCAAGACCCTGCCTGAGTTGCTTCGTCTTCTCAGTGGCTTCTTCGCGAACCGCCATGGCGTTCGGTGCCATTTTCGTTCCCGACTTCTCTCTACAAGCTGCCGGGCGTTCCGAGCCTGAAATACGAAACCGGCCGCTTGTTCTGGTCGATGGCCCTTCGCCAATGTTCCGTGTGATGGCCGTCAACCACTTGGCCAGCCGGATCGGCGTAACACCTGGTTTGACCAAAGCAGCCGCGGCGGAATTTCAGGGTGTGGAGATAAGGCCGCTCCGCAAGGAGCTGGAAGAGGCTGCACATGCCGCGCTACTGGACGCCGCATGGTCCGTTTCACCCCGTGTGGAAGACACGGCCATTGACACTGTTCTGATCGATCTCGCCGGCCTTACCACTCTCTTCCGCTCTTACGAAAATATCGCTCAGCAAATAAAGTTCCGCTGTTCCGCGCTCGGACTTGACGTCCATGTAGCCATTTCCACAAATGTGGAAACGGCTCGCGTACTGGCGCGCGCTTTCCCGGGTCCAACGATTGTTCCGGACGGTCAGGAAACTGCCTCACTCAAGGCACTGCCGGTCGCTTTGCTCTCGCCTGCTGTGGAACTGGCTGAGGTATTCCGTCAATGGGGTGTAACAACCTGTGGATCTCTTGCGGCGCTGCCCGTCTTGTCTCTCTCGGAGTGTGTTGGACAGGAGGGCGTGCGTTTGCATGGAATCGCCAGCGGCAAAGGCAACCGTTCACTTTCGATCGCTGAGCCAGCTCATCTTTTCGAAGAAACTCTGGAGCTCGATGACGCCGTCGAGGAGCTTGAACCGCTTTCCTTTTTACTCGGCAGGCTCCTCGATCAACTGTGTGCGCGCCTTTCCTCCAGGGCGCTGGCCGTTCGCGCGATTCAGTTGCAGCTCGATTTGGAGCCTCGCTTTGAAAATGCCTTCGACTCCTCCCGCGAATTTTTGCGCAAAATCAAACTCCCCGAGACCTTTCATTGCTCGTTGGTCCTGCCGAGGCCGGTCGAAGACGCTAAGCTTCTTTTGAAACTCCTTCGGCTGCGTCTCGAGGCTAATCCTCCTAAAGCGCCTATTCAGAAGCTTCGCATGCGTGCTGAACCAGACCGTCCCACGGCCTTACAGGGAGGTTTATTTCTTCCAGCTATCCCCGACCCCGACAAGCTGGAACTCACGCTCGCCCGCATTGCCGCTGTCGTAGGAGAAAGCAACGTCGGATCACCCGAACTGCAGGATTCGCACCACCCGGATGCGTTTCGCATGCAAAAATTTTCCGTTCCCTCTCCAGCATCTTCTTTCAACCTTTCTGTTCCGGAAGAAGCTGCGGATTCCAAAATAAGTTTCCGCTCTGTCCGACCGCCACTGCCGGCCAATGTCACGTTTCAAGGCGGGCGGCCAATACGAATTTCGTTTCAAGGGAAACGCTGGAATGTCCTTCAGGCTTCCGGACCCTGGCGCGCTTCAGGACAGTGGTGGGAAGAACATAACTGGCAGGAAGATGCCTGGGACCTCGAATTAGACCTTGCTGGCAGAACGCCTGCTCGCGCTGTTTATTGCATCGTCTTTGATTCATTGCAGAAAAAATGGTTTGTGCGCGGGAGTTACGACTGAATGTACGTGGAACTCCATGCCCGGTCGGCTTTCAGTTTCCTTGAAGGAGCATCCTCTCCCGAAGAACTGGCCGGAGTTTGCGCGGCGCACAGCATGCCTTCGATGGCACTGCTCGATCGCGACGGCATGTATGGCTCTCCCCGTTTTTATTTGGCCATGAAAAAGCTGGACCGGAAGGCGCACATTGGCGCTGAAATCAGTTGTGTGGAAGGGGGCCGCCTTTCGCTGCTGGTAGCTTCACGCGAGGGTTATCAGAACCTTTGCCGCCTGCTGACACGCATGAAATTGCGCTCTGAAAAAGGGAAGGGAACTGTCCATCTTCATGAAATGAGGCAATACAGCCGAGGGCTGATCTGCCTGACGGGAGGGGACGAAGGATTATTCAACCACACGCTTCACCAGAGCGGAGTCAAACAAGCAGCGGCACTCCTCTCCAACTTGTGCGCAATTTTCGGTAAAGACAATGTCTACGTTGAACTGCAGCGCCATTTCCGGCGCGAAGAAGAGTGCCGCAATCAGGTCGCTGTTGACCTCGCGCGGGTTCTGCATCTCCCTGTGCTTGCCACAAACGGTGTTTGCCATGCGCTGCCGGATCAAAGGGAAATTCTCGATGTCTTTACCTGCCTGCGTCACCATCGCGTTCTCGCCAACGCCGGCAGGCTTCTTTCCTGCAATTCGGAGCGCTACCTCAAGTCTCCCGCGCAAATGGAAACACTTTTCGTCGACTTGCCCGAAGCCATTGCGATCACGAGCGAACTTGCGTCGCGTCTCTCCTTCACCATGTGCGACCTGGGTTACCAGTTTCCCGTCTACCCGACATCCGATGGCCAGTCGCAGATTGATTTTCTGCGGGCCCGCACACTGGAAGGCATGCTGCACCGCTACGGATCCGGAAACGAAAAGGCAGCGGCGCAAATCGAGCGGGAACTTGCCCTCATCGGAAAACTCAATCTTGCGGGATACTTCCTCATCGTCTGGGATATCGTCCGTTTTTGCCGCGAAAAAAATATCCTGGTTCAGGGACGCGGTTCCGCTGCCAACAGCGCCGTCTGCTATGCGCTCGGAATCACCGCTGTCGATCCTGTCGGCATGGAGCTGCTATTCGAACGCTTTCTCTCCGAGGAGCGCGGTGAGTGGCCTGACATTGACCTCGATCTTCCCAGCGGCGATCAGCGCGAACGCGCGATCCAGTATGTCTACGAACACTATGGAAAGCTCGGTGCCGCCATGTGCGCCAATGTCATCACCTATCGCGGCAAATCGGCTGCGCGTGAAATTGGAAAGGTCCTCTCTTTCGACCCGGAAACCCTCGACCGGCTTTCCCGTTTGGTCAGCGCCTGGGAGTATACCGATTCGAAGGACACACTCACGCGACAGTTTCACGATGCGGGTCTTGATCTTAAGCAGCATCGGATTTTGAAGTTTTTTGAACTTTGCCAGAAAGTTCAGGATTTACCGCGTCATTTGGGCCAGCATTCGGGCGGAATGGTCGTTTGCCAGGGGCAACTCGATTCTGTTGTTCCTCTTGAACCAGCGACCATGCCCGGCCGCGTCGTCGTGCAATGGGACAAGGAAGATTGCGCGGATATGGGCATTGTCAAGATCGATCTTCTGGGCCTTGGCATGATGGCTGTCCTCGAAGAGACAATCCGGCTCGTTCACGATCACAATCGCGAAGAAATTGACTTGGGGCATCTTCCCACGAACGATCCGGCGGTTTATTCCGCTTTGCAGCAGGCCGATACCGTCGGATTATTCCAGGTGGAAAGCCGCGCTCAGATGTCGTGTCTCCCACGGCTCAGGCCGAAGTGTTTCTATGACATTGTTGTCCAGGTAGCCATCATCCGCCCCGGGCCGATCGTCGGGAAGATGGTTCATCCTTACTTGAACCGACGGCTGGGCCGCGAACTGGTTGAGACGCTGCATCCTCTCCTCGAATCCACTCTTGCACGAACGCTTGGCGTACCCCTTTTCCAGGAGCAGCTTCTTCGCATTGCCATGATCGCCGCGGGATTTTCCGGCGGAGAGGCCGAAGAGCTTCGACGGGCTTTCGGTTTCAAACGCTCGGAAGCGCGCATGAAAGAAGTAGAAGTTAAGCTGCGCCTTGGAATGGAAGCTAAGGGAATCACGGGCGAAATCCAGAATAGAATCGTTCAATCCATCACTTCTTTCGCGCTCTACGGCTTTCCCGAATCGCACGCCGCGAGCTTTGCGTTGATTGCCTATGCCAGTGCCTTTTTGAAATGTCATTATTTGGCCGCTTTCACTGCCGCCATGCTGAACAATCAGCCCATGGGCTTCTACCAGCCAGCAACCTTAATTAAGGATGCGCAGCGGCACGGATTAAAGTTCAAGCCAATTGACGTCATACACTCCCAATGGAACTGTACACTCGAAGAAAGTGCCGGCGGCTTTCGGGTTCGCGTTGGCCTTCGCTACGTAAAAGGCCTGCGGCAGGAAGTGGCGGCTGAACTCGTCGAAAAGCGGACGGAGCGTCCTTTTATCTCCATTGACGACTTGAAACAGCGAGTGCCGAAGATCCGCGTCGACGAACTCCGCGTGCTCGCATCCGTTGGAGCCTTAAACTTCATTTCGAAGAAAAAGGGATTTCATCGGCGAGATGCGTTGTGGCAAGTAGAGCGAGCCGGCCGCCAGCCGGGCCCTCTGCTTGCATCGGCAACAACCGATCTGCTTGAGACCGAATCTCGCGAACCATCCCCGCTCGATCCCATGACCCCGAAAGAACGCCTCTTCGCCGATTTTCATGGAACAGGGTTGACCGTCGGGCCTCATCCCCTGGCGCAATACCGGTCACAGCTCGAGCGGCAGGGAATTTTGCCGGCATCTCACTTAAAGCAATTACCTGACGGCAAACTTGTATGCGTCGCAGGCGCCGTGATTACCCGCCAGCGGCCGGGTACCGCCAAAGGCTTCGTCTTCTTAAGCCTCGAAGATGAAACGGGCATCGCCAATGTGATCATCACGCCCCAGCTTTTCGAGAAAGACCATGGCGTCGTTGTGCATCATTCCTTTCTGCTTATTCGAGGCCTGTTGCAAAACCAGGATGGTGTGGTTTCTGTGAAGGCTGGAACGATCGAGCCATTTAAAGTCGTTGACGCCGAAATTCAGTCGCACGACTTCCACTGAATCCGAACTAACGTCAACCGCCGCTCACCGCCGGCAGAATCGATATCTCTGCACCGGCAGGAAGCGGAGTCGTGAATTCGCCTGTGAAACGAATATTCTCAGTGCCCACGAAAATGTTGATGTGCTCGCGAAGTTGCCCGGTCTCGGTCACCAGCCTGTCGCGAACCGCCGGGCACTCTCTGTAAAGCGCTTCGAAAGCTTCGCGCAATGTTGCAGGAGAAGAATTGATTTCAACCCGCTGCAATCCTCCGCAATAGACCCGCAGCGGTCCCGGAATGTGAAACGTAATGGCCATGGCTAGCCTTTGCCTCGTCTCGATTTATTTTTGCGGGCGTTTCGTTTCGCTGGCGTTGACGCCGGGCTCTTTCGCGCATCCTGCCCGCTTCCATTCCTTCGGGCCCCGCGGGGCTCTCCCACAACAACTGCTTTCACGCAAACCACCGGAGGCAGGCCGCTCAGGATCATCTTCCAGTTCTTGCCTTCGTCGATTGAGCCGAACAGCTCGCCACTACGAGTTCCAAAATAAACTCCCGCGGGATCAAGGGAGTCCGTTGTCATGGCGTCGCGCAGAACGGTCTCATACGCTCCCTTTTGCGGCAGACCCCGCGTCAGCGGCTCCCAGGAGGCCCCGCTGTTTCTTGTGCGATACACGCGCAATCTGCCGTCGGGTGTACACCGGAACTCGCCGGACTCAATCGGAAGGATGTAAACACAGTCGGGATCCCTTGGATGCATCAACATCGCAAAACCGAAATCGCTCGGAACGCCGTTCGAAATGCTCTGCCAGGAATCGCCGCAATCGTCAGACCGGTACAACCCTGCATGATTCTGCAGAAACAGTCTTTCCGGACGCGCCGCGTGCAGCACCATCTTGTGGATGCATTGCCCGAACTCCGGATACTTCTCCGGCTGAAACTCAACGCGAATGCCGCGGTTGCGCGCCTCCCAGGTGCCTCCCCGGTCTTCGGTCCGGTACACTCCACCCGCCGAAATCGCTACGTACATCCGCTCGGCCTTCGCCGGGTCCAGAACAATGGTGTGCAGAGCGAGCCCGCCATTTCCCGGCATCCAGCGCGGGCGGTGCGGATGATTGAACAAACCGCGAACGAGCGACCACGTCTCGCCCGCGTCGTGCGACTCAAACAGTGCCGCAGGTTCGACGCCGCAATACATCGTGTCCGGCTCGCTTGGACAGCCCGGGCAGATTTGCCAGATGTTCTTCAGTGAAACTCCGCAATCTGTCGGAAACTTGACGTTGGCCTCCTGCGGGTTCGTCCAGGTCCTTCCGAAATCGTCACTCGAGCGCAGAAAGGTTCCCCAGAAAGTTGCCGTCGATGCCCACAGCCGGCGCCGCCCCGCTCGCGCGTCGTAAGCCAGCGAATAAATGGCTTGGCCGTGGAAGTACGGTCCTGCTACTTCCCAGCGTGCACGTTCCGCGTGGGCGCGCAGCAAGAATGCTCCCTTCATCGTACCCACCAGCAGGAGCACATCGCCGTCCTTTGTTGCAAGGTGCCGAATCCCCCGGTGCACAATCGTCAGTGGCCCTCTCGCTTCACTCGAAGTGCCCCCGGCCGCAACCGCTGCGGACTGGACCGCCTCGAGCGCTGCCTGCACCTCGCTGGCCCGTTGATAGCGCTGCTGCGGCTCCTTGGACAGGCATCGTTGCACGATGGCCCACAGACCAGCTGGTATCCACGAAGGCAACGGCGGCGCCAGCTCCCGCAGAATTGCTGAACTGGTCTCGAACGCCGTCCGTCCTCGAAAGGGCAACTGGCCAGAGGCGGCTTCGTAAAGCACCACACCGAGTGCCCAGATGTCGCTGCGGTGGTCGGCTTCCTCGCCACGCAGCACCTCCGGCGACATGTACGGGAGCGTGCCCGTAAGGCCACCCGTGCTTTCAACAATGGTCTCCCCCGACCATCCGAGTGAATCGAGCGTTCCGAGCGATTCGTCGAGAAGGTCGCTTCGCAACCGCCTTGCCAGGCCAAAATCCAGAACCTTGACGAGGCCTTCAGGCGTCACCATTACATTCGAACTCTTCAGGTCCCTGTGCACGATGTTGCGGCCATGCGAATGCGCCAGCGCCCGTGCGACCTGCACCCCGTAGCGCAGTACCGACTCTACCGGCAAGCTCCCCTTCGCGATCAGCTGGCTCAAGGGCTCGCCTTCAATCAGTTCCATGACAATGTAGAGTTCGCCGCGCGCTTCGCCAACCTGGTGTATCGTGCAAATGTTGGGATGGCTCAGGGCGGAAGCAGCGCGAGCCTCGTCGAGCAGAAACTCCCTGGCGGACTTTTCTGCGACTGTGCGCGACGACAACACCTTAATGGCAATATCGCGCTCGAGCACCTCGTCGCGCGCCCGATAGACCACGCCCATCCCGCCTTCTCCGACCTTCGATACGATGCGGTAAGGGCCTAGCAACTCGCCGAGCATGGATTCTCCTCAGCCAGCAAGCGTATTGCACCGCGGTCAACACGGTCAAATCCGCGCTCCAGCCGTGAAAGATTCGGTCTCGGCGTTCCCCGATACATCGTGGGGCGACGCTTCTGTTCAATGGAAGAATTCGAGGCTAGTTGTAGGAGTGGACCCCTGGCCTTTGGGCTCGCGGGGACCTCAAAGCCTGGCCTACCTGGCGCACGACGGCTTCGCGGGAAAATGGCTTCTGCAGCACAAAGGCGTCTTCCAAAAATCCACGATCACCTTCACTCTGTTCAAGGTACCCCGTCATGTAGATGATTTTAAGATTGGGCAGCAGACTCTTCAAGCGCATCCCGAGTTCTGACCCACGCATTTTGGGCATCACGATATCAGTCAGCAGCACCTGAATGGATCCGCCGAGCCGCTCCGCCGTCTCGAGCGCTTCTTGCCCATCCTCGGCCGTCAGAACGCTGTAACCCGCAGCCGTCAGAAATTCGCAAGCCAGTTCTCGCACTTCTTTCTCGTCTTCCACCACGAGCACGATTTTGCGCTGCCCATTCGACGCTCTGCTTTCTCTCGCCGTTTCGCTGAACTCGTCCTCCGCGCGCTCCCCGGTTCTCGGCAGATAAAGTTCAAACCGGGCTCCCTTTCCTGGTTCGGATTCCACCCAGAGGAAGCCTCCGCTCTGCTTCACCACCCCGTAAACCATTGCGAGACCCAGCCCCGTTCCTTTGCCCGGTTCCTTGGTGGTGAAAAAAGGCTCGAAAATGCGTGCCTTTGTGGCTCGATCCATACCCTGCCCCGTGTCGGTAACACTCAGCAATACGTAACTGCCCGGCTCAATCGACGGGCGGCTCACCGCATATTTCGTATCTACAACAACGTTCTCAGTCTCGATGGTCAACTTGCCTCCGAGAGGCATCGCGTCGCCCGCATTCACAGTCAAGTTCAAAAGTGCCTGTTCCAGTTGCCCGGGATCCACTTTTGACAGCCCGATTGCGTCCCCGAGTTGGAGATCCAACTCGATGTCTTCCCGGATGAGGCGTCGCAGCAGTTTCCCCATATCGGCGATCAGCACATTCACGTCGACAACCTTTCCCTCGAGTACCTGCTTTCGGCTGAAGGCCAGCAACTGGCGGGTTAAGGAGGCCGCGCGGTCTGCGGTTCTCTGAATCTGTTGAGAATGACCGTAAAGAGCGTCGCCTGGATGAAGCCGGTCAAGTATCAGCTCACTGTGGCCTCGGATCACCGTCAGCAGGTTGTTAAAGTCGTGAGCCACTCCCCCGGCGAGCCTCCCGAGCGCTTCCATCTTTTGAGCCTGGCGAAGCTGGCTTTCGAGCAGCTCCCTTTGTGCCTCCGTTTTTTGCAAAGTGACGCGCATAGCGTCGAAGGTCCTCGTCAGTCTTGACACCTCGTCGCGCCCCGTTGCTTCGAGCGGATACGTAAAATCGCCTCGTTCGAGCGCCTGCACTCCTCGTGCGAGCGCCGCGATCGGCTGAGTGATGGTGTCGGCAATGACGAAAATCAGAGCTCCTCCCGCGAACATCGCCATCAGCCCGAGTGCCAGGAGAAGCTGGTTGACCCTCTTCAGATATTCCGCTACCTCGTTGTACGACTTCAGCACAATGAGGTTCGTGCCGGGGAACATCCCGGGCGTCAGCTCCACAGCGTTTCCGTAGTATCGTTCGCCGTCCAGGTCCAGTTGTTTTACGGACAGACCGTCGCGAATTCGCCTTTCTAATCTCATCTCCTTGAGAGGAGAGAGTGTACTGATTGTGACCTCGTCCCCATATCTGAAGACAATGTCGCTTGAGGCGATCTTTGCAAGATCGCGCACAACTTGTTCGTCTAGCAGACGCCCAACTACGACATACCCTTGCAGATTCTCTTTTCGCAACGAGTCTTCGTAAAACGGTTCGAGGACAACCTGGTACAAATTTTTCCCGCTGGACCACCACCCGGAAGTTTCTTGCCGCTCGAGTGAACGCTTGAGCATCGTTTGTGCGGCTGCATCCGGAAATGCGGGACCCCTCGGGTGCAGGGCCACGATCTTTCCCGCCCTGTCTGTCAACACGAACAGGTTACAGTCTTCCGACTGCCACGGGTCGTTTCCGGCGTCTTCGATCGCCGTGGCGTCTCCGTTTCTCATAAACGCCAGCGAAGCCAGCAAGTCCGCCTTGCGGTTCAGGGCCAGTTCCTGTTGCCGATGTAATACCTGGAAGGTCAGCGTCGCGTGCTGTGCGTCCCGTTCCACCTGTTGCTGTGCCCGAGCCTCCGCGTTGCGTCGCACCACCAGCAGCGTCGCACAAGTAAGTCCTGCCGTAAGTAACACGAAGGATAGAAGGAGCTTGGTCCGCAATTCCAGGTTTTCGTGCCCCCACCTCCAGAGGCGCGAGAGAGTGCTACCAGGGAAGCCGCGGATCGATCTGAGTGTGAGAGCCACGAGGACGAAAAAGTAACAATGGCCCTCCGTACCAAGGAATGGTCCTCCGGTACCAGTGTACTGGTACGCAAGGACAGGTCGCGTCAGTTTGACACGCGGTCAATCTACTACCTTGGCGCGCCAGCGGTCTCAAACGTCGCAGCCCTCTTGCACATTCATGACGACCAGCGTCACATCGTCCCGTTGCGGTTCGCCCTCGGCGAAGTCCGAAACCGACTCAAGAATGCGCGTGACAATTTCTGCCGATGTCATTCCGCCGCAGGAACGCAACAACTGCTCCAGCCTCTCCAATCCCCACTGCTCGCCAGAACGGTTTGCCGCTTCGGTGATTCCATCCGTATAGGCCACCAGGATGTCGCCGATCATCAGTTGAAACCTGGTTGCTTCAAATCGTGCTTCCGCGAAAATTCCCACGGGCACGCCCTCGGCACCCAACTGGAAGAGTTCACACGACTCCTTCCCTGGTCGAACGATAATCGGCGGATGATGGCCGGCATTGACATAGTTCAGGAGCCGTGTGGCCGGTTCGTACTCCGCGTAGAACAGCGAGGCGAAGTACTGCGTCGGTGAAGACTCGTGCACCAGCCGGTTCACGTCCCGGATCAGGGTTCCTAGCTCCAAATGGGAATGCAATGCTTGCGCCCTTAGCGACGCCTGCAGACTGGCCATCAGCAGCGCCGCACCAATTCCCTTTCCGGATACATCTCCGATCGCGATACCCCACCGTCCTTCCGGCAATGAAAGGAAGTCATAGTAGTCGCCACCAATCCCCCGGGCCGGCTGGTAGAAGGTCTCACAGGCAAGGCAGGGAATTGAGAAGCTGTGTGGCGGAAAGAATGCCTGTTGGACATCCTTTGCCCCCTCCAAATCCCTCCGAATTGCCTTGTGAAATCCCGAGTCCGATTCGGACTTCTTGAGAAACTCCAAAAACGTCTCGACATGGTTGCGCAACAGCAGCCCGGCCTCCCTTCCGCGGCCTTTTGCCAGAGCATCCACAATCGGCTGGTGCGATTCCACCACCTCGGGGAGATCCCTCGACACCTTCCCTATGCCTGCACGGATGCGCAGGTCAAACATCAGCGTCTCCCACACCCGCGACAGCACTTCGTTCCCCGAGGCCCTCAGGATGCTTCTGTGGAACTCCACGTCGTGCTGCGCATAGGCGTCGAGGTCGCCCTTGGCAACCGCGGCACGCATGGCCTCCAATTCGTTTTGCAGGCCGGTGCTGTTGCCTTGTAACGCCAACGCCGCAGTTCTGCCGGCGATTTCTTCCACGGCCGCGCGCAACTCATACGCCTCATGCATCTCTTTTGGGTTGGGGGAGTGAATGATCGCAGAAAAGCCCCTAGACAGTGTGACCATCCCAAGCACCTGAAATTCAGCAAACGCTTTCAGCACCGCTTCATCGTCCACCTTGTACTTGGCTGTGATTTCGCGAAGCTGCACTCGCTGACCCGGCTTGTAGCGGCCTTCAAACAACTCCCTGGCCAGCTGCATACGCCACGCCTGAGACGGCACCCCGTTATTGCTAGTGACTCCTGTTGCTTTGCTCTGTTTTTCTTTCGACAAAGCCATCCTTCTTGCTCCTCCATCTTATTTGGTTAGGCCGGGCTCGATAACTTGGCGGACACGCATACTCGATCTGAGTTCAATGCTATCGTCTTGCCACATTCCTGGCATCGGTCGCATCCGCTGCCGTCAGCGAGCGGGTTGGACCGGCGGTACAATCACGTCGTCCGGCGAGCGAAGCGTGCGGTGAACAACGAAAAACGCCTTCCCAGCCATAAGGAGCCCCGGAGAGCGTCGTTGCTCGCTCTGCCATCGGCACCCACGCCGCTCCTCCGAAGCACTTATGATCTCCGATTGCTGTTCAAAGACTTTGTCGGCACAGGCACCTTCCGACCGACTATGGCTGATTGCCTTGCGACCGGGGGAGGGACCAGGCAGTCTCCGTTCTTCGATTATTCTGATGCCCGGTGCATGTGTTAAGTTACACGCCACGTTTGGATTTGCGATCTCCTGCACCGCTGTCGCCGATCTCATGATCGAGCGCGGAAATGGCCACTTCGTCAAACGAGTCTGAGGGTGCCGCCAACTGAGGCTTCGGAGAATCAAACTGGGCCCTAGGACTTACGATGAGGAGACTTCTTCTGCAATGTCGTCAGCAGTTCCTTCGCACTGGGTGGTGGTGGAACTTTGTCTTTGAGCGCGATATCGCTGGCCGGCATCTCTTTGCCATAAAGCTTCTTGTTGGCACTGTTGTCTGGACGCAGCGTGGATCCTTCCAAGGAAACCCCGGCAAACGCACCGCGCGCTCGCGAGTAACTCAGAATCTCCGCTCTCATCGCTGCATCCGTGGCGGCCGAAGTATCGCGCCCTTTGGGACCGGCGGCGGCGGAGGCATCGGCGCCCAGTTTCACCTTGCTGTTGAGGACCCCTTGCGCGCTGCGGTCGTTCATCAACAACAGCACAAAGTCCGTCGCCTGACCTCCGATCTGCAAACCAAAGCTGCCCCCTTCGAGTGCCATCATCGTCGGCGGGCCCCATTTTCCGTTGAATTTTTCGCCACTACGGCAGGTCATCACTCCCCGCCCATAGTTGGCTCCAACAACAAACGCAGCTTTCACGACCGACGGCAGAACGACGACACAAGAAGCCTTATCAAGAAGGTCCTGGGGAATGTCTTCTGGAATGTCTAATATTTCGCTGAGCACCTTGCCGGAGTTTTCCACGCGGTCCACTTCTGTCTTGTTGTCGGCGGCTTCGAAGGTGTACACGAAGAACAGCGTGGCCAGTAGCGAGCTCCAGACTTTTTTCATCGATTCACTCCTTCGGGAATCAGCGTTGCGGTCCGGCTCATCATGGCGGGAGATGCGTTGCGAATTATAGGCCAGCAGTGCGGAAAAAGAAAACCACAGAAAAAAAACCTGAAATGCATTGGACAGGAAGCGAAGGAAACGAATCAAAGCGAAATCGGAGCAGATCTGTCGCGTTTTTGCTGAATATTTCGGCGTTTTTCGCTGATTTTTGTTGACATTCTCAGCGCCCATTGCCATGATTGGGTTGTCCTTTCGGATCTTCCCCCTGACATTCTCGACGTTAGGGCGCTCTTGATCATTCACTTTCCGCCCTGTTTGTTGGGATGTTTCACTGAGCCTTGGTACGACTCTTATGAGTCGTTGAGGGCCTCTAAATGACCCCGTGCGCTGATTCCGCGGCATTCGTGTTCCCACCGGTAGGCTGCCCCTCGGCCTGCGCGGAGGGCGTGCGCCATCGGCGGATTGCTTATATTATGTGGTCCCTAAGTACGGCGAATCAGCACTGTTGTACACCTCGGAATTTCCAATCTCCCCTGATTTCGCAGTCATACCACCGGGTTTTTCGAACGACGGCTTGTGGTCAATTCACTGATTGCAAGCCGAAACTATCTGAGGAGAGCAATATGCAGACGACACTCAAGACGCTTCGAGCGATCACGGTCGCCGCGCTGCTGACGGGCATCTGCCTGCTCAGCTCGCCGGCGAAGGCGGACACGGCCGCCGCCGAGGCAACCTACAAGGCCAAGTGCGCCAGTTGTCATGGCCCGGATGGTAAGGGTAAAGAAGCATTGAAAACCAAGGACTTTGCTTCCCCGGACGTCCAGAAGATGAGCGACGCGGACCTGAGCGCGCTCATCACCAATGGTAAGCCGCCGAAGATGCCTGCGTACAAGACCATGACGCCGGAGCAAGTCAAGGATTTGGTCGCGTACATTCGTTCGTTCAAGAAGTAACGCGACGGAAGGATTGCCTCAATCGATTTGTGGTACGAAACGCGGACTCTCCTGCGCGGTTCGTCGAATGAACAACCAAGGAGGAGTGATGAAAAAGGTTTTGTCAGGGTTAGCTTTACTTGCGTCGCTCGGTCTGTTGGGGTCCGTCGCGCGTGCTCAAGATGCCGTCGCCGGCGAAAAAACCTACCAGGCCAAGTGCGCTGCTTGCCATGGCCAGAACGCTGAAGGCAAACCAGCGATGAAGGCGCCGGCCATCAAGAGCAAGAGTGCTGATGACATCCAGAAGCAGATCTCGACCTCGCCGAAGCACACTGGCGTGAAGAGCCTGACGCCCGCCGAGGTGAAGGATCTCGCCGCTTATCTGGCCACCCTGAAGTAGCCAAAACCATTCGCCGGTGCGCCTGCTTTTGCGGGCACACGACAATCCAGTTAGTCACGCGGCCCCGGCGGATCCTTCGTCGGGGCCTTTTTCTTGAACCTGCGGTAAACGCGTACTTCGCGGAACCGGAAGCGAGGCATCCAGCAGATGAGTCCGCAATCTACGGTCAGAGATTGGGCCCGACTGATTTATTACCTCAGCCAGAACACCATCAGCCTGATTGGTGTCGTCTTGACCACCAGCAGCGCAATCACTCTGATGGGCTTCTGGATCTACGATTTCGTGCTCCCCGGCCCGCCGCATCCCTACGTTGGCATTTTGCTTTTTCTCATTCTTCCCGCCCTTTTTCTCCTGGGCTTGATTCTGGTCCCGATTGGAATCCTGCTGCGCCGCCGCAAACTGCGCGCCGCTGGCGAATTGCCGACGCTTTATCCGGCGATTGATCTGGGCACGCCCATGGTTCGCAATGGCTTGCTGTTCGTCGGTGTAGCGACCCTTCTGAACGTCCTGATTTTCGGCTTCGCCTCTTACAGAGGCGTCTCCTATATGGACTCCACCACGTTCTGCGGACTGACCTGCCACACGGTGATGGCCCCCGAATACAGCGCCTACCAGAATTCGCCTCACGCGCGCGTGGAGTGCGTGGACTGTCACATTGGCCCTGGCGCTGGATGGTTCGTGCGCTCCAAACTGTCGGGATTGCGCCAGGTTTTTGCCGTAACCCTCAAGACCTATTCCCGGCCAATCCCTTCCCCGGTCGAGTATCTGCGGCCCGCCCGCGAAACCTGTGAACAGTGCCATTGGCCTCAACGCTTTTCCGGCGACAAATTCTTGGTGAAGACCAATTACAAGGACGACGAGAAAAACACGCCGCTTACCACCGCCCTGGTCTTGAAAATTGGCGGCGGCACCCGCCCGGGTTCCGCCGGCATTCACGGGCGCCATTTGGACATCGGTTCGCGCATTCATTACATCTCGATCGATGAGCATCGCCAGGTCATTCCCGTCGTGTATTACACCGATGACCAGGGCAAAACCGTTGAATATGTGTCTTCCGATATCAAGGCCACCAAAGAACAGTTGGCAAAGGGTGAAAGCCGCGCGATGGATTGCATCGACTGCCACAACCGCCCCACGCACGCCTTTGAATTGCCGGAAAATGCTGTCGATCTTCGCATGTCCCGTGGCGCAATCAGCACGGAGCTGCCCTACATCCGCAAGAAAGCCGTGGAGTTGCTCAAGGCGGATTATCCTGACCGCGATACCGCCAGAGCGCGCATCGTTGAGGGCATCACCGCCTATTACCGCTCGACTTATCCCGACATTTACAACAGCAAGCGCGCCCTCGTCGAACAGGCTGCCGATGCTGTTGCTGCCGTCTACCTTCGCAATATCTTTCCCGATATGAAGGTCACCTGGGGCGTTCATCCGAACAACCTCGGGCACAACGATTTTCCCGGCTGTTTCCGCTGTCACGACGGCTCGCACAGCAGCGCCGACGGCCAGACGATTTCCAACGATTGCACCGCCTGCCACAACTTGTTGGCGGTACAGGAGGAAAACCCGAAGGTCCTCAGGGACCTCGGACTGCAGTAAGCAAAAATTCGTGGGCCCACGCGGGCCCGGAGGTAGCGCCTTATGAGCTCCAAACGAGCGCAGAGGCACTTTCGCATGGCGAGGCTATGCGCGGTGCTTCTCTCGCTGGCGTGGGTGCTCGCTCCCACTCGCGCTGCCGCAAACCCCAACAGCTCTCATCCACCCAAGCAGGATGAAGCGTGCCTGGCCTGCCATGGCACCGCAGGGATGAAGTCCGACAAGGGAAAAGACATTTATGTAAACCCCGCCAAGCTTGCATCCAGTGCCCACGCCGTTCTCGGTTGCCAGGATTGCCACACCGATATAAAGGACTTCCCGCACCCCGCAAAAATCGTCAGGGTGCAGTGCGTCACCTGCCACGAAGAAGAAGCCAAATCGTTCCCCACCAGTGCCCACGCATTCTTCGGCGAAACCGCGTGCCCTTCCTGTCATGGCGGCGTCCACGAACTCACCACGGCCGAGAAGCTCCTGCCGGCGAAGTGCGTCGAGTGCCATGCGCAGGAGGTCAAAGAGTTCGCGGACAGCATCCACGGACAGGGCGTGAAAAAAGGCGATCCCGATGCCCCGAAATGTGGGTCGTGCCATGGCGACATCCACAACGTAAAGGCCGCTTCCGACCCGGATTCCATGGTGGCGGACCGCAGGCTTGCCACCACCTGTGCCAAGTGCCATAGCGATCCGAGTTTCCTCTCTCGCCATCAGATTCCCGTCGCACATCCTGTGGAATCCTATGAGCAGAGCGTCCACGGACGCGCCGTCGCGGCTGGGAGCGAAAAAGCGGCGAACTGCAACGACTGCCATGGCAACCACGACATTTACCCCGCGCGCGACGAACGCTCTCGCGTGAATCACTGGAGGGTTTCGGAAACCTGCGCGACCTGCCACAAGGAAATTGCGGCAACCTACAAGGAAAGCGTTCATGGTGTCGCCGTGCAGGCTGGTGTGAAAGACGCCCCCGCCTGTGTGGACTGCCACGGCGAACATTTGATTCTCGGTCCCACAAATCCGGCTTCGCTCGTCTCCGCCTCGAATATCTCTGCCGAAACCTGCGGAAGGTGCCACGGCAGCGCCCGTATGGCGCAGCTATACGACCTCCCCGCAGATCGGGTTCCCTCTTATGCCGACAGCTACCACGGCTTGGCGCTGAAAGGCGGAAAAATCACGGTTGCGAACTGTGCGTCTTGTCACGGCGTCCACAACATCTTCAAGTCTGCCGATCCGCGCTCCACCGTTAACGCCGCGAATCTCAGCACAACGTGTGGGCATTGTCACGAGGGAGCCGACAAAGCCGACTACGCCATCGGCCCCATTCATGTGCGCACCGCCGCGGGACCGAATCACCCCATCGTGAAGTGGATCCGTTGGACCTATTGGGTCCTTATCCCGGCAACACTCGGCTTCATGCTGCTGCACAATCTGCTCGACCTCCTCAGCAAGCTGATCCGCCGTCGCCCGCGCCACGAGTCCGGCGAAGTCGTCCTGAGGATGAACCTGTGGTTCCGCATCGCGCACTGGGGCATCATGGCGAGCTTTCCGACGTTAGTGGTTACGGGGTTCGCTCTGAAATATCCCGACAGCTGGTGGGCCAAACCACTGCTCCTGTGGGAAGCCAGCGTGGGAGTCCGCGGCGGCCTGCACCGCACCGCTGCCATCGTTATGCTCCTCGCCACGTTCTACCATTTTGTTCATCTCGCCTTGAGGAAACGGGATCGCTCGTTCCTTTCCGCGATGATCCCGACTATCAAAGACGCCACCGATATGTTGAACGTTTTCCGCTACAACCTCGGCCTCACAAGACAAGAACCAAAATTTGCGAAATTCAACTACGCCGAGAAGATGGAATACTGGGCCTTCATGTGGGGCACCATCGTTATGGGGCTCTCTGGCTTTATTCTCTGGTTCGATAATTTCTCGCTGCGACATTTCCCAAAATGGGTGACCGACGCTGCTACCGCCGTCCACTGGTACGAAGCGCTCCTCGCCACCTTCTCCGTCCTCATCTGGCACTTCTATCTGGTAATCTTCGACCCGATGGTCTATCCGATGGACACTGCCTGGCTCGATGGAAAAATTTCCGCCGACCACTATCGCCACACGCGCCCGGCGTATTACCGAGAGTTGTCTCGCGCCGGTCTGCTCGAAACCAGGGACGAATTCGGTGATTCGGAGGCATCTCCAGAGCCGGCCCGCGGCGACGACTGACACGCGCGAGTGTGGCGGCTCGGAACCCGTTGCGTGCGGGCTCGCGTTACGGACATGTGTCCAACAAGCGTATTTTCCGCAAAACGAATTACTCCAATTCGCGGTCGCCCGCGATCAGGCTGCGAACCATTTAGAACTGGGTCTCGAGGTAGCTTGCTATGTACTCGATCGAGGAACTGGCGAATGGCTTTCGCAATCTGGGCGTCGTGCCTGGCGATACAGTCATGCTCCATGCTTCGGTGCGCGCGGTTGGAGAAATCGCGGGAGGCCCCGATCAGATTCATCTGACCGTGTTGACCGCCGAAGGCACTCTTATGATGTACGCAAGTTGACCGCGTTACTATGACGAGGTCGAACGCGGGAACCTGACGGCGGAGCAGGAGCGCGAGACTCGTGAAAAATTACCGGGGTTCGTCCCTCTCACGGCAAGATCGCCTCGCGACAACGGGATACTGGTCGAATTCCTGAGAACATATCCGGATTCCCAGGTGAATCGCCACGTTGCGCGTTTCGTGTTCCGGGGCAAGCAGGCTCCGTACCTTATCTCCAGCCAGCCGTGGAACTATACTCTCGGCTCGGATTCGCCGCTCGAACGATTCTTGATGCTTGATGGCAAGATCGTCTTGCTCGGTTCCGATCACCATGCCGTGACCTTCCTCCACTATGTGGAACATATCGCCGACCCTTGCCCCTTGCGAAAAAAACGTCAAGAATTCTGCAAAAAGTTCGCAAAGCTAAGTGGCGCTCTTCAGTTCTCTCGACGCATCGCGGAGCCGGCGATCAGCTACGAATCACTTCCGTGTCGCAACGAAGCCAAACCCATTCTGACGCTCGCCTTCAAATGTGCACGGCAACCGTCACGCTCGGCTGTGCTACTGTGAGCAGGGAGTCTACCAATCCGATGTCCATTCGAACGATTATCGAGCCCTTCCGCATCAAGAGCGTCGAGCCCATTCGTGGCACCACGCGCGAACAGCGCCACAGATTGATCGAAGCTGCCGGCTACAACCTCTTCCTCATCAATTCTGAGGAAATTCTGATCGACCTCCTCACCGATTCCGGCACCGCTGCCATGTCCACCGAACAGTGGGCCGCCATGATGCGCGGCGATGAATCCTACGCGGGTTCCCCCAGCTTCATTCGCTTCCGCGACTCAGTGCAGGCCATCTTCGGATTTCGCCATGTGATTCCGACACACCAGGGCCGCGCCGCCGAGCGCATCCTCTTCAACGTCGCGTGCAAGAAAGGCGACATCGTCCCAAGCAACACGCACTTTGATACCACCCGCGCCAATTGCGAATTTGTCGGCGTTCGGGCGGTCGACCTGCCTACTCCTGAAGCTAAAGAACCCGCCCATTTCTATCCATTCAAGGGAAACATGGATACCGCTCGCCTGCAGCAGTTGATTGATCGCGAGGGCGCAAAAAAAATTCCTCTCGCAATGCTCACGATCACCAACAACTCCGGCGGCGGTCAACCCGTGTCCATGGCCAACATCCGGGAAGTAAAGCAAATCTGCAAAAAGCACGGCATTCCGCTGTACATCGATGCCTGCCGCTTCGCCGAAAATGCCTACTTCATCAAATCTCGCGAAGCCGGCTTTGCGGATAAAACTCCACGCGAGATTGCGCACGAAATGTTTTCTTATGCCGATGGCTGCACCATGTCGGCCAAGAAAGATGGCCTTGCCAACATCGGCGGCTTCCTCTGCACCAACGACGACATCCTGGCGCAACAGGAAAAAGACCTCCTCATCCTCACGGAAGGCTTTCCTACTTATGGCGGGCTCGCAGGACGCGATCTGGACGCTATCGCCGTAGGGTTGAATGAAGCTCTTGAAGAGGAGTACCTGAAATATAGCATCGCGTCGACCGCCTTCCTCGGAAATCACATCGCCAGTGAAGGCGTTCCGATCGTCCAGCCGCCCGGCGGCCACGCGATTTATCTCGACGCGCGCGCCTTTCTTCCCCACATTCCGGTTTTGCAATTCCCGGGCGTAGCGCTCGCCGTGGAACTTTACCTCGAAGGCGGTATCCGCTCCGTCGAGATCGGCTCGCTCATGTTTGGCGAGCACGCCACCATGGACCTGGTTCGCCTTGCCATTCCCCGCCGCGTGTATACCCAGAGCCACATTGAGTATGTCGTTGAAGTTATCCTCGATGTCTGGCGCCGTCGCGACAAAATCCGTGGCTTCGAACTCGTTCACCAGGCCCCGTTCTTGCGTCATTTCACCGCCCGTCTCAGACCTGTGGCCGGGTAGCGTCTCTGGCTTGGCGACAATTCTCCTTGTGGCACCCTTCGTTTTTTGCCTGTATCCCACGTCGCCGCGAAACTCCCTTCTTCCTTGCGCGGCCCCCTTTCCCCTCGGTTATTCTTATCTCTCATGCTAACCGTCACCATTCATCCCTCTCTTAAGGCGAAGTGTCCCCGTACCGCCCTCGGATTCCTCACTGCCGCGGTCCGCGCCGGCGAAGCACCGGCGCCTCTGTTCGATGAGATGAAGGCGCGCGAAATGGAACTCCTCAACCTCCCGGAGCCTCGCGTCATACTGGAATCTCCGCGCATACTCGCGACTCGCGCGGGTTATAAAGCTCTTGGCAAAGATCCCGCTCGTTATCGTGGATCCGCTGAAGCGCTCTTGCGCCGCCTAATCACCGGCAAGAGCTTTCCCCAAATCAACGCTGTGGTCGACATCATTAACCTCGTCTCCGTGGAAAGCCGCCTTCCCATCGGCCTCTACGATCTGGCCAATGTGAAGGGCAACCTGGTCTTTCGCGCCGGCCGGCCGGGTGAAACCTACAAGGGCATCGGCAAATACGACCTTAACCTTGCGGGTCTGCCGGTATTCGCCGATGAAGCTGGACCGCATGGCAGTCCCACCAGCGATTCCGAGCGCACCATGGTCACCGCAACAACTACGCGCGTTGCCGCCATCCTGATTTCCTTCGGCGGTGCCGAAGGTCTTGAAGCTTCCTGCCAGCGCATGTCCACGCTCCTCCAGAAGTACGCCAACGGACACGATATTCACTTCGAGATTCGCTGGTGACGGTGCCAATTCCCGCGGCGACGTGTCGCTCCGGACTCGGCTGGCAAGATTCGCTTGTCGGACCTCCCGGCGTGCTTGCGGCGTTCCTCTGGGGACTCGGCGAGGCCACATTTTTCTTCGTCATTCCGGACGTCCTCCTTTCCTTTGTCGCGATTCTGGCTTGGCCGCGCCCAAGGATTTCGCGACGAGGCTGGCTCTCGATGCTTCGCGGTTCCGTCTCTGGCACTCCCTACAAGCTTTATGCGCTGGAATCGCCAAAATTCACCAGCCAGCCCGAGTTTCTTTTGGCGACTCCTCCGGCGAGTGCCGTCCGATTCCTTCTGCTCTGGGCTGGTTTTGGAGGGGCTGCATCCGGGCTTAAGACACGTCGCGGCTGGCCTTTCTCGCGCCTTTTCAAAGTCCATGCCACCCTCTGGATTGCTTCTTACGCATTTTATTGGGGCCGCATCCTCTTTGCCTGAACGCTTCCGTGTAGGATGAGTCGAGCACCATGCCCAGTGTTTATGGCCTGAAACCCAGGTTCCAGAATCTCCTCCGGCCCGTCTCCACGGCCCTGGCTCGCGCTGGCGCGACGGCGAATCAGGTTACGCTCGCCGCCCTCTTTCTCTCGATGGCCGGCGGCGCTGCTATTTTCTACCTTCGCACGCAGCGCTCACTCCTTCTTCTTCCTCTTTTGCTCTTCGTTCGAATGGCCTTGAACGCCATCGATGGAATGCTCGCGCGCGAGCACCATCAGAAAACCTCCCTCGGCGCCATCCTCAATGAGCTCGGCGACGTTCTCTCTGATTCAGCTCTCTATCTGCCTCTAGCGGTCGTTCCTGGATTTGACTCTCCTCTGGTCGTCTTGATTGTGCTCCTTGCCGTAATCAGTGAGATGACCGGGGTCATTGGGGTGCAAATCGGCGCTTCGCGGCGTTACGACGGACCCATGGGAAAAAGCGATCGTGCCTTTGTTTTCGGCGCATTGGGTTTGCTTCTCGGCATGAATCTGCCTATCGTTCCGTTTGTCCCTTACGTACTCTGGCTGGTGCTCGCGCTTCTGCTTTCGACCATCATCAACCGTGCACGCGGCGCGTTGAAGGAATTGCGAGGCTCCGCTTCCTGATGAGCAAGCGCATTCACCCGGTTGCAAACTTGCTTGCCGGGATCGCCCGCGGCATTAGCGGCGTCCAAGTGCAGTGGGCTGGCTGCGAACCCGACGAACGCCAGCGCGTCTATTTCGCCAACCACACCAGCCATCTTGATTTTGTCGTGTTGTGGTCAGCGCTTCCCTCGGATATTCGCGCCGTCACGCGGCCGATCGCCGCGAAGGATTATTGGGACGAGACTCCTCTTCGTCGCTATCTGGCGGAAAAGGTCTTTCATGCGGTCCTGCTCGAGCGTGGCTCGCTGGCCAAAGCGAAAAACCCGGACGAAGCCCATTTCGTCGGCCGTCATTTAATTGAGGATATGGCCGCTGCCCTTGGCGACAGGAACTCCTTGATCCTTTTCCCCGAAGGCACGCGTGGCACCGGCGAAAAAATCGCCCCGTTTCGCTCTGGCCTCTACCATCTCGCCCTTCGCCGCCCCGACGTCGAGCTTGTTCCGGCCTATCTCGAAAATCTCAATCGCATTCTGCCCAAAGGAGAGTTTCTCCCCGTTCCCATGCTCAGCCTTCTCACCTTTGGCAAGCCCATTCAAGTGGCCCCCGGCGAGGCAAAAGACGCCTTTCTCGAACGCGCGCGCGAAGCTGTCAGTGGCCTTCGCCGGATCGGACCTGCCTGATGCTTGAAGCGCTCCGCGATCCGAAACTCGTCTGGCTCTTTGGTGGTGTGCTCTCGCTCCTTGCTATTTCCAGCGTCATCGGCAACATCCTTCGCAACCGTCAGAAGCCCGGCGCCGGCCGCACGACCATCGACAACTTGAACGCGCGCATCCGCGCCTGGTGGAAGATGTGCGCCATCTTCGCCACGGCGATCCTCGTCGGCCGCGTCGGCTCACTCATTCTCTTCGCCATCATTTCCTTCCTCGCCATGCGTGAGTACATGACGCTCGTTCCTACCCGCCGCGGCGATCACCGCACTCTGTTCTGGAGTTTCTTCGTGATCATGCCGCTGCAGTATTACCTAATCGGCATCCAGTGGTACGGCTTCTTCGCCATCATGATCCCCGTCCTCGC
>Ga0306921_10001374_pt1 | contig 23465 bp, 22 predicted proteins | sample sta12Cox44000080_FD_203760 | JGI IMG/M metagenome (GOLD analysis project Ga0306921, IMG submission 203760) | Lab enrichment of tropical soil microbial communities from Luquillo Experimental Forest, Puerto Rico - statoxic.12C.oxic.44.000.080 (v2)... | ecosystem: Environmental > Terrestrial >...
GCCCCCCCGCCGGCCCCCCCCGGCCCCCCCCCCCCCCCCCCCCCCCCCCCCCCCCCCCCCCCCCCGCCCGGCCCCCCCCCCCCGCCCCCCCCCCCCCCCCCCCCCCCGTCCGCCTCCGGCTCATAGCGGTATCTCGTTGATGGAGAAAATAGCGAGCATCATTGCGACGACGATGAAAGCCACAAGTACCCCCATGCCGACGATGATCACGGGCTCGAGCAGCCGGAGCGCGCGCTTGAGATCGGTCCCGACGTCGGTCTCGAACGTCTCGGCGACCTTGAGGAGCATGTCCTCGAGCCGGCCGGTCTCTTCGCCGACTCGCACCATGTGGATCGAGAGTACCGGAAACGGCGCCTGCTCCTGCATCCCGGCCGCGAGCGTGCCGCCGCGTTTCACCCCGTCGGCGAGCCGCGCGACGGCCTGCCCGATCGCCTGATTCGTCATCGTGTCACCGACGACGGCGAGCGCGCCCATGACCGGCACGCCGCTCTTGAGCATCGTGCCGAGCGTCCGGGCGAAGCGCGCGGTCTCGATCTTCATGACGAGTGGGCCGATCACCGGCATGCCGAGGATCGTCTGGTCCCACTGCATTCGTCCCTGAGGACTGCCGGTCCACATGCGCCAGGCGAGCAGCGCACCGAGCACCAGAAGGACGCCGACCCACCAGTACGACTGGAACATCGCGCTCACCGTGAGGAGGATCTGGGTGGGGAGCGGGACCGTTTGCCCGAGGTCGGCAAAGATCGTCGCGAACCGCGGGATCACGAACGTCATGAGAAAGACGATGGCGCCGATGCCGAACAGGAAGACCGTGGCCGGGTAGGCGACGGCCGTGATCACGGCCTCGCTGAATGCGGCGCGCGCCTCGAGGAACTCGGCGAGCCGGCGGAGCGTGACCTCGAGCACCCCGCCGCGCTCGCCGGCGCGGACCATGTTGATGTAGAGCCGCGAGAACGGCCGGGGATGGTGCTTGGCGAGCGCCTCGCTCAGCGACGCGCCGCCGCGAACGCTCACCAGCAGATCCGAGACGATCGCCTTGACGCGCCCGTTCGGAGCGAGCTCTTCGAGAATCGCCAGCGCCCGGTCGAGCGGCAGGGTCGCCTCGAAGAGCGTCGCGAGCTGCTGGGTGAACGCGAGGATGTCGCCGTGGCTGATTCGTCCCGAGCCGCCCAGGGACAGCCAGCCGCGGCGGTCGGCGTGCAGCGAGACGCGGATCGGGAAGTAGGAGTCGCGCTGCAGCCGCTCGACGACGGAGCGCGCGTCGGGCGCTTCCATCACGCCATCGATCGTCTGGCCGCGCCGGTCGGCCGCCCGATAGACAAAAACGGGCATGGCGAACTACGCGTCTTCCTGCGTGACCCGGAGTACTTCCTCGACGGTCGTGACGCCGGCGCACGCCTTGGCCCAGCCGTCGAGCCGCAGGGTGACCATGCCGGCCTCCATGGCGACGCGGCGGATCTCGCGGGTCGGCGCGCGTCTGAGAATCAGGCTGCGCGCGTCCTCCGTGATCGGGAACAGCTCGTAGATCCCGGTCCGCCCCCGGTACCCGGTGCCGCGGCAATCGTCGCAGCCTTGGCCGCGGTAGAGCCGCGTGGCGTCGGCGCCGGCGATGCCGAGCGCGCTCAGATCGGCGGTCGACGGCGCGTCCGAGACGCGGCACGTCGGGCAGATGCGCCGGACGAGACGCTGCGCGAGCACACCCTCGAGCACGGAGGCCACCAGGTAGGGCTCGACGCCCATATCTTGCAGTCGCGTGATCGCCCCCGGCGCATCGTTCGTGTGCAAGGTCGAGAACACGAGGTGGCCGGTGAGCGAGGCCTGGATCGCGATTTCGGCCGTTTCCAGGTCGCGGATCTCACCGATCAGGATCACGTCGGGGTCCTGGCGGACGATGTGGCGGAGCCCGGTGGCGAAGGTCAGCCCGATCTTCGGCTTGACGGCGATCTGGTTGACGCCCTTCAGCTGGTACTCGACCGGATCCTCGACGGTGATGATCTTGCGGTCGGGCGAGTTGATCTTGTCGAGCGCGCCGTAGAGCGTCGTGGTCTTGCCCGATCCGGTCGGTCCGGTCACGAGGATGATCCCGTGCGGCCGCTTGATGAGCCCCTCGAACCGCGGCAGCATCCCCGGCGAGAACCCGAGCTTCTCGAGCTCGAGGAAGACGCTCTGGCGGTCGAGCAAGCGCATGACGATCGACTCGCCGTGCACCGTCGGGATCGTCGACGTGCGGATGTCGACGCGGCGGTTGTGGAGCGTCACGCGGATGCGGCCGTCCTGGGGCAGCCGCCGCTCCGCGATGTTCATCTCCGCCATCAGTTTGATGCGCGAAGTGACCGCGGCCTGCAGCCGGCGCGGCGGCGACTCCTGATCGAAGAGCACGCCGTCGATGCGGTAGCGGATGCGCAGCGTGTCCTCGAAGGGCTCGATGTGGATGTCGGACGCCTCGGAGGTGATGGCGTTCTCGATCAAGAGATTGACCAGCCGGACCACCGGCGCCTCGAACGCCATGTCGCGCAGCTGGTTGACGTCCTCGTCGCCCTCGCCGCCGCGATCGTCCTCCATGCCCTCGACGATGCGCTGCAGCGGCGTCGCCACGCCGTCGTAGGTGCGATCGATCGCCTCCACGATCGCGTCGGCCGAGGCCACGACGACCTTCACGGTGAGGCCAGTCGACTGCGCGAGGTCGTCGACGATGATCGGGTTCAGCGGGTCCGCCGTCGCGATCGTCAGCACGTTGCCCTCGACGGTCACGGGGCATACCGCGTACTGGCGCAGGTACTTCGGCGACAAATTTTTGACGATCGGCAGCGGCGCCGGCAGCTCGTCGCGGGTGAGGTAGGCGAGGTTTTGCTGTTGCGCCAGGGCCCGGAGCACGTCGTCGTCCTTGACGGCGCCAAGCGACACGAGCGCCTCGCCGACCCGCTCGCCCGTCGCGCGGGCGCGTACGAGCGCCTGCTCCACGAGGTCGGGGGTGGTCAACCGTTCGCGCACCAGGATCTCACCGAGCCGGCGGAAAAGCCCTGTGATGCCCATGCTATGCTCCCGAGCATGTTAGCATATCTTGCCTTCGTGGCTGCTGCGGCAGCCGCCGATCTCGCCGGCGCGCTCCTCGTGACGACCGTGCATCAGAAGGGCTTGGCGCCGCTGCGATATTTTGTCGCCGGCGGCGCAGGTTTCATGCTCGCGGCCGCGTTCGTGCGCATGCTGCCCGAGAGCGCGCAGGTGCCTCACGCATTCCTCTTCGTTCTCGTCGGCTACTTCGGCGTGCACCTGTTCGAGCACACGGTGGCTCCCCACTTTCACTTCGGCGAGGAAGTGCATCCCGAGGCGCTGCTACGGCCATCGGCCGGGTACCTGGCGCTCCTGGGCCTGGGCGTCCACACGCTCTTCGACGGTGTGGCCATCGCGGCCGGGTTCATGATCGGCCCCGCCCTCGGGGTGCTGCTATCGGTTGCCGTATGCCTTCACAAGATCCCGGAGGGCGTCACAATCGCGTCAATCATGCTGGCCGGCGGCCAGTCGCGCGCGACGGCGATCGGCGCCGGCGCGCTGCTCGGTGCCTTGACCATCGCGGGTGCGGTGGCCACGCGCTTCGTGGCCGAGCACCATGTCGGATACGCGCTCGCGCTGTCGGCGGGCGTCACCATCTACGTGGCCGCGTCGGATCTCATCCCGGAAGTGAACCGCGAGGGCGGGCCGGCGCTCGGCTGGACGGTGTTCGGCGGGCTCGTGCTCTTCGCGGTCGCCGACTGGCTCGTCTCTCCGCTCGGCGCCCGCTGATGCTAAGCTTCCGCCTGTTGTGAAAATCCTGGTCCTGCACGGCCCCAACCTGAATCTCTTGGGCACGCGCGAGCCCGGCGTCTACGGCCGGGTCACCCTGGCCGAGATCGATCGCATGATCCGCGAGCACGCCCGCCGCCGCCACGACTCGGCCGAGTGCCGCCAGTCGAATCACGAGGGCCAGCTGATCGACTGGCTCCAGGCCGCCCAGCGCGAGGGGTTCGCCGGCGTCGTCTTCAACCCGGGGGCGTTCACCCACTACTCGATCGCGCTGCGCGATGCGGTGGCCGCGATCAAGGTGCCGGTCGTCGAGGTGCATCTCTCCAACGTGCACGCGCGCGAGGAGTTTCGCCGCCACTCCGTCATCGCCGCCGTCGCGCGCGGCCAGATCGCGGGCTTCGGCCCGCAGAGCTATCTCCTGGGCCTCGACGCCGTCGCGGCGGATTCGCGCCGAACGTCTCGGCGACGGTGAATCGCCATCGCCACCCCGGCGTCTAACGACGACGGGAGGGCGAGCGAGTGAATCGCGGTGGACACGGACGAAGCGGCCCTCATCGAGCGGTGCCGCGCCGGCGACCTCGCGGCCTTCGAGCCGCTGGTCGAGAAGTACCGGCAGCGCGCCTACCGGCTGGCCTACAACGTCCTGCGCGATCCCGACGAGGCGTGGGACGTCGCGCAGGACGCCTTCATCCGCGCCTTCCAGGCCCTGCCGTCGTTCCGCGGCGACGCCGCGTTCTACACCTGGCTCTTCCGGATCGTGATGAACGTCGCGCGCGACCGCGCGCGGCAGCACGCCGCCCGCGGCCGCGCGTTCGGCACCGAGCGCGTCGACGAAAAGGAATGGGATCGGATCCTGGTCGATCAGGGGACCGCGCCCGACGCCAGCGCGACGCAAGTCGAGGAGCGTGAGCGGATCGGCCGCGCGCTGGCCACTTTGTCGGAGCCGCACCGCGCCATTATCATATTGAGTGATCTCGAGGGACTGTCGTACCGCGAGATCGCGGAGGTGTTGAACATACCGATGGGGACCGTGATGTCGCGGCTGCACAACGCCCGGCGGCGTCTACGGGACGCCCTCGGGCCGCTCCTGGTCCTGGTCCTGGCCGTGCTGCTGGCTGTCGCCCTGGCGGCGATCACCGACGCGCAGACGGTCGTTCGGTTCGGCACGCGTATCGTGCTCGCCACCGACGGGCCCCCGCCCGACACGCCGAGCAAGGCGCCCGATCCGCCCGACGAGCGGCTGGAGACCGTGTTGCCGAAGCTCCGCCAGCTCTTCCGCTACAACAACTACACCTCCCTCGAGCGCTATCGCGCCGAGGTGCCGGTGGGGACGACGCAGCGCTGGCCCGTGCCCGGCGACCGGCAGCTCGAGGTCACGCCGCAGAAAGTGAAGAACGGCGCGGTGAGCTTCAACGTGCGGTTGGCGCGCGGGAAGATGACCGAGGTGGCGACGAACATCCAGGCACAGTCGGGCAACCCTGCTGTGATCGGTGGTCCCAAGCACGGCTCGGGCACCCTCATCATCATCCTCTGGACCAACCCAAGTCCGTGATCGGCGGGCCACGATGAGCGCGGGCGAAGACCGTTACCACCGCGAGCGGGCCCGGATCGAGCAGGGCCACACGAAGTATCGCGACAAGCTGCGCGAGGAAGGCAAGCTCTTCGTCCGCGACCGGCTCAAGCTGCTCCTCGATCCCGGGTCCGAGTTCCAGGAGGACTGGCTCTTCGCCCGCTCGAACGAGGCCGACACGCCGGCCGACGGCGTCGTCACCGGGGTGGGCAGGGTGGGCGGCCGTCCCGTCTGCATCATGGCCAACGACTACACGGTCAAGGCGGGCTCCTGGGGCGAGAAGACCATCCAGAAAATCATCCGCATCCAGGAGAAGGCCGGGCGGCTGCGGGTGCCCCTCATCTATATGGTCGACGCCGCGGGCGGGCGCATCTCGGAGCAGATCAAGATCTTCCCGGGACGCTTCCACGCCGGCCGCATCTTCTACAACGAGGTCCAGCTCTCGGGCGTGATCCCGCAGATCTGCATCCTCTTCGGGCCGTCGCCGGCCGGCTCGGCCTATCTCCCCTCGCTGACCGACGTCGTGATCATGGTGGACGGCAAGGCGTCGCTCTACGTCGGCAGCCCCCGCATGGTCGAGATGGCGATCGGCGAGAAGACGACGCTCGAGGAGTTGGGCGGCGCGCTCATGCACTGCAAGGTCTCCGGCTGCGGCGACGTGCTCGCCGCGTCGGACGAGGACGCGATCGCGCTGGCGCGGCGGTATCTGACCTACATGCCGCAGTCGTTCGGCGACTTGCCGGCGGCGGCTGCGGCGGCCGAGCCCAAGCCAGGCCGATCGATCGACGAGATCGTGCCGTACGACCAGCGCAAGTACTTCGACATGTACGAGGTCATCAACCGGCTGATCGACGCCGAGTCGTGGTTCGAGATCAAGAAGCTGTTCGCGCAGGAGATCATCGTCGGCTTCGCGCGTCTGGGGGGCCGCGTGGTCGGCATCGTCGCCAACCAGCCCAAGGTCAAGGGCGGCGTGCTGATGGTCGACTCGTCCGACAAGGCGGCGCGCTTCATCTGGCTCTGCAACGCGTTCAACGTCCCGCTCGTCTACCTGGCCGACATCGCAGGCTTCATGGTCGGCACGAAGGTCGAGCAGCAGGGGATCATCCGTCACGGCGCCAAGATGGTCTTCGCGACCGCACAGGCGACGGTGCCGAAGATCTCGGTGATCGTGCGCAAGTGCTACGGCGCCGGTCTCTACGCGATGTGCGGCCCGGCGTTCGAGCCCGACGCCTCGATCTCGCTGCCCCAGGGGCAGATCGCGATCATGGGACCGGAGCCGGCCGTGAACGCCGTCTACTACAACAAGATCATGGAGCTGCCGGAGAGCGAGCGCGCCGCGTGGGTGAAGCAGAAGCGCGACGAGTATGCGCAGGACGTCGACACCTACAAGCTCGCGTCCGAGATGCTGATCGACGACATCGTGCCGGGCGGCGCCCTGCGCGACGAGCTGATCAAGCGCCTGGCCTACGCGCAGACCAAGGCGCACGAGTTCCCGGCCCGCCGGAACGGCGTCTACCCCGTCTGAGACTCGGCGGCCCCGCCGCCGTCCGCGCTCCGCTGGCCCTCGGCCGTGTCTGCGAGCGGTCGGTTCGCACTATTTGCTGCGGACTTGGCGAGCCGCCGTGCTAGGAATCAAATGTGCAAAAAGTGAAACGGCCGTCCGCTCGCTGTCGTGAGCACCTCACGACCCGACAGGCGGCCGCTCACTGCCGGGTGTCGATCCCGACCTTGCGGCGCTGGATCAGGGCGGGCGAGCTCGGCGCGCACCTGACCCCCGGGGGCCACCGCCGCATCGATCTGCCCGAGTTCCAGCGCTTCCTGCGCGCTCAGGGCCGGCCGGCGTATCCCGTCGCGCCCGAGCCGCGAACCCGGGTGCTGCTCGTGGACGACGAGCCGCTCGTGCTCCAGATGCTGCACGACCTCCTGGTCGACGGGCCGTTCGCGATCGAGACGGCGAGCGACGGCTACGAGGCGCTCGTCAAGGTAGGAACGTTCCGCCCCGCGCTGATCATCCTCGACGTGGTGCTGAGCGGTCTGGACGGCATCGAGGCCTGCCGCTGTCTTCGGCGTCTGCCGGAGACGCGTGACGTGCGGATTCTCGGCGTGACCGGGCATCCGTCGATGGTTCCGGTGCTGCTCGGAGCCGGAGCCGACGCGTGCGTGACCAAGCCACTGGACCTGGACGTGGTGTGCCGAGAGATCACCCGGCTGACCTCGGCGGCTGCGGCTTCCCACTCCCTCACGGGACGAGAGGGCTGAAGACCCCATGGACTCGATCCGCGTGCTCTACGTCGAAGGCAATCCCGACGACCAGGAGGCGACGCACCGCCATCTCGAGCGCCACGCGCCGCACATCAAGCTTACCGTCGTGGGCACCGTGACCGAGGCGGTCGAGCGCGTCACGATCGGCGACATGGACGTGATGCTCGCGGACTATTGCCTGCCCGACGGCACGGGCCTCGATCTGCTCGACGCGGTCAAGTCGCGCGGCCTCGAAGTGCCGGTGGTGCTGGTGACCGGCTCGGGCGACACGGACATCACCGTGCGGCTCCTCAAGGCCGGCGCCGCCGATTATCTGGTGAAGCGTCCGGGCTATCTGGCCACCTTGCCGGTCGTGCTCGAGAGCGCGTTTCGCTGGTTCCGCTCCGCGAGCGAGCGCCGCCGCGCGCCGATCCGCGTCCTGTACGCCGGGCACCATCCGGAGGACCTGGCGCTCACCCTGCGCGCCTTCGAGGATCACGACCGCCGCGCGCGCGTCGAGACGGTCACGCTCGCGCGCGAGGCGCTCGCCAAGCTGAAAAGCGTTCACTACGACGTGCTGCTGCTCGACAACCGGATGCCCGATCTGTCCGGGATCGAGGTGCTCAAGGAGCTCCAGGCCGACGGCCCGCGCATTCCGGTCGTGATGGTCGCCGGCGAGGGCGATGAGGACTCGGCGGTGCAGGCGTTCAAGCTCGGCGTCGCCGACTACCTCATCAAGCGCGAGGGCTATCTCGCCAAGCTCCCGTCGACGATCGAGAACGTCCTGGCGCAGCGCCGGCTGGCCGACGAGAACGACGGCCTCACGGTCCTCAACGATCTGGCGAAGTCGCTCATCACCACGAAGGATCTCGACGAGGTGCTGCGGCGAGTCGTGAACGCGGCCCGCGAGCTCATCAAGGCCGAGGCGAGTGTGCTGTGGCTCTTCGAGGCCGGCGTGCTGTGGCCGGTCGCGTGGGAGGGCATCGAGGACCGCGCGGCCGAGCCGCTCCAGTTCCAGGTGACCTCGAACCTCGCCGAACGGCTCGCGATCGAGCGCAAGATCTCGCTGCGCCATCTCCTCGCCCAGACCGGCGGACCGGATCCGACCGCGGTCTTCGGCCCTGCGGGGCAAACCCTGTCGGCATCGTTCGTGGGCCCCGAAGGCCTGGTGGCCGTGCTCGCGGTCGGCAGCCCGCGCCCCCGCGAGTTCACCGCGATCGAGGAGCGGCTGCTGCTGGCGCTGGCCGACCACGCCGCGGTCGCCGTCGAGAACGCGCGCCTCTACCGGCGTCTGCGGCTCGAGCTCGAGGCGCGCGAGCGGCTCACCGCGATCCTGGAGGCGACGACCGACCTGGTCGCGATCGCCGACCTGTCGGGGAGCCTGCAATATCTCAACGCCGCCGGTCAGGCGCTGCTCGGGCTCGCGGCCCACGACGCGCTCAATCATCCCATCGCGGGTCTGGCCCCGGAGCGCCTGCGCCCGGTCGTTCACGACGAGATCTGGCCGGCCCTGATCCGCAACGGGCTCTGGACGGGTGAAGCGGTCCTGCTCGCGCGCGACGGGCGCGAGGTGCCGGTTTCGGTGGTCGCCGTCGCGCACCGCGGCGCCGACGGATCCATCGAGTTCCTGTCGGCGATCGTGCGCGACATGACCGAGCGCAAGCGCATCGACGCGGAGCTGCGGCGGCAGCGCGAGGCGCTCTACCAGACGGAAAAGCTCGCGACGATGGGCACGGTGCTGGCAGGCGTCGCGCACGAGCTCAATAATCCGCTGACCGCGGTGACGGGCTACGCGAACCTGCTCCGGCAGGAGCTGGCGGGCACGCCGTCGGCGACGCGCGCGGAGGCCATCGCGCACGCCGCGGACCGATGCGCGTCGATCGTGCGCAACTTCCTGGCCCTGGCGCGCAAGCATCCGCCCGAGCGTCAGCTCGTCCGCCTGAACGACATCGCGCGCGACGCCGCCGAGCTGCTCGCGTACCACCTCCGCGTCGATCGCATCGAGGTCACGCTGGACCTGACGGAGGGGCTGCCCGTCCTGTGGGCCGACCCGCATCAGCTGCACCAGGTCGTGGTGAATCTCGTGACCAACGCCCGTGACGAGCTGCGCCGAGCGCCGGAGCCCCGCCGTCTCACCCTGCGCACGCGCGCGGACGCCGTGCGCGGCCGCGTCTCGCTCGACGTCGAGGACACCGGCCCGGGCATCTCGGCCGAGATCCGCGACCGGATCTTCGAGCCGTTCTTCACCACGAAGCCCGTCGGGCAGGGGACCGGGCTCGGGCTCTCGCTCTGCCACGGGATCGTCGAGGGCCACGGCGGCACGCTCTCGCTCGTGAGTGAGGCGGGGCGCGGCGCGATCTTCCGCGTGGAGCTCCCGGTGGTGGCGCCGCCGGCGACGTCCGGCAAGCACGCGGCGGACGCGCCGCCGGTGGTCAAGGGCAAGCGCATCCTCGTCGTCGACGACGAGCGGCTCGTGCTCCAGCTACTGGGCGAGATGCTGGGCGCTGATCACCACACGGTGGACACGGTCGCCGACGGTACGCAGGCGCTCGAGCAGCTGCGCCGGGCGTCCTACGACCTGATCCTGAGCGACGTCCGGATGCCGTACCTCGACGGCCCCGGACTCTATCGGGCGCTCGAGCGCCGGCTGCCCGACCTCTGCCGCCGCTTCGTGCTCATGACCGGCGACGTCTTGAGCGCGGAGATCCAGACGTTCCTCGATCAGACGGGCGTCCCGGGATTGAGCAAGCCGTTCGATCGCAGCGAGGTACGCCGGGTGATCCAGCTCGTCGCGAACGGCGCCGACAGCCGATAAAGGCTGTCGGCTAGGCGCCGAAGCGCTGGCGGGTCGTCGCGAGCGTGTCGACGATCGGCTGCGGGAGGCGCGAGCCGAACTGCTTGTTGAACTCGCTGAGCTCGTCGAGCGCCTGCAGCCACTCGCCGGGATCGCAGCGCAGCGCCTCGCGGAGCTGAGCCGGCGTCACGTCGAGCCCGCTCGTGTCCAGGGCGCCGGCTGCCGGCACCAGACCGATCGGCGTCTCGTCCGCGCGGCCCGTGCCGCGGATGCGCTCGACCATCCACTTGAGCACGCGCACGTTGTCGCCGTAGCCCGGCCAGAGGAAGCGGCCGTCGGCGTCGCGCCGGAACCAGTTCACCCGGAAGATCTTGGGCGGCGTCGCCAGGCGCGGCCCCATCGCGAGCCAGTGGGCGAAGTAGTCGGCCATGTTGTAGCCGCAGAACGGGATCATCGCCATCGGGTCGCGGCGCACGACACCGACCTTGCCCGTGATCGCCGCCGTCGTCTCGGTGCTCATCGCCGAGCCGAGAAAGACGCCGTGCGACCAGTCGAACGCCTCGAACACCAGCGGGATCACGCCGGTGCGCCGCGAGCCGAAGATGACGCCGGAGATCGGCACGCCCTGCGGCTCTTCCCAGTTCGGCGCGATCGACGGACACTGCTGCGCGAGCACGGTGAAGCGCGAGTTCGGGTGCGCCGCCGCGCCGGCGCCGGGCTGCCACGGCTTGCCTTGCCAGTCGACGAGCCCCTCGGGCGCCGACGGCGTCAGCCCTTCCCACCACGGCTCCTGCGAGGGCGTGAGCGCGACGTTGGTGAAGATCGTGTTGGAGCGCACCATCGCGGTGGCGTTCGGGTTCGTCTTCGGGCTCGTGTTGGGCGCGACACCGAAAAAGCCGCGCTCGGGGTTGATCGCGCGCAGCTGGCCGTTCGCGTCGACCCACATCCAGGCGATGTCGTCGCCGAGTGTCCACACGCGCCAGCCCGGAAGCTGCGAGACGGCCATCGCGAGATTGGTCTTGCCCGACGCGCTCGGCATCGCAGCCGCCAGATAGGTGATGCGCCCTTCGGGATCCTCGACGCCGATGATCAGCATGTGCTCGGCCAGCCAGCCCTCCTGGCGCGCCTGCGCCGACGCGATGCGCAGCGCGTGGCACTTCTTGCCGAGGAGTGCGTTGCCGCCGTAGCCGGACCCGACGCTCCAGATCAGCTTTTCCTCGGGGAAGTGCAGGATCAGCCGCCGCTCGGGCGAGAGATCGCCCATCGAGTGCAGGCCGGCGATGAAGTCGTCGTCGTGGCGCATGTGCTGGATGGCCACTTGGCCCACGCGCGTCATCAGATGCATGCTCGCGACCACGTAGGCGCTATCGGTGACCATCAGGCCGACCCGGCTCATCGACGAGCCGGCCGGACCCATGAGATAGGGGATGACCCACATCGTGCGGCCGCGCATGCTGCCCCGGAACAGCGCCCCGGCCGTCGACTTCGCCTCGATCGGCGCGATCCAGTTGTTGGTTGGCCCTGCCGCGTCCTTCTCGCGCGAGCAGATGAAGGTCAGCTGCTCCGTGCGCGCGACGTCGGACGGGTGGCTCCGGTGCAGGTAGCAGCTCGGGTACGTCTTCGGATTCAGCGGCAGGAGCGTGCCGTCCTGCAGCATGGCCTCGATCAGGGAGTCGTACTCGGCCTTGAATCCGTCGCACCAGACTACGCGGGACGGCTGTGTCAGGCCGGCGGCCTCGGAAACCCACTTCTGGGCCACGCTGGTCACGCTCATGTGGGCCTCTTCGGTTCGAGGTGAGGTTACGTCTGAAAAATTGTCTCCTCGCTCCCCCGGGGCGTCAAGAAGAACGTGCTAGCATTCGCGGCGTGACGGGCCTCGTCGTTGCCACGCGCTATTTGACGATCGTCCCCGTGCCCGGTCCAGTCCGCATGAACGCCAACGCCCTGGGGCGCGCGGCGCCCTGGTTTCCGGTAATCGGCATCGGAATCGGTGTGGTTCTCGCGCTCACGGATCGGGTGACTCAGGTATTTTTTCCCTTACTCCTCGCCGGGTTGCTCACGGTAACCGTGTGGAAGCTGCTCACCGGCGGCTTGCACCTCGACGGCCTCGCCGATTGCCTCGACAGTCTCGGCGGGCGCGACGCCGAGCAGCGGCTGGCGATCATGCGCGACAGCCGGATCGGCGCCTTCGGCGCGCTCGGGCTCATCCTGCTCCTGCTGCTGGAGATCGCCGCCCTCACCGAGATGCCGCCGAGTGTCCGCGTCGCCGCGCTCCTGGTCGTGCCGACGATCGCGCGCGCCACGCCGCCGCTGCTGGCGCGCGTGTTCTCGGCCGCGAAACAGGAGGGGCAGGGCGCGGCGTTCGGCGCCGGCGTCGGCGCCCTGGCCGTGCCGATCGCGCTCTCGATCGCCCTGGTCGTCGCCATCGTGGCGTTGCGCACCCTCGGTCTCGTCGTCCTGGTCGTCTCCGTCGTGAGCGCGCTCGGGCTCGCCCGGTTCTTCGCCGCGCGGGTCTCGGGGATCACCGGCGATGTGCTCGGCGCCGCGATCGAGATCGCGGAGCTCACGGGTCTTCTCACGGTATCGGCGTGGTCGCACCTGGCACGCTGATCTATCTCTTCCGCCACGGCGAGGTGGTGCTGGCCGAGACGCGGCGATTCATCGGGCACCTCGACGTGCCGCTCTCGCCGCTGGGCGAGCGCCAGAGCGCCGCGCAGGCCGCGCGCCTGGCGCCCGCGAAGCTGGCGGCCCTCTACACGAGCGATCTCACGCGGGCCCGGCGAACGGGCGAGATCATCGGTGCTCCGCACGGGCTCACGCCGACGATCGTGCCGGCGCTCAGGGAGATGGCGATGGGCCGCTGGGAGGGGCTGACCGCCGCGGTGATCCAGCGCGACGAGCCGGATCGGTTCGCCGAGTGGATGGCGAACGTGGGTGGCTTCCCGTTCCCCGACGGCGAGAGCGTGCTGGATCTCGAGGCCCGGGCGTGGCCGGCGTTCGAAGCGATCGCCGGCGCCCACGCCGGCCACGCGATCGCGGTCGTGGCGCACGGCGGCACGAACCGCGCATTGCTCTGCCGTGCGCTCGGCCTGCCGCCCGGGCGCCTGCTCTCGATGGGTCAGGACTACGGCGCCCTCACCGTGCTCGAGCGGATCGACACGACGTGGCGTCTACTGCACCTCAACGAGCGTCCGGTGTTATAACCGCAGCCGAGAGAGAAGACGCGCGCCGCGGGCGCACATGGGAGTGCGCGCCGCAGGCCGTCGCGGGGCTGGGGCCCCGTCGGCCGAGGCGCGCTTCTAAAGGAGACCACATGCCACCACATCGCCACGCCTACCGCCCGAGTGTCATGGGAACTCGCGGGGTTGTCACCTCGGCGCATCCGCTCGCGTCGATGGCCGGCATCCAGATGTTGCTGGCCGGCGGCAATGCCGTCGACGCCGCCGTCGCCGTCGGCTCCGCCCTGAACGTGGTGGAGCCCTTCATGTCGAGCGCCGGCGGCATCGGTCTCATGCTGATCTCGCGCGGGCGCGAGCGGCACGTGCTCGATTTCATCGGCCGCTCGCCGGCCGCCGCGGACGCGGCCGTGTGCACCGATGACGAGCTGGCCGGCGGCCCGAAGTCGTGCGCTACGCCGGGCAACCTCGGCGGCTGGCTCGCCGCGCTCGAGCGCTTCGGCTCGATGGACCGTGCCCGCGTGCTGGCGCCGGCGATCGCGCTGGCCGAGAACGGCGTTCCGCTGACATTCAAGAGCGCCGAGTTCATCGAGAGCGCGCGCGAGACGCTCGGCCGCTCGGCCGAGGCGCAGCGTCTCTATCTCGGCAACGGCGGCCCGCGGCCCGGCGGCATCGTCACCTACAAGGAGCTCGGATCGATGTTCCGTCAGGTGGCCGAGGGCGGCGCCGAGGTGTTCTACCGCGGACCGATCGCGCGCGCGATCGCGCGGGCCGTGCGGGAGGCCGGCGGGTGGCTCAGCGAGGCGGACCTGGCCGCGTTCGCGCCCGAATGGCGCGAGCCGGCGACGATCACGTATCGCGATCACCAGGTGTTCTCGATGCCGCCTCCATTCTCCGCGTTTCAGATGCTCGAGACCCTCAACATCCTCGAGGGCTACGACCTCAAGGGCTTGCGTCACAACTCCGTAGACTATCTCCATCATCTGATCGAGGCGGTGAAGCTCGGCTCGGCCGACCGGCTGGCCTACGCCTACCGCGACGGCGTGCCGATCGCCGGGCTCCTGTCGAAGCAGTACGCTGCCTCCCAGCGCGCACGCATCGATGGCAAGCGCGCCGCGGTCAGCGAGGGCGAGCGCCACAACCCGGAGACCTTGCCCGGGCAGATCGCGGAAGGCCACCCGGCGAGCTTCGCGAACGAGCACACCACTCACTTCGCCTGCGCCGACGCCGCGGGTACCGTCGTCTCGGTCACGCAGACCCTGGGCGTGCCGTTTGGATCAGGCTTCGCGGTCCCGGGTACGGGGATCGTGCTCAACAACATCCTCAAGTGGATGGACCGCGATCCCAGGTCGCCGAACGTCGTACGTCCCGGGCGGAAGGCCGGGACCATGATGTCGCCGACCCAGGTCTTCCGGGACGGCGTCTTCCGCCTGTCCGTCGGCACGCCGGGCTCGTACGGGATCCTCCAGACCACGCCTCAGATGCTCCTCAACGTGCTCGAGTTCGGCATGAACATCCAGGAGGCGATCGAGGCGCCGCGGGTGCGCGTGTATCGCGATCGGCTGATCGACGCGGAGTCGCGCATCTCGGCGCAGACGCGTGCCGGGCTCGCGGAGCGCGGACACGACGTCCACGCGATCGACGACTGGTCGTGGATCGTCGGAGGCGGGCAGGGGATCGTGCGCGACCCGGAATCCGGGGCGCTCATGGCCGGTGCCGACCCGCGGCGCGACGGATACGCGCTCGCGATCTAGAGTCCGGGTGGGTGGACAGATCCATCGCATCGACCTCTTCTTGACCGGTCAGCTCGGAAGAGTCGATGTTGTAAATATCTGAAATAGAAGTCTTTTTCTCGGGCACTGCTTATGCAACTCCCCCGTCGGGCGCGGACGACGCGCCGGGGGGAATAGAAGATGGCCCGTGGGTCAGCGATCGCGGCGGTGGTCGCAGCGATGCTCGCGACGAGCGCTGTCGCAGGGGCGGCCACGGTGGACCGCGCACGCGGCGCCCGGGGCGCCGCCGCGGCCGACCATCGCGCCGAGGCCCAGGCGCTCGACGATCTCCTGGAGCGCTCGGGGCTGAGAGTCCAGCTCGAAAGCCTGACCGCCGGCATCCGCGCCCAGTTCGTGCGGGCGCATCGCCGCCAGAGCGGCCAGGCCCAGATCACGATCAACCGGATCGTCGCCGAGCACTTCGTGGCTGACGGTCTCTACACGAAGATCCGGCTCGAGTTCCTGACGAGCCTCGAGCCCGCCCGACTCGAGCAGGCGCTCGCCTGGTACGACTCGCCGCTCGGCAGGCGGATCATCGGACAGGAGCTGGCCGCGCTCGTCGCCGCCGGCGGTCCGGAAGCGGTCGCAAATCTGGAACGGAATCGCCCCTCGTCGCGGCGCCTCGAGCTGATCGATCGGCTCGATACGGGCGGCGGCGCGTCGGAAACGACCGTCGACGTCACGGTGGCCATCGTGCGGAGCCTGACCGTGGCCTTCCAGCCCGGCCTGCCCGCGGTGGCGAAACTGAGCCGCGCTCAGCTCGACAAGCAGATCGCCCAGGCGCGGAACCGGACGCTCGAGGATATGCAGCGCCTGTGTCGCGTCACCATGTTGCTCGCTTATCGCGATCTCACGGATGACGAGCTCGAGCAATATGTGCAGTTCGTCGAGTCCGACCCCGGCCAGTGGTACATCAACCTGATGAACAGCGCGCTGCTCAACGCGGTCGGTGCCGCCGCGGACGCGACCGCCGCGGAGCTGGCGACCGCGGTGCCGCAGGCGGTGGGCGACCTCCGCTAGACGGGCCCACCGCGCGGCGCGCCCCGCGCCGCTCGGAGCGCGCCGCCCGCTCAGGGCTTGCGAAAGAGGATCGAGCCGAAGAAGGATTCCGCGGACGAGGACGTGTCGTCCGAATCGATCGCGATCGAGATGATGCCGGGGTTGTCCGGGGCGGCGCCGTAGATCTTCCGATAGTCGTCCGCGACGTTGCGCCGCTCCGTCAGCCACTTGCCGAGATCCGCCGAGCCCGAGCGCATGACGACGTAGGTGACGGTCCCCGTCTTCTCGCTCTTCACGATGCTACCGGCGGGGCAGGTCGTGTCCCAGATGTAGCCGATGATCTGCGAGCGGACGGCCTCGGGAAAGCGCGGCCACACGACGTAGAGCTGAGCGGCCTGGTCGTCCGCAGTCTTCTTGCGGCAGTCGCCGTTGATCGGTAGGACGACGGCTTTCCACGTCCACTCGAGGATCGGCGTCTCCTTGAGATTGACCTTGCCCTTGATGTCCTTGCGGATGGTCGAGCTCTCGATCTTGCTCCTGAGATGCAGGACGCGATGGCCGTCGTTCTCCTCGACGGTCATGTCGTGCTGAGGGAGTCCCCAGGTCTGGCCTCCGAGCCAGCCGTCAGGAATGCCCCTCGACCCGAGCTTCTGGGTCTTCCAGTCCTCGATGGTGACGACGTCGGCGGCCCAGGCGACAGCCGTCAGCAGCATCACCAGTATCGACACCGCGAACCGCGTCATCGTCCGGCTCCTTTGCCGCTATGATACCGTCTCCCCGTGCAGGCCTCGCTCGATTCGATCCGCGTGGACAAGTGGCTCTGGGCAGCGCGCGTGTTCAAAACGCGGAACCAGGCCTCGGTCGCGTGCGATGGCGGCAAAGTCGACGTCAACGACGAGGCCGCGAAGCCCGCCCGGCGGGTGCGGGCGGGCGATCTCATCACGGTCTCGCTGCCGCGCGGGCGCCGTCGCGTCCTGAAGATCGCCGGCCTCGGCGAGCACCGCGGGTCGGCCGAGGCCGCTCGGGTCCTCTTCGAGGACCTGACGCCGCCCGAGCCGCTGCGGCCGCGCCAGGCGCCGCCGCCGCGGCGCGAGCCCGGCAGCGGGCGGCCCACCAAGCGCGAGCGCCGCGACATCGAGCGCCTGAGAGGGTATTGACGACGTGGTGCGCTATAGTTGGTCAACTCGGGGTGGAGCGTGTCATGCAAGCGTATGACTGGAACGCGATCGTCGACGGCCTCAACCGGTATCTGCGTCTGCGGTCGATCCCGATCGGCATGAAGCTCTTCGAGACGGTCGAGGCGATGGAGGCGATCCCCAAGATCCGCCGGCCGGGCGCCCGGCACACGACCGATCAGATCGTCGCGCAAGCGCGCCAGCTCGGCTGGACGGTCGGCATCACGATGGCGGATCTGATCGGCGCCCAGTGCGGCGCCGTCATCGGGTTGTCGCCGCAGGACGACGAATGGCTCTCGGGTAAGCGCATGGCGGGGGTCTGGTTCAAGACTATCGAGGACGCGAGCCAGCACCAGCATGCGATGGACTGTGTGCCGTACGGGCGCTACAAGGCGATGGCGGTGTCGCCGCTGACGTCGGGGCGGCTCAACCCGCCCGACATCTGCCTCATCTACGGCACGCCCGGCCAGATGATCTTCTTGATCAACGGGCTGCAGTGGACCGGCTACAAGAAGCTCAGCTTCACCTCCGTCGGCGAGTCCGCCTGCGCGGACTCGTGGGGGAAGGCGCTGAAGACCGGGGAGCCGGCGCTGACGATCCCGTGCTACGCGGAGCGACGCTACGGCGGCGTCGCCGACGACGAGCTCTTGATGGCGATCCCGCCGCGGTTCCTGCCCTCAGCCCTCGAGGGCCTGGCGGCGCTCGACCGGAACGGCCTGCGCTATCCGGTGCCGCCCTACGGCATCCAATCGGACGCCGGCGCGGGCCTGGCGGTCAGCTATGCGTCGAAGGAGACGAAGACCTCATGAGACTCATCGGCGACTTCGAGGGCTTCCGAACCGCGCGCGAGGAGAAGATCAAGTACCTCGAGCGCGTGCCCATCTTCGAGGCGTGCAGCCTGCGCCAGCTCCGTGCCGTCGCGGACATCGCGAAGGTCGTCGAGGTGCCGGAGCGGACGATACTCACGCGGCAGGGCGAGCCCGGCGACGAGTTCTTCATCATCATCGACGGCACGGCGCTGGTGACCCTGTCGATGCACAAGCGCCATCGTCTCCGGCCCGGCGAGTTCTTCGGCGAGATGAGCCTGCTCGACGGCGAGCCGCGCTCGGCCACCGTGAAGGCCGAGACCGATTTACGCGTCCTGGTGATCAGCCGCGTGAACTTCTGGCAGCTGCTGCGCGAGGTCCCCGACCTGACGCAGAAGATGCTCGTCAATCTCACGCGCCGCATCCGGGAGCTCGAGACCAACATGACCGGCTGACGCGCCCCGCCCGACCCGCGGCGCGCACCTGATGCGCCCGCGCGGGACGTCAGCGACCGTCGACGAGCCGGTCGAGGTGGCTCTCGACCTCGTCGAGTGCGAGCGGCTTCGTCAGCACTGCCTCGGCGCCGGCCGCGAGCAGGTCGGGCGCCATCTCGGGATAGCCGGTGACGCCGAGGATCCGGATGGCCTGGGTCTCCGGGTTGCTCTTCAGGTGACGGCACACCTCGATCCCATCGAGCTTGGGCATCATGGCGTCGAGGATCAGCAGCGCGGGTCGGAGCGAGCCCAGCTTGATCAAGGCCTCATAGCCGTCGCTCGCCGTCTCGATCTTGAAGCCGCGCGGGTAGTGCGTGAGGAACTCGACGAGCATGTCGACGACCTGAGGCTCGTCGTCGACCACCAGGACGCCCGCGGGCGGCGGTGGGGTCGGGTACGTCGGCATCCGGTGTCGCCGGAGAAAGCGCTGGAACTCCTCGACCGTGATCCGCGCGTGGCCGCCGGGTGTCTTGAACGCCCGAAGGCGACCTTCTCGGATCCAAGCCTTCACGGTGGGCGTCGAGACCTGGCAGTGCGAAGCTGCCTGGCCCGTCGTCAGCGACGCTCGACGGATCGACTCCTTTGGTTTCTTCGCCTTCTTCACGCTCGGCTGACCAATTTCCCCACCAGCCCCACTCAAAGTCAAGTTTCCGCGCGGCGCGATCGTTGTGTTGCGGTCGAGCGGTCCTTTTGTTACGGTTCACGGCGTTGTTTGCGCCCGGGATGCCCACGAGGGCCCAGGGAAGGCGGTAGAAGCCGCCGCGACCCCGTCACTGTGATCGGGGACGAAACCCGCGAGTGCCACTGGCCGACGAGGCCGGGAAGGCGCGGGGAGTAGGACGATCCGAGAGCCAGGAGACCTGCCCGAGCGCGGTCCGTGCAACCGGTCTTCGAGGGAGGATCCGGCTCGGTGGCTCCATCGCTCCTGATCGTCGGAGGCGTTCGCAGCGGCAAGAGCCGCTTCGCGGTCGAGCGCCTGTCGCCCGACGCCCGCATCGTCTTCGTCGCCACCGCCGAGGCGCGCGACGAAAGCATGGCCAAGCGCATCGCGCGTCATCGCGCCGAGCGTCCGTCGCGCTGGTCGACGGTCGAGGCGCCCTTCGACCTCGTGGCCACCGTGCAGGGCCTCGAGAGCACGTGCGACGGCATCCTGGTCGACTGCCTCACGCTCTGGGTCTCGAACCTCCTGCTTCGGGGTGACCGCGACGACGCGATCCTCGAGCAGGTGGAGGCGCTCGCCGGGCTCATCGGCCGCTGCCACTCGAGCATCACCCTGGTCTCGAACGAGGTCGGGGAGGGTGTCCATCCGGAGACCGCGATGGGCCTCCGGTTCCGCGATCTCCTGGGCAGCGCGAACCAGCGCGTCGCCGCCGCGTGCGACACGGTCGTGCTGATGGTCGCGGGGATCCCAGTCACCGTGAAGCCACCGCCGGTGCGGGCGTGATCGATCTCCGCGAACTGCTCGCCTCGATCGCGGCGCCGGCGCCCGACGGTGAGAGCGCGGCGCGCCGCCACCTCGACAGCCTGACGAAGCCGCCTGGAAGTCTCGGACGGCTCGAGGAGCTCGCGGTGCGCCTGGCGATCCTGAGCGGGGGGGCCCCGTCGGTCGTGCGGCCGGTCATCTTCACGTTCGCCGCCGATCATGGTGTCGTCGCCGAGGGGGTCAGCGCGTACCCACAGGTCGTGACGGCGCAGATGGTCGAGAACTTCATGCGGGGCGGCGCCGCCGTGAACGTCCTCGCGCGACAGGCGGGGGCGCGCGTCGTCGTCGCCGATTTCGGCGTCGCAAGCCCGCTCGGCCGCTCGCCCGACCTCGTCGCGTGTCCGCTCGGGCCGGGCACTGCGAACATCGCCGCCGGTCCCGCGATGAGCCGCGCGCTGGCGATTCGCGCGATCGAGGCCGGGGCGCGGCTGGCCGCCGAGGCGATCGACGCGGGCGCGGATCTTCTGGCGACGGGCGAGATGGGCATCGGCAACACGACGGCGGCGAGCGCGATCACGGCGGTGATCACGGGCGCTCCGGCCGAGCAGGTGACCGGGCGGGGGACCGGCGTCGACGATGCGACCCTCGCCCGCAAGATCGCCGTCGTGCGCCGGGCGCTCGAGGTCAACCGCCCCGACCCGCGCGACGGCGTCGACGTGCTGGCGAAGGTGGGTGGCTTCGAGATCGGCGGGCTCGTCGGTGTGATCCTCGCGGGAGCCGCGCGCCGGGTGCCGGTCGCCCTCGACGGATTCATCGCGGGTGCGGCGGCGCTGCTCGCGGTCACCCTGGCGCCGGCGTCGCGCCACGCGCTGTTCGCGTCGCATCGGTCGGCCGAGCGCGGCCACGCGCGCGCGCTCGAGCACCTCGGGCTCGCGCCGTATCTCGATCTCGGGCTGCGCCTCGGCGAGGGGACCGGGGCCGCGCTGTTCGTCCACCTGGCTCGCGCCGCCGCGCTCGTCTGGAGCGAGATGGCGACCTTCAAGAGCGCTGGAGTGAGCTCGTCGGAGGGGGCCTCGACGGCCCCTTCCGAAGCCTCCCCCGAGAAGCGGATTGCGCCGGCGAAGCCGGCGCTCGAACAGCCATGACCAGGCGTGTGCCCATGATTGCCGCAATCGGCGCCGCGTGGCTCCTGGTTCTCACGGCGCTCCCGGCCGCGGCCTACACGACGCGCGACATGCTTGGCCGCGACGTCACGCTTGCGGCGCCACCACGCCGCATCGTGTCGCTGGTCCCCAGCGTGACCGAGATTCTCTATGCGCTGAGCGCGGAGTCTCTGCTGGTCGGCGTCACCGATTTTTGCGACTTCCCGCCGGAGGCCCGGAGCCGGCCGAAGGTCGGCGGCATGGTCTCGCCGAGCCTGGAGGCGATCGTCGCGCTCCGGCCCGATCTGGTGATCGCCACGAGCGAGGGCACGCGCGAGGACACCTTCACCCAGCTCTCGCGCGTCGGCGTGCCGGTGTATCTGGTCGCGGCGCACCACGTGGCCGATGCGACATCGCTCGTGCGGCGGCTCGGCGAGCTGACGAGCCGCGAAAGCAATGCGGGCCCGCTGGTCGCGGGCCTCGAGCAGCGAATCGATGCCGTCAAAAAGGCCGTGCAGCCGTACGGGCGCCCGCGCGTCCTCTACGTGCTCTGGCCCGAGCCGCTCATCGTGCCCGGCCGCGAGGCGATCGTGACCGAGCTGATCCAGCTCGCGGGCGGTCAGTCGCTCTCGGCCGACGACCGCGACGCCTGGCCGCGCTACAGCCTGGAAGCCGCGGTGGCCAAGAGCCCGGAAGTCATCCTGCTCGCCAACCACGGCGCCGGCACCGGCGCGGTCTCACTGGAAAAGTGGCAGCGTCTCACCTCGCTCCCGGCCGTCAAGGCCGGCCGCCTGGTCTCGGTGAACGGCGATCTCCTGCACCGCTACGGGCCGCGCTTCGTGGACGGCCTCGAGCAGCTCGCCCGCGCGATCCACCCGGAGGCGTTTCGGTGAGCCCGGGCCGGCGCCTGGCGCTGGTGCTGAGCGGTCTCACGGGCGTACTGGCGCTCGCCGCGGCCGGTGCGCTCTTTCTCGGGAGCGCGCAGCTTCCGCCGAGCGCCGTCATCTCGGCGATGACGGGCCGCGCGGCGCCGGAGTCCGTCGAGCGCGTCGTCACCCTGTCGATTCGTCTGCCTCGCATCGCCGCCGCCGTGCTGGCCGGCGGAGCGCTCGCGGTCGCCGGCGCCGCGTTCCAGGCGCTCACGCGCAACCCGCTCGCCGAGCCATCGGTGCTCGGCATCTCGGCCGGCGCCGCGTTCGGTGTCGTCATCGGGCAGAGCTTCGGTCTCGGCCTGAGCTTGCGCGAGGCGGTGGGCCTCACGGCGTTCGCCTTCGCCGGCGCGCTCGTCGCCGCGGGCGCCGTGTACCTCATCGCCGCGGTCGGCCGCGGGCTCTCGATCCAGACCTTGCTGCTGGCCGGCGTCATCGTCGGCATCTTCTTCTCGGCGGCGATCACGGTCGTGATCTCGCTGCTCGATTTCAACCGGCTCGGCGGTGTCGTGCACTGGCTCCTCGGCAACCTCGCGCCGATCCCGCCCGGCCCGCTCGGCCTGTTCGCGGTGCTGGCGGCTCTCGGCTTCGCGCTCGTGGTGACCCACGGGCGCGAGCTCAACCTGATGGCGCTCGGTGAGGAGGCGCTGCTCCAGCTCGGCGTCGCCGCCGATCGACTCAAGCTGACGATCTTCCTCGGCGCCGCGCTCTTGACCGCGAGCGTGGTCGCGTTCGTCGGGCCCATCGGCTTCGTCGGCCTCATCGTGCCGCACGTGCTCCGCATCCTGCTGGGCTCGGACAACCGCGTGCTGGTGCCCGCCGCCCTCGTCGGCGGCGGTATCTTCCTCCTGCTCGCCGACACGCTGGCGCGCAGCGTCGTTGCCCCGGCCGAGCTCTCGGTCGGCGTGATCACCGCCTTCTGCGGCGCCCCGTTCTTCATCTACCTCCTGCGCACCCGCTACCGCGCCAACCTCTGACCACGATGCTGACGCGCGACATCGCGACGCGCCCACTCCCAAGCTGGCGGGCAACTACGTCCGCGCCGCGGGCGGCGACGGCTTCGATCTCGGTTGTCGCCGCGCCGTCCACGGAAGCCGCGGGCGCGGGGCGCCGGGGCGAGGGAGGGGTCGATGAGACCCGTTCCCTCCAAGCGCCCCGCGGCAG